>JAABUX010005739.1_pt1 | contig 15140 bp, 13 predicted proteins | sample 5561851 | NCBI WGS metagenome assembly JAABUX01 (sample SAMN10711883, study PRJNA513361) | rock metagenome | isolation source: Antarctica rocks | place: Antarctica: Victoria Land, Richard Nunatak red sandstone | collected 2016-01-03 | reverse complement strand
GGGAGGTCGGCTTGGATGTTGCCGACTATGGTTCTGAAGTAGCCGTAGTAGGGGGAAGTTGATGATGCGGTTGCATTGAGGGCAGGGGAGGATGAGCTGGGAGATTGTGTTGGTGTGCTGATCGTATCGGCAGAGGGGGGCGGTGCTGCCAGTGATATGACGGCATGTTGCGTACAGAGGAAGGCGATCAAGAAGGTGGTTTGCATCATATCCGATTGTTGACTCTGCGGAGAAACCTTGGCGCACTTTCACACCAGTCGATGGGCAGCTTCCCCGCGTTCATCTTATAGATCTGAACGGAGGCAGGCCCGTGCTGTTGTTACGAGAAGGTGTCACACCAAGTTAGCGATTTGTTCCTAGGCGTTATCCGCAAAGCGACAAGCGACGATGTTATAAATATATCTTGGCAAGTAGGTAACGATACAGGATGTTCCAAAGTGAGGAACAAGTGATGGGATGACCTTCGGAACAGAATGTATTATTGGGGCTCTGTAGCTCTTCCAAAGATTGATATGGAAACTTACCATATGTGAATAGTGTCCGTATGGTGTTCGTGGTTGCGATGCGCTTGTACTCTCCACCGACACGGATACTAGAATATGCGTAGGCGTCCCGCTCCGTTCAGACTCAACACCGGTATAGAACTATTCCAGGTACGCTTGCCAATCGTGCATTTTCGTAGTCTTATAGATGGAGATATGCCAACAAAGAAGAGCTAAATTCGCTTTTGGACAGTAGGGAATACTTTATTAAGCTAAGGATCTCGCTCCTAGAGAATACAAAGAGTGGAAGTAAGGTAGAGTTGAAATCATTAAATAAAGCAAGACCCAAGGTCATTCAAGAAAGTCAAACTCGGTACTTGAACAACGGCTGTCGAAATATGTTGTAAATGAGTCAAACGTGCTCGGAAACGTGCAACAAACGCGCTCAAACGAACGAAGCCTTTGATCGGTATTTCATGCTCGGTGCAAAATGGGAAAGTTGTATGTCTTGGTAACAGCTTTCCACTCTTCCACAGGAGATTGGTCTGAGTCACCAAGCGCAAGACAACAAAACAAAACCAATGGCGCTGGCGGCAGGACCAACATGAGTATTGAATCCGTGTTGCATGACGGCTTTAGAGCTCTACAGTTATGACCACCCTTTCAAAGGCTCGTTACGGTCATCCAAACGACGATTATTGGTACTTCAGAGTAGATATTTCATAGAATCGAATACAATCGGATTCGAGAAGGGAAGGCATCTCTGAGATTTGGTAGTAATGAATGTGTGTATGTGTACCTGTGGTCTATACGGCTGAACGATTTGTTATGAGGCATGAGACATCCGCACTGTTATTGGTTGGGTGCAATAGTATGTTGATAACTGATGATGTGTCTATTGCTATCGTAGAGAGCAATGCCTGAAAGAAGATCTCTTCTAGTGCATGCCAAGCCTCTGATATGTAATCAGCCGAGGTTGACCCGCTCTGAAGAGAACGACTATACTCCTCTGGGGTCCAAAGCGTCCGTTCTCTATACATAGGGGGGAAGGTACCCTATAGGAGTATGCGCCGGGGTATTACGCCACGTCCAAATGCCTTCATAAGGGGAGGATCCTAGGGGAATACATGCCACCGAGGGACCACGTGCTGGGAGAGTATGCTATATGTGGAGGGAATTTGAACATGAGCGTACGTACCTCCAAGCAATGAGAAATATTCATTCAGATACGTGGAGATCTCACCACTCAAATCGTAGAGTCCGTAATTCTACAGCAAGGTGGATAATTGCCAACATTACAAATGATGAGATGTGAGTCGTGACAGCAGTAGTCGAGCCCTACCAACCATGGAGAGTGGATGCAATCGTCGGTGAAAGTCGGAAAAGCAACTTACTGATGCAGGAGAACGTTGATTTGGGAACCCTGCCGGATTATGGAACAGGATCAGCAGACTTCCTCCCCACATCCAGCATGTGCTGCGGCCAAATCAGAAGGCTGCGAACATCGCGGTCGGCATCATAACATATTGCGATGATATCACGTATCCCAGCTCGTCCCATATCACCGATCCACCAGAGATCCTCCACCAGGACCATTAACATAAGCCAATGCGCATACACCGCAAGTGCAGGAGGGGATCCACCCACCAGCATATCAACGAAGCCTCTTGGAATATCGGCTGGCCAGGTGCAGATGGTGCGGAGTAGGCTCTGTAATTGTTGCGAGCAAATTTGCTCCGTGACTTGATGCAGGAGATCGATTGCAGCGCCCAGGTCCTCAGTCTTTTGGTCTCCAAGGGAGCTCCAGTCTCTGTGGAGTGTGGATCGTAAAGCGTCAATGAACTCTCGCCGTGACTGTTGGACGTAACGAAAGCAGGGATTTTTGCAGCCCACACCCATCCGTGAATTTAGCTGATGATAGCACAGTTGAGGAGTCATGTCTTTCATAAACATCTCATCGACAGGTCGGCCAGCTTCAACAACGGCATCGTAGCTCGTCTTCACGCCTCGTAGCAGGTGGAGCCAAGTCCAAGCCGCGAGATCGGCAAGCGTTGTGCCGTTCTGACGATGAGTCCGGAAGAACGCAAAGCCGAGCACACACAGCAATCTAGAGCAAGCTAGGAGGGAGTCTTGATCTTGCGTGTTCAGCCCCTCTTGGAAATCCTGCAATTTCTGCCGGCTCTCCTTGACGAAAGTCTTGCCGTGCGCTTCCGCTGCTTCCAGATATTCCAAGCAATGCTCACCTGAGTGATCAGGGGAGGACTCATAATGCAAGCATATTGCCGCAAGGGTAAGCATGCCCTGGCGTACTACTGGACAAGTGAGAGCCACGGCCGGAATAAGTATCCGCCACATATCGGACTGATCTTCGCCTATGCCGCCTCCTGCAAATGTCTGCACGGTGTGTGTAAGATAGTGTTTTGCAAGCTCGGTATCCCGAATGCTGCCCAGGTTTCGTAAACTGGTCGTACATGGAGAATCCTTACCCACAGGGTTTTGTGAGCTCTCCGAATTGACATACTCTGAGTTTCTATGAGTGTCTAGGGCACATAAATCCGGCGGGGAAGAACTTGTCCTCGGTCTATCGGAATATTTACACTCAATTTTCATGCGGTGACATCTTGCACAGCGAGGTCGCCTCTCATCACACTTGGGCAATCGTCAAACAATCGTTTACGTTTTCGTTTAGAGAATTCAAACCACTGACCTTGACCCTAGCCCTTTTACAGCTGGCACACCCTGACCTAACCTTTTTATGCGGCCGTTTGATTCGCAAAGTAGGCATTTCGACATCTTCAATCATCGATTCATTCCTCATTAGGGGGTTTCAGACTGTTCCAAGGTTTGGAACAGAACAGTCGCGAGTCAGGAAGGAAGATCGTCGGAAGAGGGCGGAGCGTGTACTAATTGGCTATTCTAGATCACCTCACTAAGCTATGTTCCAGAATCAGCCCCTCGAACTATTCCAGCCCAGGGAGCTTTTTCTACACCGACTTTTGTAGCACTAATTCGGCCAACGGGAAATAAAGCAGCCGGATCAATAGCTTCTTAGCTCGGGCTATTAGCTAAGCGCCAAGTGTTCTGATTCACTGTTCTAAACCTTGGAACAGTCTGAAACCCCCTATTGTCTTCATTCAGGGTCTTGTGTGCAGAAGCGGTCTATTTAAGTATTCCACAGCATATGTATACTCAGCGATGCCCAGGACCCAATATTTGGATTCGCATGAGGTTGCATTGCAGAGTCACACTTCGCATTATGATCCCAGGCTCCATCATCAATAGGTACCTTAGGCTATTCCGCTTAGCGTCTTGAAGAGTACACTGCCTAAGGTAGCTTCTTGGATTCCCTCGGATCTGGCTAAGCGCACAAATCATAAACGAGAGATTTGAAGGTTAAGTAAGCGTCAGCCTGCGTAAGCTTGAAGGCTGAACGAGAACGAGAACGAGGGTTCTAGGCAAGCAACGTCGGATTTGTGAACATTTCAATCAGATTATCTTTAATATTGATATATCGCCAAGCAATAAAGAGCTTTGTCATTGGGGGATGATGATCAAGTCTTCAAATGGCGGTGCGAGGAACTATGCGAGTGCGAGCTGCGACTTTTTCAATAGGCTCCATGAGCACTAGAAGTTCTAGGAGAAGGCGATGGAGCTCTATAAATGGAGATACGTTCTCCCTGCTTTCCCTAGTCAACAGACTTCGTTAATCGTAACTACAAAACTTGCTTTAACATGGCCATCGCTACCCTTCTCGCGCTCACCTTGCTCTTCAACCGCCTGGAAGCGGGACCTGTCCAGGCCAGCGACAGGCCGTGTGTGAACTTCATGCTTCCAGTACCGGCCACGGCGCAAAATGCAGAGTATGATATAGTCCACGTCAACGACAACATCAATGCGACTGCGTATGCCGTGGATCTAGACACTTGGTCTTTCAACGCAACCAGTCGCCTCCTTCGAAACATTACAGTATCAGACACGTTCGATATCAGTGTTCAGCTGTGCGTCCCACCAAACGGAATCAAAAAGCAGAACCTCTTTATCGCAACCCATGGTGGCCTCTTTGACAAGCGATACTGGGACCCTGCCATCAATCCATCCGAATATTCATTCGTCGATGCCGCCCTCGCAGGAGGTTACAGTATATTGACATACGATCGCCTAGGTACTGGCTCGTCCGATAAACCAGACGCTTACACCATCGTACAAGCACCCCTCCAACTCGAAATCTTACGCAGTATCACCAACATGGCACGCAGTGGGGAACTTCTCAAGCATACTACTGGTAACGCAGACTCAGCGGGTACCACAGTCTCAGCCGCATCTACCAACACCGTCAAGGGTTCCGACGTGTCCTGGGACAAAATAATCCATGTCGGCCACAGCTTCGGTAGTGTTCTGACCACTGCTTTTCTCGCTACGTACGGCAATCTATCCGACGCGGCCGTGATCACGGGATATATCCTGAATGAGCATTTCGCCGAGATGCGGAAAGCGACATTCGGTCTCGAATATGCCCCGCAGAACAATATGACTTTGTTCCGCGATCGATCATCTGGTTACATGGTCGACGGGACGCTGGGCGGCTTTCAGACCGTGTTCTTCTCCACCCAAGCCGATGCTACCACGGGGATAGGAGGCTTTGACACAGAAGTGCTAGACTACGCCTTCTCTATACGGCAGACCATCACAACGTCCGAGTTCTTACCACCCCCAGTGAACCTCGGCGCGGCGCCTCAGTTCGAAGGACCATTGCAGTTCATGCTAGCCGAATTTGACTATCCGGTCTGTCGCGGTGATTGTAATATTCCTTTCGATCCTGCCTTTTTCCAAAAGTTGTATCCGAAGGCCAAGGATATTGATATCTATACACAACAGGGCAATGGGCACGCGCTGACCATGCATCGGAAGGCGAATTTGGGATATAAGGCTACCCTAGATTGGCTAGACAGGAATGGTTTTTGAGTCATCGGCAAGGAAGCGAGGGATTCGGCCTTTGAGTGAACTTTCCGTCCGGGTCACGAAAGCAATGCAATTGCCATCCTTCAAGCCGTCTCCTTTGTGTGCTCATGGAGAATGATGTGGTCAAGTGGGACCTTTTGGCAACGTTGCACCCGTGTCTACTTTCGGTAGGCGATAGCCCGCGTGCTGACAATTATCAATTCCCTTCATCTGGGCTTTTCAGCACACAGAGGATTGTGGCTGCTAGCACGGCGTCCTAAATCGTGTGGCGAGTAAGTTTACTATGCTCCCTATAAATATTGCTTATGTTTTTGTCCAAGTTATCTTTATTACTGCGTTGTACTGGGTTCTTAATGATTCCTAAATCGTTATTTTCTAACAGTATCAAAAAAGAAGTTGTACTGTCCGGCTACGAGGCTACTAATTTAGGCTCCCTCAAACTGCGCCATTTTACTCCCTACGGTATTCCCTTAATACTCCCCCATATTTTTTCGATGCTTCTTTGCTGCGCTTTTTTACTCTTTCACTTCTCCCTTTAAAGCGGCCCTACTCCCTTTCCTAAATAAAAATAATAATCCCTAATCTTAAGTTTAGGATATATAATATATATCTAATATATATATCCCGAATTAAAGATTAATAATAGCCATTCCCGGTCGGGAAAGAGAGTAGATAGAGCCACTTTAGAAGGAGTAATGAGGAAGTAGCATGGGAGTATAAGCGAGCAAGAGGGAGTACAATAGAGTAGTACAGGGGTAAAACGAGGTAGGGGCCTGAAACGGCTTCTGTGACGGGGAGAGTGTGATGGATTTTGGGATGGGGATGGTAACTCTGTCGTAGCTGCTGTGGCTTGACCACAGAGCAGAGAGCAGGGGAAATGGTGCGAGGATTCGTTTTGTGGAAGGTGATGGTGTTGAATGATGCTTTTATTTGGGAGGTTTGGATTGCTGTGGATTTCGTTCAAAGATAGGGGAGGAAAGTGCAATGGGTTGGGGGATGAGGATGGGGATGGTAGATTATTGTAGCTGTGGCTGTTGTGACTCGATTACAGAGAAGCAGGGAGCAGGGAGAATGGTGCGAGGATTTGTTTTGTGGAAGGTGATGCTGTTGAATGATGTTTTTGTTTGGGGGGTTTGGATTGCTATGGACTTTGGTTTAAAGATACGAGATTGGATTGTGCCAAGAAGGGAATAAGGGAATGATACTGAAAGACATGGTGTAGGTTACATTGCCTATGTAGGATGGTGCATACATCAATGGACTTGTCAAAAAGTCAACAGATCATTGTATATACTTGCTTCAACACATATATACTTACTTCAACAATACTTGCTCCAACAATACTTGCTCCAACACACAATTCATATCTCCATAGCATATATATACGTCAATGACTTACTCTTACCCATTGTCGAACTTCAGAAGATCACTTCACCAAGATGTCCGAGACTACGAAGCCGACACAACTATCATCCAACAGCAGCTATGGCTACAACATCCTTCCCGGAGAACTAAGAAATCTCATCAGCAAAGAAATCTTAGTACCTGGCGAAGTTTGGATCCGACCACCACCCTTGTGCAAAGGGGCAAAATTGGACTTACTTGACAAAATCTGTCTATGGCTCGTCTCCCTGCTAGACTCCCTCGTCACCCTCGTCAAGTTTGAGGACAGGCTGATCCTACTGATGTCGAAGTTGACACACCTCCAAGGCCGGCTCGGAAAAAGGCCGAAATCAAGTCGTCGGATCAAAAGGGGACCGTGTACAGCGTACCGCTTCCTGGCATCCTGCAACCAAGCTCGCCAGGAAGGCAGCGCCACATTTTACTCCCAAAACACATTCCACCTACCCCCCGGTCCGGTCGTAAACACGGAGGAATGGTTGTAAAGGCTGCGACTAGAAGATGTGGCGCTGTTGGACTCGATGGTTCTTGACTTCAGTCTGTTAGATCTGGAACCTCGAATGCTGGATATCATCTACATCAAAGCGGTCCTGAAGAGTTTCATCCCGTTCAGGGGACCGATGCCTGCGATCCTGATTGACGATATCCAGAACCATCTCTTTGGGCTTTGGAGGGCGAAATTGGCGTTCCTGGAGCGATGGCAAGAGAATAATAATGGCCGGACGGCGAAGGTGTCACGCCATGCGATGATGCACCGAGCGGGTTGGAGGAGTGGACGCATCATACGTCGTCGATTGCAACGCAGGGGCTCGCAGGAAGTAAGGCACTGCTTGATTCAGCGAGACCACGTTATAATCAGCCGTTCGCAGTACAAGATGCGTCCATAGTTGGGGAAACAGACTCGGGTTTTGGTGGCGGCGATCGTATGTCGACCATCTCTAATCCGATTTGGAGGTGAGATTGATATGAGAATGCGGATCAGATCAACCGTGGCCGAGCATCGAACGCTTTACGGGAATTTAGGCCGTCCCAATACCTTGTCTATAGCATTTTTCGTCGTCTTCAAGTGATCAAATATCTATCACGAGCTCCTATGGGTTTTATTGGGGTCCAGTATATGGTGGGACAGAGCCTGACGACCGAAATGGACGAATAGCCTCGTAATATCCTCATTATTTGGACTATTAGCTGTTAAATGATCTCAGGGGTATAATTAATAATTTAGCTATTATTAACTATTCTAGATATCTAAAAAGGTATCTAGGAATAAGATAACGAGATAATAAGACTTTATAAACGTGGCTGCTCGCTTATTATCTTAGTAGAAGGTCTTATTTCCAATAAAGTATAGCCTAGTAGGAATGGCTGCAGCATATTTCTCTTTGATAATAGGGGCTCCTTGTAAGTCTAACAATCATATATATATACCTTCACCACCACACGTTCTAGTAGTAACCTCAATATTACGTACTAGAATCCTCCTAGTAACCAAATCCTACCTATGTAAAAGGAGAATAGAATAGCTTAGAGAAGAAAAAAAGACCTTAGTACGTGAGGTTTCAAGTATAGAATACTCGCTTTCGAACGTCCCAGCCTCTTTACCTACTACCAGCCTCTCGTTACCCGCAGCATCCCGCTACCAGCCTTCTCATTCAGTCGCATAGCTCTGATCGTAGAATGCATGACTGGAAGCCCTCTTACTTTGTGCAGTTCTTCAGTGGCTTGCTGTAGATTGATTGCGTTGCTGGATGCTTTTCGTTTCGTTTCGTACCGTGCCTTGACACCAAACACGGGTTCAACCTCCCCAATCCCCAAACCCCATCATCAACTCTCAACCCTCAAAACCCACCCAAAACCAACACACTCTCCAACCCTCTCCCCCCCTCCCCTCAAAATCCATCTATCAATAATAAAACATAGCTACCCCCTCTCGCTCTCGAAATCTCAAAAAATCCACAACCAGGTTTCGACAGCGAAGAAAAAGAACGCCACCTACCAATCCAAGAAATCACCTCAAAAGCTGATTCGACGTGCTGGATCCCTAGATGCAGGTAGGAGGGGGTGTGGTATGGCACGTGCTGCATTCGTTATGAGTCTGAAGATGAGGATAGCTTTGTTACAAGACTATTGTGGGATGTTGATGATTGATTTGTTTGGATACTTGCTTGCGTGCCTAGAAGGGCTTTTGAGAGGTAGATATTCACTTTCTGTACTTTATTGAGTGGCAATTAGCGTTTTGTCCTATGCACTTAAGTCATGGGTAAGGAAGTTATATACGTACGTGTCATAACTCCTTCTCATCACATACACATCTTAGATCTTATTCCGTCCGTATCCACTCCTTATTAGAAATATCGGCGGCGCATGCGACTTATAGCACCCCTTAAGAGGTTATTATAACCAAGGTAAATGTGTGAACTTTGACCTGATATCTATATACGCTTACCCCCCGCTACTTAATATCAAGTGTTCCGCACCTAAGGCTAAGGGCCGAGAGAACAAAAAAATCAAAAAAGGGGCACGGTGATATAAACCCCCGAAAAGTGAGCAACCCGCAACCTTGACGTTAAGAGCCACACCCTCTACCCGTATATCATCAAACCACCCAACTGTCCATCCCATCCTCTTATCTTTTGCGTAGCTTCCCAATCAAACCACCCCACCTATTCATTCATTCATTCATCGCCAACCCCCATCGCCATCCATCATGGTCAACAATCCACCCACACACCCATACACATATGACAACAACGACAAAAACCAACTTAGTTCCTTCCACCCCATATCCAAACATCTCAAATCGGAGCAGAAGTTCTCCACCCCTCAGACATGCATTCATTCCCTCGATTCTGAGATAAGTAGCGCATAGGCATCAAATCAGAGTCCTAAGTCTGGAGAAGAGGAGGCTGAGCCGTCCACAGTCTGCAAATGCCCTTTCTCACGCAAACGTACCGCAGGAATGCTAGAAAAGCAAGAATTGTCTAGCTATCGGAGAAACGTCTAGGACATGGATGTCCTGATGGTTAGGAAACAAGAAAGAACGACCCACGCAATTACACGTGGCAAAGAGTATCTAATCAACCAACCAAGCGGTCAGGACGTCAAATAAGAAAATATACACGTGACCAAATTGAAAGACACTGACACCCCTCCTCCCCCTGTCACAGAACCCCCTCTACCATAAGAGGTCTAACCCACAACCCTATCGATTGGACCGAGCGATGGTCCTTCAAAGGCGTCTCGCATCGTCCGCTCCCATCGAATGAAACCCAAAAAGTGGAGACTTCGACGGGCAAGGGATGCAGAGATTAGGAAGATGTATATGTGATTTGGAGAATGTATGTAGAACGATGTTGAGATTGCCACACCAGGGTATACAATATGTACATTTGACCAATGATGAATAAATCAGAAACGATGAATAGATCTTGAAAACAATTATATCACTCAACAATTATCTTTCCATCTGTCACATCCCATGTCGACTTCACATCAACCTACCACTCGGCTGCTCAGTCCCCTGGACCTCATTGACTGTTTTCTCCCCACTTAATTCGCCACGTTGCATCTCATTACTCGACCCTTCCGAATGCCCACCCAGACCTGGACCTCCGATAGCTCCTTTGCCTTCACCTTCGACGCCGAGGATAAGCTGGGCTTTGACCCGGGGACCGATGTAATAGTAGCGACCGGCCGCGTACCAGTATCCGACTGCGAAGATGGCGACGACGACCATGAAGACGACGACGTAATTCATCTGGATATGGATTAGCAATGTAATATATGCAAGCAGATCAAGCTAGACTTACGTTCCGAGGCGTCACTGGACGAATTGTAGGCATGATGTAGATGATTGTGACGAAGGTTGTCCAGATGATAGCCCAGATATTGATCGGAAGGCTAGCCCATCCCAAATGGAACGGACCGCGCTCAAATTTTCCGTACACCATCTTGCAGATGATGGGGATGCAGTAGGACCAGTCGAGGGCGATGGCCGTGAGGTTGAAGATTGCCGCAATGGCAGTGTAAGAGCCTAGACCGATCAGGTTGATGAGGACGCAGAGGATGCAGAAGAGCCAGACGGCGTTGACGGGGGTGTCGGTGCGCTTATTAATCTTATACCAGATGCGCGACAAGGGTAGCAATTCGTCTCGGGAAAAGGCCCAGATGGTTCGGGCGCCGGCTTGGATGGCGGTCATGGCGGTGAAGTTGAGCACGAAGCAGGCAGCGACGGTGAAGAAGATTCCTCCGTTGCGACCGATGTTATCGTAGAAGATCTGCGCGACTGGCTGGGCCACTGCGTTGCCCAAGGTTGTGGTTGGGTCGCCGCTGCAGTAGGCGAGCACGATAGTGTAGAGCCAACCACCGATCCAGGTGAAGCCGAGAGCGATGGCGATGGACCAAGGAGCTTTGATTGCGGGGTCCTTGATCTCTTCTGCAATGTGCGCGGTCGCGTCGTAGTCGGTCATCGTCCACGAGGCGGAGAGGAAGCCAAACATGAAGGACCAGCCAGTGGGATACCATCCAGAATTGTCGACAACGGTTGTCCATGTATATGAAGAGGTATGCTTGTGATCGCACATGGCTAGCAGAGCGACACAACAGCTGAGGAGTATAGCGAGATGGAAGATCACGTAGGTCTTTGTCATTTTCTCGAGGGCGGAGGTGTTCAAGCTGTTTAGACAGGCGTGCAAGACGGTGAAGGCAGCCATGACACCTACGGTCTGGCGATCCGTGGGTAAGTAGCCCTTGAAATCACTGGCCATTGCAACGGCAGCCAAAAGCAATTGAGCGCATCCATACTCGGATGAAGCAGCCCCAGCAATCTGACCCAGCAAGTTCAACCATCCAGTCAGCCAGGCAAGCTCGGGGATCAGATGCTCCGGCGCAAGGTATTTGATGGTGAAGTATAAACCTCCCGAGGTCGGATAGGCAGAGACGAGTTCGGCCACAGACAATGCGATGCAGTAGCAGCCAAAACCCGAGATCAGCCAGCACCAGACGGCGGACGAAGCCCCTCCAGCTTCAAAAGGGTAGACGAAGGTGGTTGAGACGCTGGCGAAGAGGCCAGAGATTGAGAGGGCGAAGGACACGGTTGACAGCCAGGAGAATTCTCGCTTGTATACCTAAGCTCGGCGAGAAAGTTAGTAGATGTTGGCCAAGCTTGAGGATGCTGCTCACTTGAACATAGCCCATCTCGGCCAATTGGCGGTCAGCATCGTTGAGAGTATGGGCTTCGACAATGGCAACAGGTGCTTCGTCGACGGCAACAGAGGGTTTGCGCATGGCAAAAGCAGACTTGCGCCTCCCTGTCTGTCTGTCGTCCATTTGGGATCCCGTCACATCGACCCCCCTCTCAAGTCCAGTCCCGACACCAGTGGTATTTGAAGTCATCGTGAAGAATTAATGCCCAGAAAGACCACGACATGAAATTGGGACTCGAACAAGCTAGAGAGGTACACAATAGGTACTTTGGTATGCCCTGCAGCAATGGTTGAAAGTTGAAGATGAGAATGGATAAAGTAGGAAGTGGGGGAGCTGCAGAGACTGATTGTAAGTCTTGGCGACTGGGGGAACCCGATTGTAGGGTCTTGGCACTTTTGGGTCCTTATGACCGACGCTAGGCTTGTATTGATTAGACCCAGTGCCCACCCCCACTGTCCGACATGTCCACAACCAATTACCTACATACCTTACCTTAGGTAGCTAGTCGGACGGCTCGTAGCTCGAAGCAAGTCTCGCGTGGCAGCCATTCAGCTATTCAGCCATTCATCCAGCGCAAATCTGGCCCAGACTCTTTCCCCAGTGAAAGTGAAAACTCTGCTGTGGCATCTTTTCTCTTTTCTTTGACAAACAGAAATTCGATGACTTAGATGTAGAATGAAGCAAGCGTGAAAATGACGTGGTGAAACTGCCAATATAAGGCATGTGTCTCCGACTGCATTGATGGAGCAATGCCGAGCAGCACGTGACCTAAAAGTCGCCATTGAAGTGTGACGATTTGCCACTAGCGACACCGTCAGTCGTCCCGTCCTTCTCGCCCTTCTCTCAGCTTCTCGACGTGGCGCAGAGTCCAGAGAGAATGATGTTATTGATATCTGATATTTAGCATGCGAGCTTCCCTGAACTTCGACTCTTTGCTCTTCTCCATTTTCTACCTTGGACCGAATGTGCCACCATCCAGCTCACATTCTGTAACCTCGCCGAGACTGATCATCGCTCCTTTCCATTGCACTTCCGTGTTCGAACGAGGTCGCGAACGGCGCATCAAAGTTGACAGACGAATGATGTCTTTAGCCGTCTCTCTAGCCTCACCCAGACCAATCAATCTGAGTGTCTTCGGCACTCCCATGGCAAACCCCACTGATATTGCATCAATGGCATCTTTCTTCATACAGCAGCAACCCTCACTGCACCTGGCATCCCTGAAATCGATAACGAGCTCTCGCAACTGCAGGTGATCCAGAACGAGGGACGCCTTCAGCGGCCACACAAGTGACGACAGGCAGACCTTGTACGCTTCATGTAGGTCCTGAGCCCAGGCGTTGACACTTCTCTGAGGCCCAACGCCCAAGCCAGAGTCGCTACGAAATAGCATGTCGTCTGGAGTGAGCTTCAGATCTTCGTCCAGAGGTATCTTCCCTTCATCTCTCGTCAAGTCTAACGCCTCAAACCCCATCTCCACTGACTTGACCCAGGCTCTGCGAGTGTCGTTATAAAGGCTGTATTTGAAGAAGCGAGCTGTCAAATCTGCTGCTGGTAACACAAAAATGTTACGCTGATACAGCAAGGGTTCCGCTTCCGCCACAATAGCTTTGCATACGAGTAAAAGTGCAATTTCTGGTACTCTGTCGCATGCAAGCTTGCTTGCCGTCGAGTCATCTTTGTAATCGTAGTCGTAGTCATCGTAGCAATCTCTGAACCTATAGGGAAAAGTCTTTCCTACGACAAGACACTCCTCATAGATCTTATGGCGTATTTCTGGCGGTAGCGTGAAGAAGATGGACATGGTGCTGTCGTTGGTCAGCTCAAGAGAGGAAGACCCGTGGTATCCGTATTCTCTAGATATTTGTGTGTGAGTCAATCATTTGCGGACGAGCACGCTCCTATGAGGTGGAGTTCAAAATCGATCTCGAGCTAGCGCTTCCGCTGCACGCTGAGGTACCAGGCTCCTTTCACAGCAGTAGCTAACATGCCTAAAAGCTAGCGATAACTCGACACACTCACTGAACTTCACATGGTTTGGTGCATGTAGAGACGAGTGGTGTTTGGCCGAATAGATAAAGTAGTAAGGTGGAGGAACAAGAGCTTACATGTTTCACAGCGGAAGAATGCTACCGTTCCAATACTTTTATGTGGCGGTCTTGGCACTACCCGAGAAAAAAATTAATTCTCATGTAATTTATACTGTACAAACCGACATGTCTCTAAAGCATCTAATAGACGTCTGATTAGTCTAGATACGTTACTAATTAAGGCTATATATACTTCGCTTATATGATCCACTACCGCTATCGCCTACTACTTATATCGCTATCGCCGCCTCCCTATCCTTCCCTCTCCCCCGGTCACCCTATGCCCCGCTAGAATGGCTCACGTTTACAAGAGGAGGTCGCAGGTTATCTACTCCTTAGATATAGCAACGAAGAAATACTATCGGCTACTATAGTAAAGAGGAGGACTCTAGAGCGATGGAGGAGTAACTAGATAAAGTACGGAACAGTCTAAGGGTATCCTTAGGCTAGGTAGCCGGTGTTCTATACTATTATTATACCCACATAAAGGAGCTTCTTTACTTCCTAGCCTATCAGCCTACTATATATCAGGATAAGATACAGGACATGCTCTTACTGCTGCTACTGCTACTACTACTACTGCTATAGTAGCTCTAGGACCTCCGGGCTGATATCCCTCGACGGCGATAAGCTAAGAACAGCCATTTAAAGAGGAATTTAGGCCTCCACTACCTTAATAGCACGTTGACTAGGTATATATAGTCGGTTAGGAAGCTCTACTACTATAGATATACTATTAGAGGCAGGCCGCTTAGGCGCCTTTTTACGTGTAATTATTACGTGATAGCTGGATATTATCACGAAGTCTAAAACACCAAAGAATGAACATATTACGGCTTTAGAATTACTTAATTAAGACCGATATAGTTGAATATAAGCGTGGGGATTTAAAGGATATTTTGTTAAAATGTATGATGTCAATGAGTCATCTGCACGTGATTTGGGTGTAGTGCAATAGTATTATGATAACTAATGGATGGATGTAGCTATGTAGAATGGAATA
>JAABUX010005738.1_pt1 | contig 15140 bp, 15 predicted proteins | sample 5561851 | NCBI WGS metagenome assembly JAABUX01 (sample SAMN10711883, study PRJNA513361) | rock metagenome | isolation source: Antarctica rocks | place: Antarctica: Victoria Land, Richard Nunatak red sandstone | collected 2016-01-03 | reverse complement strand
AAGACGTAGAAGCGGCCGGCGCCCAGCGCGAGGTGGTGCTCCAGCCACTCGCGGATGTCCGCGTGCTGGTTGCGCACCACCAGGCACACCGCCTGCGCGGCGCGCTCGGAGGTCGGCGCTCTGGCGCAACAGTTGAGGGGCGGTGCGCCGCACCACCCGGCGCGCTGCCTGCACGGCAGGCGGGCCCTGCTGACCAGAACGGGGCCAAGCCAACGTGCCTGCAGCGGCGGTTGTGGAGCCGCATATGGCCAGACAGAGCATGTCGCACAAGTGTAAACGGATGTGCCAAGCTTGACAAGACTACTGCGTACGTGCATGTGAGGCTCTGCACACATGAGGCCGGCCTGTACAGCGCACCAGGTAGGCGCTGCTCGCTGCGCCGGGCAGGTCCGGCACGACCCTGCAGCCCCGCCCGCAGCACGCTTTCAGTGAAGCAGAGCGCGAGGCTCTGGGACAGAACAGATAGCTTGTGCTCGGCCGGCGTGGGCGCACTGGCTGTGACTGAGCGCGGTGCGCCCACAGCGCGCCCCGCATCTCAGCGCGCTCGCCTCGCAGCAGACAGCCAGGAGCGCCAGCCGAAGTGCGAAGCGCGCTCTCCGCCACACACCACAGCCGCGGCAGGCAGAGCTGTGCCGTGCTCGGCCGGGCAGCATACAGCGCCGATCCGTCTGCTGCACCGCCTCAGGACGGCAGCCTGGCAAGCTTTCCGTTCAGCGGTCACCGTGAGCGTGGTCCCTGGCGCGAGCAAGGCAGAGCCAGGCACTCTACAGGTTGCCACGGCCATACGGCAGCCCTGAACGTCAGCACCTATGCACGCGAGTGCCGTCTCTGTAAGTTACTCGCACTCACCAGTGTGTGATGGAGATCTGAGCGTGTTGAGATCTGAGCTGTTGCCGAGGAGCAACTCGAGCTCAAACGCCGGCTAGGTTACAGAGGGTTCGTACATTTCTGGCAGAGCGGCCTCCTCGCCGCAGCGCAGCCCGCCAGATCGAGCTTCCTGGCGCGCACCGCAACCAGTGTGCGAGACAGGCGACCAAGCAACGGGCCTGGGCTGGGGAGGCTGCTTGGCGCCTGCTTGCACCCGCTAAAGTTGGCAGGGCGAACCCGGGCCGGCAGCTCGCCATGGGCGGCCAGATAAGCAGGATGGCGCTGCCGCCGGCCGACAAGGTGGAGGACGCGCCCTACGAGCTGCGGAAGAACAGGTACAGCAACGCGCCCGGGGACAGCGCTGCTGATGCAGGAGCTGTCTGGCCAGGCGCGGCGCTGAGTGCGCTGCACTGCATCTGCAGGGCGCCGCGGCTGACCGGCCTGGCGCTGCGCCTGTTCGTGCCGTTCATTGAGTCGCCGTTCAGCTCGCCGCTGTACGCCAAGCTGTTGCGCGACAGCGGCATCCCCCAGGTGCGCGGCCGCAGGCGCCCCTTGCGCAACGCAGCTCAACCTCCTCAGACGTGGCCACGGCGGACAGGCCGCCTGTGCCCGGGACCGCTAGCAGCGCAAGGCAGGGATAGTTGCAGGGCATGCGCCACGAGGTCCCATTGCAGCCAGGCTGTGCAGGGCGCTGGCAGGCGCCCAGCGCGGCTCTCCACGGCTCCGCCGCAGCAGAGCGGGCTCCAGCGAGGCCCGGGCGCGCGCGGGCGCGCAGGCCGTGCGCGACATCAGCGTGCCCGAGGTGCCCACCTTCCTGCCGGCCTGGGAGCACCGCAGCGCGGCGCAGGTGCAGGCGGCGGGTGAGGCAGACGTCGAGGACCTGGCGCCGCGGCAGCGCGTGGACGCCGCCGCGCAGGCCGTGCCGGGCGCGCCCCCGGCCCTGCCTGCGGACGCGCGGCCAGAGTCCGCGGCCGGCCTGGCCGCGCCGCTGCCCAGGCCGCCCCGGGTGCATTGTGGGCACGTGCCGAGCTTGTCTGTGGCCATGCTTGGCACAGTGGCGGGCACGGCCGGCTGAGGGCCTGCCCTGTCCTGTTGGTCCCCCGGCGCTCGAGTGGTCGAGCCCTCAGCTTCCGCTTCGCTAACATATAGTGGGTTGCCTGGCACGAGTCTGCCCGGCCACAAAGTGTGCGCACCTTGCTGCTGTTTCGTTTGCAGACAGGCAGCAGCACCGCCGGCCCGAAAGTTGCAGGACTGCGACGCCGCCGGCGCAGTAGGCGCCCTGCCTGCGCTGCGCCTGATCAATAATTTGGCAATTCTGGTGCCCGCAGGCTTTGCGGATAAGCTGGCCGGGCAGCTGGGCGGCGAGGGCCGCGGGTGCGCGGGGCGCCACTCGGCCGCGGACTACCACCGCGCGTACGTCGCCGGCGCCGTCACGCCGTCGCAGGCGCGCTTGCCCTAAACCTGAAGTAACCCACACGGCTCGGCCGGCGTTGTGCGCCGGGACATACCAACCTTCCCAGTGCATCCCGCTGCATGCATCTGAGGCAGCTCCCCGCGCACATCCGCTGGGCTGCCCTGCGCCGCCGCGCGCCGTCCTGCTCGTGCCGGCTCGAGCTAGGATGTGCGAAACAGTGCGTGGTCAGCCTTGCCAGAGCAGATCCGGCGGCCCCGGCCTGACCGCGCCGCGCGCAGGTGGCGGAGGCCGTGCTGGACGCGGTGGCGGCGTCCGAGGCCGCCGCGCCGCCCATGCGCATCTTCGCCGCGATGGACAAGACGGACGTGCGGCGGCAGGCCGCCGAGTCCACCGCCAGGCGCGCGCGCCCGCCCCGCCCCCGCGCGCGCATCTGTTGTACATCAGCAGGCCCTGGCAGCACTCGCAGATGGACTTGCCAGGCCTGATAGAGCGGCTGCGACCCGCTTTCTGACTTGCAAGCCTCACATCCGCTGCACACACGCCCTCACAGCTGCTGCGCACACGCCCACTCCAGGGCGGCCCACTGTGGAGCACATACTCGAGCTGCGTTCCCGCGCCGCGGGCAAGGCGGCGCTGCCGCCGGTGCAGGGTCACCAGTGCAGGCGTTGGCGCGCAGGTACAAGGCCGGCGCGCCGCTGTCGGCGCTGGACGGCGTGCCGTACGCGGTCAAGGACTGCACGGACGCGCTGCCGTACGCCACCGCAGGCGGCACCACCTACGTGCGCCCCACGACAGAAAATATCTCACGTTCGTCCTGCGGCGGCTTGTTGCCATTGTTGATGCTCGCTGGCTCGCCGGGGGCATCCCGGGGCGTCGCAGCGCTGCCGCCCTGCGCGCCAATGCAGCAGGGGGCAGAATGCGGCATACCATGTGATGTCCTGCGAGTGCAGAACATATGTCTGGAGGCAGGGCGCCCCGTGCGCAGCGCTCGTGCGGCGCCGGCCTCGGCGCCGGCCACAGGGCTGGGCACCGCGCGCGCAGATGGGCGCGCTGCGGCCGGTCGCGCGCGACGCGCCGCTGGTGGCCGCGCTGCGCGAGACCGGCGCGCTGCTGCTGGGCAAGACGGCCATGGTCGAGCATGGCCTGAGCGCGATGGGGCTCAACACGGCGGCCGGCACGCCGCGCAACCCGTACAACCCTAACCACCTCACCGGCGGCTCCTCCAGCGGCTCGGCCGCCGCCGTGGCGGCCGGCCTGTGCCCGTTCGCCATAGGTGCGCGCCCATGGCCTGCTCGCCTGGCGCGCGCCCCCGGCCTGCGCGCCCCCTCGCCTGCCCAAGCTGGACACGCGCGCTCACGAGTGCAGGTCTCTGCATATCAAAGAGGCCTGCATCCCCTGCTTTGCAATTCAGTGGGGCAAGGGCGGGCAGCGCAGCCTCCTCGCACCGCTCTCCCCGCCCGTCCGCCGTCCTCGGCCCCGCCACCAGCTTCCGCGTGCAGGCCTGCGCCCTGCATCAGCGGCTCAGCAGCCCCGCGCCTGACGGCCCGCGCTTCACTGCCCGCGCCCGCGCCACTCTAATGACATGAAACGAATGTGATGCGCAGGCAGCGACGGCGGCGGCAGCGTTCGCATCCCGGCGTCCTTCTGCGGCCTGGTGGGCCTGATGCCGACGTTCGGGCGCGACGTGCCGCGCAGCGCGTCCAGCCCGCCCTCGTGCCACACCGTGGGCGTGGCCGGCCAGCTGGCGGGCTGCGTCGCGGACGCGCTGCTGCTCTACGCGGGCTCCGCCAACGCAGGCGCGCGCCCACTTGCGCGCGCCGCCTGCAGGGCTGCGCGGCCGTGCACGCACCCTGTGCGGCCCTGTGCTGCTTACCTGTGCAGCCCTGTGCTGCGAGACGAGCACTGGCGGCCAGCTCGATCGAGCTGCACCGCTGACACGCTGCAACTTTTTGTTCTTTTCTTCTCGCCGCAAGCATGCGGCACTCTGCGCGGCAGGCACGCCGGAGGGCGGCGCGGGCGCGCCGCAGCCGCTGGCGCTGCCGCGCGCGCTGCCGACCGGCGCGGCGGCGCCGGGCGCGCCGGGCGCGCTGGCGGGCCTGCGCCTGGGCATCTTCCGCGCGTGGTTCGACGACGCGGATGCGGAGGTGGTGGCCGCGTGCCGGCGCGCGGTGGCGCTCCTGGTCGACCGTGGCGCGCAGGCGCGGGCCCGCGGCCGGCAGGGCGGCGCCAGGGCGGCTGTGCGTCAGCGGCCGCTGGGCGCCGCGCGGCGATGCGTGGACCTGGCGGCGCCGGAGCTGGCGCGCGTGACTCCGGCAGGGTGCTGCTCAGGGGACTGTTCAGGGTACCATTCGGGGTGTTATCCCGCGCGCGCGCAGGTGGTGGAGCCGACGGTGCTGGAGCTGGAGCTGGCGCGCATGGCTCCGGCAGGTTTCTGATCAGGGTATTTTCAAGGTATCATTCAGGGTTTCAACCCCGGCGCACGCAGGTGGTGGAGCTGACGGTGCCGGAGCTGGAGCTGGCGCGCGTGGCACATGTGGTCACGATCGGCTCGGAGATGGCGCTCGCGCACCGGCCCGCCACCGCCGTGCCCGCCCTGCGCCGCCAGTGCGGCCCCCTCCCTTGCTTCACAACCGGACAAGAAGCTCCCTGCTTCACATCTGCACAAGCACAGTTGCATGTGCGCACTGCATGTTTCAGCCGCGCCCGTGCCATCGCTCTGCCCGGCTTGGCACCACTCACCAGGACAGATGCACAGACGGGCCACCCAGGGCCTCGCCCAGGCTGCGCATCCATAGCAGTAGACGCGTGCTGCCCCGATGTATGGGGTGCACGCACGTGACGCGGCCCGGCGCGCGCGCGGCAGGATGAACAAGGACATCCGCATCAACCTGGACGTGTCCAAGCAGTTCACCGCAACGGACTACCTGCAGGCGCGCCTGCCCGGCCATGCGCCGTCCCCCGCCCGCGCAGGCCTGCTGCGCCCGCCTGACCACCGCACCCCTAACACAAGCCCTGTCGCCTTCGCTGACCAGCCCAGGGACGCTGGTAGTATGGCAGCTCTGTCACTGCGTGTGTGCAGCAGGAAGGCTGTGACACCCGCAGCTGCATGCATGTCGCGCTTATGTTTGCATACTATGACCAGTTTAGACGCAAGCATGGCGCCGACCCATGTTGCTTGTATGCACAGCATATTGCTTGTCTGTACAGCAGGCCACGACACCCTGTGCTACCCGCACCTGCATGCATGCCGCGCATCTGTCTGCCCACCATGAGGAGGCCTGGGCCCAGCGCGCGTCGGTCAGTAAAAAACCCTAGGATTTCCCACTAACCTGTGCGGCTGCGCGCAGGCCCAGGCGCTGCGCACGCGCGCGATCCTGCACTGCCGGCGCGCCTTCCGGCAGGCCGACCTGCTGGTCACGCCGGCCGCCGCCGTCACTGCGCCCATCATCAAGTGCGCGCGCGGCCGCCCGCCCGCCCCTGCTTGCGCGCCCAGTGCCATGCTGCCTCGCTTCTCGTCATGGGTTTGGAGACGGCGGCTGGGGACTGCCTGAGACCGTGTCAGGAAGACAGTGAGCAGGCGTGTCTCAGCAGATGGTCAGGGAACAAAGGCACCGAGTGCGAGCGCCTTTCGGCGCACCCAGGCGTGTTTGGTGGCAGCCTGTTTCAGCCAGCATGGGCTCTTAGGCGGTGAGGGGGAGGGCTGAGCGCGGGTGCGCGGGGGCGCAGCCCGCAGGACCTGAAGTGCGGCGCGTCGGACCTGCCGCTGCTGAGCGCGGTGATGCGCTTCGCCACGCTGGCCAACCTGGTCGGCCTGCCGGCCGTCTCGCTGCCCGTCGGGCAGGACGCCGCAGGTGCGTGGCGCGCCCGCTCCGGCCGGCGCGCCTGGACTCTATGTAGCTCATCTTGATTGAGTTGACTGAAGTCAATAGCTCTTGCTACCATCCGCGGCACCTATGCCGCTCTGATGACCTGCATCAGCGGCCAAGTCAGGTTCCCTGCAATAATGTTGCCGTGGTCCATGGGGATGAGGTTGAAGCACAGCAATGCTGCCAAGTGCAGACCTCTCTGTTGCGTGCTGGGCCCCGGCGGCCGCACGCGCGCATCCTCATGAGTCTCAGCAGTGACTGAAGCAGGCCCGGGAGGCTGCTGTGCGACGCGGCCTGGACCAATCCTGACTGGCCTAGGCTTACCCTAACCCTACAATCTGGGCACCTCCGGCAGGCCTGCCGATTGGCCTACAGCTCATGGGCCCCGCGTGGAGTGAGCCGCAGCTGCTGGCCACGGGCGCTGTGCTGGAGGCCGCGGTGGCGGGTTCGCTCGCGCGCCCGCGCGTATTCTACGACGTCCTGGGCGCGGCCGCGCGCGCGGCTGCCGCGCCGCCCGTCGGCGCCGCCTGAGGCGCTCGGGGCGGCGCGGCTGGGCGTGCGCCATGTCTGCGAGGGGCTCCGCCGCTTTTCGCGGGGCTGTATTTGGAGGACGAGGGTCGCGGACGCGTGCGCGCCGTTGTGACAACATCCCGGGCGCAGCTGCGCGCGCCGGCACTCTCTGCTGGGCTGGCATAGCGTTTGTGAGGGTTCTGTACAGGGTCGGGTAGGCAGGAAGTCGCAGGCCTAGCTGCTTTAGGCAGGTCAAGATGATAGTGAGAGCAGGTGGGCTGATGCAGGTGCGGCAGCACTGCTGCTGAGGGCCCGCACAGGCCAGCATGTGCGCCTCAGGACAGGCTCCGGGGCCCTCCAGACACTTCTGTCTGCAACAATGCACGCTTTCGCACCTCTGCTTTGTGGCTCGATGCTTGCACACTCGGTGCTTGCGCACTAGGCGGCCTTTTCAAGGTTGCTGCACTATAGCATGCGCACCGCTGGTGCCAGGCGGGCGTGCATGCATTACGCATGGTGCATGCCCATGCGCGGCAGTTACGGCTGCGGCGCAGCGGACCTTTGCTGGTCAGCTCTGCGGAAGCTGCCTTGGGCTCCGGTGTGCTCCAATACTGCATACCCAGGCCTGGTCCTGGCGCGAGAGAGGGTCGCGGTGGAGTGGGGTGAGAGTTACACCGCAAGCACTGGACTGTGAGGATAGCTAGGCGAGGGTCGTGTCAGAGCTGTGAGCGGAGTGACCGCACATGCGCCGGCATGCGCATCACCAACTTTGGCAAGAGCTCCAGGGTTTGTGCTAGTGGTGTAGGAGAGCTGGTGGGGTGAGTAGTGATGGTGGGGTGAGCCGCACACACGCGTGGCGGCCCACTGGGGCTCGGGAGCGTCGCCGTGACGCGCAGCTGTGCGCACCTGTGCTTGGGACTGCATGCGTGCGTGTCCAAGCCACGGGAGGCGCGCCGTGCAACAGGGTCGGCAGGGATTGTAAATGCGGGTCCCGGCGCGCACTGGAGCATACAGTGCGTCCCTTCCAGATGTAGCAGGATGCATGTCTGGCGCGACGCGTACCAGGGAACAAGTGCACGTGTCTGCTGGGGTGCAGATGCAAGGCGCAGTCGCTGAGAGCATGGTGTGCACAGGTACCCGCGTGTGTCGCCTCAGCTTCCACGGCACCAGAGCGCGCTCATCATGACAGACTGAAAGCAGACCTAGCCTATAAGAACAGCAGAGGCCTAGCCTATAAGTGCCACGCAGGCCTGCATGCAGAGCAGTCAGGGCAGTACACGCTGTGCAGAGCGCGTGCTGCTGCAGAAGACCCAGAAGCGCACCAAAGCACACAAAAAAAAAAAAAAAGCAGCCGATGCACACAAAACTGCTTGACCTCCCTGTGGCAGCACGCCGCAAGCGCCAACCTCGCAAGATCACTCCACCAAAAGCAGAGCAGTCACGTCTTTGCTGGAGTGCCTTGCACGATGCACAGCCGGTGCAGGCTCACCTTGACACCCGGGGGGCACCCTGGGGAGGCGCGCTCCCCAGAGCGACACATGCCTGTCTACTATCTAGGTGACATTACGTGCGGGCTCACAAGCTACGTCGCGCTCAGCACTGGCGTAGCTTGCAACCTCAGCACGGTTTGCCAGTCGACTTACTTCGCGTAACTGCTGTCCTTATACCGCTCTCCTTACGCCCGCCCGCGCGCACGCCGGCGGACACGTTGAGGTTCCCGGCCCAGGCCATCAGCATGCCGCGGGCGAACGCCGGCGCGGAGCGGCGCGCGCCGGCTCAGCCCGCCGACGCGACGGGGCCCTCGGCCGCGCCGCGCGCATCGGACGCGCCGCCGCTGACCAGCTCCACCGTGATGTTTGCGCATGCGATGCGCTGCGGCGGCACGCCCCAGGCCGCGGGCGCGATGACGGCGCTGTCATCCTCGCTGAGCAGCTGGAACACGCCGCCGGGCGCCGCCTGCGCGGCACCATTCTATTGGCACCCCTTCTCCATTCTCCAAATTATTTTTCCAACATCCTAGCAATCTGGCTGATAAACAAAGCGCTGCCGGGCGCCGCCGGCACCGCTTCATGATGCCCTGCTCCCCTTCCTGGTTTTCTTGTTTTGCAGCCGCACGCATTCATCGCTGCGCTCCACTGCCAAAGTCTGACCAGCTGGAGTCTACCAGCGCGCGCTGTTGGTCGGGCACCCTGAACCTGCGCCTCACACAACGCACGGCGGAGGCGCTCGCAGTGGCCCGCTGCATCGCTCCGGCGGCCCCGCGGGCGCCGCGCGGCCTTTGCGACCAGCAGGTGGCATGCGCTGCCACCGAGCCAGCGCGCGCGCCCCCGCAAACTACGCGATGACTGGCGCAGCAGCATAGCATGGGGCAGGGGTAGGGTTATGGTAGCTCACCTGCGCCGAGGCTGTATAGGAGAGGGCGGTGCACGCGGAGGCGTTGGCCACGTACTGCGTGCCGCCCATGAGGAGCGGCATGTTGCCTGCCGCGGCGCGGCGCACATGATACTGTTCAGCACAGGGTGAGGCGTGCGGGCGCAGGCAGCGCGGTGAGCAAAGCGCTGGCGGCCGGCGCCTGGCTGCAACGGCGTGCCAGGCTGCCAAGCCACTGTCAGAGTGTCAGGCAGGCATGCGTGGTGATCCGAGCGCGCAGCGATGAAGGCCAGCTTGGCACCGCCGCCGTGCTGCAACTGCAGGGCACACTGCAGGGCACGGGTTCAGCAAGGGGGCGGGCGGGTGCGGCGCACCGGCGCAGATCTGCTGCCACTGCAGCGGGAACGCGGCCAGGGCGTCCGGCAAGGGCGCGGTGTCCGCCGCGCCGCCCGGCGGCGTCGCCAGCACCGCCGTCGAGCGCACGGGCAGCGCCACGGTGGTCAGCGTCTGCTCCTCCGTCAGGTGGAACTCCTGCGCCTCCTTGACCAGCAGCACGTCCATGCGGCCGCACGGCCCGGTAGCAGGCATGCCTGCACGCGCAGGCCGGGCGCTGCGGTGGCGCGTAGCGGTAGCAGGCACGCCTGCGCTCGCTGGCCAGGTGTCGCAACAGCGCGCAGCGGTGCGCGAACGAGCGCGCGCGGGGCTGCGGGAGCGGCGCGGTGCGCCTCGGCGCAGCGGACGCGGCAGCTGCACCGACAGGTCGGCGGCGCTGCGTGGCTGTGCGTGCGTGCGCAGACGGTGCGAGGCCTTCGAGCAAGTGGCCGCAGCAGGCGGCGGGTCCATGCAGCGCACACGCGCAGAGCAAGTGGCCGCATCTGACACCGTCACGTGCTTCTCGCGCACTCAGTGTCTTAGCATAGCATGGCGCACATCCAACAGGCAGGGCGCACCCAGCCTGGCATACGCTCCGAAGCCATAGCTGCCGCGCGTCCCGTAGGCCCCCGCGCAGGGCCTGCCCGCGGTGTTGTAGCACTGCACGCTGCAGCCGGTGCCGCCGCCAAAGCTGAACGATGGCGTCACCTGCGCATGGGGTGCTGTCAGGCGGAAGGCAGGCCATGGGGCCAAAGGAACGCCCAGGGGGTGTCCTAAACTACAAGATGAGCGGCCCTGCACGCTGGCGCCCCAGTTAGGAACACAATGTCAGCAGAGCTGCTGCACACATCACGCTGTGCAGAGCAGTATGGAAAGACAGGTGCTGCAGGGCGTCGTCATGCCAGTGTGGTGCGCGCCTTCAGGACGGCCTGTTCGCCTGTTGCGTCTGCACAGCACGCTGCCAGAGCGAGCCCCAGGAACAGCGCAGCGTGTGCACGGGCGAACGCGCTCCTGCCGCAGCCCATCATTGCCCGCACCAGTGCATGCACATAGCTGTGCAGCACTCCCGGCACTGCACGCTCCTGCCCCAGAGCTCGCGCCCGACGACTCTGATGACGGCAGACTCCACTCAAGGCACTTCTGCCTCAAACCCTCGCCAGGGCTGCACAGCGAGAGCGCAGCGTGAGGCGGGAGATGGAGGTGTGTGGAACACAAAGACAAGACAGCCTATGCCCACCTCACGGCTGTAGATAGGGCACTCCACGTCGCCGGTCCCTGCGGTGTAGAGTTATCAAGCCCCCCCGCTGGGCCTCCTGCCAACCACGCGCGTGCTCTTTGGTGCCCTCCAGGTGTGTACACGGTGACGTGAAGCCTTGTGCAAGCGCGGCCGCTGTTTCACAGGACCTGTTTTCGGGCGCACTGTCTCTGTTGTTGTTCCACGCTGAGCTCGCTCACCAGCGTCCTAGTTTGCTGGTTGACGCCTTGCAACAACTGAACCCACTGTGTTCTATTGCAGAGCCAAGCAAACTGTCCTTGGCGGCGACAAGGGCGCGGCAGCCGCCGCGCTGAGAGCGGCGGTGGCGCATCGGCGGCTGGAGGAACATCTGGTGCCGACACAAGCGGCCGGGCGATATGGGAAAAGCCAAACCGGCCTCACACACGGCAAAGGTGGGCGCCCTATGCGCTGCGGGTTGGAAGCGGGCCCCACCTCGCTCGCCACGGGCGGGCGCAACATTAGTGACTCCATCTGCCAAGCTGGACCGGGGCTGTGTTGAGCGCGCGCCGAGCGTATGCCGCCACTGCTGCGTGAGAACTGGCCCTCACCGCCTGCAGCGGCTACTGCCAGCCTGCGAGCGCCGGCGTGGGACGCAGCCCCTAGTGCGGTCGGCTGGGTGTCCGGCGGCACGCCTGTCAGAGTGTGTGCAGGTGCGCTTTGCGGCAAATGGCAGCCTGTGCGCGTACTGGAGCAGCAGGGCACCTGCGGGTGATATCAGCGGCGCGTGCCCAGGAGTGCGGCAACACAACTCGGCGCTCCTCCGCCTGCTGCGTTGGCCAAGCTGGCGGGGAAGGCGAGCACTGGGGGCGTCAGGGACAGCAGGCCCTAAAACCTAAGGGAGCTGTGTGGGCAAACTGGGCTAGACACCGACCGGCAGGTCAACGCCCTCTGGTCGCCCGCGCTGGGCGCTCACAGCAGGCTGCGGCGCCGCAGGAGCTGGCCATGAAGGCCGCGGCCTCGCAGACGAACAAGGGCGGCGGCGTGGCGGGCAAGGCGGACAGGCTGGGCGGCGCGGCTGGGCACGCAAAGTTCAAGTGCCCCATCTGCGCGCAGCAGGCGCCGGACATGAAGACCATGCAGGTGCGGCGCCGGGGGCGGCGCGCCCGGGGGGCGGCGCGCGCGTGCTGCGCGCGCATGGCCTCCCTGGTGGTCGGGGCGCTGTTCTACCAGCCGCTGCTCTTCTACCAGCATTTAATTGTGAGCGCTGGGAGTGCTGCAGTGCAAGGGCGTACGGTGATGAGGCATGCGGTGATGTCGCACGCCTTCCTGCGGAGGCGCCCTGACAGAGAGCGCGGGGCCTGCTGCGCAGATACACCACGAGGCGCGCCACAGCAAGGTGCCCTTCCAGGAGTCCAGCATCCTCAACCTGCACGCGGTACATGGCGGCACGACCCAGGGCCTGGCCGTGCGCGGCAGCACAAAGAAGAAGTGAGGTCGGGTGGTCGGGCTGCGCCCCGCGCACGCGCAGCGCGCGTATTCGCCTGCTGCCTCATGCGCACTTGCTGATGTTCTCGCTGAAAGTGTTCCTACGTGACCGGACCGCTCAGCACGTGTAGCGTGCAAGAACTATGTGGGCGCTCGTTTGTCTCCTTTCCTGGGACCACAAGGAGTGTCATGTAGGTGTTCAAATCATGCAGCACCTCTGCAGCCCAGCAGCTATGCGCTGCTGCCACTCCCACCTGGATGCTGCTGCTGCTTCTGGATGTAGAGGGCCAGGTTGGAGGCGCGCTGGTTTGCCTGAGAGCGGCATGCCTTTTGCTGCGCAAGCTCACAGTCAGTGCTGTGTAGCAAGCCCATGGCTTCCTGTGCAAATCCTGCTCAAGCCCATCCGACCCCATACCCTCTGCCTCATTATCAGCAGCATGCCATGCATGGTGCTGGTTGGTCAACAAGTACTTGTTATAAAGCCACTCCTCTGCCTGCCCTGAATATGATGTCTGTCCCCATGTGCATCTGTAGGCATAAGGAATGCAGCCTGACAAATTGGCAGACTGTGGGTGTGGCCTGCTGAGACAAATGCAGTGTGCCAGGCAGCCAGGCTTCTTGGGCATGGGGGTATTGCAAAGGTTGTCGTGGGTGTGCTGACGGGTCTCCCTACCCGGAGCGCTAGCGATTAGCGCTACCAGCAGGGTGACGGTTGCTAGTTTGCCTCTTTGGAAAGGTCTGAGACAGCAGAGGGGCTCGCACAACTGCTATCTGTCACCCATCTGTACATACTAAATAGCAAAGCAAGTCCATGCAGCACCAGGTGCTCCGCCCCATTGCTTGTACACAACCAGGCAGTGCAAGGGCTGCGCCTCCCAGGACACACAGCTGCGCAGCAGCGCAGTGGCGGACACGCCCGCCGGTGAGCTGGTGGCGTAGGCGGCGGGGAGCATGTCTGGCGGTCTGTATGGGCATCAAGGCCGTGGAGAGCTACGACGGCGCCTTCCAGCTCGCCGACGCTTCGGAGCAGCAGCTGAAGGCGCTGCTGGGCTCGCCAGCCTTCTGCGGACAGGTCGGGCGTGCTTTCTGATGTGTCAGCAGCGCGTCGGCCTTTGCGCCACCGCGCTCGGCTGACGCGCTGCGCGCGGCGCAGGTGGTGAAGCAGTGCAGCCTGCCGGAGACTGCGGCCGTGGCGTTTGCGGACGTGCTGTTCCAGCCGGTGCCGTGGAGCCCCGCCACCCGGAAGGGCATGCCGCAGGAGCGCTACCACGGCAGCCCGGAGTTCGCCATCATCAACGTGCCGCCCAACTTTATGTTCCAGGCCAAGATCTTCAAGCCGTCGCGCCTGTGCGCGGTCTACCGTGTAACCAGCCACTGACGCGCGCCTGGCTAAACAAAAGCAGCGGCCCGGAGCGCAGTCCGGCACCCATGGAATGAACCGCCCAGGAACCTGGGCACAAGGCAAGCAGACTCGTCCAGCGGTGTTCCCGGTGCACCTGTTCCTACCAGTGTTCCAAGCGTTCGCGCATGAGCTGGTTCAGGGGCGCGCGCGCCGGCGCCGCTACAGGGGCCGGAGCTGCAGCTGCTTGGCCACCCGCCGCTCCTGCCGGCCGCCCTCCTCCTCCTCCTCCGCACGATTCACCGATAACCGCAGCGTCGGGCGGCCTGGGCGACACTCACACCAGAGCTTAGCTCCATGACAGCGGCAAGCCAGGACGCCAGCCAGGCAGGTCAGGCGCCGCGTCGCGCCCAGAGCAGAGCCAGGGTGCGCGCACCAGCCCTGATGTTGGCCACCTCGCCGCGCAGGTCCTCCATGATCTTCCGTACCTGCTTGGCCGCGATGCCTGCCGCGCCAGCCACGCTGTGGTTGGCCTTACCCCTTCTGTCACTGACACAGGTCTCTTCAACCTTGCATCTTAGTAGCTGGAGGAAAAGGGATCAACCGAGACTCCGCTAGTAGTGGTGAGCGAAGCCAGGAAGGACCCTGGATGGGCAAAGGCAGTGCTGCCAGCAGCGTGCATGCCAGGGTGTGCCTTGGCTGCATGGCGGCGCCCGCACCCTTGACCAGGCGGTCGAGCGGCTTTGGCGGCACGAAGCCCGGCAGGACGGACTGCTCCAGGGTGACCAGCGACGCCGCGGCGCTCCTGCCCTCGCCGAACGCTGCGCGGGCACACCGCAGGTCTTTCATCTTGAGACCCAGCCGTATCGCACGCCGGCGCAGGCTCCCAGGCACGGGCAGCGAGGGTGCACGCGGCTGCAAGCGCTCGACGTGGACGCTTGGCAAGCCACTCGCGCAAGGTAATTGCAAGCTGCGACGCGGGCGGCCAGCGGCGCACGCAGGGACACGTTGTCGAGCACCGCTGGCAGCCAGCGCGGCCACAAGTGCTGCGGCTGCCGGCCGCCCGCCTCCTCCAGCGTCGCCTGCGTGAACGGCTGCACGCGCCACTTGCCCTCAAAGTTCCTCATCAGCCCGGGCCGCGCCAGCTTGAAGTCAATCTGCGCGCTCTGTGGCGCTCAGCCCCTGCCGCCCGCTGCGCGAGGAGCTACTCTGCCCTTGACACACAAGTTTGCCTGAACGCGGCTCGTAGCTGCTGTCTACGAGCAGCGAGCGGGGGTGCCCCTCGTAGACGGCAGCTACAAGCCACATGAGGGGCACCCCCGCTCGCTGCCCGTAGACAGCAGCTACAAGCCGCACGAGGGGCACCCCCGCTCGCTGCTCGTAGACAGCAGCTACAAGCCGCGTTCAGGCCAACTTTGTGTGTCAAGGGCGGGGTAGCTCAGTCTGTGGGCGGAGCGGTCACTACGTCCCGTCGCGGCCGGGCGCTGGGCCGCACCGTGCCCCTCCGCCTGTCCTGGCAGACGTATAGGCGCGTGGAGAAGCTCCCGCTGAAGCACAGGAAGCGCCACTGGCCGACCTGCTCCACCTCCGCGTCCAGGCGGCCCTTGCCGTCGTCCCTCAGGACCTTCCTGAAGGCCACCGCCTGCGGCCGCGGCCGCCCGCGCTCGGCGGCCTGCCTGCCAGCGCCGCGCCTGCGGGCGG
>JAABUX010005737.1_pt1 | contig 15140 bp, 23 predicted proteins | sample 5561851 | NCBI WGS metagenome assembly JAABUX01 (sample SAMN10711883, study PRJNA513361) | rock metagenome | isolation source: Antarctica rocks | place: Antarctica: Victoria Land, Richard Nunatak red sandstone | collected 2016-01-03 | reverse complement strand
GCCGTTGCCGGAAATTGCTGGAGTCGCCGCCGCTGTGCTGGGATTCACGCAGATGATGCTAGGCGGAACACTTGCGAGTGCGCTCGTAGCCTTCCTCTATGACGGACGTACCGCGACTGCCATGACTGGCGTAATGACACTGTTCGCTCTAGCCTCGCTCGCTGCCTACGCTGGCATCGTGCGTCCTGCCGAGAAACGCGCCGCCCGCCCTTTAAGGCGTTGCTGAAGGGGGAGATGCAGAGCGTTCTAGCAGGTTTGCAAACAGGCTTGCAGTCAAAGGAACATCAAGCGTTTGTGCAACAGTTGGCACAGCGGCGAACGCTAAACGGGGTGGGATCAGCAAGCCTGTCATTTGCCGCCACTCAACTCTCACAAGCCTTGCCGTATAAAGCTTATAGAAAAAAATCTCGTTTTACCCGAGCCGCAAAGGATTTGGTGGACTTAACGCGCTATGGGAGGCTGTACCATTTGAACCCTACCGCTGCATTGTGCCTGAAACCCTTATGGCTACGTTGCCAAACTCTGCACCAAATAGAGTTTAGTTCGATTGGCACAGCAGTGGTGTACTACATACGAACTGGAGCGTGAACAACTGCATTTTTATTGGCCAAACTCTTGCACAGTAGGGCTTTTAGCCGTTTTGTGGCGGTAAACGTCAGCTTCGCTGATCTTACCCCTACAAGTCTTGCAGGGAAAAACTTGTGGCGAGAGATCTAAACACAACCAGACGAGGTGTAGAGCGTAGAGTAAAACGGTTCAAGTCTTTTGAAGAAATGGAGGTTCAAAATCCTTGCACAGCAAGGATTTTGAACCTGTCGTGATACAAAATTACAAGAATCGTTGTCATACCCCAACCTGCGCCTCTCAGAGCTTCATTTGTGTTCGACCCTGCCCAGTGCATTGAGATCCTCCAAGGCGACACACGCTGCGGGCCATGCGGGATCTTCGGGGTAAAGCGCAGTGCGGAGATAGGCCCAGGTAAGCCGCTGGACTGTAGCTACTCGTTCGGGACTTTCGTCCGTCGTCTCAGCCGCATCGTATCCAGAAATCCCGCCGAGTATGTGCCCTGCGCCAGCGATCGTCAGCAAGCTCTTAGGGCCAGGGCTGAGTAAATACCGATCGACGTACCAGTCTGCACCCCGAACCGTCATATAGGGGTTGATGTCCTTTTCTCCCACGACCAAGAGGGCTGGCGTTGTCATCTCGGCATAGCTGGGTTGCCGTAAGAAGGAACAATTCTCAAACGCAAACGCGCTGAGATCGGCACCGCCATTGCCAGGTGGGGTAAGCAGTATACCCGCTTCGATCCGAGGCTCGACCATATCCACTTTCGTTCCATCCTCATCAGTTAGCTGCGCGCCCAGCAACATACCTGCCGTGTGTCCACCCATTGAATGCCCCGCGACGGCGATCCGGCTTCGATCCAGGCGACCGCCGATCTCAGGAACGGCAGCCTCGATGACATCAAGCTGGTCGAGGATGTGCTTCATGTCCTCAACGCGGGATCGCCAGAACAAGGGTGCCCCTGGAGTCTTCGGATCGAGGTTTAGGGTCTTTGAACTCAGATGAGTGGGCTGGATGACTACAAAGCCGTGAGCCGCCCAGAAATTAACGAGCGGGCCGTAGCCGTTTAGCGAGGAAAGATTGTTCGACATTCCATGTCCGTGCGAGAGGAGTATGACGGGTAGGTCGCGCCCGATCGTTGGCGCGGAAACGCGTATTTGCAGATCCACGGCGCGACCTGGATCTGGCAGCACCACCGGACTGACAGAGACGACAGGAGTAGATGCGCCGATCGGTATATTTTCGGCTTTACCGATCGCCGCGTGGTCTTCAAGACCGATTCCTTTGTTTGCTCTGGGTTTGTCCTGCATAGCTTTTCTCCTTTGATGTTTTTGATGGGAGCGGAAATAAAGCATCAGATCGAACCACAGTTGCGATCGAGTTAATAACTTTCTAGTAAACAGAGAAACCAGATTCGATCGAGTTTTTGCCATCCACGAAATTTTGATACATGTCGCTAGCGATGAAACTATGAGGGAATGGCAGCGCGAAACTACTCGCAGTCCGCAATTTGTCTAGGTGTTCCATGCTCAGGGTAAAGTCGAGAGCACCAAGATTATCTTCTAAATGTGCGAGTTTGCGGGCACCGATAATTGGAATCGGTCTGCCGGGTTGTTGTAATAACCAATTGAGGGCAACTTGGCTGGGTGTGCGATTTACTTCTGTTGCGACTTGCTTGACGACATCAACAATAGTTAAACTGCGATCGTCTAATTTTCCCATTGCTTTGAGCATCCCCTGCCGTGCCGAATCATCATTCGCTGTACTATCTTCGCGATTATACTTGCCCGACAACATGCCACCAGCTAACGGCGACCATGCCAAAGGGGTAATCCCGTGGTGCCATGCCATTGGAATGAGATCGGCTTCAGCGGTGCGTTCGATTAAACTGTATTCGAGTTGAATTGCCGAAACAGGAGTCCAACCACGCATTTTAGCGATCGCTTGACCTTCGGATACTACCCAAGCAGGGGTATCGGATAAGCCGATGTGGAGAATTTTCCCTTGACGAACTAGGTCGTCTAATGCCCGCATTACATCTTCGATCGAGCTACGATAATCCCAAGCATGCAGCCAGTAGAGATCGATGTAATCGGTACCCAAGCGTTTCAAACTATCTTCGATCGCCCGTACCATCGCACGCCGATGATTGCCACCAGCGTTGGGATTGGTAGGATCGGTATTGGCAGTATATTTAGTCGCTAGGACAAATCGGTCGCGTCGTTGCTGCAATACTTCCCCTACAAAGCTCTCACTCAAACCATTGGCATATGTATTTGCCGTATCGATGAAGTTACCACCACGATCGGCAAAAGCATCCAAAATTCGGCGACTTTCAGCTAAATCGGCACCAATTCCCCATTCATCGATGCCAAAGGTCATTGCTCCCAAACATAAAGGCGACACGCGCAGTCCAGAGTTGCCGAGTAAACGGTAGTCATTGAGTTGAGTTAATGGTTGAGTCATAAAAATTGTGGTATGAATCACATCTAAATCACTGTAAACTATGGACTATAGTCCAATGTCAAGTAACAACAATGCTAATTAGCGAACTGGCAAAGCAATCTGGTCTATCGATCGATACCATCCGCTTTTATGAAAAGAAGGGATTAATTGACTCTGAGCTAATCCAACGGAGAAGCAACAACTATCGAGAGTATTCAGCGGTCAGCCTGGAAAGGTTGAACTTAATTCAGCGAGCCAAACGCTTAGGCTTTACCTTGAGCGAGATTCAGGAATGGATTGACGACGTTGCAAGCGAGCAACTTACGATTGGTCAACTACAGATTATTCTGGGTCGAAAACTCGAACAGATTGAGGAAAGGATGGATGACCTAAAGAAGATGAAGATTTATCTTTTAGAGAAATTGGATCGCTTGTCTGAAACAACGACTTCTCGTTAAAATTAGCTGGGAATTAATGACATAACTATAATTTTGATGCTATTTCGACAGAGAACTATCCGGCTTAGAAAGCTTCCTCTGCAACGATCCTAAATGGATATTTAGTAAGTATCCATCTCAGCTCAGATCCTTCTACTGCTGCCTACCAAAACTTTCTCGAACAAACCTATGACTACCAAGGATAATCTGATGCAAAATCAAGAACAAGCAGTCGTCTTCGACGAAGAACGCGCTTCTACATACGATAAAAGTGCTGCTAAAATCGCCCCCTTGCGCGATACACTTAATTTACTGACCCGCCTAATACTCTCCGATCTGCCTGCGGATGCACGGATTCTTTGTGTTGGTGTCGGAACTGGCTTGGAATTGATTTATCTCGCCCATGAATTCCCCCAGTGGCGATTCACGGCGGTTGAGCCTGCCAGGGTTAGCGCCTCTCAAAGCCTATTGACAAGCGGACTTGTTTGATCAGCAATAGGGTTGAAAACAAAGTGGCACGCTTCTGAGCTAGGGTAAGATTTAATCCATCTAGCGGCAGGCTCAAAGTGATGTCAACGGGATTTGAGAAGAAGAAGAGTAAAACCGAAACATCTTTGACACCCAGTGTAGACACCTTTGACATTACCAGTAAGTTTAAAGAATACTTCACGGAAGTGTAAGGATTCAGGTCAGGGAAAAATAACTGAAAAGCTTTCCCAGTAAAGGTTTGAAGTCAAATCTAGCTTTTTCTGATTTGCAATAAGAGGTGCTGGAATGGTCATTTTTCGTTGGTTGTTGAGAATATGAAATCATTTAGTCTGGAGGTTCGGATCTGAAATGCTCTCCAGGCAAGGGTTTCAACTACCTGAATCCTTACACGGAAGTAAAAGACCCAAGAGTGGAAAGGACCAGATGGCATTCACTTACCGATATCATCACCATAGCTATTTTGGCAGTAATCGCTGGCGCTCAAGGCTGGGAAGATATTGAGGAATATGGACTCAATAAAAAAGAGTGGTTGACGACGTTTCTAGAACTACCATTCGGAATCCCCAGCCCAGATACGTTTAGAAGAGTATTCGAGAAAATCAACCCCAAAGAATTTGAGCAATGTTTTCGAAGGTGGGTGCAATCGTTAGTGGAGAAGTTGGGAGTAGAAGTAGTCGCCATAGACGGGAACGCTCTCAGAGGGTCATATGACCGCTCATCTCAGCTAAAAGCTTTGCACATGGTCAGTGCCTGGTCAAATGAACACCGTTTGGTCTTGGGACTTTCCGATGGTCAGTGCCAAATCGAATGAAATCACCGCAATTCCAGCCCTCTTAGAAATGCTGGACATCTCTGGCTGCATCATCACAATTGATGCAATGGGCACACAGAAATCAATTGCCCAAAAAATTATAGCAGCAAATGCTGCTGCATGTTTTCAGCCTCAAAGATAATCATTCCACACTGCACCAAGAAGTAAAGAATTGGTTTGAAGCTACCCTTGCACAAGGATTTGTTGGGGTTGATGTGAGTATTAGTCAACGAGTAGAGAAGGGACATCACCAAGAGCGAAAATCGTAAAGTTTACACTGTGCCACTGTCACATCTGAACGCACTCCATGAACAAGACAAGTGGGCAGGACTGACAACATTAGTGATGGTAGTGCGTTCAATTCAGCGTTGGAATAAGACTACCCATGAGGTGCAATTTTACATCACTAGTCTCGCCAGTGATGCTAACAAGATTGGTAGCGCAATTCGACAACACTGGGGGATTGAAATTTCTGTTCATTGGACATTAGATGTCACTTTCCATGAAGATGAATGTCGGATTCGTTCTCTACACAGCCCACAGAATTTTGCGAATGCTACGTCGCATTGCCCTCAATGCCTTAGAGCGAGAAACATCTTTTCGTCGCAGTATTCGCCCCTATTCACGCCGAGCTGCGATGAATGATCAGTATATGGTTTCTGTGTTGGCAGCGGCTCTGCCAAACTCGAACCCTCCGCTATGATCCACCTGTCAATAGGGTTTGAGACGCGCTAACCCTGGTTCTAGCGGATTTTGTGGTCTAATGTTTTCCAGGTCTTCGCCCATTCATGGAAGAAGCAATCAACAGGTTGTGCAGCCAGTTGTCATGATACTGAAATCCATTCAAGTCTTGAAAAGGAGAAGACCGAGTTGGATGATTGGATTTGGTCCTGCTGCCGTAGGGATGAAAATTCCAGAGCAATGCCATTGCTCGGAGTTGCAAACGTGCTGATTCCTTAGAGCGATGGAAATATTGCATACTATAGAGTACCCGGTCTTGATAGTTCATCAGACGGTCAAGAGTATAGAAGAGTGCGATAAGCATCAGGGAAGTCATAAGCTTTCTGAAACTTGGCTGATTTGGCTTTCAAGTTCAGCAACTTCTGCCTCACCGTTTCGGGTTCGACATGCTTTTTTGCCCATTCCTGAAGGCGACGCAAGCGTTGGGAAAACTGACGCTTAAGCACAGAGACAGAAATAATTACACAGCCTTTTAAAAAGATCCCCCGACTCCGACAGATATCCACCTTTTGAAGGCTGTGTAATTATTTATAGTCATCCACTTACCAGGAGCTTTATAGATGCGCCACAGTCTGCCTGTTACCTCTTGCAACAGAGCAGGTGTACGGCGGCAGCATTTACGAATGCCCAGGACAGCATGGAGAAAACACAGAATGAGCTGGATGCCAGGAAACAGAGTTTGCCAAGCTGCTTGTGTATGCTCCCAACCGTCCGTGTTAACAGTTTCAGGACGGTAGTTAGGGTTTAATGCTAGGGCTTCTGTTTGAAAGCTCTTGTAGCCCTCAATTAGTGCTTTTGTCCCGGCATTTTCTGCTATGTCTACTCCCAGGAAGCATCCTGCTGCTACTGTTGTCGGGATGTAAATGCGCTCCCCCAATCGCCAGCTATGTTTTTCATCGGCTATGAGATTTACTGGCAGGAGCTTTGGGTCTTTCACTGTCGTGCCGACTATCGAGCATCGCCCTAATGCCTGACAAGCGCGATACCAGTAGCTTGCATCCCGCCCAAAAACATAAGCTAGGGCATCAAACGGCACTCCATACCGCCGCAAGTACAGCCCTTTCTCGACTTCATCAGTTCGTCCTACCATGTAGGGCATGGCGAACTCCGGTCGCAATTGGTACACCTGTCCTGTTGCCACCAACTTGATGCGACGCATCCTCAAGTTCAACTTCCGGGACATGATCAAGTCATGAAACCGAAAGCCATCTGTGATCTGTTGTGGGAAGATTTCTGGGAACTTAGCGATCCACAGCTGCAGGTAACGGCGAAAAATGGATGGGTCTGATATCAGTTTTTCATAAGCTGTTTCACTGACTACTGGCTAGCATTTGCTTTTGTTACCCATCCTAGCTGCGCCCATCTGCATCCTGACCTATATAGCTTCTCAACCAGGACACCATACCTCTTTTCGACGGTGACCACAAAATCCGCTAGAACCAGGAACAGCCAGACCGGGAGATAGACCTGGGAACTCACCCCCCAGGGGCAGTTGATGATGCAATTACTTAATGGCGGAGTGGGGCTGAGTTTACTCTCACACTGCAATCCGGGCAGACCGTTGAAGTGACGTTTGTGCCATGTCTTGTTGGCGAGCGACGGATGCATGAGTTCAGTTTTACTGGCTCTGTCAGTCCCACAGGATTTAAGTCCCATTTCGTTTTAGCGAGCGAGTCAGAGCACTTTCCCCACCCCCGCGACTACGCTCAAGCTTATGCCGAAGAAATGGTAACTCAGTTCGAGGCACAACTTCAGCGCTCTGGGAAAAAGCGATCGCACACAGATGAAGGGGTTAGAGCGCCGCAGGAAGTGTTAAACGCTGATGATGATTCTTTGATTGAACCCGCCATGCCATCAGATAAAACGGATGCGTTGAATCACACCCCAGTCGAGGTAGTTGAAGAACTCTCCCCCTCTGAGTCGGCAGACCGACAGCGACTGGAGTTGAAGGTCGAGAGGGCGTTTTATCAGGCAGGATCAGCCCTGCGTGAATTACGGTCTAGACGGCTTTTCAGGTCAACCCACCGTACCTTTGAGGATTACTGTAAGGAGAGGTTTGGGTTTCAGCGCTCTCACTCGTATCAGCTAATTGATGCAGCATCCGTAGTAGATAATTTGTCCGCCATTGGCGGACAAATCCTGCCGACCAGTGAACGCCAAGTCCGACCCCTCACTAAGCTAAAACCGGACGAGCAGCGACAAGTTTGGGAAGAAGCTGTAGATGTCGCCGGTGGTAGGGTTCCCAGCGGACGCCAAGTCAAAGATGCCGTTCTTCGTCATCTGGGTATTGTCGAGCCCCTCAAGCAGCAGCATCCATCGCCACCAGAGCTAGCCCCAGGTGATGTAGTTGAAATCAAGGCACTCAAGCGATCGCCCCTACATCCATTTAACGGCATGTGGGCAATCATTGAGCATATAGGCAGTTTCTCATACACCGTGCGGATTAGCATTGCCAGGGATATGCAACAGTGTAAGCCGGATGAGGTGACGCGGATTGACGACGAATATACAGACGATATCAGAGCAGTTGCCAAGCGAATTGAGTGGCTGGCGCGGAATTTTGAATTGGAGCAGATTGAATATGATCTGATCGCCAACTTACAGCGTTCAAAGTGCTTCACGCCACGACAGATGGGGTTGCTGGCCTACTTGGAGCAGCAATATGGAATTCTCTGACAAAAGCCAGAGGTTGTGAAAGTAAACCTGTTCCTGTTAATGTTCAGACAGACAAAGGTAGACTATCGTGGAACCAGCCTCCTTCATTACTGCATTGCTGCCACCTGGGACTGCCCCATCTTCAGCTAAATCCCTCAAAGAACTAAGCGATGAAGAATCTGCCCTTCGTCATCGCCTAGAACTGAAGGTGGAACGGGCCTTGTATCGAGCGGCATCTGCATTGCAGGAATTAGGGCAACAAATGGCATATCACTCGCCCCAGTATTCCGTTGAACATTATTGGCGTCGCGATCCGCATGTACAAAAATTTCTCCACGAGGCCACAACGGCTCTCCATGATTGGGGCGCTCGCCAACTATTGGGCTCCACTCATTTGAGCTTTGATGACTACTGCCGCATGCGCTTTGACTTTTCAACTGAGTTCTATCCTGAATCAAGCCAAATCGTTCATACCAGTGGCAGATGAAGCTTTAGCCTAGCGTGACACCCTTTCAGAAGTGTTGTGTTGTCAAACTTGCTCTATCAGCAGAGATTATTATATTGTATTGAGCAAAATCGAAATACATAATGCCTAATTTTAACGTTAATTCCGGCCAGCCATTAGGGTTTATAACACAAGGCTCCCTTAGTGACGGACTAGAAGTGCGATTATATCCAGATGTCTCGGTAGAAGATATGCGGGTGGGCAAGTTTCTGATTGTACAGGGGGTGCGGTCGCGCTTCTTTTGCATGCTTACTGACGTAACACTAGGAAGCGCTAGCTTACGTATTGTCGCCAATCCTCCTGTTGCTGATGACGACTTCTTAAGAGAAGTGCTCAGTGGTAGCAGCACTTTCGGCACCATTGCCCTGACCCCGATGTTGATGTTCACGCCATCAGATTTGAGTCGTCAGGATCAAAGATTCAATCGTCAGGAGTTGGAAAAATCCTTTAATGGTTCAAGCTTGTTGGCATCGTTTGAACCCCAAAGCAGCAGCGACATGGAACTACTGCCGGTGAAGACGATTCCCAGCCACTTTAGCCAGGTAAAAGACGCAAACGTTGGGGACTTCCGGGCCGTATTTGGTTGGGAGGACGACCCTCACCGGCGTAATTTCGCCATTGGTCAACCGCTTGACATGGATGTGCCAATCTGCATCGATTTAGACCGATTTGTGGAACGCAGCAATGGGGTGTTTGGTAAATCCGGCACTGGGAAATCGTTTCTGACGCGGCTGTTGCTGTCCGGGATTATTCGGAAACAAGCGGCGGTCAACTTAATTTTTGATATGCACTCCGAGTATGGTTGGGAAGCAACCTGTGAAGGGAAAATGTTTAGCACCGTTAAAGGTTTGCGGCAGCTGTTTCCGGGACAAGTCCAAATCTATACCCTCGACCCCAACTCTACCAAACGACGTGGAGTGCGCGATGCCCAAGAACTTTATCTAGCCTACGACCAGCTGGAAGTTGAAGACATTATGTTGGTCCGCAATGAGTTAAACCTCTCGGAGGCCAGCCTGGAGAATGCCATCATTCTGCGCAACGAGTTCGGTCGCTCTTGGATTACCCAACTGCTGACAATGAGCAATGAGGAAATTGATGAGTTCTGCGAGTCAAAGCGGGGTAACAAGTCCTCCATTATGGCGCTGCAACGTAAGCTCATGCGCTTAGAGGAGCTGCCATATATGCGCTCGAGCTGTCCGCACAACTATGTGGAGCAGATTTTGGAGTCATTGTCTGCCGGGAAGCATGTGGTGATTGAATTTGGTTCACAGTCCAACATGCTCTCGTATATGCTGGCAACCAATCTGATTTCTCGTCGGATACATCGAGCCTATGTCCGTAAGTCGGAGAAGTTTTTACAGACAAAAAATCCGAGCGATCGCCCCCAGCCGTTGGTAATCACCATTGAAGAAGCCCATCGCTTCCTCGACCCAGCTACGGTTAGTCAAACCATCTTCGGGATCATTGCTCGTGAGATGCGGAAATATTTCGTCACCCTATTGGTGGTAGATCAGCGCCCATCAGGAATTGATAATGAAGTCATGTCTCAGATTGGCACCCGAATTACTGCTTTACTCAACGACGATAAAGACATTGAGGCCATCTTCACGGGCGTCTCTGGCGGTCAAAATCTGCGCTCCGTCCTCGCCAAGCTGGACTCCAAGCAACAAGCTTTGATCTTAGGTCACGCGGTTCCTATGCCAGTTGTTGTGCAGACGCGGCCCTACGATGAAAAATTCTACGCTGAAATTGGGGATGTAGCCTGGGAGGAGAAGTCGGATGACGAAGTTTTCGCCGCCGCTGAATTGGCCAAAGCTGACCTGGGGTTCTAGTAAGCACAAAGAGAGAAATAATTACACAGCCTTTTAAAAAGATCCCCCGACTCCGACAGATATCCCCCTTTTGATTGCTGTGTAATTATTTATAGTCATCCACTTAACTAGCCGGGCATGCACTACAAACTACTTTGAGGATAACCATGAATACCATCACAATCACATTCAATCACTTGACTACTCTGTTACCCTTGGCGATCGCATAGCAGTGGCGGGAGAGTGTCCACCCAACCAGCGGCTCACGGGGAAAGTAGTCGGACTATACCTTGAAGAAAAGTTAATCCCGCAATGGTTATATGCTGTCGAGCTTGATTCGCCTCAGGGGTTGGTGGAGGAATACTTTGCTGAGGATCTGGTACTTGAATCCGACATCCCCCAGGTGCTTTTCAGATGTGGAAGAAACAGAAGAGCAGTGCGATCCGGCCTGCGCCGGATGCGCAACTGCGCTTTGTCGCAGCTTAAAGGGCCCACGAGTACCGGCGCTAGTACAATCCTGAAACGAGGATGTCGCATTGCTCTGACAATGAACCGGCTGGGGCATTCATAATGGGAGGATAGACGATTTGCCGACAGTAGAACAAGCGATTGAGTGTGTTTACGTTTGCCAGATGCTTTCTAATCTCTTGCAGGATATCCGTCTTTTTCGGTTTGATGAACGAAGGAACGAAGTGTTCATTATAGCTGGAGAAGATATCCAAGTAGTTATACCTAGTGAAGGAACGTGGAAGTTTTATGAGCCTGAATTTTAAACAAATGCCAACCCTCGAACTCAAAACTTACGTACTGAGCCATCGGGATGATAGTGAAGCCTTTGAGGAATATCGCAGCAGGCTAAAACCAACCAGTCCTGCCTATTCCTTCCCCCGCACTGAACAAGGAACAAAACAGATGGAAGAAGTATTCCGCCAGAAGATTAAAGAGACTGAGAACAAACAACGCTCTGCTGATTGACATCCTGAAATGATGCACCCAGGTGCCTCCCCGAGCGAAACACGCTTGTCACGAATGTGCAACCCTCAGTAAGTCCATCTGTGTGTTCCGTAGAAAAGCATGTTGTACAGGGCGTGCACATTTATGTCTTGAGTCTTTGTAACCCCCGCTCTCTGGAGAACCCGTTTTTACCGTCACGAGCGAGGGAAATGCGACTGAACCCCTTGTCGCTGTTGAAAGGTGAGAATTCTCACCTTTGAATTCCGGGCTTAACTGGCGAGGAAGTGTAGCTACACTGGCAACGTAAACCATTACGCGGCTGACACACATCTGATATCGAATCCGGTCGTATAACCATAATATAATCCCAGTCGCAACCTGAGTTAGACTATACCCGTTCAAACTCCAACCTCGTATGCCGAAACGTCTCACCATTCAACCGCACCTCAGTCTTGGCGAACTAGAAACCCGTTACCGTCAAGCCAAAGCTCCGATTGAACGCAGTCACTACCAAATTATCTGGTTGTTGGCCAGTGGTAGACCGACGGAAGAAGTGGCAGATGTGACTGGCTATAGCCGCAATTAGACATCTCCAAAAACTCTAAAAGCGGCTTGGTGACTAGCTTATAAGCTGCAAATACAAGCGAAGCAGATTAGCTAGTCTACACGGTAAAATCAGACTTTGAGATAGTTGTTGTTGCTAATCGGACAAAAAACATAGTAATATGTATTACTTTTAGCAGAATCAATTAGGCAATATTTCTGCTGGTAAAATTAGCGCTCCAATTCGTAATCTTACTAATCCACCTCTAGTCATAATTACTTGTTCATATTTTTTGGGATTTAACCTAAATCTGTCTTGCACGACTCGAAATATTTTTACAGACCGGATTCTGTGTTCAACAACTATTCGCTTAGATGAAAATTCCTTATTTTCTGATTTCTGTTCAATTGTTAACTCTTTATTTTTCGGTTTCTTAATTGGAGTATCAATTAGATTCTCCCCCTTATAAGCCAAATCTCCTTTGAATTTTTGCTTGGCATCAAAGCGCTCCCGATTTTCTCTGAACAAAGTTATATCGCTTTTTGGGCCTGGGAGACCCGCTATAATATCGACGATATCTCGACCAGATGGTAAAATAATCATTTGAGTTTTAAATGTATGACTTTTCTGCTTGCCAGAATAATATTTTTCTTGCTCATTATAGTCTCCTGGTCTCTCCCTGACTTGTTCGTAGCTATCTACAATTAATTCATATTCTGTGAGTACTTCTTTGACAGTTTCATAATCATTGGCGTTTTTTTTAACTTGTTCAAGTAAACTGGACGGTAGCAATTCTCTTAATAATGGTACCCAATAGTTGAATGTGTCGTTAGCCGTAGATTCACTGACTCCAAATTGAATACCTAAAAGTTGAAATGTTGTCATATGCCTGAGATAGACTAAAGTTAAAAGTATTTGTTCTGGTACAGAAAGTTTCGGTTTACGACCACCCCCTCCGGCAATGATTCTAATTTTATTTGATTCTACTGAGGCTTGTTTATCGTTGTGTAACTTTTCCGCGTTTTGGATTAACTGCTGTAGCTGTTCATACCCTAGACCTACTAAACGCTGTGTTTCTTGAGGATTCTTCTCTATATGCTCTAAGATATTACTCATACTCTTGTGGTTAAAAAAGCTTTTCATATATTCTTTTACCACAAAACGTTTCTATTTCGGAGATGTCTATTGGATATATGAGTTGGTCTGGGGCTATAACCGACTTTCTTCCAGAATCCCTGGGAGATGGACGGCATCAGAATCCTGGAGGTGAGCCGAGAAGTGAGTGATGGAAAGCTCGCTCAACTGTGGCAGGCACTACAAAGTCCACCCCTTGATGGTGGACTGTGGAATGGGCGTAAAGTTGCGGACTGGATGAGCGAATTACTGGGTCGTCGGGTGTCGCCTTTCTCGGGGATGGGACTATCTGCGAGGCATGAGGTACAGACTGCGAGTACCGCGTCAGCCGCATGAATTAGCTGACTTCATAGAACAACAAGAGTGGAAAAAAAACCTGGCGACAGTGGTGGAGCAAGTGCAAAAAGAGCATCCAGACGCCAACGTGGAAGTGTGGGCAATGGATGAACAGCGCCTGGGACTTAAGCCAGTGTTGCGGGATGTTTGGGTTCCTGAAGGGGAGCAACCGATTGCGAATGTACACTGGCGTTTCCAGTGGCTTTGGCTCTATGGCGCATGTTCACCCCGAGTCTGGAGAAACAAAAAGAGTGGATTCTACCCAAAGTCAATATCAACTTGTTCAATCGTGTGCTAGCTGACGCAAGCCCAACATTTTTGGGTTGGTAAAAACAAGCGTATCGTTTTACCACTTGATCAAGCCGGGTGGCACACCAGCGAGCAAGTAAAAGTTCCAGAGGGTATCCATCTTGAGTTGATGCCCTCCCACTCACCAGAGTTACAACCGGACGTTCGCTTGTGGCCTCTGACCAATGAAGCGATCGCTAATAAATTATTCCAGACTCTAGATGAATTAGAGGAAGTGCTATTTCAGCGCTGTCGTGTATTGCTTAAGCAGCAGGATTTAATTCGGGGACTGACCTGCTTTCACTGGTGGCCGAAAGTGGCTGTGTGAATTATGGGCAATCAACCGGATTTGATATGAATAGTGGTACTGCTCCTGACCTTAAATAAGTTAGGGGCTTTCCTCGTGGCGATCGCTATTACGCCCGCGAGTAGCAATGGAACAGAAAACCGCGCTAAGGCTAAAATCTAGTCTGTGTAAACCTTTTGAGTAAGTAGGCTACAGCCATAGTTTTGACCACAATGTTGCCGATTCTACTCGTCTGTAGTGATGCTTTGTTGGAAAAGCCATTCGTCAAGCAATAAGGCGTAGATATACTCGTCCTGCCACGCGCCTTGCATGAACTGACTTTGTCGTAGATGTCCTTCACGTCGCATACCGAGCCGCTCCATCAGCCGAAAGGAGGCTGTATTACGTGGATCGCAGATCGACGTAATTCGGTGCAACTTGCGGTATGCAAAACCATAGTTGAGTAAGACTTGTGCAGCCTCTGTTGCATAACCACACCCTTGATAGCTAGGATGAAGTGACCACCCGATTTCGCCTTTACTTTGCGCTTTTGGTAAGAGGTTAATGCCGACCTCGCCAATCATCTTGGCGTCACCTATATGGTGAATGGCAAACACGATATAGCCGCCTTCATCGCCGATCTCCACTTCCGCTTGTCGGGCAAGGAAGCGTATTGCTCGCTCCTCGGTAAGTGGTTCTATAGGCATATACCGCAAAGTTTCAATGTGAGTTTGATATGCCAGAAAATCAAGCAAATCCGTCTCTGCTACACGGCGTATAATCAAACGTTTCGTTACCACGGGTTCCACGTTTTATTCACCTTCTACCAAGAGGTGCAACAAGCGAGGGACGGAGCCAAGGTAGGCCCTCGACAAATATCGGAACAAAAAAGAGCGCTAAGGCCAAAACTCTAATAGCCAAGGAATTTCAGCATCCTATCAACATTGCCTAGTTTATCTCCAAGTAGGCAATGTACAGTATAAGTAAATCCCTCAGCATGAGGCTTTGACCCATGCTAAGTAGTTAAGCAAAATTAATTACATAGTTAGTTCCGAATTCTCTGAGAATTTTTTCAACAGATGCAACAAAAGTGTTCCAGCTAGAGTATGCATCTATTTCAATCCATTCATACTTAATAAA
>JAABUX010005736.1_pt1 | contig 15142 bp, 22 predicted proteins | sample 5561851 | NCBI WGS metagenome assembly JAABUX01 (sample SAMN10711883, study PRJNA513361) | rock metagenome | isolation source: Antarctica rocks | place: Antarctica: Victoria Land, Richard Nunatak red sandstone | collected 2016-01-03 | reverse complement strand
GACCTGAAGGCGAAGGTGCTGGCCTTCATCGAGTACTACAACCGGACGATGGCCAGGCCGTTCCAGTGGACCTACAAACCGCTCAAGCAATAACCGCCAAGTCAATTACGCCAGGGTGCACTAGTCGCGCGAAGCCATCAAAATTGGTAATGCGTTCCGATCGGATGATGGGCGATCGCGATGACACGGTCGCCCCGATGCGGCCGGGCGTGGCGATCTCGCCAGGCTGAGAACGGTGGCCCGCGACTTTCGGGGCGTGAACGATGTCGCTGACAGGGACAGGGCCGCCAGCGTCGTTCCTCGAGAGCCATGTTTAAATCTGGAGATCGGACCCACTCGGCTGCGCCAGCCGTCGGGGAGCGGCGCCGAAAGCGTCGCAGGCCTTGTTTTCAAAATTCACGGGAACGCCAGGCGTACCGTCGCCGAGCCTGACGACGACCGAGACGCTTGCCTCGATCGTCGAGCGGGCGGGCGGGTCGAGCCCGGCCGATCCGTGACCGTGGAGGCTGGCGGTCATGGTGATCTTCCCTCAGTGGTTGGGATCGTCGGGTTGGCCAGGACCCTCTTTCAGCTCGCCTACTCGGTGACCTCGTGGACCTTGAGCCGGCGCAGAGTGTTCAAGGTGTCGGCCATGAAGCGGGCCTGTTTGCGTCGTTGCCTCAGGGCGATGATCAGCTTCTGCGATCGGGTGCGGGCCATGCCAAGCGCCGCATGAGGCGCCTCGGCCTCGCCGATCAGGGCAACCAGGCTGGGGGCGTCGGGGTCGGGGGTGATCTCGAAGCGGTTGATGGGCGTGTTGGCGATGCGGATCACCGCTTCTCCTGGGTCGGGGCGTTCGGTCATCGGTTGATTTGTCCTGGGCGGCGGGTTGGTGGTGTGTGGTGTCATATAGCTGGCGGCTATAGGGACGATTTGATCCGGGTGGCGTCCTAGTCCGCCCGGGTCTTCGAACCGGCTTCGAGCGGTTGCCAGGCGTTGGCATTCCGGCCGCCCTGGCAAGCGAGCGGCAAAGCCGGGCGGACCACCTCGACCCCGGCAAGCCCCGTCCGGAGTGCCGGGGCCAGAAAGTCGCGACTCGACCTGAAACGCATGGGGTCCCACTGTCGGTCGAGCGGGACAGGAGCGGCTCGTTCGCCGGTGCTCCCTCCGCGCCCCCGGCGTTGGGGGCGACCCGACCGTTGAATTCAACGGTTACCGGCGAGCGGGGGAGTCGGGGCCGGGAAGTCGCTTCAAGGCGTCGATCAGGGCGGTCGCGGGGCAGGTCGCGACTGGCGAAGATCGGCGAGCGGCGGGTGAAAACGTCGCCGACCGCAGGGAACACGAAACCGCCGTGGATCAGAAGCTGGCGGCCGTCGGTGGCGACGACCTCGTCGCCTTCATGGCCTGACTTGAGGAGCAGGCGATTCAAGGCGTTGCAAGTATCGTCCTTGGTGGCGGTCGCGGTCGCCGCTGCGAGGCCATGGAGCAGACCCAAAATTCGGGCAACGTCGAGAACACGGCGGGACCGGCGGTGGTCGGGACCGGGTATTCGTGGCCCCAGGGGATGTCATGGTCGGACCGGCGGACGACGGTCTGGTGGGGTTCGATCGGGTCGAGGGACGGGGGGCCACGTCGTCGCGGCCACCGATCTCGGCTCGGGCTTCGAGCGGAATCGGCACCGAACTGGTCGAAGCCCGGCCGAGATGAGGACCTGCTCGATGGCCATGTCAGAGTAGCGATATCTTGCGCATGGCTGGTCATCGTCCGCGACAAGTGCGACCGGTGGGAGCTCGCCACGGTGCGTCATCCCCAGGCTGGAACTGCGGAAGAGACCACGCAGGCTCCGGGCCTGGCGACACGTGAGCGTGATCATGGATGAAATTCCTCCGTGCTTGGGTCGAGGGCAGGGGGGCAAGTCACGTTGGTTCGGTAGGCGAGGCGACCGACGGCGCGGGGCGAGTCACCGGTCTGGCTGGCGACGGTGCGGTCGAGCGGGGTCAGGTTCACTGGCATGGTCGGGGGGTCCTCGAAGCAGCTCACGCGCGACGCGGCCCGCCCGGGCACGATGCCCGGCGGACCGCGAGCGGTGGCGAGCGTTGCTATGTGGGGGAACGAGACGATCGGGTGATCCGCAAAAGGATCAGCGGAGGAGCCAGTGCTCTTCGAGCCAGGCGACCTCGGCCGCCAGGGCGTCGCTCCGGCAAGGAAACGGGCCGAGCACCGGCCCGAAGACCGGGCCGAGGTCGGCATGCCAGCCGCCGCCGCGGTCGGGCTCGACGGTGCTGGCTCGGTCGATCCTCGCGCAGCCGAGCGAACCCAGAGCGATCTCCTCGCCGTAGAGGGCGCGGGTCCGGCCGCCGGGGGCGATGACGAGTTGCATCAGATTCCCCCCGACCCGGTCGATTGCCGGAGGATGCGGCGGCGGGGGCGATCGACCAGCATCGCGTCGAGCGACGTGTGGACCTGCGACAGCCGGGTGGCGACGGTGCAGCGCAGCGGCTCGCCGTCGCGGAGGTCCTGGGCGCCGACTCCCCGGACGGCGATCTGAGCCTCGGCCACCAGGGCGTCGAGCTGGTCGTTGCTCCGGACCCCGAGCGACCGGAAGCGGTCGAAGAACTCGGTCAGGTTGCCGACGGCGGAGTCGCGGAACACGCGGGGTTGGCCGTCTTCAGCGACGCCCGAGATCCGCTCTCGGTGAGGTGGGCGACGAGCCGGGCAAACTCGTCGAGGAACGCTTGCTCGGCGAGCTGGACGGCTTCCTCGAACCGGGCGGCGACCCGGGCCCGCTCGGCCTCGTATGAGTTCCGGCGCGAGCCGCACCAGGTAATCGGGCGGCTCGATCGAGGGGAAGCCCCACTCGACGCCGAAGAGGCCGACGAGAGTTTCCGGATAATCCGACGAGTTGAACAGCGAGCCGAGCCGCTCGCGGGCCGCCCGCTTGAGATCGCCGTAGTGGCGGTCGAGGTTTGCTACGGCGTCGTCGAGTTCGGTCCGGAAGTCGTTCATCTGGGAGGCGAAGGACTCGACGGCGTCTTGCTTGATCAGGCGAACCCCCGGCTCGGGGAAGGGCAAATTCAATCCCTTCCAGTAGACATCGACCTTGCCGCGGATCGCCGTGACGGCGCGGAAGGCCGGGTGGCTGGTATCCAGGAGCTTCTTGCCCGCCGAGAGAAACTGCCCCTGGACATCGAAGGCGTTGGCGGCCCGAGCCTTCTGCTCGGGGGTGAGGGTCTTCTGGGTCCCCATCCAGGTGAACGAGAGCCGGACAGCGGCCATGGTGGTCCGAAGCCGCGTGGCGGGATCGGTGATGCTCCGTGCATCGGTCAAAGACGGAGCTGGTCGCGAGTCGAGGTGGTCAAGCAAGGTGGTCATCAGGCCTCCAAAAATGTGAGCATTCGGCCGAGAAAAGCCGTCATCCAATAACGTAAGCGGGACGGAAAGATTTTTCCATCCGCTCAATTTTCGGAAGGGTCGCGTCGGATATTGCGTCCAGGTTTAAGCTATATCGCCGGTGGGGTGTACAGGCCAGGCTGGTCGGCCGCCAGGCAGCGACCGGCGGCCCAGCTTCGGAGCCGCTCGATCGACTCGCTCGCCGTCACGGCGACGGGCACGACGTTCCGAGCCGCCTCGACGAGCGGGATATCAAGCAGCGCCGCGAGGCGGCAGCAACTGCGGATCTCGGCGCCGGTCCAGTCGTCGTCCCGGGGCCGACTCTGCTCCGGGTCAAGGTCGAACCGGTCGAGGTACATCCGCCAGATCGGCTCCTTCTCGGCCGCTCCGGGGAGGTCGAGGAAGTAGATGGCATCAAACCGCTCCGCCCTTCCGAACTCGGGCGGGAGCTTCGAGATGTCGTTGCAGGTTCCGACGAAGAAGGCGTCGGATTCATGATCGGATAACCACGACAGCAGCGACCCGAACAGCCGGGCATCGACGCCCGAATCTCCCTGGCCGTTCTGGACCCCGGCGAGCGCCTTCTCGAGCTCGTCGCAGAACACGACGCACGGGGCCATGGCGTCGATCGCCCGGAGGGCTTCGCGAACCCGCTGTTCGGTCTGGCCGACGAGCGAGCCCATCAGCGCACCGATATCGAGCACCAGAGTCGGCCGCCCCGCCTCGTTGCCGAGCGCCTTGGCGAACATCGACTTGCCCGTACCCGGCACCCCGAGCAGGAGGATCCCCCGTGCCCTGGCCCCGGCGAGTCAGCCCGGCACCTGTGCCCGGCGCGGAGCGGAAGAGCGGGCCTTTGGCGTCGGCGACTACCTGGTCTAGCTCGTCGGCGGCGTCTCGCATCGAACCTTTAGAATAATCACCTTGACTACTCGCTGCAAATTGCATATACAATATAACCATGAACGACGAGCTTCCGAACGCCCCGGTGCTGGAGATGGTTGGCGGCTGCATAGCCGCTCGGCTACGGCTCTTGAACCGTTTGGTCACCGGCATCTACGACGACACTCTGAGGCCCCACGGCCTTCGGGTGAGCCAGATGAATATCTTGGTCTTCATCGCCGCGCAGGGGCCGCTCCGGGGGGTGGACGTGGCCGGGGCGATGCGACTCGACCCTTCGACGCTGAGCCGCGACCTGGAACGGATGATCGACCGTAGCTGGGTGAAGGCCTCGCCCGGGGCCGGCCGCGCCCGGAGCCTCGAAGTCACCGAGGCGGGGCGGGTGCTGCTCGCCACGGTCGCGCCCGCCTGGCGTAAAGCCCAGGAAGAAGCCCGGACGCTCCTCACGCCGGCGCTGACGACCGGGCTCGTTGGCGTCGTGGATGCCCTGTGGGCTGGGAGAGACGTCCGATGATTTCGTTAGGGTCGTGTAAGACTCCGTTAGGCCCAGGGAATTTTTTTGTAGAGTGAATTGTATATGCAATCAATAGCGAGTTCAGCCCTATTCAGCCGAGGTGACGCATGAATGTCCCGATTTCCACTGCGATCATCGTCCCGCTCGCGGCAGGCTTGGTCGTGCTCCTATCTTATGGGGTCGCCCGGGCGGCCAGGCGGGCGGGACTTGCCCGATCCGGTGTCCTCGGCATGGAAGTGATCACGGGATTGAGCCTGTGGCTCACCGCCACGGCCGCATTGGCCCTCGGAGGCGTGCTGGAGGTGTCGGAGGGCCGGATGCCTCGCGAGCCGCTCCTGCCGCCTATGGCCCTCGCCACATGCATTCTGCTCAGCTTGACGGGCTCCTTCCGCCGACTCCTTGCGGCACTTCCCGCTTGGCAGCCCGTGGCCCTGCAAGCCTTCCGGATCGGCGTGGAACTGGCTTTCTGGCAGCTTTACCAGGAGGGGCTCGCGCCGAGACAGGTCACCTTCGATGGCCGTAATTTCGACGGCCTCGTGGGACTCACGGCCCTGCCTCTCGCGGCGCTCATGGCTCTCGGGAGGGTCGGCCCTCGGACGACCATCGCCTGGAACATCTTCGGATTGGTGGCGCTTGCGAACGCCATTTTCACGGCAGCCACGTCAGCCCCCGGCCCCCAGCACCTCGGCTGGCCGGGGGAGCCCTTCGCCGCCATCGCCGACTGGCCGGTCGTGTGGATCCCGGCGCTCTTCGCCCCAATCGGCCTCTTTCTCCACGTGCTCTCGATTCGGCAGGCCGTGGCCCGCATCGGAGCGGAAAGAGGCGGCGCGTTGGCTGATGCGGACAGGGTCCGAGATTCACGAAATCTGATTCGAAATCGGAGGGTCGAAGGATGAGTCGTACGAAGTTCCTCGTTGTCGGGGCCACCGGACACGTCGGCTCGAAAATCGCGGTCCTCCTGGCCGAGAGGGGCCAAGACGTCACGGCCTTGGTCCGGCGGGAGGGCGCGACCATCCGAGACCCTCACAAGGGTGCCATCCGGTACGTCACCGGAGACCTGGCCGACGAAAGGTCGATCGCAGCCGCCGTCGAGGGCATGGACGTCGTCATCTCGACCGCGAACGGCGTCACTCCTCGAACAGCCGGAGACACCGCCAAGGGCGTCAACGAACACGCCTTGCGTCTCATTGCCCTGGGCGAAGAGGCCGGCGTCCGCCGGTTCGTCCAGTCGTCGGTCCCGCCCTATAAGGATGAACATCGGGTGCCCGAGCTGATCGGCAAGCGGCGGATCGAGGAACGGCTACGTGCCTCGCCCATGCAGTGGGTTGTCATCCGCAATCCGGCATTCATGGACGTGTTCCTGGTGATGGGCGGATTCAAGCAGGCGGCCGATCGGTCGTACCACGCGACCACCAAACGGGACTACGGCCTCAGCAAGCTGTGGCAGGCCATGATCGGTGACTTGGTCGAGTCGTGGGGCGTCTTCCTCGCCCCCGGCGGGGCCGGGCACGGGAGCCCGATGATCGCGACCCGCGACGTGGCCGAGATGTTGGTCGCCGGGGCACTTTATGAGGGGACCGAGAATCTTCTCATAGAGGCGGGCGGCCCGCGATGGATGAGCTGGCGGGAGATCGCCGACATCCTCGCGGCCAAAGTGGGCCGAAAACGGGTCCGAGTCGTCCCGATCCCGGCCTGGTTCGCCCGGTGGAACCAGGCGATGGTCCGCCCCTTCTCGGCCTCGGCGGCGAACACGTTTGCGCTGATGGCGTTCATGGCCAGCCACCAGCCTCGGTGGGATTCGGCCGACGCCGTGAAAAAGCTCAATCTTCCTCCTCAACTCACGGTCTCGGATTACCTGGATGAGAACTACGTGCCGGGTCCCTCGGCGTTGCGACGGCGAGCGGCGGGACCGAGGCGTCAGGGCGCAAATCAACCAGAATAAATCAGTGAAGGAGTTTTGAACATGAATCGGCCGAAAATACTCATCACAGCAGCAACCGGGGCCACGGGCGGCGAAGCCATCTCGGCCCTGCTCGAAGACGGTCAAGAGGTCAGGGCGCTGGTCCACAGGGACGACGAGCGTGCCGATGCGCTCCGGCGGCGGGGTGCCGAGGTGGTCATCGGCGATCTGAACGACTATGCGTCGATCAAGGCTGCCCTCCGTGGAATGGGCCGCGCCTATTTCTGCTATCCGATCGCACCCGGGCTGATCAGGGCCACCGCGCAGTTTGCCCAGGCGGCGAAGGAAGCCGGACTTGACGCGATTGTCAACATGTCCCAGATCGTCGCGAGGGAAGAGGCGGTGAGCCATGCCTCCTTCGACCACTGGCTCGCCGAGCGGGTGCTCGACGGTGCCGGGGTCCCGGTCACGCATCTCCGGCCGACGTTCTTCGCCGAGTGGCTGCTGTACGTCGCCCCGATGGTCCGTCAGGGCAAAGTCTTCATGGCCTATGGCCCGGGCAAGACGGCCCTCATCGCGGCCGAGGATCAGGGCCGGGTCATCGCCCGCGTCCTCCAAGACCCTCGGCCGCACGCGGGCCGGACCTACCCGCTGCGGGGGCCGGTGGAACAGACTTGGCCGGAAATCGCCGCCACCGTGGGCCGTGTCTTGGGAAAGCCGGTCGAGTACCAGCGGGTGCCGTTCGAGGCGATGCGGGACGCCATGCTCGGAGACCGGGCCGATCGGCCGGCCCGAAACGACGCCTCGACCGGTTACGCCGAGTCCAACCGGCCGGGCGAGTCGGGCGAATCGCATATTTCGCAACACCTCCGCGAGGCCACCCTCGACCACCACGCGGGCCTCTTCGGCGGCACCGATGACATCGTCGAGCGGCTCACCGGCCGAAAGCCGCTCTCGGTCGAGGAATTCGTCACGAAACACCGAACCGCCTTCGAATAATTTAACAATCAGTAAAGAATGCATAAATGAGTAATTCCCAAGCCGTTCGCGAACGCTATACACTCCCGGGTCTCGCGGAGCGGGTCGAAGCCGCCCTCCAACAGGCGGGGTTTGAGTCGGGGCCGATCCCTTGGACGGAACTCGCCCAACTCGACCAGTTCCACGTCCGCGGCCTCTCGGCGACGAAGGATCTGGCCGACGCCCTCGCCCCGGCCGACGGGGATAACGTCTTGGACCTAGGCTTGGGGCTGGGCGGCCCGGCCCGATATCTGGCCGCCACTCGCGGGTGCCGCGTCACCGGCATCGAGTTGACGCCGACGTTCGTCGAGATCGCCGACCTGCTCTCTCGGCGGACGGGCCTCGCCGAGCGAGCCAGGTTCGTCCAGGGGGACGTGGCCGAATTGCCGTTCGAGCCCGAGAGCTTCGACCACGCCTGGACCGAGCACGTGGCGATGAACATCTCGGACAAAGGGCGGCTCTACGCGGGGGTCCACCGCGTGCTCAAGCCGGGCGGACGGTTCGCAATGTACGATCCGGCGAGGGGAGAGAATGAGCCGGTGATCTATCCGGTCCCGTGGGCGAAGGACGCCAACCTCTCAACCGCAACCCACATAAGGAGTTTACAGACATGACGAAGCCTAAGATTTTGGTGACCGGGGCGACCGGGAAGACGGGCACGCAGGTCGTCGCCCAGTTTCGTGAGAAGGGTTGGCCGGTGCGGGCCGTCGTCCACAAGTTGGACGCCCGGAGCGATCGCCTCCGTCAGCAGGGGGCCGAAGTAGTCGTGGCTAACCTCTACGACTACGAGCAGATGCTCCAAGCGATGCGGGGGACTCAGCGGGCGTACTACTGCCCGCCGATGCACCCGTACATGGTCCAAGGCGCGGCCGCGTTCGCCGCCGCCGCCCGCGACGCGAGCCTGGAGGCCGTCGTGGGGCTGAGCCAGTGGCTGGCCAGTCCAGAACATCCCTCGCTGCACACCCGGCAGGTCTGGCTAGTCGAGCAGATGCTGGCCTCGATCCCCGGCGTCCTTCATGTCAACCTCAACCCCGGCTACTTCGCCGACAACTACCTCCGGCTCATCGACTTCGCCTCGCTGCTCCGCGTCTTCCCGGTGTTGACCGGCGACAGCCGCAACGCCCCGCCGTCGAACGAGGACATCGCCCGCTGCGCGGTCGCCCTGCTCGTCGCCCCGGAGCGGCACGCGGGCAAGAGCTACCGCCCGACCGGGCCGAAACTCCTCTCCGCCCACGACATGGCGGGGATTGTCGGAAAGGTGCTCGGGCATCCGGTTGCCGCCGTGAACATGCCGTTCTGGATGCTGGAACGGGCCGCCCGCATCCAGGGCGAGAACGCGTTCGTGATCGGCAGCCTCCGGTACTACGTCGAGGACCACAAGCAGGGGGCCTTCGAATACGGCGCCCCGACCGACGTCGTGCGAGAGTTGGCCGGGCAAACGGCGGAAGACTTCGAGACGACCGCCCGGCGGTATGCCGCGATGCCCTTCGCCCGGAAGACTTTCGCCAACCGGCTCCGCGCCTTTGTCGACTTCAATCGCGTCCCGTTCACCCGTGGATACAACCTCCCCCGGTATGAGCGGGAGCAATCCTTCCCGGTGCCGCCGAACCCGAAGCACGCGATGGACGACGCGCGGTGGAAGTCGGAACACCACGCGGTGCCCGCGCGAGCGTCCGACGACCAACTTCAGACTGCTGGGGTGACCTGATGGCCGCGACGATTCCCCCGAAGCCCCGTGCTGGACACCCGCTCGAGAACCGGATTCCGCCCCCGCTGGTAGTGCTTCTCCTGGGGGCCGTCATGGGCGGGGTCGCCTGGGTGACGCCGGACGTCGCAGTCGGGACCGTCCCGAGGTACGCCGTTGGGGGGGCACTCGTCCTGCTCGGGCTGTTGGTATTAACGCTGGGGTTCGGAGCGTTCGGCCGGGCCAAGACGGCAATCGACCCGGTGAACATCGGTAGGGCGTCCGCTCTCGTCACCGGCGGCGTCTTCCGTTACTCCCGCAACCCTATGTACATCGGCTTGGCCATCATGCTCGTCGGTTGGGCCGTGTGTCTGGCGTCGCCGTGGGCCCTGGTCGGGCCGGTCGCCTTTGTGGTGTTCACCGCACGTTTCCAGATCATCCCTGAAGAGCGAGCGATGACAACGAAATTCGGCCGGGAGTACGCCGACTACCAGGCGCGTGTCCGCCGGTGGCTATGAAACGGATCGGCCCGTCGGCCGAAGTAGGTAAGCCCGGTTTTTATCGTTCGACCGTAGGTGATGTATCGTGGCCCAAACCGCTGTGACAACCCTGTTGATTACCCTGCTCGCGGCCGTGGTCGCCGCCGGAGCCCGTCTGGGCCGGGAGGTTCGGGAAGCGGGTGTTGATCGGCTGGAACGTGATCGGGATCGGCATCCTATTCAACACCATCGGGACGGCGGCCACTTCCGCCCCTGGGCCGCAACACCTCGACTGGCCCGGCGAGACGCTCACCGCCCTCGGCGAGTGGCCGGTGATTTAGATCCCCGCCCTGTTCACCCCGACGGCAATGTTTCTTCATTAAGCGTTTACGAAGCCGCCCACCTTAACCTCGGCACACTCGGATCATCAGACGGGCCGTTTTTGAGATGGCATGGTCACGTGCGTGTGCAGTCTCGCAAAGGCGTGAGCGTCAGAGGCTGTGAACTGGGGTTGCACAAGAGAGAATAATTGCATATCAAAGTAGTGCACATAGGCCGATTACGGGATGCTTGTGTCCCGCCCGGCCCAAGTCGGTGACCGAAGCCGGTGCGGGCGTCGGTCGTTTCTCGTCATGGAGGAAGAAGCGATGAGGATTTCTAAGAGTCGGACGTTCGGATCGCTGGCGGTCGCGGCCGCCTGCTGGTGCCTCTCCGGCGCCACGGCCGTCGCGCAAGACACGATCGTCGGGGTGTGGTGGTCGCCCAAGAAGGATGCCAAGATCGAGATCACGGAGAAGGGCGGCGTGTACACCGGGCGGATCATCGCCGGGGTGGACCGGCTGGACGCCAAGAATGCCGACCGCAGGCTCCGCGGCCGACACCTGGTGGGAGCGACCCTGATGAAGGACATGGAGGCCGATGGCGAGAAATGGTCCGGGGGCACGTTCTACGACCCGGACGGGGGCACCACCTACAAGTGCAAGATGTGGCTGGACGGGCCGGACAAGCTGATGATGCGGGGGTTCATCGGGGTGTCGCTCGTCGGCCGCACCGAAACCTGCGTGAAGGTGGCGGGACCGAACCCGCGGTCGCCGCAGCCGGGCGAGCCGGCTATGACCTACCTCGAACCGGCCAGGTGATCGTCGGCTCGGTCGCGTCGCCGGGGCGGCTACTCCTGCCGTCCCCGGACCGCTCAACATCCTCCCCTTCTACGGCTCCGGACTCGATCCGTGTCAACACCCAAAGCAGGTGATCCATGACGGAATTGTCCGCCTCCACCGTCCTCCCGGCCACGCTCGCGGCCGGGGTGGTCGCTGCTCTCGCGGTCGGCCTGTGGCTCGCCGCCAACGCCGCCCTAGCTCTGACTAGGGCGTTGGAGGTATCGGACAGCCGTTTGCCGCGTGAGACGCCCCTGTGATCGCCGGCCATCGGCCGGCGATCCTCTTTGGATGGAAAACCCTGGAGAAGTTGCGATGAGTTCATCGATCCCGCACATTCCCTCGAAGCGACCGGCGCTGATTCTTGCGGCCGTCTTGACCTTGTCCGGCTACTGCTCGTGCCACGCTCAAACGGCGGCCGGAGCCCCGCCCGAGATCAGGCCCACGGCCGCTCTCGACGTCAAGCCACAGGCACCGGCGGGGGCCCCGCCCGAGGGGCAACCGGCGTTCGTCACCACGAAGATCCTCGCGATCGGGAGCAGGACGCCCAAGTTCACGCCGGACGCGCTCCGCACCGTCATGCCGCAGGAAGTCCGCGAGACCTTGAAGCTCTACCTCGCCGGCAAGATCGATCAATGGTACGTCAAGACGGACCGCAGCGGGGTCGTCTTCATCCTGAACATGACGGATGTGAATGAAGCGAAGGCGATGCTGGCCGGATTGCCGCTGGGGCTGGCCGATCTGATGCATTTCGACCTCATCCCGATCGGTCCGCTGGCACCGCTCCGCCTACTGGCGAGCGATCCGCCCAAGTAGGCACGGCGTCCGGACTATTCATCATGAAGTGGGCCGGGGCTGGGATCAGGAGGATCAAACTTTTCGATCCATGCGAAGCCCGGGAGGCTTGGATGACCGATGGCTCTCCTGTGCGATCCGAGCGGAAAGTGATCGGTGACCCGGTCACCATCGCTGATGTCGCTCGCCCGCGGCTCGACTCGGTGGATCAACTCCGCGGGCTGGTCATGGTCCTTATGGTCCTCGACCACGTCCGCGACTATTTCCAGATCGCCCGGATCAACCCGAACGACCCCGCCAGTGCCGGCGCGGGGCTGTTCCTGACGCGGTGGGTGACGCACTTCTGCGCCCCGGTCTTCGTCGCCCTGGCCGGGTCGAGCATCTTCCTGGCCCGCTCCCGTGGCGGGTCGAGGCATGACCAGGCCGTCTTCCTCCTGACGAGGGGCCTCTGGCTCCTCTTGCTGGAAGTGACGCTGGTGAAGCTGGAAATGACGTTCAATCTAAGCTACCGGATGGTCCTCTTGCAGGTGATCTGGGCCATCGGGCTGTCGATGATCGCGATGTCCGTGATGATCTTCCTGCCGGTCCCTGTGGTCGGCGCGCTCGGCCTTACTTTCGTGGCCGGCCATAACCTCCTGGGTACCGCCGCGCTGGGCCCTCTGGGTAGTTGGGCCGGCCTGTTCCGGCCACGCCCAATCTCGGGGCCGTGGTTCGGGGCGTTCCTGGCCTACCCGCCGGTCCCCTGGTTCGGGGTCCTTGCCTGCGGGTATGGCTTCGGCCCTGCGCTGCTCCTGCCGCCACGGAGGAGGCGGGCCGTCCTGGTCGGAGCAGGAATGGCCTTGATCCTGGCATTCGTCGCCCTCCGGTGGTCCAACGGCTACGGCGAGCCCAAGAAATGGACGGCCGCGACGACCCCGACGATCACCGTGCTGTCATTCTTGAACTGCACGAAATACCCGCCTTCGCTGCTTTTCGTCCTGATGACCCTGGGCCCGGCGACGCTGGCACTGGTGTGGTTCGACGGGACGCCGGGGTGGCTGGGACGGCGGCTGATCGTCTTCGGCCGAGTGCCACTCTTCTTCTACCTGCTGCAATGGCCCTTGGCCCACGGACTGGGCGTCCTCTTGGCGTGGGGCCTCGGCCGGCCGGGCGGGTGGTACTTCGCCGGGGCCCCTTTCAATGCCCCCGTCGGCTATGGCTACGGCCTGCCCGTGGTCTACCTGATCTGGGCCGTCGTCGTGGCCTCGCTCTATCCACTCAGCCGCTGGTATGCGGGCGTGAAGCGACGGAGCCGCGAGCCTTGGCTCTCCTACTTGTAACGGAAGAATTGCAGATCCCGGATTGGGCCGTCAGCAGAAAGGACCGCGCATGGACTGGATCGCCATCAAAATGCTCATGGGAGACAAGACCAAGTATTACGGCCTGATTTTCGGGATCAGCTTCGCCTCCTTCATGATGTCCCAGCAGGTCTCCATCTTCATCGGGATCGTCCGCCGCAGCTCCAGCCAGATCCAGGACGTCCGAGACGCGGAGATCTGGGTCATGGATAATAAGGTCCGCCACGTCGACGAGGCGGCCTGCCTGCCGATCACCGCCTTGGAGCGGGTCCGCAGCGTGCCCGGTGTCGAATGGGCGGTGAGGTATTTCAAAGGCGGTACCCGCGCACGCCTCCCGGGCGGGCAATTTCGCAACACCATCATGATCGGCCTCGACGACGCGACGCTCGTCGGCGCGCCGGAGGAGATGATCGAGGGGAGGCTGTCCGACCTGCGCAATCCCGATGCGGTCATCATCGACAAGGCGGGCTACGAGTATTTCTGGCCGAACGAGCCCTATCGCCTGGGGCGAGTCTTCGAGATGAACGACCGCCGCGCGGTCCTGGTCGGCGTCTGCAAGGCGTCCGCCCCGTTCGTGACGCTCCCGGTGGCATACACCCGCTACAGCCAGATCGGACGATTCTTGCCCGGCGAGCGCAACGTCATGACCTTCGTGCTGGCCAAGGCGAAAGCCGGTTCGCGGGCGGAGGATGTCTGCCACCGCATCCATCGGCAGACGGGCCTCATGGCGCTCACGCGAGTGCAATTCTTCTGGAAGACCATCGACTATTTCCTCGGGTCGACCGGCATCCCGGTCAATTTCGGCATCACGATCGCGCTTGGCTTCATCGTCGGGGTGGCCGTCGCCGGATAGACCTTCTATCTGTTCGTCGCCGAGAACCTCAAACAGTTCGGCTCTCTCAAGGCGATAGGCGTCAGGAACGGCCGCATCGTTCGGATGGTCCTGCTCCAGGGCCTGACGGTCGGGACCCTCGGCTATTGCATCGGCGTGGGCCTCAGCGCGACCTTCTTCACGGCGACGAGCCGGGTAACCCAGCTCGCCGGCCTCTATATGTATTGGCAGGCGATGATCGGGGTCGGGGTTGCCGTGCTGCTCATCGTCGCCCTGGCCAGCCTGGTGAGCATCCGTCGTCTCCTGGTGCTCGAACCGGCGGTCGTCTTCCGGGGGGCTTGATCGATGATGAATGTTGTCGAAGGGCGAACGACCACGCGGATTGCGTCCGGTCCTACAGCGGATGCCGAAATCGGGGTCTGCGCGGTCCGATGCCGCGGGATCACCGAGGAATTCGGCCGAGGGGAGGGGAGGACGCTCGCGCTCAGGGGCGTCGACCTCGACGTCAAGTTCGGCGAGATGACCCTGCTTGTGGGCCCCTCGGGCTGCGGCAAGACGACATTGATCTCGGTCGTCGCCGGCCTGCTCGACCCGACCGATGGCCGGGTGGAAGTCCTCGGCGAGAACCTGCGGGAATTGGCCGGGGGACGCCTGGTCGATTTTCGTGGCAACAATCTCGGCTTCGTGTTCCAGCAATATAATTTACTCCCCTCCCTGACGGCCGCCGAGAATGCCGCCGTCCCCCTGTTGGCACTGGGCAAGCCCAGACGCGAATCCGTCCGGAGGGCCGGCGAGCTGCTCGGCGAAATCGGGCTTAAAGACCGGCTAGGGTCTTACCCCTCGCAGCTCTCGGGCGGGCAGCGACAGCGAGTCGCCATCGCCCGTGCGCTAGTGGGTCACTTGCTTTGTTCGTTGCTATAAACCGCCGATCATCGCCTCCTCACCTCTGAGACACAAGCACACGAACCGCCCAATCGTCGGCGTCCTCGTTGTCGCTCGCGCCGAGACCGTCGCTTCCCGCCCCAGGTGAATGGTGTTGGTGAGCGGTTCCAGTGCTCCGCCACCGCCTCGAACCAGGCGATGACCTCCTGCGGATTGCCGGGCTGCTGGCCGTCCAACGCCCGACGCTTGAGAATCCGTCGCAGGCCCTCCACCAGGTTG
>JAABUX010005735.1_pt1 | contig 15143 bp, 16 predicted proteins | sample 5561851 | NCBI WGS metagenome assembly JAABUX01 (sample SAMN10711883, study PRJNA513361) | rock metagenome | isolation source: Antarctica rocks | place: Antarctica: Victoria Land, Richard Nunatak red sandstone | collected 2016-01-03 | reverse complement strand
CGGCGCACCGGCTTCAGCGAGTCCACCGAGGCGCTGTTCCTCACCTCCGGCTTCACCTACGCCAGCGCCGAGGAAGCCGAGGCGACGTTCGCCGGAACCCTCAGCCGATACCAGTATTCCCGCTTCGGCAACCCGACCGTTGAGATGTTCGAGCAGCGCCTCGCCGCCGTCGAGGGCGCCGAGGCCTGCCGCGCCACCGCGACCGGCATGGCCGCCGTGCACGCCGCGATGCTGAGTCACCTCAAGGCCGGCGACCGCGTGGTGGCGTCCCGCGCGCTGTTCGGTTCGTGTCACTGGATTGTGTCCACCCTGCTGCCGCGCTACGGCATCGCCAGCGAGTTCGTGGACGGCGCCGACCTCGCGCAGTGGCGCGCCGCCCTGTCGCGCCCGGCCGCGATGGTGCTGCTGGAAACGCCGTCCAACCCGATGCTCGAGATCGTCGACCTCCCCTCGGTCGCCGCCCTAGCGCACGCGGCCGGCGCCATGGTGGTGGTCGACAACGTGTTCGCGACGCCGCTGCTGCAACAGCCGCTGACCCTGGGCGCCGACGTGGTGGTGTATTCCTGCACCAAGCACATCGACGGCCAAGGGCGCGTGCTGGGCGGCGCCGTGCTGGGCCGCAAGGACTGGATCGACGGCACCTTGCAGCCGTTCATCCGCAACACCGGGCCGGCGCTGTCGCCGTTTAACGCGTGGCTGCTGCTGAAGGGCATCGAGACGCTCAGCCTCCGCGTCGAGGCCAGTTGTGCCCGGGCCGCCGCCATCGCCGACTACCTCGCCTCCCGGCCGGAGGTGTCGCGCGTGCTGTATCCGTCCCGCGCCGACCATCCGCAGCACGATCTCGCCATGCGCCAGATGTCGGCCGGCGGCACGCTCGTGACGTTCGAATTGGCGGCCGGCAAGGCGGCGGCGTTCCGGATGATGAACGCGATGCAGGTGATCGGCATCGCCAACAACCTCGGCGACAGCAAGTCCATCGCGACCCATCCCGCGACCACGACCCATATGCGCATCGGCGTCGAGGAGCACGCGCGGCTGGGCATCACCGAGGGCGTGGTCCGGCTGTCGGTGGGGCTGGAAGACCCGGCGGACCTGATCGACGACCTCGCCGCCAGCCTCGACGCGATCGCCCTGCGCCAGGCGGCCGAGTAGCCCATGGCCGAGCAGTACACCGCCACCACCCGGGCCATCCGCGTCACCGTGCAGGCGTTTTTCCTGGAGGACCAGTCCATCCCGGAGAACGACCAGTTCGCCTGGGCCTATACGGTGCGGATCGAGAACCAGGGCCGCGAGACCGTGCAGCTGATGCGGCGCACCTGGCAGATCACCGACGGGCACGGCCGGGTGCAGGAGGTGCACGGCGCCGGGGTGATCGGCGAGCAGCCGGTGCTGGAGCCGGGCGACAGCTTCGAATACACCTCCGGCACGCCGCTGGAGACGCCGACCGGGTTCATGGTCGGCTGGTATCACATGGTCGAAACCACGGCCGGCGAGGCGTTCGACATCGCCATCCCCGCCTTCAGCCTGGACAGCCCGCACCAGCCGCGCGGGCTGCACTGAACGTTGCGAGCCAGTCGGCAACCCCCATATCGCACCAGGAACGTTAATGGACATCGCCCTGTGGACGCCCTGATCGGCCCGCTTCCGGACACCCGGCACACCGACCGCCCCAGCCGGCAGGAGGCGGAGGCCGCCGTCCGCACCCTGCTCCGCTGGGCCGGCGACGACCCGGCGCGCGAGGGCCTGCTCGACACCCCCGCCCGGGTGGCCCGGTCCTACGAGGAGCTGTTCGCCGGCTACTCCGTCGATGCGGTGGCGCTGCTGGAGCGCACGTTCGCCGAAGTGGAAGGCTACGACGAGATCGTGCTGCTGCGCGACATCCGGCTCGAAAGCTACTGCGAGCACCACATGGTCCCGATCATCGGCCGCGCCCACGTCGCCTACCTGCCGGACCGCCGGGTGGTGGGCATCAGCAAGCTGGCCCGCGTGGTCGACGCCTACAGCAAGCGCCTGCAAATCCAAGAAAAGCTGACGGTGCAAATCGCGAACACCATCAACGACGTGCTGCAGCCGCTCGGCGTCGGGGTCGTGATTGAGGCCGGGCACCAGTGCATGACCACGCGCGGCGTCCACAAGCCCGGCGTCAGCATGGTGACCAGCCGCATGCTGGGCGTGTTCCGCACCAACCCCGAAACTCGGCGCGAGTTGCTCGCCATGATCGGCAACCGTGCCCCGCCGGAGTTCGGCACCTAGCCACGTCCGGCTGGAACCCGGACTGGCCCACGCGTGTTCCCTCCCGGCATAGTCGGGAGACCTGACGTGGGATGTATCCACCTCAAGCGACTCGGGTGGGGCGGTTAGAACGCGCCGATGCCACCGGTAAACCGCATCCTCGAAACGTCGCTGTATGTGGCTGACCTGGACCAGTCGGAGGCGTTCTACCGTCGGCTGTTCGGCTTCGAGGTCTTGCTGCGCGACCACCGCATGTGCGCTCTCGCGATCCCTGGGCGGCAGGTGCTGCTGCTGTTCGTGCTCGGCGGCTCGACCGAGCCGAGTTTGACCCCGTTCGGCCTTATCCCACCCCATGACGGGCGCGGCGCCCAGCATCTGTGTTTCTCGATCGACCACGACGGCGTGGACGACTGGAAGCGGCACCTGCAGACGTGCGGCGTCGCCCTGGAAAGCCGGCTCGACTGGTCCAAAGGCGCCACGAGCCTGTATTTTCGTGACCCCGACGGCCACTCGCTGGAGGTCGGCACCACAGGGCTATGGCAGAACGACCCCAACCCGTAATCAGGCAAGCATCTGGCGCAGCATCGTGATGGAGGCCGGCTCGGCCCACGCGGCGGCGCCCTCCAGCCGGCCCAGCTCGCGCCCGGTGCGGTCGATCACCAGCGTGGTCGGGATGCCGCGCAGGCCGAGCGCGTGGGAGGCGGCGCTCTGCGGGTCGAGCAGCACCGGCAGGTCCTTGATGCCGCGGTCGGCGTAGAATTTCTGCACCACCGGCACGCCGCCGCGGTCGGACGAGAGCGGCAGCACGTCGATCCGGTCGGCCGCAACCGCGCGCGCCAGCTCGTCCAAAGCCGGCATCTCCGCCACGCACGGCACGCACCACGTCGCCCACAGGTTCAGCACCACCCCACGCCCGGCGTAGTCGGCCAGCGTTCGATGGACCCCGTCGGCGGTCACCCAGGTGATGTCGGCCGGCGGCGAGGGCGGGGCGATGGCGTGCAAGGCCGACAGCGGCTGCAGGGCGGCGGCCTGCGAATTGCCCCGCGCCAGGGCCGCCGCTAGGGTTCCGCCGCCCACCACCAGGGCGCGCCTGGTGATGGCCCGGCCGCGTGAGATGAACATGGATGGAACTCCTTTGACCGAAACGCCCGACCGCCGGAACGAGGCTGCCAATGCCCAGGGGAACGTCCAGTGGGGTGGTCGCTTCGCCGCCGGGCCGTCGGTGGTGATGCAGGAGATAAATGCGTCGATCGGGTTCGATCACAAGCTGTGGCGGCAGGACATCCGGGGTTCGCTGGCGCACGCGGCGATGCTGGCCCGCGCTGGCATCATCGGCGCGGAGGACGAGGCGGCGATCCGCGCCGGGCTGGAGCGGATCGGGGCGGACATCGCCGCCGGGCAGTTCGCGTTCGACGACGCGCTCGAAGACATCCACATGAACATCGAGGCGAGGCTGACGGAGCGCATCGGCGAGGCGGGCAAGCGCCTGCACACCGCGCGCAGCCGCAACGACCAGGTCGCGACCGATCTCCGCCTGTGGGTGCGCGACGCGATCGACGGGCTGGACGCGGCGATGGCCGGCCTGATGCGCGCGCTGGCCGACCGCGCGGCACAGCACGCGGCCGACCCGATGCCGGGCTTCACCCATCTGCAGACAGCACAGCCGGTGACGTTCGGGCACCATCTGCTCGCCTACGTCGAGATGCTCGCGCGCGACCGTGGCCGCTTCGCCGATGCACGGCGGCGGCTGAACGAGTGCCCACTCGGCGCGGCGGCGCTCGCCGGCACGTCGTTCCCGATCGATCGCGACGCCACCGCCCGCGAGCTCGGCTTCGACCGCCCGGCGGCGAACTCGCTGGACGCGGTGTCCGACCGGGATTTCGCGCTGGAGTTCCTGGCGGCCGCCTCGATCTGCGCCGTCCACCTGTCGCGCCTCGCGGAGGAGATCGTGATCTGGTGCAGCGCCCCGTTCGGCTTCGTGCGCCTGTCGGACGCGTTCACCACCGGCAGCTCGATCATGCCGCAGAAGCGCAACCCGGACGCCGCCGAACTGGCGCGCGCCAAAACGGGGCGAGTCGTCGGCGACCTGGTGGCGCTGCTGATGGTGATGAAGGGCCTGCCGCTCGCCTACGCCAAGGACACGCAGGAGGACAAGGAACCGGTATTCGACGCCGCCGACGCGCTGGCGCTGAGCCTGGCGGCGCTCGCCGGCATGGTCCGCGACCTGCAGCCCGACACCGCCCGGATGCGCGCCACGGCCGGCAGCGGCTTCGCGACCGCGACCGACCTCGCCGACTGGCTGGTGCGGGTGCTGCGTCTGCCGTTCCGCACCGCCCATCACGTGACGGGGCGGCTGGTGGCAAGGGCGGAGGCGCGCGGCGTCGACCTCGCCGGCCTCGACCTCATGGAGATGCAGGCGGAGGAGCCGGGCATCACCGCTGATGTCTTCGAGGTACTGACGGTGGAGGCGTCGGTGGCGTCCCGCACCAGCTACGGCGGCACGGCCCCGGCCAACGTCGCCGCCCAGGCACGGCGCTGGCAGGGATTGCTGGCATGAGGATCGTCGTGGCGGCGCTGCTGCTGCTGGGCTTGGCGGCATGCGGCAAGAAGGGCTCGCCGCACGCGCCGGGACCGCCGGATCAGATCACGTTCTCCCGGTCTTATCCGACGCACTGATAAAGGCAGGTCTGGGACCTCAGGCCCAGCTTATTCAGGGCGGAACCATGGCCTTCCATCTTCCCTGCTGGGTGAAGCCTTCACGCGGACTTATGAATGGCTTGCTCAATCCCCGGTGGCCCTCGTCCTGACGATGCACCGCCTGCCTCGATGGATTGCTCGAACTTGAAAGCGCCGGTGGGATCGTACTTGGCCTTGACCGCCGCCAACGCGCGGTAGGCGTCCCCCCAGTAATTCCACCGGTAGTCGGGTGCGTCGGCCTCGGGAAAGTTCTGGTAGATGTGGCCGTTCCACAACGGGGCGACATGCGCGCGCCAGCGGTCCCGGAAAGCCTCGGCGGGCGCGCGATCCTCCGGGGTCGGCCAGAACACGTCCATAAACATATTGCAATGCGCGTCGCGGTGGATGAAAGCGCTGCGCTCGCGCGGATAGCTGTTGATGGCGCCGCCATGCGCCTTCAGGAACAGTTGCGTTTGACGGTTCGGGCTCGTGTCCATGAACGTCAGCAGCGCGCGCCATTCCTCCTGGGTGACGTTACGCCCGATCAGACGGGACGAGCGGCTGTAGGGTGGGATCGGATCGGGTGGAAGCAGCGGCCCGGGATCGAAACCTGGGACGGCGCCGGGCAGCGACAGCAGCGGTTGCAAGGCCGCCATCATCTCAGCCTCCGCCCCCACGTGCACGGCCTGAATGACCAGCCAAGGGCTTTCCTCGGCCGGATCCCAGGCCTGCATGATCACGGCGGAGCTGTTCAGGGTGTCCGGCGCGCCGGTGAGCATGAAGCCGGCCTGGTAGGCGAGCAGGGCGTCGACCCCCTGCTCGCGCTTGCCCGGTGCCAGGGAGAAGGCGACGTTCTCGCGCGCGAACACCGGCAACTTGCGAAGCCGGTAGGTCACGTCCAGCACCACCCCGAAATTCCCGCCGGTGCCGCCGCGCACTGCCCACCACAGATCGCGATTCACGCGTTCATCGGCGACGACGATCCGGCCGTCCGCCAGCATCATCCGGACCGCCGCCACATGGTCGCAATTCAGGCCGAACGTGCGGGAGGTCGGGCCGAACCCGCCGCCCTGCATGAAGCCGCCGATGCAGACGCCGGGCCAGTCGCCAATTGGCGCGAACAGGCCGGCGTGGTCGAGCAGCGGCTTCAGCTTGCCCTGCTGGCAGCCGCCGCCCACCGTCGCGGTCATCGCCCCACGATCGATCGATACGTCGTCCAGTCCCGCGACGTCGATGATCAGCCCGTCGCAGGCGGAATATCCCGCGAAGGAGTGGCCTCCCGCCCGTATGCGGAACGCCACGTCGTGGCGCTGCGCCGCCGCCAAGCAAGCTCGGACGTCCCGCTCGGACCGGCACAGGGCGATCGCTTCGGGATGCGGGTCGAACCGTTGATCGAACAACACCCGGGCGGACTCGTAGGCGTCTTCGCCGGGCTGGATCAGCCGACCGTCGAGGACCTGTCGCAACTGCCGCAGCCAGCCTTTCGGCGCAGCGGTGTCGGCGCGTCCCGAACGGCGTCGCAGATGGCGCGACAGGGTTGGCGGCTCGAACAAGGTCTGGACCATCGAAGGGCCCCCGACATGCATCGGATCAACGGTAGCACGACGTGGCCCCGCTGTGGACCCGCGCCCGCCGCAAGGCTGGCGCTTGGGCGGCCTCAGGTATTCATTGCGTCGAAAAAGTCCTGGTTGGTCTTGCTGTATTTCAGCTTGTCCAGCAGGAAGTCCATCGAGTCGGTCGGCCCCATCGGGTTCAGGATACGGCGCAGCACCCACATCTTGGACAGCATGCCGCGTTCGACCAGCAGCTCCTCCTTGCGGGTGCCCGACTTGGTGATGTCGATGGCGGGGAAGGTGCGCTTGTCCGACAGCTTGCGGTCGAGGATGATCTCGCTATTGCCGGTGCCCTTAAACTCCTCGAAGATCACCTCGTCCATGCGGCTGCCGGTGTCGATCAGCGCGGTCGCGATGATCGTCAGCGAGCCGCCCTCCTCGATGTTGCGGGCGGCGCCGAAGAACCGCTTGGGCCGCTGCAGCGCGTTGGCGTCGACGCCGCCGGTCAGCACTTTGCCGGACGACGGCACTACCGTGTTGTAGGCGCGCGCCAGCCGGGTGATGCTGTCGAGCAGGATCACGACGTCCCGCTTGTGCTCCACCAGCCGCTTGGCCTTTTCGAGCACCATCTCGGTCACCTGCACGTGCCGGGTCGCCGGCTCGTCGAAGGTGGAGGCGACCACCTCGCCCTTGACCGTGCGCGACATGTCCGTGACCTCCTCCGGCCGCTCATCGATCAGCAGCACGATCAGGAACACCTCGGGATGGTTGGCCGAGATGGCGGTCGCCATGTTCTGCAGCATCACGGTCTTGCCGGTGCGCGGCGGCGCCACGATCAGCGCGCGCTGGCCCATGCCGATCGGGGCGATCAGGTCGATCACGCGCGGCGTCAGGTCCTTGCCGGGCCCCTTGGCGACCGACTGGAAGTTCTCGACCTCCATCTTGAGGCGGCGGTCGGGATACAGCGGCGTGAGGTTGTCGAAGTTGATGCGGTGGCGCACCGCTTCTGGCGGCTCGAAATTGATCGTGTTGACCTTGAGCAACGCGAAATAGCGTTCCCCATCTTTCGGCGCGCGGATTTGGCCCTCGACGCTGTCGCCGGTGCGCAGGGCGAAGCGGCGCACCTGGCTGGGGCTGATGTAGATGTCGTCGGGGCCGGGCAGGTAGTTCGCCTCCGGGCTGCGGAGGAAGCCGAACCCGTCGGAGAGGATTTCAAGCGTGCCCTCGCCGTGGATCGCCTGGTCGTTGTCGGCCAGGTTCTTGAGGATGGCGAACATCATGTCCTGCTTGCGCAGGCTGGACGCGTTCTCGATCTGCAGCGACTCGGCGACGCTCAGCAGGTCGGAGGGGGATTTTGCCTTGAGTTCGGCAAGATGCATCGGGGGAGCCTTGAGAGATGAAAGTCAGGAGATCGGAGCAGCTGCCAACTTGGCCGAGGCCCGGGCCGTAGTGGCGTCGCGCCGCTGTCCTGAAGATCGTTAGGTGGTCACAGACGGCCGGAGCGGACCATCTGGAATGGAGCTAGTTACGCGCGGGCCGCCCGGCACGTCAACAGGTACTTAAAACGGCTGCACGATGGCCATGATGACGATGATTACCATCAGCACCGTCGGAACCTCGTTGGCATAGCGGTAGAAACGTTGCGGCTTGGTGTTGCGGTCCTCCATGAAGTTCCGCCGCCACTTCGACATCGCGCCGGTGAAGCCCGACATCAGGATCACGCCCAGCAGCTTGGTGTGCCACCAGCCGGCGTGCCAGTCCACCGCACCCGGCGTCAGGATCAGCAGGATGCCGAACACCCAGGCGATGATCATGGCCGGGGTGACGATCTGCTTCAGCAGCCGGCGCTCCATCACCTTGAACCGCTCGCTCTCGGTCGAGCCGCGTGGCACCTCGCAGTGATAGACGAACAGTCGCGGCAGGTAGAACACCCCGGCCATCCATGCGATCACCGCGATCAAGTGGAACGACTTGGTCCACAGCAGGAACGGCGCCAAGGCTCCGATCGTCATGCCGCGCGCGCCATCGCCGCGCGCAGGATGGGCGGCAGTTCGTCGAGCGAGCGGATCAGCGCCGCCCCGGCCGTGCGCAATGCCGGGTCGTCGCCGCCGGGCGCGAGGCCGATGCACGCCATCCTAGCCGCGCGGGCCGCCATCGCGCCGGGCACGCTATCCTCGATTACCAGGCAGGCGCCCGGCGGCACGCCTTCGGCCGCGGCGGCGGCCAGGAACACGTCCGGGGCCGGCTTGCCCGCCGCCACGTCCCGCGCGCTGTGCAGCCGGCCGGCCACCAGCGAGTCGAGGCCGGTGCGGCGGAACTTCACGCGCATTTCCTCGTGCGACGAATTGGACGCGACCCGGATCGGCAATCCCAGGGCTAGCGTCGCGCGCAACGCCGCCTCGGCCCCGGGGATCGCCTCGGCTTCCGCGGCCAGCATGGCGATTAGGCGGGCGCGCAGCCGTTCTACCCAACCTTCGGGGACGAGGCGCCCGATATGCGGCTCGATGACGGGCGGCAGGTCGGACAGGCGATGGCCGATGAAGTGCGCGCAGCTTTCCGACGTGGTCATCGGCCAGCCCAGCGCGGTGACCTCCTCCGCCACGACGCGGTTGGAAGGTCCCTCGCTATCGATCAGCACCCCGTCGCAATCGAAGATCACCAGCCGTAGCGGCAACCGCGTCATGCGGCTTCCAGTGCCGCCACGCCGGCGCGGGCGTGCGGGCAGTCCGTGTGGGCGCGCGGACAGGTGCGCCCACCGACCCAACTGCAGAGGCCGGGGCCACGGCCGCGCGCGTCGCGGACCATGTCGGCCAGGGCTCCGATGAAACCGGGGTCGGAGTTCTGCGCCGGCGCACGGAAGTAGCCGGGGACGCCCTTGTGCTCCGCCAGCTCGCGGTACTCGACGTCCAGCTCGACCAGCGTTTCCGAATGCTCCGACACGAAGGCGATCGGCACCACCAGGATCGCCACCTGGTCGCGCGCGGCGTCGTCGATCGCGGCCTCCGTGCTCGGGTCGAGCCATTTCTGCGGCGTCGCGCGGGATTGGTAGCAGATCGTCCAGTCCAATTCGTTGGCGCCCATCGCCGTCACGACGGCGCCGACCGTGCGCTCGATCTGGAACTGATACGGGTCACCGCGCTTGACGATGCTCTCCGGCAGGCCGTGGGCGGAGAACAAGATGCGCAAAGGCACCCGGCCCTCCAATTCAGTCAATGCGGCCTCGTAGGCCCGGCGCACCGCCGCCGCAGTCGCAGCCACGTAGCGCGGGTCGGCGTGGTAGCAGCAAAGGGTTGTCACGGGCGCCACCAGCCCGGCGCGGGCCGCCGCCTCCCGCCAGGCCGACAGCGAGCTGCCGGTCGTGGTCGTGGAGTAATGCGGGTATAGCGGCAGCAGCACGACCTCGTCGGGGCCCCAGGCCTTCACCTCGCGCGCGACCGGCTCGCTGAATGGATGCCAATAGCGCATCGCCACGAAGCATTTCACGTCCAGTTCCGGCAGTGCCGCCTCGAGCGCGCGGGCCTGGTCGTTGGTCAGGCTGAGCAGTGGCGACCCGCCACCTAGGATCGCGTAATTCTCCGACGCCGGCTTGGTGCGGGCGCTCGCGATGATGCGGGCCAGCAGCGGCCGGACGAAGAACGGCACGCGCAGGATCGCGGGATCGCTGAACAGGTTGAGCAGGAACGGCTTCACCGACTCGATCTTGTCGGGGCCGCCGAGGTTGAACAGCACGACGGCCAGCTTGGGCTTTGGCATGTTCCCTGAAGTGGCCGGGGCCGACCCGACTTCAAGCGTCCGATCGTTCGGTGGCAGCGAGTCAGGCATCACGCAACTGCCGGACGAGGGCGCCGACATGGTCGGGCGGCGTATGCGGAACGATGCCGTGGCCCAGATTGACGACGAACGGCCGCCCCTTCCAGGCGTCCAGCACCGCTTGCGCCGCGTCCGCCATCGCGGCGCCGCCCGCGACCACGGCGAGCGGGTCGATGTTGCCCTGCAGCGCGGTGCCGTGCGGGACCATGCGGGCGACCTGCACCGGATCGGCGGCGGTGTCGACGCCGACGGCCTGCACGCCGGTGACGGCGGCGTATTCGGCCAGCATGGCGCCGGCGAGCCGGGGGAAGCCGATGACGGGAGTCGCCGGGAAGCGTTCACGCAGGGCCGCGGCGATGACCCGGGTCGGCTCGATCACGTAGCGGCGGAACTGCGCGGGAGGCAGCACGCCGGCCCAGCTGTCGAACAGCATCACGGCGTCGGCGCCGGCTTCGATCTGCCGGGCGAGGTAGGTGATCGTGCTGTCGGTCACGGTGGCGATCAGCGCGTCGAACAGCGCCGAGTCGCGGTAGGCCAGTCCGCGCACCTCGGCGAAGTCGCGCGAGCCCTGGCCCTCGACCATGTAGGACGCGACCGTCCACGGGCTGCCTGCGAACCCGATCAGCGCCGTTTCGGGGCCGAGCGACTCACGCACAAGGCGGACGGTTTCGAGGATGGGGGCGATCCGTGACTCGACTTGCGCCGGGTCGAGCACCGCGAACCCGGCCGAATCACGGATCGGGGGCAGCATCGGCCCCTCGCCCTCGACGAAGGTCAGGCCCTGGCCGAGCGCGTAGGGCAGCATCAGGATGTCGCTGAACAGGATGGCGGCGTCGAACCCGAAGCGCCGGATCGGCTGCAAGGTGACCTCGGCCGCCTTCGCCGGGGTCAGGCACAAATCGACGAACCCGGCCGTGCTGGCGCGCACGGCCCGGTATTCCGGCAAATAGCGCCCGGCCTGGCGCATGAGCCACACTGGCGGCGGCCACACGGCCTCGCCCGCCAGGACGCGAAGGAACGGTGATGTCATGCCCCTCTCTTAAAGATAGATAGAGAGAAAAGAAATGTTGTGGGGGTAGATGATGCCTGTGGATAAGGGGGTACCCCTGCCTCCGTGACTCACGCGGTGAGTCGCCCACAGGCGTTGAAGATCGTAAACCATTGAAGTCGCAGGCCTGATTCCTGTTTCTCCCGGATTGCACATTCTCGCGAACGACGCTGTCCCGGACTCCGAAAACGCGACTCTTGTCCCCGCAAGCATGAGTCGCGGGTGAAGGTTTCCGCTGGCACCCCCGGTTATCCCCGCTATCCTCGCTCCCATGCTCACCGAACGAATGAACCTCCACCTGGTCTCGGACGCGACGGGGGAGACGCTGAACTCGATCGCGCGCGCCACGGTGTCGCAGTTCGAGGGGGTGACGATCCTGTACCATCGCTGGAGCTTGATCCGGACGCGGTTCCAGCTGCACCGGGTGCTGGAGGGGATCGAGGCGGAACCCGGTCCCGTGTTGTCCACCGTGATCGACAAGGCGCTGCGGCTGGACCTGGAGACCACCTGCCAGCGACTCGGCCTGTCCGTCGTCAACGTGCTTGACCCGGTGCTGTCGCTGCTGCAGGAGCAGATCGGCGAGCAGGCCGCGGCGCGCCCCGGCCGGCAATATGTGCTGGATGCCGATTATTTCCGTCGCATCGACGCCATGCATTTCGTCCTGGCCCACGATGACGGGCAGGCCCAGGCCGGCATCGCAGAGGCCGACGTGATCCTGGTCGGGGTGTCCCGCAGTTCGAAGACGCCGACGTCGTTCTATCTCGCGAACCGGGGGGTGAAGGCCGCCAACGTTCCGCTGGTGCCGGGGCTGCCGGATCCGCCGGGGCTGGCCGAGCCGCGCTGCCCGGTGATCGGGCTGACCTTGGACCCGGCGGCGCTGATCGAAATCCGCCGCCACCGGCTGCGCATGATCGCCCATGGGAGCAACACCGGCCCGGTTCGCACCGACAGCACCGACTACGTGGACCAGGAGTCGGTGAAAGCCGAACTGCTCTGGGCGCGCCGCCTGTGCACGCGGCGTGGCTGGCCGGTGATCGACGTCACCCGCCGCTCCATCGAGGAGACCGCGGCGACCGTGCTGCAACTGATGGATGCCTGGCACTTGCGGCAGCGCAAGCAGACGACCGCTTGATCCAGGCGGCCGAGCCCAAGCTGATTCTGGCCAGCGGATCGACGACTCGCCAGGCTTTGCTGACCGCGGCGGGGCTGAGTTTCACGGTTCAAACTCCTCGCGTGGACGAGCAGGCCATCAAGCGGTCCGCCCGCCAGGACGGGGCCGGTGCCGGCGACGCGGCGCTGCTGCTGGCCGAAACCAAGGCGCGCCGGGTCCGAGTGCCGGATGCGGTCGTCATCGGCGCCGACCAGATTCTGGTGCACGGCGGACGCTGGTTCGACAAGCCCGCCGATATGTCGGAGGCCCGCAGCCACCTCCAGTCGCTCCGCGGCGGCACGCACGAACTGGCCACCGCGGTCGCCTGCCTGCGCGACGGCGTTCCCATCTGGCATCACGTCGCGCGCCCGGTGCTGACGATGCGGGCGTTCTCCGATGATTTCCTCGACGCCTATCTCGCGGCCGAGAGCGAGGCGTGCCTGGCCAGCGTGGGCGCCTACCGGCTGGAGGGGCTGGGCGTGCACCTGTTCGACCGAATCGAGGGCGAGCACGCCGCGATCCTGGGTTTGCCGCTGCTCCCGCTGCTCGGTTTCCTGCGCCAGCACGGCGCGCTGCTCGGCTGACCGATTGCCGGCGCGCGGCAACGATGGCAGCTTCGCCGTAACATTGGGGGGATCGGAATGGCGGTCAGCAAAATCTACGGCGACGCCGGCGCGGCCCTGGCGGGCGTGCTGAAGGACGGCATGACCATCATGTCCGGCGGCTTCGGCCTGTGCGGGATTCCGTCCGTGCTGATCGAGGCGATCCGGGCCAGCGGGGTCAAGGATTTGACGGTGGTGTCCAACAACGCCGGCATCGACGACGCCGGGCTGGGGCTGCTGCTGGCGACCCGGCAAATCCGGCGCATGATCAGCTCCTACGTCGGTGAGAACGCTACGTTCGCCCGGCAGTACCTGGCCGGCGAGCTGGAGATCGAGTTCAACCCGCAAGGCACCCTCGCCGAGCGCATCCGCGCTGGGGGCGCCGGCATCCCCGCCTTCTACACCGCCACCGGCGCCGGCACCCAGATCGCCGAGGGCAAGGACGTGCGCGAGTTCGACGGCCGCAGCTATGTCATGGAGCGCGGCCTGCGCGCCGACCTGGCTATCGTCCACGCCTGGAAGGCCGATCCGGAGGGCAACCTGGTATACCGGATGACGGCGCGGAACTTCAATCCGATCATGGCGACCGCGGCGGCCGTGACGGTGGCGCAGGTCGAGGAGATCGTGGGCTTGGGCGACCTGGACCCCGACGCGATCGTCACGCCCGGCATCTTCGTCCAGCGCATCGTCGCCGTGCCCGGCGTCGAGAAGCGCATCGAGCAACGCACCACCCGTAAGCGCGCCTAGAGGAGAGCACCATGGCCTGGACCCGCGACCAAATGGCTGCCCGCGCCGCGCAGGAGTTGCAGGACGGCTTCTACGTCAACCTCGGCATCGGCATCCCGACCCTGGTGGCGAACCACATTCCCGACGGCATATCGATCCAGCTGCACAGCGAGAACGGCATGATGGGCATGGGGCCGTTCCCGTACGAGGGCGAGGAGGACGCCGATCTCATCAACGCCGGCAAGCAGACCGTGACCATGCTGCCGAGCACCAGCTTCTTCGACAGCGCCGCCAGTTTCGGGATGGTCCGCGGCGGCCACATCCAGCTATCGATCCTGGGCGCGCTGCAGGTGGCCGAGAACGGCGACCTCGCGAACTGGATGATTCCGGGCAAGATGGTGAAGGGCATGGGCGGCGCCATGGACCTGGTGGCCGGCGTGCCGCGCGTGGTCGTGCTGATGGAGCACACCGCGGGCGGCAAGCCGAAACTGCTGAAGCAGTGCACCCTGCCGCTGACGGGCGCCGGGGTGGTGAACCTGGTGGTGTCCGACCTCGGCGTGTTCGAGGTTGGCCGGCCCGGCCTGACCCTGGTGGACCTGGCGCCCGGCGTGACGATGGACGAGATGCGCGCCAAGACCGAGGCGGACTTCGCCGTCCATCCGGCCTTGAGCGGCCGGGCTTGATCCCGATCGGCCGCGGGGGCTATATGCCGCCTCCGCGCCGACCGTCGGCGGGGCCATAGCTCAGTTGGTAGAGCGCCTGAATGGCATTCAGGAGGTCAGGGGTTCGACTCCCCTTGGCTCCATCACGTTCGTTCGACGAGTTATCTGGTGATCCGCGTCACCGGGGCAGATTTTCTGGCGGCAAGGTTGCACCGGGAGCGACGGCGTAAGTGACGCTGGAGGTGCTGCCGGGTACTACACGTTCGGAGGATCTATCCCTTGCCGAGCGGCGTGACGAGGTGGCGCGGCTGAAGGATTTGCCGCCGCGGCGCCGAGCGTGATTGGGACTGGCCCGGATCAGTGGGCTACGCTGACGCGATCATGCGGATGTGCGAGCAGCCATATCCCGATAGCGGCTTGCGCTTGTCCGATCGCGATTGCGAAAGAGCCCTCGCCAAATACGACGCCGCTATCTGCCCCGTCCGCAAGTTCCGACGCCGGGTAGATGGTCCACAGAGTGCCCATCGGCACGATGGGGGCTAAAAAGAACGTAACTCCAGAGCCTGTTGCGAGATTGCCGGCGTATGGGTGATTGACGGGTGGGAGAAGTGCGGAATGAGGCGTGAGGCCGCGTTATGCGGCTCTCTGCATCCTTTTCGCGGCCCGTTCTTTGGCCTTTTCCGT
>JAABUX010005733.1_pt1 | contig 15146 bp, 13 predicted proteins | sample 5561851 | NCBI WGS metagenome assembly JAABUX01 (sample SAMN10711883, study PRJNA513361) | rock metagenome | isolation source: Antarctica rocks | place: Antarctica: Victoria Land, Richard Nunatak red sandstone | collected 2016-01-03 | reverse complement strand
CATCCACCCCAGAGGCCCTCCTTTGTACCGCCGACGAGCGTTGGGGACCAGGGACCCCACCGCCACCCGAGCAATTCGTGGCTCGGGTCGGGTACAGCTTTCGAAAAATTTGAAGAATCTTTTGGAATCAAGAATGGCCAATCGCAGGATCGCAAATCGCCAAGGACGGAAGACTTTCGGTTTCTGATTTCGACATTCTTTCCGACTTTAGGGGTTGTCGCTCAACTCACCTCCCGCACGGGTGCCGAGGTCTCGCCATACGGACCGGTCAACCTCGTTTTTTATGAACGAAACCGAGCCATCCATCTTCAGCGAGTTGACTCCGTTCGGGTGCCAACTCCGCGCCGAGACCATGCCGTAATGGGTGATCTCGTTATCGATACTGCCCCAAAGCTTCTCCGCCGAGCAGTCGGGAGTTGTGGCGTTGGGTGGAGCGACGTGGTTATACCAGGTGCCACCGTAACTGGCCCAGCTCCAAGAATACCCTATCTTCGTCGCATAGACGTCGGGCGTGCCAACCATGGAATTGCAGATGGCGGCCAGTTGGTCCGCTTGCCACGGTGCAACGAGATCGGCCACAGCGGCGTACCAGAAATCACGCCGACGATCGAACGAACTGGCCCCGCTACCGACCAATCGTTCGCTCATCCCCACGGTCTGGCTGAGGCCGTCGGTGAAATCGGCGGCTGTGAACCTTCTTCCGGCCGCGAATGCCGCACCTTTGACCAGATAGTCCCCCGAATTATCTTCTCGATAACGTTGATAAGGAACCACACCGACATTGAAACGATAGGAGTTTGGTCCCGGCTCACCGGCGGGGAGTCGGGAATCCGAAGGGCAGAGAAACGCCGTGACACGGCTCCGCGTCGCGGTCTGGTTCTGCATGAGCGCTACTGGTACCTGCGATTCGTCATCGAGGCTGAGATTGAAGGAGTTGAAGAGGACCGTTTGTTCCAGGAAGGGGAGCAGATCATAAAGCCCGGGTTGTTGTCGGACGAGGCTGGTCGTTCCCGGACGACGGTAGTGCGTGGGCACGGCGGACGGAAAATAACCTTTTTGCTCGTGGTGCCGCGCGAGGGCGATGCCCAACTGCTTCAACTGGTTGACGCATTGCAGCCGCCGGGCCGACTCGCGCGCACCCTGCACCGCTGGTACTACCAAGGCGAGCAGAAGCCCGATCACCGCCACAACAACGAGAAGCTCCACCAGCGTGAAACCCGAGCGATGCGTCTTCATCGAGACCTCCTTGCCACGAAGCCATCGCGTCATCGGATTACCATCGACCACGGGATCTCGAAGTACGGGGTCGACTCGAGATCCGTTTCCACCCGCACAATCTTGCGGAAAATCCCCGCCTGCGACGGGGCGGGAATTTTGGCCTTGAGTTCGTGCCGAAGGGCGGAAGTTCGCTCCCAGGTGAAGCCGTTGGGAACATCCTCCCCCTCGAAGGTCACGGAACGGATCTGGAACGGTTGATCCTCGTCCGTCGCGACGACCCATTGCGCCTCGACGATCCCCCCGCTCGCGACGTCGCTTGAGAACAAGGAGGCGGGGCTTGATCGCAACGCCGACTTGATCCGCCACTTCACGGGGACAAACGAAGCAAGATCGGACTCGTTGCCAGCTAGGATCACCGAGCCGGTCATCTCGCCCGTTTCTGAACCTGCCGCCAAGCTGACAAGGAATCCCCTCTCAGCGCCAGGCGGACCATCCCAGGCCGCGCTCAACCCCGCCCCGGAACTACGCAGTTGCATCATAGCCGTCGGCTCGGGTGCCAAAAGTCGCACGACAACTCGGCGTTGAGCCACCTGGCCCGGAGCGAGTTTCCCGAAATTCACCTCGTCCGGCTCGATGGCCACCCGCGGCTCGGCCCGCCAGCGGACGGGAACTTTTAACGAACTTCGAGCCGGATCGTCACTCTCGATCGTAATCATCGAATCGCGAGGTCCGGGTTTTACGCCCACATCGACGACCACATTGATCCGATCCCCTTGGTTGGGTTCCAGGGTCGAGCGCGGCGGGCTAAGCACCGTGCAACCACAGGACGATCGCATCGAGGCGATATGAAGGGGCGCCGTACCAAGGTTCCGGACTGTGACCTGCGACCGCAACCGGCCATTACCGCCGACCACACCCGCCCCCAGGTCCACGATGGTCGGGGTCACGGCGATGGAGGGGATTTTGACCTGGGGGGCCGGTTCGACGCGATTGCAAGCGATCAACGAGGAGCCGATGAGCAGGGCGACCAGATGTTTCCTGGTCGCTCTGCGGGTCAGGACCGGCACCAAGACAGCCAGGACGAGGACACCGAGGACGATCCCCCCCCCGATGCGGATGGCCCACCCACGTCCTCCCGAATTTGTGGCTGTGATCTCCAGCGGCTGGTGCGAGACGAGCAGGGCCTTCCCGCCCCAAAGGGGCCTCAATGCGCCGGCCAGGACGGTCCGCGACTGGGGAGGATCGATGACAAGGACGCGACCATCCGCCACGTCGGCAATGTTGACGAAATGCCCCTTGTCCAGCAGGGCGATGCAGGCGAACTTGCCCTCGTGCTGGGGCAAGTTCTCCAGGGTCGTCTCGACCCCCGCGACGTGCGCCCCGAACGAGCGAGCCGCATTGGCGAGTTTATCCATCGAGTAGCCCAAGGGAGTGGGCTGGCCGAGCGGGACTCGATGGCCTGATAGTTGGCCACGGGAAAGTCCAGCGTCCGGAGGGCCACATACAGGCAATAGCCTCCGCATCGCAGGTCCGGTTTGCCCAGCTTGTCATCAGCGGCGGCGACCGAAGCCCAGGCCAGGAGGGCGACACCCGAAAGCGAGATCAAAGCTGTTCGCATCATGGCCTGGCTCCAAACCCTCGGCTCTTCGCCGTGCCAATCAGATCATCCAGCTTCTTGACCACATCTTCGGGCTCTTTGTCACCCAGGCGGTACTTCTTCCCGGTCTTGTCGTTTTCCACGACGGTGCCGGGCTTGGGGTGGATCATGGCGTCCGCGAAGAAGGAGCGGGCGGGTTTCACGGCGGGATTAAAGGCGAGAACCTCGTAGCGGTGGTAGTGGCTCCCCGCCGCGAAGCCCTTGTCGGCGGGAAAGTAGAACCGGACGAGCGCCGTCTTAGGATACCAACCGCCACCCTCTGCTCGGGCCCAGGTGTAGTCATATTCATCATGCGACCCGCTGGTGTAATCGTGGGACTCGCTGTGCAAGACGTTGCCGCCCTGAGAGAGGTCAAAAACCATTCGGAACCGCCCGGGAAACGCGCTGCCGCCGTTCCGAGACAACTCGACCTGATTGCCCGCAAGGCGGGTCACCCGGCAATAACTGAGACTCTCCGTGGGCAGTTGGACAAAACCATCAAGCTTTCTCGTCCAGGTCGGTCCTTCCCCATCCGTGTTGCCGTACCACCACTCGTCGGGGCGCAGCCGCGTGAGCGGCGGAAATCTGCCCTCCTGAACCTCGGTGTAACGCATCAAATACGAGTGAGGCAGGTAGTAGATCCGCCGCTCCTTGTTGTAGCTGACCTCGAAGGGTTTGTGCAGGAGCCGCTTGTCTTCACTAAATTCACTGATCGTGCCGCTCGCGTAGCAATCGTCACCATCCCAGCGCACCAGAGCTTCCATCTTGCGTTGTAAGTAATCCTTGTTGTCGTAACCATTCTCGGCGACAACCTGCATCTCGCCGTATGGAAACTGCGTGCTCTTCACGCGCTGCGCATCACGCAACACCGCAATCAACACCGGCTCCCCCGCGACGACCGAGATGTCTCCTCCCGCCGCCCGACCAAACCAGGACGCGAGGATCAGCAAGAACAAGAGAATTTTGGGCGGTATCGTTTCACACCTCCTCTCACCTCACCGGGGAACTTCAGCGGCCCGATGAGATGGCGGGTCGGGTTGGTGTCTCGCGCTCAATCTGCAACAACACGTCCTAACCTACCATCAACGCGATGAAACATCTGAACCTACCGAAAACTAATTCGACGTGCCCAGAACTGTGTCAAAGCAGTCAAGGCTTGCGCAAAGCGTTTGATTGTACTGGCTCGTTTGAATGGTGCCCGGGCGGCAATAGAAAACACCGGAAGGATCGGTGGACGGGATGCAAGAGTAGGTGCTTGAGCAAATCTCGCTGGCTCCGGTCAGCGCGCAACTCGACGATCCGCTGGGACAGTTCGTATCGGCCACACACGAATTGGCATTGCTGCCCGTGTACTTGAGCACCTGGGTGCAATAAGCGGAACCGACGCCCGAAAGGCTATCACAGGTCTGCGTGTAGGCGTTGTTGGGGGAACAATTCGGGTTGGGGCCACAAGTCTGGCCAGACCCGTCGCCGCCAAAGCTCGTCAGCATCTCGGCCGCCGTGAGGAGCCGCTCTGCGCCTTGACCTTTAAAGTCAGCGGCGGTTACGAGTCCAACGATGAGGACAGCAGACAGGAGAACGAACGAACGAGACGCAACCCATCGGTAAGAGAGCATCGGCTAGTCTCCTCATGAAGGTGCAGAAGCGATTACGCAAGCAATTTTGCCAACGACTACTTATCACCTCAAGTCAAACTTGGGGGCGATCACGAAACTTTAGTTTTGATGGTCGGCTTTTCCAATCAAAATCAAGGCGTAAAATAAAAATTAAATTAATCGCCCAATCCTGAATGCCGTTAAGTTAATGCTAAGCCGCTCCCATGATTGGGTTTACAAAACGTATCTGTTCACGGCCGGGGGATAAGTTGGTGTGCAAGTCATTTCTCGCTGTCCCCAGAGATGGAAGGGAGGGATGCCGTACTTTTTGGGCTGGGGGCAGTAGGGACGGACAAGGGTAGGTAAGGACGTTTTACTTTCCGTTGGGAGGGAAACTTGAGAAGCCTAAACACCAACAACCGATTCTGGACGAAGCTGCCCACCTCCGTCTAGAATGGAGTCGCTGTCCCCAGGCCGGAGACGTCCAGCCTGTGTCCGGGACACCGCGCCCGAGCGTTGATCGCCGCACCGAGATTGATTGGATTGAACATGGCTCCGCAGCGTCCCCCCGGTCGGGGGAATTCCCCGCCTCGAGGTCCCCGTCCCACTTTGGGCCACGCAGTTTCGCGTCGCCCCAAGCCCGCGACGACTGGACCCTCAGACCGCACAGGCCCCCAGGCTCGCCGCGAGGCCAAGCCGTTCCGGGCCAAAGTCGCTTCCCCCAAAGGTCCCCGGTCGGGACCATCCGCGCCGGGGGGAGACCGCCTCCAGAAGATCCTAGCACATGCCGGGGTCGGCTCACGTCGGGCTTGTGAGGAGTTGATCCTCCAGGGGCGCGTGACCGTCGGCGGTCAGATCATCAAGGAACTCGGGACCAAGGTCGACCTCGGGCGGATCGCCGTCGCGGTCGATGGCCAGAAGATCCAGCAAGAACGCCTGGTCTACTTCGCCGTCAATAAGCCCAAGGGCTACGTCTCGACGAACAACGACCCGTCGGGACGGCCGCGCGTCCTCGACCTCTTGCCTGAAGTCGCCCAGCGGGTCTACACCGTCGGCCGGCTCGACGAGATGAGCGTCGGGCTGATGATCATGACCAACGACGGCGAACTCGCCAACAAGCTCGCGCACCCCAAGTTCGGCGTCGAGAAGCTGTACCGCGTCATCGTCGCCGGGAGTCCCGAGCGCGCCACTCTCAATCAGTTGACCGAGGGGATCTGGCTCGCCGAGGGGAAGGTCCGGGCCAAGCGGGTCCGCGCGGTGGCCAAGAAGGGGGACGCGACGATCCTCGAACTGGTCCTCGCCGAAGGGAAGAACCGCGAGGTCCGGCGAATGTTGGCCAAGCTCGGTCATAAGGTGATGATGCTGACCCGCGTCGCCGTCGGCCCGATCACCTTGAAAGGTCTGGCCGCTGGGCAAGTCCGCCCCCTGACCGGCAAGGAAGTCGACCTGCTCCGCCGGGTCGCCGCCGGCGAACCCGTGCCGATGCCCTGGGCGACCGACCGCCGCCCCAGTCACGACGGCGACCGCCCGCGCCGGCCGTTTGGTTCGGGACCGGTCGGTGCCGGTTTCGGCGATCGGCGAGTGGTCCGCGATGACCGCGACCGCCGCGACCAACCCCGGAGCTTCGGCCCGCCACCGCCTCGACCGGATGGTCCGCCCGCCGGCTCGCGCGGGGGCGATCGTCCCCACGGCCCCGGCAATCGCGGCGACCAGCCCGGCGCTGACCGTCGTCCCGCCCCGACCGGTCATTACGGCGGTCCCCCGCGCGGCGATGACCGCCGACCCAGCGGCCCGCCCCGCCGCCCCGGGATGTTCCAGGCCGCGCGCGACGACACGAACGATCGTTTCGACAACCACCGCCCCCCCGGTCCGAATGCTGGGCCGCGCGATCGGCGCCCCGATGGCCCCCGCCCCTTCCAGCGTCAGGACGGTCCCCGAGGAGGGTCGGGCGACCGTCGATCGGACGGTCCCCGTCCCTACCAACGCCAGGATGGACCGCGAAGTGGGCCGGGCGATCGACGATCGGACGGTCCCCGCCCCTACGGGCGACCAGACGGCGGACCGCGTGGCAATGACCGACCGGGTGGTGGTCCTCGTCCAGACCAGCGGCAAGACGGCCCGCAAGGCAACGGTCCACGCCCGTATCAACGGCAAGACGGCCCGCAAGGCGACGGTCCCCGCCCCTACCAACGGCAAGACGGCCCTCAAGGCGGACCGCGGGGTGATGGTCGTCCCCACGGTGGGCCGCCACCAGGGCGTCCCTCGTACTCCGGCAATGGCGACTCGCGGCCACCTCGACCCGGCCAACGACCGGGCGGTGATCGACCGCCGCAAGGGGGCGAGGGTTCGCGCCCTCCCTCGGGCGCTCCAAGGCGGTTCGATGGGGGGGACCGACGGGACAACCAGCGGAGCAACGGACCGGGTGCTGGCCCAGCCGATCGTCGCCCCCAGCCGAACAACCGTCCGCCAACTCCCAACTCGTTCGAGCCGAGGCGGAAAGTAATCGGTCTCGACGGACCCCAGGCCCCGGCCCCGAGCCAGGACCAAGGTCAGAGCGACAGCCGACCGAAATCTCGCCTCAAGCGGCCCGCCCCGCGCGGAGCGGCCCCCGGCTCACCTCGGCCGATGCCAAAGCGTCGGCCCGGTCGTCGCGACGAAGATTAACCTGTCATCGCTTGGCCTCACGGTTGGCTGCGACGGTGTCCAGGTTGAGGGGATGGCCGCTCATCTTCGCATGTCGCAATCCCCCGTGTGGCAAGGGTTACGGGGTATCGTAACCCCGGCCACACGGGAGTCGTCTCGAAGTCACTTGGGATTGGAATCATAGTCGGAGACGTTGGTTTGGAAGTGAGCACCCCGAGCGTCGCCCGGCAGAGAACGGTGGCGGTTGTTGAGAACGTCGCGGTCGCTCGCGACACCTTTCGACTCCGGCTCGATGATCCCGCGATGGCTCGAGCGATCCGCCCGGGCCAGTTCCTCATGGTCCGGCCGAGCTTGGGGACGACCCCTTTGCTCGGGCGGCCGTTCGCGGTTTACGACGTGGTCCGATCGGCCGACGGGACCTCGCAAGCGATCGACGTGGTTTACCTCGTCGTCGGCGCGGGAACTCAAGGGTTGGCTCGGCTCCGACCCGGCGACCCGGCGACGATCTGGGGACCGCTCGGCAACGGGTTTGGTCCCGGCCCCGGCGCGAACCAGGATGTGGTCTTCGTCGCGGGGGGGATCGGCCAGACCCCCTTCCTCGCGCTCGGCAAATGGTGGCTCGGCCAGGCGGCTTACGGCGCAGAGCACGGCTTGATTCCCACCCGGACCGCCCGCGCCTCGACCTTGCTTTACGGCGTCCGGTCGCTCGACCGGGCGGCGGGTCTGAACGATTTCGAGGCCGCCGGGATCGCGGTCGAACTCGCGACCGACGACGGCTCGGCGGGGCATCGCGGGTTCGTGACCGACTTGCTCGCGCGTCGCCTGGAGCGCGGCGACCGGCCCGCGCGGGTGGTCGGGTGCGGTCCGGCGGCCATGCTCGCCGGGCTGGCCCGGTTGACGGCCAAGTTTGGGGTCGAGTGCGACGTCTCGCTCGAAAACCACATGGCTTGCGGCTTCGGCGCCTGCTACAGTTGCGTCGCGCCGATCCGGCAGACCGATGGGTCGATCGACCTCCGCCGCGTCTGCGTGGAAGGCCCGATCTTCCCGGCCGGGGCCGTCGCCTGGCCCGAAGGGCGACCGAACGAGGCGCTCGGCTGACCCAAGGCCATCAGCGCCCCGATCGGGCGCGGATCTGGTCGCGGAGCCGGGCGGCTTTTTCGTAATCCTCGTCGGCCACAGCCTCGTCGAGTTGTTCACCCAGGGTCTTTTCAACCTCGAAGTTTTTGCGGATCTCGTCTTCGAGGACGCGGAGCTGAGCGATCAAGGTCTCGTTGGGCGTGTCGTCGCGCTCGAGGTCGGTGGACCAGTCGCGCTGGTGGTCGGTCAGGCGTTCGACCCCTTCGCGGACCGAGTCGACCGCCTCATCGGGCTTGCGCCGTTCGAGGGCCAAGGCCGCGGCGGCCTGGGTCCGATGGAACAGGACCAAGCCGCGGAACCGCTCGTGCGAATCGATGTACTCGGGGCTTGCGCTGTGGCGGGCGACGAAGTTCATCAAGGCCAGCGAGTGGTCGGCGTCGCCCAACGCCCGGTCGTACCGCTGCAAGGTCAGCCAGGCGACCCGTCGGTGATAGAACTGCGAGAACTCGCGATCCACCTCGACCGCCTGCTCGGGCGTCATCTTCCAGTCGACCGCCTTCGCCGACTTCATCTCGGCGCGGTTCTTCAGGTAGTCGAGGTAGGTGGAGTAGCCGTGCGGCCGGACCCCGTCGGGTCGGCCTTCGACCTCCATCTGGAGCACGCCCAACTCGACCCGGATTTGCAGAACCTTCCGGCCGTCGCGGGCGGCGATCTCGCGGGCGACCACGTCGCCCGGTTCGGAGTTGCTGGGCCAGCCCTGCATGGCTTCGTCGATGTCCCGACGCATCTGCTGACTCCCGAATGGCACCGGGCCGACCAATTTCATGGCGACGCCGCTCCTGAACTTATCGTTGATTATATCAGGCACTCGAAGAAGGCAACGACTCACTCCGAAACCGCTCCAGGATCGGTCCGGTTCCCGGTCGGACGCGGTTGACAACCGGCGAACGGCCTCTGATCATCGATCCCAAACCTGCCCTTCCTTCGTCGCGAGACTCGCGGATGTTCACCAGCGAACCCAACCTGGCCCAGCGGATCGAGCGGATGATCGGCGACGTCGCGATCGTCGACACCCGGTCGTACCTCATCGCTGGGGAAACCCACGCCGGCGACCTCGCCGCGCTCCTCTTCGCGTCCCCCGTGCATCAGGTGCTGCGGGGCGTCGGACTGCCCGTCGCCGCGTTTGACCCGGACCGGCCCGCCGACGAGCGCGTGCTCGCGACGCTTTCCTATCTCCGCCAGATCCGCACCACGGCGGCAGGCTGGTGCTTGTTCCGGATCTTCCGCGACCTCTACGACTTCGACGATCCGCATCTGACCGAGGCCAACTATCGGGGCTTATTCGACCGGGTCGCCGCCGCGGCCCAGGACCCCGACCGGACCCGCCAGGTCCTCCGGGATCGCGCCCGGCTCGGGCGCGTGGTCGCGCCGCTGACCATGCCCGCAGCCGAGTCGGCCGCCGGACCCGCCCCCGACGTGATCGTCCACCGACTCGACATCGTCGCCGCCGACCCCGGTGATGAGGCGCCTCAAGTGGTCCGGAGCCGGGTCTTCGAGGAGTTGGACCGGGGGATCGAGGGGACGGTGAAGTTCGCCGCGCTGGCCGCGCGCCTTGATCTGGATCATCCGGTCCACGCCGCCGTGCTGGAATGGCACCACCTCCACCGGGCGCCCCTTCAGGTCATGCTCGATCCCGCCGCCGCCGACCCGTTCGACCGGATCTGGGCCGCGCTCAAACGCTACCCCGACATCCGGTTGGGGTTGGGAACCTGGTGGAGGATGCTCTCGACCCCGACCGACCCCTCCGAGCGCGTCGCGGCGCTGGCGGGGCTGCACTCCGGTGTCTTCGCGGACGGGCCGATGAATCTCGCGGTTGGCCCCAGCGAACTGGAACGTCTCGTCCGGAGCCGGATCGAGCAGGCCGGCGTCACCAAGATCGGTGGCTTCGCCAGCGGCGCGTCGTCGGCCGAGTGGGTCTACGGAGCGCTCCAGTTGACCCGGAAAGCCACCGCCTCGGCCTTGGCCCAGGCCGTCGCCAGCGGATTCTTTGAGGAAGACGAAATCCCTCCCCTCCTTCAAGCCTTGTTTGCCACCTCGCCGACCACCTGGTATGGCCTCCAGGACTGAATGGCTCCGCCGAACATTGACCCGCTCGGGCGACCCCAGAGCGGCCAAGACCGCGCCGGTTTGGTGACACTCAGTCACAAAAACGATTCAATTCAAGCCAGTTGGACATCAGCAATTGAGTATAAAAACATCCCGCTGTCCTCGCTAGTTGAGAATGGCAAGGGGTTTGGGACGTTCTGGTGATCTCCGACAGGTCCGCATTCTAGGTGGTGAACCGGGATGGCATTTAGCTTGACAGGATAGGCAACTATCCTATAATTGGCACTGTTGGCAATCTTGGTAAATTTGATAGATTTCGCCGACTCTACCAGTTAGGATCTTTGCTCTCACCCTCGGGTGGGGTCGGAGCGTCCGAAAAGCCAGGTCACAGATCGGGTTTTGCGCCTGGTTGGCGGAGTTTTGGCGTTCGGCGAGCGATCACCCACGGAACGGGACTCGCCGGGAAACCGGAGAAGAGCGTCGCTGAGCTTGGACGCTCGCAATGATGGGATTGGGGCCGACCTGACTATGAAAACCGTCTTCACGACCGGAGAGGCCGCCAAAATCTGCAAGGTGAGCCAGCAAACGATCATCCGGTGCTTCGACTCGGGGCAACTCAAGGGGTTCCGGGTCCCTGGCTCGCGGTTCCGTCGGATTCCCCGCGAAGCGCTCCACCGCTTCATGAAGGACAACAACATCCCGACCGACGCCCTGGAAAGCGGGCGACGGCGGATCTTGATCGTCGATGATGACCAGGCGGTGGTCGACCTCATCTCGGACGTCCTCGCGGCGGACGCCCGGTTCGAGACCCGCGTCGTCAACAACGGCTTCGGCGCCGGGATGCTGGCCAAGGAATATCACCCCGACTTGATCGTCCTCGACGTGATGCTGCCCGACATCAACGGCCAGGCGGTCTGCGAGTTGATCCGCCAGGACCCGACGATGGCCGATATCAAGATCATCTGCATCTCGGGGATGATCGAGGAAGACAAGATCGCCGAGCTAAAAACGGCGGGGGCGGACGACTTTCTCCACAAGCCGCTCGACATTGATGATCTGATCCGCCGCGTTTGCCGACAGTTAGACATAGAAACCGGCCCGACGGGTTAATCCCTCGGCGGGACCGACCGCGTGAAGGTCGCCGACGGGAAGGAGCCCGGCTCGGTGCGTGCCACGACCGCCACTCTCGACGATCGAGCCTTCCAGCGTGCCATCGAGCGCCTGGAATCGCTCCCGATCCGCCCAACGGTCGCCCGCCAGATGTTCGCGGTCCTCGCCGATGACTCCGATCCGGGGCCATCCGCTTGCCTCCTATCACCGCCCATTCCCGCCGCGACCGCAACTGACCCTGGCTGGACTTTGGCTCATTCCCGGGGTATGGCGACTCGGTCCGTCGATATTACCAACGTCTTGATTGACCTGCCCTGGTGGTCCTCCACCACTTCGCCCGTCGGCGCCGACGTCTTGACCCGGTTGTGGCGGCATTCCGTCGCGGTAGCCTTCGCCGCCCGGCGGCTCGCCCGGGACGCGAACGACCCCGACCCCGACCGGATCGCCCGCGTGGGGCTGCTCCATCACCTCGGCCTCTGGGCCGTGGCGGCGGTTGATCCCGACCGGCTCTCAAGCTGGATCAACGCCGACGCACCGGGACGGATCGACCTCGAACTCCGCTGGTTCGACGCCCAGATAACGGCGGTCGGACGGCGTTTGGCCGAGCGGTGGGAGTGCGACCCACTGATGATCGACGCCGCCTGGCTGCACGCCGACGTCGCGGGGGACCTCAACGCCTGCGCGGCGGACCCGACCCGGCTGGCCTTGATCCAGAGCGCCTACGCCCAGGCGCGGCGGACCCCTTGGAGTCTCGACCCCGCCCCCGACCGCGACCTTCGCCCGAACGATCCGTGGGTCCGCCTTTTGACCGCCGAGGTCCAGTCCCGGACCGGCTCGCCCTTCGTCGACCCGGACGCCTCGCCCCGCGAGGAAGCATTGACCCGCGACAACCTCCGGCTCCGCGTAGCCCTGGCGCGGGCCGAGGCGACGGGAACGTCGGCCGCTCGGTTGGTGGCGACCCTGGCCGAAGCCTCGAGCGTCGAGGACCCGCAGACCTGGGCCGACCGCGCCGCCCTCGCCTGGTGCCACGAGCCGGGCGTCGCCTCGGCCCGCCTGGTCTGGCGGCCCACCGACCAGCGGGAAACCGGCTCAGCGCGGGCCTTGACGCGGTTAATCGAGACCGCCACTACCCCCGACCGACCACCCGCCGCGATCTTTCCACTGGGGGACGCCGCCCAACCGGTCGCCGACCTCTTGATCTGGGAAGGGCCAGGGGGCGAGCCGTTTGCCCCCAGCCCAGCAATCCTCGCCGGCTGGAGCGGCTGGGCCAGGATGGTCGACCGGCGCGAGCGGGTCGTCCGGAGCCTCGACCAGGCCGTGCTCGGGCACCGGGGGCGGGTCGCCCGCGACGACTCGGAGCGTCGGCGGCAACTCCTGGCCGGGCTGGCGGAGTTCGCGGCGGGAGCCGGGCATGAGCTGAACAACCCCCTGGCCGTGATCATGGGCCGGGCGCAGCTCCTCCTGACTCGGTCGAGCGACCCCGAGACCACCCGGTCGCTCCGGGCGATCATCACCCAGGCGCAACGGGCGCATCGGATCTTGCGCGACCTGATGTTCGTCGCCCGCCCGAGCGACTTCCGCCCCCGGGCCTGCCAGCCCGACGAGATCGTCCGCGCCAGCCTCCGCGACCTCCAGGACGAGGCCGAGGCGCAAGGGGTCCGGCTGCTCCTCGACGTCCGCGAGCCAGCCCCCAAGGTCTGGGCCGACCCCGAGCCGCTCCGCCAGGTGGCCGATATCCTGACCCGGAACGCCCTCGAAGCCAGCGCTTCGGGCGCGACGATCCGGTTCTCGACCGGCGGCGATGCCCGCCAGATCCGCTGGACCGTCCACGACGGCGGCCGAGGGATCGCCCCCGCCGACGGTCCGCACCTGTTCGACCCTTTCTTCTGCGGCCGGCAAGCGGGCCGAGGGCTGGGCCTCGGCCTCCCCAGAGCCGCGCGGATCATCGACCTGGTCGGCGGCGAGATCCGCTGGCAATCCGCCACCGGCCAGGGGGCCAGCTTCCAGGTCACCTGGCCGGTCGAAGCGATTCCGGGTCCGGCGCCGAACGGCCCCGCCGAACCCGAAGATGGGTCAAAAACGGGTTGAACCGAGTCACGCCGACGCGGCTTGAAGGTTCATCGAGTCGGCGATCGGGTGGCACTCGCGGCAGAGGTAGGTTACGACCAGGGGTTGGTCATAGTCCCAGTGGTGCCGCTCCAGGCTCCGGCGGCGGCGGCACCAGGCACAGCAAAACGGGCGCTCGATCATCCCGAGCTGCTCGGCGAGCGCGGCGGCGTAGCGGGCGGATCGGGTCCGGATTCGTCGCGGACGCGAATCGTCGGCGGCGATCTCCAGTTGGCGGCGAAGGCGGGCGGTCTTGGCGTGCAGACGGTTCTTGAGAACCCTTTTCATGTCACAGCCCTCATATCGTGTAGCCCGAAGCTTGATCGCGAAATCGCACGATACCGCGGTCCCATCCTGGGGCGCGCCTGCCTCCTGATGACTCACGGCTGGCTCAGTGTTGCACCTCTCCCACTCGACTCAGATTTCCCACCTTACGTCAGACCATAGCATATCGTGGCTCACCTGCGCTGGCTCCGCTGGGAATTCGCCTTGAATTGGCTGGGGACGGCCCCATCGGAGGGTAGGCTCGTCGCGGCTCTGTTGTCATAATGGGGGGAATCGCCGGTGGGAGGCCCGCCGGCGCTCCGGTTTCGCTCGCATCCTCGCAAGGACACTCGATGAAGTACGCGACGCTCGCCACGATCGGGCTGGGATTGGTGGTCGCCACGTCGACCGCCCAGGCTCAAGCCCCGACCGGCACCGCCAAGGAGGGACCCACCTTCAAGACGATGGAGGAGAAGATCGCCTACACGATCGGCGTCTCGATTGGTCGGAACATGAAGAGGACCGGCATCGAGATGAACCCCGGCTTGCTCTCGGAGGGGATTCGCGCCGGGATGGGGGACAAATCCGCGCTCACCGATGCCCAGATGGCCGAGATCATGCAGGCCTTCCAGCAGCAGATGATGGCTAAAGAAAAGGACGCGATGGCCAAGCAGGGCGGAGCGCCCGGGGGCGGAGTCAACGCCGCTCAGGCGGAGAAGAACCTCAAGGACGGGCAGGCGTTTCTCGCCGACAACAAGGCGAAGCCGGGCGTGACTACGCTCCCGAGCGGTTTGCAGTTCAAGGTGCTCAAGGAAGGGACCGGCAAGACCCCGAAGCTGGCTGATACCGTGATCGCCAACTACCGAGGGACCTTGATCGACGGGACCGAGTTCGACAGCTCGTACAAGCGCGGCGAACCTGCCGAGTTCCCCGTCGGCGGCGTCATCAAGGGCTGGACCGAGGTCCTGCAGAAGATGAAGGTCGGCGACAAGTACCAGGTTTTCATCCCGAGCGACCTGGCTTACGGCCCCGTCCAGCGTGGGCAGATCATCACACCAAACTCCACCTTGATCTTCGAGATTGAGTTGATCGACGTGAAGTAACCCGATCTCCCCGGCCACGGATCACCACGTCTGGGGCGTCCAAGCCCGATCTCATCCGTGTCCCTTCCGTGTTCATCCGTGGCCCAAGGAGACCTCCATGCGCTCGGCTCGCCTCTTGATCCTGGCTCTGATCGTCGCCGTGGGGGTCCCGCGATCGGGATCGGGAGATGACGCCACGCCGCGGTACGACCGCCGGTGGGTCTGGGTCATGACCAACCTCCTGGTCGACGCGGAAGCCGACCGGGTCGTCGCGCTGGTCGAGCGCGCGGGCCGAGCGGGGTACAACGG
>JAABUX010005732.1_pt1 | contig 15146 bp, 7 predicted proteins | sample 5561851 | NCBI WGS metagenome assembly JAABUX01 (sample SAMN10711883, study PRJNA513361) | rock metagenome | isolation source: Antarctica rocks | place: Antarctica: Victoria Land, Richard Nunatak red sandstone | collected 2016-01-03 | reverse complement strand
AAGTCCGCCGGCCGCGGCGCCAGCCGTGCTGGCCGTGGTCGCGCCCATCGAGGCAAGCGCCTCCTTGACTCTGGCCATCGTCCCCGCTTTGAGCGCCGCGGGGAAAGCCAGCGGTAGGCCCACGATGATGCGCCGCGCGTCGCGTTGCGCATCCATCGCATCGCGACAGCTCGCGCACTCGTCCATGTGCGCCCGTAGAGCGGCCCGACCGTGGCTGCCCCCCTCTCCGGCGGCCAGCGCGGCGAGAGACCGCTCCATGCGGCGGCATTGTATGCTCGCGGGCTGGGCTGAGGAGGCCACCGCCGCTGTCGCTGCCCCGGCGCCGAGCGCGACCTTCTGATACTCGTCGCGGAATCGAGCGCGGGCGCGAAAGAGCAACACCTGCACGTTGCTCGACGTCGAACCAAGCGCGCGCGCGATCTCGGCCGAGCTGAGGCCGCCGATTTCGCGCATAACGAGGGCATCGCGGTACGACGGGGTCAGGCGCTGCAGAGTCGCTCGCACCGCGTACTGATCCTCCGCCGCCAGGGTCATGGCCTCGGGAGAGCCCCAGCGCGTTGGATCGGGATGCGTCTCCGTCACCGCCTCGGTCAATTCGACGCTGGGTTGCCGGCCGCGCTGACGCAAGGTCGTCATTGCCGTGTTGGTGGCGATGCGCGCGACCCAGGGGCCAAAAGCCTCGGGTTGACGCAGCGTCGACAGGGCGCGTAACGCCTGCAGGAACGTGTCCTGAGTGATGTCGTCGGCGTCCGCATGGCTTCCGACCAGGTGAACGGCGACGGCATGGACGCGCGGCGCATGCCGGTCGAAGAGCATGGCGAAGGCGGCCTCGTCGCCATGCAACGAGCGCGCCACCAAATCGGCGTCGCCCAGGGTGGTGTACGCCGATGCGCGCGTCCGCACTATCGGAGGAAGGGACGAGGTACGTCATGTCCGCCCGTTTAGGAAAGCATTAAAACCGCGCGTCGGCTGGCGTCGCTCGGGGAGCGTCCAACGCATAGATCACCCACGCCACAGAGTAAACCACATATCTCTACAATTGTACAGATGAGACAAAGAGTGGCCCCCGCCGCGCAGCCCAAAGCGACGGGGGCCACTCTATTTAGCAGGCTCAGGTGGTGAAGTACAGCCCAATACCCCATCGCCCTCGCCTACACTCCATAGACGCCGCGCCCCCGCGCATCCTTACAGGGCAAATTTAGTTCATCAAATGAGTCAGCGCGTCGGTCCGTTCACCGTTGTTCATGCTCCTGGACCGACGCGTCAAGGTCGACCAGGAAGCTCTCCACATCGTCGAACGTTTTGTACCGGCCCGCCGCGTAGGACTCATCGCTTTCGCGCTCCATGCGCTGCCATTGTTCGGTCCAGAACCACTCCTGGCCGGCGGCCTTGATGCGCTCCAGCGTCGCGTAGTCCTCCGGCGACACGATGGCCGCCATGGGCTTGTCGTCCCGCCACAGCAGGACGCGCTCGTTGTCCCGCGCCACGCGGTCCAGCAACGCGTCGAACCCCTCGTGAGCCGCCGCCGCGGTCATCTCCGCCATGTCGCTCCCTCCGTCGATCCTTGTCTGTCCCGTATTGTGTCGTGTACTCTGCCCCTCACAAATCCGATGGCATAAGAACGGCCGCCTCTCGCATCTATAGACGAGCAGCAGAGCATCTACGCTACAATGCCAGCAGGAGGAAGCAGCATGGAGAGGTGGACATGATGAGTGAGACGGGGATCGCGACGGGGGCCACGATACGGCGAGACGCGATCCGACCCGAGGTGGCGCGCATTGGCGCCCTCTATGCCGCGATGCGGGCGGAGGCGGCCAAGGTCGTGGTGGGGCAGGACGACGCGTTCCAGCAGATCGCGGTGGCCCTCTTCACGGGCGGGCATGTGCTGCTGGAGGGCGTGCCCGGCACCGCCAAGACGCTGATGGCCAAGACGCTGTCCATGCTGGTCAGCGCGCAATTCGGCCGCGTGCAGTTCACGCCCGACCTGATGCCCTCGGACATCACTGGCACCAACGTGTTCGACCTCGCCACCAGCACCTTCGTCACGCGCCGCGGACCCGTCTTCACCAACATCATGCTGGCCGACGAGATCAACCGCGCCCCGGCCAAGACGCAGTCGGCGCTGCTAGAGGCGATGGAGGAGCGCCAGGTCACCATCGACGGCGTGCGTCACCCCCTGCCCGATCCTTTTATGGTGCTGGCCACGCAGAACCCCGTGGAGTACGAGGGCACCTATCCCCTGCCCGAGGCGCAGCTCGACCGCTTCCTGTTCAAGGTGCTGGTCGGCTACCCCTCGCCCGAGGAGGAAACGTCCGTGCTGCGTAACTACAATAGCGGCTTCGACGCCGGCCACCTCGACCGCGCCGGGGTCCAGGCCGTGCTGACGCCCGAGGCGCTGGCCGCCTGCCGCGAGACCGTGCGCACGGTCAGTGTCGACGAGGCAGTGATGTCCTATATCACCGCGTTGGCGACCGAGACGCGCCGCTCACCCGACCTGCTGCTGGGGGCCAGCCCGCGCGCCTCGGTGGCGCTCTTGCTGGCCAGCAAGACGTTGGCCGTGCTGGAGAGCCGCGACTTCGTGACCCCCGACGATGTGCGCAGCCTGGTCCCGCCGGCGTGGCGTCACCGCATCGTGCTGCGGGCCGAGGCCGAGATCGAGGGTCAGACGCCCGATAGCGCCCTTGCCCGCGTGCTGGCCCGCGTCCCCGTGCCCCGGTAACGCGGTGGAATCGCTGCGCCGCCTGCTGGCTCCCGTTCCCTTGCCCACGCGCCGGTTACTGGCGCTGCTGTTGATTGGCGCCGCGCTCTTCGCGGCGGTCGGGCTCTCGGACGCCTTTCTGGCGCCTGCTGTGGCCTTCACGGTCGCCGTGGCCGCGCTGTGCGCCATCGACCTCGTGCGGTCGCCGCGACCGCGCGCCATCGCCGTGGCACGGCAGGTCGAGGACCGCCTGGCCCTCGGCGTGGACAACCCTATCGCGGTCACATTCACCAACCGCGGCCGCTACGCGCTGCGCCTCACGGTGCGCGACGAAGCGCCCGAGGACTTCCGGCTGCCCCGCGTGCAAGGCCGTCCGCTGCCACCAGGCGCGCCGCGCACGCCGCAGGGCACGCTCAGCCTCCCGGCGTTGGGCCAGGCCGAACTGCGCTACGACGTGCTGCCGGTGCGGCGTGGCGCCTACCGTTTCGGCGACCTCAGCGTGCGCTACCCCACGCTACTGGGCCTGCTGCAGCGCCAGCACACCTATCCACTGGCGCGGGAGGTCAAGGTCTACCCCAACCTGCGCGACGTCAAGCGCTACGACCTCGCGCTGCGCCGGGGGCTGCTGCAAGAGGTGGGGCTGCGCCGCACGCGACAGTTTGGCGTGGGCACGGAGTTCGAGCGCCTGCGCGACTACCACCCCGACGACGACTACCGCCGCATCAACTGGCCGGCCACGGCGCGGCGGCATCGTCCCGTCACGGCCGACTACCAGATCGAGCGCGCCCAGAACGTGCTGCTGATGCTCGACGTGGGCCGCCTGATGTCCGCGCCTATCGACGCGCTGACCAAGCTCGACCACGGTGTCAACGCCTGCCTGCTGACGGCCTACGTCTGCCTGGCTCGCGGCGACAACGTGGGCCTGCTGGCCTTCGCCGACCGCGTCACGCTCTACCTGCCCCCACGCGGCGGCAAGGGCCAGTTCAACCTGATGCTCGAGGCGCTCTACAACGTGGCCGCTCAGCCGACCGAGTCGGACTACCGCGTGGCCTTCGCCTACGCCGAGCAGCGCCTGCGCCGCCGCGCCCTCGTCGTCGCCTTTACAGAGATCGTCGACGACGAGGCCTCGCGGGTGCTGGTGTCCATGTTGGTACGCATGGCCGCGCGCCACGTCGCCGTCTGCGCCACCATGCGCGACCCCATCATCGACGGGACCATCGCGCTGCCGCCCGACACCTCGGCCGCGGTCTACCGGCGCGCCGTGGCCCTGGACCTCTCCGCGCGCCGCCGCCTCACCCTGGAGACGCTCGACGCGCGCGGCGTCATCCCCATCGACGTCCCCGCCGACCGCCTTACTCCCGCCGTCATCAACGCCTACCTCGACCTTAAAGCCCACGGCAGAGTGTAACGAGTGGTTAGTGGCTAGTGACGAGTGAGGTGGGACGAGTGAGGGCCTGATGCTGAACCGCCCCGAGGTGCAACGCGTCGAAGGTGGCCTTCCGTGTCTCGCCGCGCCATCGTCCGAACGCATCACCGATGCGTCCGCTATGGCCGGGGTCGACCGCGAGGGCAGCCACATAGTGGTAGACCAGGCCCTGGGTTGGTCCGGTACTGCGCCCGTTTCGTCCCCGATCAGGCGACCGCCGAGGACCTCGCTCAGGAGACGCTCATCGTCGCCTGGCAACACGCGCACGACCTGCGCGATAGCGCCGCGCGCGCCGCCTGGCTGGCCGGTATCGCCCGCCGACGGTGCCTCATGTGGGGACGACGCCAACAGCGCGAGATGGCGCATCTCGTCGAGCGCCCTGGGGCGCTGGGTAGATTGATCCCGTTAGGGGAGGACCTGTCGGGCGACGGGGGCCCGGAGCGCGAGCTGAAGCGTAACGAACTGGCCCACGTGCTCGACCGTGCCCTGGCCCTGCTCCCGGCGGAGACGGGGCAGGCGTTGGCGCAGCACTACGTCGATGGGCTGTCACAGGCAGAGGTCGCGGCGCGCCTGGGCGTGAGCGAGGGCGCGGTCGCCGTGCGGCTGCATCGGGGCAAGCTGGCGGTGCGACGCCTGCTCGCGCGCGATGCGGAGTTCGACGCGACGGCGTATGGCCATGGCTATAGCGGCTTCGCCGTTGGCGGATGGCAAGAGACGCGCGTGTGGTGCCCGCAGTGCAGCGCGCGCACGCTCCTGGCGTCCGTGCCCCGGTCGCCCGGGACCGTCGCTTTCCGCTGCCCGGCTTGCCACCCCGATCCCGCCGTGCCCGCCGCCGCGTACCGGCTGGCGAACACTTCCTTCCACCGCCTGGTCGGCGGCCTCGTGCGCCCGGCGACCATCCTCAAGAAGACGGCGGCCTGGGCTCACGCCTACTTCGGGCAGGCCCTCGTCGAGGGGGCCGCCGTCTGCACGCACTGCGGCCGTCCGGCGCGGCTGCAACTCGCCCTGCAAGGGGACGCGTCGCGGCTGGCGACGGACCCGCACGCCCTGTCTATCCGCTGCGCGGCCTGCGGCGAGGAGACCAGTTCCTCCTTCAAGGGCCTGATGCTGAACCGCCCCGAGGCGCAACGCTTCTGGCAACGGCATCGGCGCATGCGCGCGTTGCCGCTGTCCGAGGTGGACACGGCGGGGCAGCCGGCCCTTGTCGCGCGCTTCGAGAGCGTCACGAGCGCCGCCCGGCTCGACATCCTCTCCGCGTGGGACACCCTGGCCGTCCTGCGCGTCGAGGGGGACGCGAGCGAGGACGGAGAGGGCTAATGCTCGCCGCCCTCCGCCGGCGCGACTTCGCGCTCGTGTGGTCCGCCGGGCTGGTCTCGCTGATCGGCGACCGCGCCCTGACGACCGCCCTGCCCTTCTACGTCTACCAGCGCACGGGCTCGACGGTGGCCTCGGCGGCCCTGTTCGCGGCCATCTACCTGCCCCTGATGCTGCTCGGCTCCGTGGCGGGCGTGTTCGTCGACTGGTGGGACCGCCGGCGTATGATGGTCACGGCCAGCCTCATCCAGGCCGTTACCCTGGTCCCCGTGGTCCTCGGGCGTCCTGACATCTGGCTGGTCTGCCTGGTGGGGTTCGTCGAGACGTCGGCCGCCATGTTCTTCCATCCGGCGGAGCAGGCCTTGCTCCCGCGGCTGGTCGAGGCGGACCAGTTGGTCCCGGCCAACGCCTTGACCGGACTGAATGACAACATCGCCCGGCTGGTTGGTCCCCCGATCGGCGGCGCGCTGCTGGGATTCTTCGGGCTGGGCAGCGTCGCCGCCATCGACAGCGCCTCCTTCCTCCTCGCCAGCGCGCTCATCGCGCTGGTCGCCAAGCCGGTCGCGGCCATTGACGGCCGATCAGTGGGCACGCGAGTCGTTGCCGCCTCCGGGGAGAGTCTATGGCGGGAGTGGCGGGACGGCCTGCGGCTTGTGCGGCGGGACCCCTTCATCGCGGGCCTCTTCGTCGTGCTGGGCCTGACGAGCCTGGCCGGCACGATCATTGACCCGTTGTACGCGCCGTTCGTGCGCTCTATCCTCCACGGTGGTCCCACGGCGTTAGGCTGGTTATCGACCGCGGGGGCGGTCGGGGCCGTGCTCGCCGGGCTGATCGTGGGCCGCGTCGGGCGCGCCGTCTCCCCCTGGCAGATGACCGCCGTCGGCACGGTGGCGGCGGGCGTCCTGCGGCGCGTCGAAGATAGCCTCGATGTGATTCACACGACCTTAAGGTGATGTCTGCGGGAATGAGCAAAGGGCGGCGCCTCCCCAAACAGGGGATTGACCCTCACTACAAACCATCATTATGCTGCGTCTGCAACACATATCACGATGGAAGGAAGCCTGATGCGACGCCAAATAAGATGGATGCTTTCGCTCATCACACTGGTGATTGCCGTAAGCGGTGCGGCTCTGTTCTGGAAACAAGGCGCCACGGCCGTAGCAACCGATGCGACTCCTATTGGAGGGGTTATCGCGGATAGATCTCCGATGCGCTTCATAGCCCTGGATGGAGGGCGGCCCGTTGTATCTTCCGTCTATGTCTCGGCTCTGGCGGCCACCCCCGACGGAACGGTGTACGCGGGCGGCAGCTTATTGACCACAGTGAGAGCGAAGGGTACTGCTACTCCGAGCGGTCATCCGTCACCATTGGGAAGCGCCTTTATCGTCTCGCACGACCATGGCCGGACATGGTCTGTCCGGTCGGCGATGCTTGGGCAATTCACCGGCTCAATCTTCGGCCGCGATCCAGATACAAGTTGGACAGATCGCACGCGTTGGCCGTCAGCCTTCATCCCCAACACAATGACGGTCGATCCGACCCATTCGCGCACGCTCTATGCGGCGGGTTGCGTGCATTATCCGGTGGTATCCGATCCGCCCCTCACGTGCAATCCCATTGAATCGATTATCCGACCAACCCAGAGTGGCGGAATGGTACGTATGCCTCCGGTAGTACTGCGGTCAACAGATGGCGGGCGTATCTGGCAAGATGCCATCACGCTCTCCTACGCGGCCAATCCGACAACGGGCCAGATCACCCATTTTGCCTCCAATATCGTCGCCTCGCCCGCACTGCTGCAGGCGTTATTGTCTCATAGAGCTTTGTCGACGCTCTACGATCCCGTCGTCCCTTTCCAATCCTTCTCCGTAGCCATCGATCCGCATGACAACCAACGGTTGTTTGCCTGCCTGTCCAACCTCGGCCTCCTACGTAGCGATGACGGCGGACGCACGTGGCGCTATCTTCCGGGCAGCGGCGGCGCCTGGATAGGCCAGAATCAAGACGCAGCCATCGCCGCGGGAACGTTCGTTGACAACGTGCTTGTGGATCCCCAGGACGACCACGTGGTCAATGATCTCAACCACTTCGGCGCATTGCGCGCCAGCACAGATGACGGAATGCATTGGGCGCTGCTAGTGCGATTCGATCACCCCCCGTATCCTCAACCTCCGCCCTTCGACGGGGAGTTACATGTCGGCGAGGCCGCCTATCTCCGACCCGGTGCGGAGGACTTGACGGAGGTGAGGGGCGCTCTCTACATTACACTGGGATCAGGGATATACGCGAGCACAGATCAAGGGCGACACTGGCGGTTGGCGCTCAGTCCTCCCGGTCCCGATGGCGCCTTCATCGCGAGCATAGGCGGAAGGGAGGGATGGATTGGCTTCTCTATCCCCAAATCCTATGCAGAGATCAAGGCGCGCGAGGGGCTGTACGCGGCGAGGGACGGCGGCCCGTGGTGCCTTGTGGCTCGCGATGGACGCGATGGGGAGAATCCGAACATCCTGGGAAGCATGGATGTGTGGCATATGGCGTTCGATCAGAGCGTCCACATTTGGGACGATGGCTCGACAGGCATCATGTTCGCAACAAGTCCAACCGGCGGCCTGCTACGCTGGACCAGTAACGTGTGATATTGTCCATGAACGATGAACATCGTCGCCGCATCGCGTTGACCATGGCCGTAATGCTCTGCCTTGCGCTGTCTCTCTCCGCCTGGACGTCAGTGTCCCGCCCAGCCGACAGCGTCGTGCGGTCGCCGTCCTGCACGCTTCCGTCCGCGCCCCACCCGGACGCTCCCCCCTACCTCCACTTGTCGCTCTCAACGGGGAGTTTTGGACAGCAATTCACGTACACGATCGATCCGCGCCTCTCGACGGCCGGTTGGGTGGGGTGGGAGTTGTTGTGGGATGGCGCCCTCATTTACTACACGGGCGGGGGAGCGCCCGTGTCCGGGCAAGGGCTCTACGTGCCGAGGAACGCGTCCCCCGGCTACCACGTCGTCGGTCTCTATCGCCTTGTCCCTTCGTCCCAAGGGTCAACGACGCGTGGGCCTCTGGCCGCCGCCGCTCTGTTCCTCGTGCCAGGTCCCGGCCTGTGCGCCCTGCCTACACCGACGCCAGGGCCAGATCTCGCCGGCTTACGCGTCGCTGACATCGGCCAGAACATCGAGGCAATTGGGATCGACACGACGCGGCGCCATGGGGTCGTGATCAACGGCCCAGGCGCCGGTGAGGGCGACATGGCCTATCTGTTCGATACGCGCACGCTGGCCGTCCTGGCGCGGACGCCGCTACACTTCGTGGCCGAGAATGCTTGCTGCAGCGTGTCTGTGGACGAGAACCACGGGAGGGTCCTGTTCGCCTCGGGCTATTCGGTCGTGATCCTGGACACGCGGACCGGAGCGCAAGTGCTGACCACGGGCGCCGCGGGCAGCGCGGCCGGGGCATTGGCGCCGCGGACAGGTCGCGCGTTCGTGGTCGGAGATAACAACGGGGGGACGGTCGATGTCTTCGACGACGTGCGTGGACGGCGTCTGACGACCTTGAGCGCGACGACGGCGGAGCCCGCGGCTATCGCGGTCGGCGACGGGACGCGCGTCCTGATCGGCGGCCGCTATCCCATCGCGCTGACCGACCCGAAGACCCACCGGCGACAGGTGACGATGGCCGCGACGGAGATCGACGTCCGCTCCCATCGGATCATCGCCACCCGTCCGATCATCGGCGAGGCATGGACGGGGGCCGCGGACGACCGGGGGCATGCGTTCCTGGGCGTGACAGGCGGCATCGCGGTGTTCGACCTGGCGAGGGGGACACAACTCGGCGCCACGCAGGGTGGGGGACTGGCCATCTCCCTGGCCGTGGATGCGCCCCTGCATCGGGTTCTCGCGGCCGAGGCAGCGACCATGGTGGCGCAGGGGACAGCCGTCTCCGCCGTAGACAGCCGGACCGGCGCAGCAATTGGGTCCGTCGACATCGGCTTCCGCCCGCTCTCGCTCGCGCTGGACACGTCGCTCCATCGACTCATCGCGGTTGGCTACGATGCCCAGCTCCAGCAACATGTCGCGATTGTCGACGTGACACGGATGAAGGTTCTCTCGCGGCGCATCGTGGGCGAAGCCGGCACACAAGGGGTCTGCTTTGTCGGCGATCCGGGATGCCGTCCCGCATTGGTTGCGATCGATCAGACACTGCACCAAGCGTACATCATCGGGGCCGACAGGAAGCTGTACGTGATGCCACTGGCACATCCATAAGGGGTTGGCAATGGCGAGAGACGAGACCTTAAGACGTCCGCGGGGAGCGTCACCGCGTCGACCTTTTAAGGTCCCGTCCCTGCCATGGTCCTTCAGGGCCAGGTGTGAGCGACAAGCCCTGACCTAGCGCCGCAGCACGTCGACCGCCCCACGCAGGCCATGGTACGTGTGGTCGAACCCAATGCGCGGGATCTCCACCCGCACACTAAAGGTGAACGGCTGGCGCGGTCGTCGCGCGTCGCGCGTCACGCGCACCCGGAAGGCGTCGCCGCGCAGGTCCGTGTGCCGCTGGCCGCGCAGGTTGGTCACACCGACGAGAATCGCGCCTCGCAGGTCGAGCAGCGTGCGGGGTCCGCAGGTCAGGAGACGGTACGACCAGCCGGCCCGGACGGGCTGGCCGCCGAAGAAGGCGGCCAGGCGTCCGTCGGAGAAGAACAGCGGCGAGTCCGAGACCGCCCGCGAGCCCTCTCCGAAGACGTTGCGCAGGTTGTTTACCGCCAGGGCAGGACGCGAAAGCGCGTGCGGCTGCGCGCGCAGTTGCACGACGGACACCGTGCAACCAGGGCTGATCGGCGTCGGCGTGGACGTGCCCGACGACGGGGTGACAAAGATGGTGGGATACGCCGTGGCGGTCGCGGCCGGAGTGTTGGTCGGCACCGTGGTGGGCGCCGATGTGGCAGTCCCCTTGGCTGTGGCTGTCCCTGTCGCCGGCGCTACGCTGTTGGTCGGCGTATTGGTCGGGGTGTTCGTTGGCGTGGCGGTCGGGGTATTCGTAGTCATGGCCGTCGGCGTGTTCGTCCCTGTCGCGGTTGCCGTCGGCGTGTTCGTCCCTGTCGCGGTTGCCGTCGGCACGCTCGTGCCGGTACTCGTCGCGCTCGGCGAACCTGTCCCGGTTGCCGTGGACGACGCGGTCGGCGCAACGGTCTGCGTCCCGGTCGCGGTCGTGGTGGTCGTCGTGGGCGCCACAGTCTGGGAGCCCGTCGCGGTTTGGCTGCCCGTGGCGATGACGGTCGGCACGGCGCTCGGGGCAACAGTCTGCGTCCCGCTGACGGTCGGCATGGCCGTCAGGGTCGCGGTCGCAGTTCCGGCCGTCGCGGTCGCGCTGGGGCCGGCGCCCGGCACGGTGAAGGTGAACACGTACGGCGTGCGGATCCGGATGCCATCGCTCTGTTGCGTCAGGGGGATCACGTGGTCGACCGTCACCGTGTACGCGCCCGAGGCGAGCGGCGCGCTGGGCGTGAAGGTGAGGCTGCGCGAGGCGCTGTCGTGCGTCACCGTGCCCGAGACCGGCGCGCTCCCGGTCGAGACCACGATGGCGGAGCCGAAGTCGGAGGCGTCCGTCCCGTCGCTCTTGACGTCCCAGTTAAACCCGACGCTGATCGCCGTCGTGGGCGCGACCACGGCGCCGCTGACCGGGCTCGTCGCCGCCACGAGCGCGTCGCGCCAGTTCTGCACGGCCTTGTGGTTGTCGTCAGTATTGGTGTCGCTCGTGTCGTCGAAGGTCTGCGTCAGGCTTGTGGCGCTGGTGGCCTGCACGTTGGCCACGCGGTTAGTGGTGCCCGTGATGGTGCCCCACTCCTCGACGTAGTTGTACGTGCCGCGCGTGTACTTGTACTGGATCTGCGTGCCGTCGGGGATGTCGAGCGTGATCTGCCAGATGTGCGAGCCCGGCGCCGTCTCGCTCATGGCCGTGGAGGCCGTCCCGCCGCAGTAGCCGCACAGCGGGTCGGACGACACGCCCTGGGACTGGCCCGTCACGTAGACGGTGTCGCCCGCCGGCGTGAACGCGGGCACTTTGACGCGGAAGGTGACGTGGACGAGCTTGGCCTGGACCGTGGCCGAGACCTCGTTGGAGGAGGCGGACGCGTTGAGCGACGTGTCATAGGCCCGGATAGTGTAGTAATAGGTCTGCCCGGCGGCAACCGTCGTGTCGGTGTAGGCCGTGGTACTCCCCGACACGGTGGCGATCGCCGTGGCGCCCTCGCCGCCGGCCGACGCGCCGCGGTAGATGCGGTACTTTGCGACCGCGTCGTCCGGGTCGGTCGATGGCGTCCAGCTCAGCAGCAGGCTGCTGGCGCTGTAGTCGATGGAGAGCGTCGGAGCCGTGGGCGCCGTGGTGTCGGCGCTCGCGCCGATCGTGGCCACGCCGGGCGTCGCCGTGCCGATGCCGTTCTGGTCTCCGTAGGTCCAGGTACGGCCGCCGTCGTCCGAGAAGCGCACCAGGTAGTGGTAGACGCCCGGCGCGTCGGCGCGGATGCGGCCCTGGTACTCGTAGTTGTTGTCGCCGCTGTGGCCGGCGTTGTAGGTCATGGGCTGCCAGGGCCACGTGGCGGGGTCGCCGTCGGGACCGCCGTCGGGAGCGCCGTTGGTCGGACTCAGCGCCACCTGGGCCACGATCACGCCGGGGTCGCCGCCCGCGTCGGTGAGGCCGTGGATGTAGACCTGACCGTAGACGGTAGTGTACGTCGAGGTGACCGTCTCGCTGATCGTCTTGGGGTACTGCAGCACGGCGTAGCCGATGGGCAGGGCCGGCGTGGCGTTGGCCTCGTTCGAGCTGTCGCCCTCGTTGCCCTGTACGTCGACGGCGCGCACCACGTAGTAGTAGGTCGTCCCGTTGGCCACCGTCGCGTCGGTGTAGGTCAGGGCGGACGTGGAGCCGATCCGCACGTAGCCGCCACCCTGCACCGGGCTGCGGTAGACGTTGTAGCCCGTCGCGCTGGCGCTCAGGCTGGCGGTCCAGCTCAGGGCCACGGTGCTCGACAGGGCGTCCTGCGCCGTGGCGGTCAGGTTGGTGGGCACAGCCGGGCCGGTGATGGTCTGGCCGGCGTCCATCACCAGGACGGCGGCGCCGAGGGGCTGCAGCGTGATAGAGCTGAGGCTCTCGTTCGCCGTCGTCGCCGTGAGCGTGCCGGAGAGGGCGTCGGTGAAGGTCACGCCGTCGCGCAGGTAGCCGGCGGTCGGGACGCTGATCGTCTCGGGCGAGGCCTCGTTGCGATTGATCACCGTGATGACCAGCTTATTGGGGTCGCCGTCCTGGCCACGCAGGGCGTAGGCCAGGGTCTTATTGGTGTCGTCGGCCAGCAGGAAGGTGAGCTTGCCCTGGCGCAACGCCGGATTGGCCGCGCGGATGCCGGTGAGCGTCCTGTACCAATCAAAGGTGGCGTGGTTGCCGGCGGCGTCGTAGTACGTGGTATCGCCCGTGTTGACGTAGGCGCCGTTGGCGTCAAGCGTCCAGGGGAAGGGGCGGCGGTCGTCGGGGTCGTCGGAGCCGGTCAGGCCCACCTCGTCGCCGTAGTAGATGTCGGGCGTGCCGGGCATGGTCATCTGCACGAGCGCGGAGACGCGCTGGCGCAGCGTGCCGGTCATCACGTTGGCCGCGTTGAACTCGCGGGCCTCGCGGTTGTCGGCTCCCGGCGTGAGGCTCCACAGGATGCGCCGCGTGTCGTGGCTGTCCACCAGATTCTGGAAGGTGTACCACGTGGCGTCGGCGTAGTCCTCGCGCATGGACATGATGCGGTTCTCGAAGGTCGAGGGCGGCAGGGTGGGGTCGGTCTCCTGCGCGAAGCCCTTGTCGTCGGTCGCGCCGAGCAGGCCCAGCACGGCGTTGCGGAAGCGGTAGCCCATCGCGGTGTCGGCCTGGTCGCCGTGCGTCAGGGGCAGGTTATCGTACCAGTGCCAGCCCTCGGCGATCAGCGTCGCGTCGGGCGTGACGCCCTTGGCGACCGTGCGCACCTGCTGCCAGTAGGCGGCCGGGAACGAAGGGTCGGTCATCACGTCGAAGCGCCAGCCGGCCGCGCCCTGCTGTAGCCAGTAGGGGGCCACGCTTGTGACGGGGTCGGTCGCCGTGATCGTGACCTCATTCGTGGCGCTGATCGAGTTGGTACCGGTGACCGCGTAGAAGTAGTTTGCGACGGGCGCGTAAGGCTGGTCGGGGTTCGCCGGGTCGCGCTTTGTAATCACGGGGATAGAGTCGAAGCCGGCCCAGCCGTCGTAGGTGGCGGAGTTCGGGCGATTGTGGCTGTCGGCGCAGACGCCGGTTCCCAGCGCCACGTCATGGAAGGTGAACCAGGAGCGGAAGGGCGAGTTGACGTCTTCGCAGGCCCCGACCGTGGTGTAGTGGTGGTAGCGGTCGAAGAAGGGGCTGTCCGACGAGAGGTGGTTGAACACGCCGTCGAGCACGATGCGCATGCCCCGCGCCGCGGCGTCCGGGACCAGACTGTGCGCGAAGTAGCTGTTGGTCCCGAAGTAGGGGCTGATCGTCTTGTAGTCGCGCGTGTCGTAGCCGTGGTTGGAGCCCGACGCGAAGATGGGGTTGAGGTAGAGGATGGTGACGCCAAGGCTCTTGAGGTAGTCGAGCTTCTGGTCGATGCCTTGCAGGTCGCCGCCGAAGTAGTCGCGTCCGCGCGACACCTCCGTGCACGGCGTAGCGGGATTGACGTAGTGTGTGCAGTAGGCCTCGGGCAACTGGTTCCACGTGCGGAGTTGGATCTGGTCGTTGGCTGCCGTCTGCGGGTTGCCATCCTGCGGCGTGGGATAGTTGTAGCGCGGATCGGTGGGCTTGGGGTCGTTCGAGGGGTCGCCGTTGCGGAAACGGTCGGGGAAGATCTGGTACATCACCCCGTTTTGCATCCAGGGGATCACCGGGAACTGAGAGGCGGGCGCGACCACGTTGAGTCGGAAGCCGTTGTCCTGCTCGTCGGGCGTGGCCACGCCGAGGCCGTCGTAGCGGTTGGCCGTGTCAGCGTAGTAGGCCGTGGCCGTGCCGTCGGCGGCGATGAAGCGGTAGTAGACCGTGCCGAGCGCCGCCGGCGTGTAGGTGTACTGGTAGTAGTCGCAGGTGTTGCCGGCGGCGTCAAGCGCCTGGTCGTAGCAGGAGACGTTGCGCGCCACCAGTTGCATGGGCTCGCGGTCCTCATGGCCGACCGAGGTATCGTAGAGGCGGATGGTGACGCCGGTCACGTCGTCGTGGAAGGTGCGGAAGCGCAGCGCAACGGGCGTGCCGGGGCTGACCGCGCCGAAAGGCACGCGGTAGAGGCTATTGCGCGAGTCGTGGGCGAGGCCGGCGTACTCCACGTTGTTGTCGTGGCCGTGGCCGCTGCTGATGGAGAGGACATGCGTCGCGGGGTCGTAGCGGAAGGTCACCTTGGTCCCATTCGCCGGCACGACGAAAGTGATGTTGGCGCCGCCGGGCGCGCCGCCCTGGCCGTAGTTCTCGTCCCAGCTGCGGTTGATGGCGACCTTGGCATTGTAGCTGCCGGCGGGGATACTGGTCGTCGAAAAGCTGTAGACGCCACTGCCAGTGGGGTCCTCGAGCCACGAGCGCATGCAGGAGGGCTGCCAGTTGCCCGAGCAGCCCAGGTACTGCTGGTAGTCGCCCGGGGCGGTGGCGATGACGGAGTTCACGTCGTCGGTGACCCAGTGCGTCTTGTCGTCGTAGAAGAAGGTGA
>JAABUX010005730.1_pt1 | contig 15147 bp, 23 predicted proteins | sample 5561851 | NCBI WGS metagenome assembly JAABUX01 (sample SAMN10711883, study PRJNA513361) | rock metagenome | isolation source: Antarctica rocks | place: Antarctica: Victoria Land, Richard Nunatak red sandstone | collected 2016-01-03 | reverse complement strand
GAAGTGCGGCGTCGAGGTGACGCTCGCGAAGGTGCGGCGGGAACGGATGGGCCATATCGAGCTCGCGAGCCCAGTCGCCCATATCTGGTTCCTGAAGTCGCTGCCGAGCCGGATTGGGCTGATGGTCGACCTCACGCTCAAGGAGCTCGAGAAGATTCTCTATTTCGAGAGCTACGTCGTGCTCGAGCCGGGGACGACCGACCTCAAGCTGCATCAGTTGCTGACCGAGGATCAGTTGGCAGCCAAGCAGGACGAGTTCGGCGATGACGCGTTCGAGGCGGGGATCGGTGCTGAGGCGGTCAAGAAAATTCTGCTGCGGATCGACCTCGATGCGGAGAAGGTACCCCTGCGCGCCGACCTCAAGACGACGACGAGCGAGGCGAAGCGCAAGAAGATCGTGAAGCGGCTGAAGCTGATCGAGGCGTTCGGGGAGAGTGGGGCGAAGCCCGAGTGGATGATCCTGGACGTAGTACCGGTGATCCCGCCCGAGTTGCGTCCGTTGGTGCCGCTTGATGGCGGGCGGTTTGCGACCAGCGACCTTAACGATTTGTACCGCCGGGTGATCAACCGGAACAACCGTCTCAAGCGGCTGATCGAGTTGCGCGCGCCGGATATCATCGTGCGCAACGAGAAGCGCATGCTGCAGGAGAGCGTGGACGCGCTGTTCGACAACGGGCGTCGCGGGCGCGCGATCACGGGCGCCAACAAGCGCCCGCTCAAGTCGCTGTCCGATATGCTCAAGGGCAAGCAGGGCCGGTTCCGCCAGAACCTGCTGGGCAAGCGCGTGGACTACTCGGGCCGCTCGGTGATCGTGGTCGGGCCGGAGCTGAAGCTGCACCAGTGCGGGCTGCCGAAGAAGATGGCGCTCGAGCTGTTTAAGCCATTCATTTACAGCAAGCTCGAGAAATACGGGCATGCGACCACCATTAAGGCTGCGAAGCGCCTCGTGGAGAAGGAGCGTCCCGAGGTGTGGGACATCCTGGAGGAAGTAATCCGCGAACACCCGGTAATGCTGAACCGGGCGCCGACGCTGCATCGCCTCGGCATCCAGGCGTTCGAGCCAGTGCTGATCGAGGGCAAGGCGATCCAGCTTCATCCGCTGGTTTGCACGGCTTTCAATGCGGACTTCGACGGCGACCAGATGGCGGTCCACGTGCCGCTCAGCCTGGAGGCGCAGCTTGAGGCGCGCGTGCTGATGATGAGCACGAACAACATTCTCTCTCCGGCGAACGGCAAGCCGATCATCGTGCCGAGCCAGGATATCGTGCTCGGGCTCTATTACCTGAGCCTGGAGACTGCGGATTTCCGGCTGGCGGACGATCGGAAGACGACGGCATTCGCCACTCTCGGCGAGGTCGAGCATGCGCTCGCGGCGAAGGCCGTGCGCATGCATGACAAAGTTCGCGCGCGGATCGAAGTGCCGCAACCGGACGGATCGACCAAACGCGAGATGGTGGTAACGACGCCGGGCCGGATGCTGATTGGGCAAATCCTGCCCAAGAACGTCGATGTGCCCTACAGCCTGATCAATCGGCAGCTGACGAAAAAGAGTGTGTCGGACGTGATCGACATGGTCTATCGCCACTGCGGGCAGAAGGAGTGCGTGATCTTCGCCGACCGGCTCATGGGGCTTGGTTTCACCCATGCTGCCCGGGCCGGGCTGTCGTTCGGTAAGGACGATCTCATCATTCCGGACAGCAAAGCGGCGCTGATCGGAAAGACGCAGGACGAGGTGCGCGAGTTCGAGCAGCAGTACCAGGACGGCCTGATTACCGCCGGTGAGCGATACAACAAGGTCGTGGATGCCTGGTCGCGGTGTACGGACGAGGTCGCCGGCGCGATGATGAAGGAGATCAGCCGCCAGGAGCCCGGCGTGCCCACAAACGCCGTGTGGATGATGAGCCACTCCGGCGCGCGCGGCTCTCCGGCCCAGATGCGTCAGTTGGCCGGCATGCGCGGCTTGATGGCGAAGCCTTCCGGCGAAATCATCGAGCAACCCATCATCGCCAACTTCAAGGAAGGCCTATCCGTTCTCGAGTACTTCAACAGCACCCACGGCGCCCGTAAAGGCCTTGCTGATACCGCGCTCAAGACCGCGAACTCTGGGTATCTGACCCGGCGCCTCGTCGACGTGGCGCAGGATTGCATCATCGTCGAAGTCGACTGCGGCACCGAGCGTGGCCTTACCGTCCGTGCGGTCATGGACGGCGGCGAGGTAGTCTCGAGCCTCAGCGAGCGTACTCTTGGCCGGACTACGGCCGATGACGTGCTCGATCCGCTATCAGGGGCGCTGCTCGTGGCGAAGAACACGCTCATCGAAGAGCCTGAAGCCGAGCGCATCGAGCGTGCCGGCGTGGAGCAAATGCGCATCCGCTCCGTGCTGACCTGTGACGCGCGCGTCGGTGTTTGCGGGATGTGCTACGGGCGCGACCTTGCCCGTGGGACCCCGGTGAACATCGGCGAGGCGGTCGGCGTGATCGCGGCACAGTCCATCGGCGAACCCGGCACCCAGCTAACCATGCGCACCTTCCATATTGGTGGTGCGGCGCAGCGTGGGGCCGAGCAATCGAGCGTGGAGGCGAGCCATGAAGGGACGGTGCAGGTCAAAAACCGGGCTGTCGTCGTCAATAGCCAGGGCGTCCCGGTAGTGATGTCGCGCAATTGCGAGATTGTGCTGGCCGACGACCGTGACCGGGAACGGGCGCGGTTTCGGGTGCCATACGGCGCGCGGTTGCTGATGGATGACGGACAGGCAGTAACACGCGGTCAGAAATTGGCCGAGTGGGACCCGTACACGCTGCCGATCATCACCGAGCAGGCCGGCACGGTCGAGTACCTTGACTTGTTGGACGGCGTCACGATCGTCGAGCGTATGGACGAGGTGACTGGGCTCACGAGTAAGGTGGTGGTCGACTACAAGCAGTCCTCGAAAGGCGTGGACCTACGGCCACGACTGCAGTTGAAGGACGCCAAAGGCGAAGTCGTCCGCTTGCCCAATGGCGCCGAAGCCCGGTACTTCCTCAGCCCTGACTCGATCCTGTCCGTGGAAAACGGTGCCCAGGTGGCGGCGGGTGACGTGCTGGCCCGCATACCGCGGGAAGGCAGCAAGACGCGCGACATCACGGGCGGCCTGCCTCGAGTGGCTGAGCTGTTCGAGGCCCGTCGGCCGAAGGATCACGCGGTTATCGCCGAGAATGACGGGCGCGTAGAGTTCGGCAAGGATTACAAAGCGAAGCGCCGGGTCATCGTGAAGAACGACGAGACTGGCGAGGAGACCGAGTACCTGGTGCCGAAGGGCAAGCACGTCTCGGTACAGGAAGGAGACTTCGTGCGCCGTGGCGATCCGCTGGTGGACGGCCCGCGGGTACCGCATGACATCTTGAAAGTCCTGGGCGTAGAAGCGTTGTCCGACTATCTCGTGAATGAGATTCAGGACGTTTACCGGCTACAGGGCGTGAAGATCAACGACAAGCACATCGAGGTGATTGTCCGGCAAATGCTGCAGAAGGTGGAAATCCTGGACGCAGGCGACACGACGTATCTCGCCGGCGAGCAGGTGGACCGGCTTGAGTTCGAGGCGGAAAACGTGAAGCGACTGGCTGAACAGGAGCGTCCGGCGACGGCAATGCCTGTTCTGCAAGGGATCACCAAGGCCAGCCTACAGACGCAAAGCTTCATCAGTGCGGCGTCGTTCCAGGAAACGACACGCGTACTGACGGAGGCGGCAACAGCGGGCAAGGTGGACAGCTTGATGGGGCTTAAGGAGAACGTGATCGTAGGCCGGCTAATCCCGGCAGGTACGGGCGCGGTGATGAACCGGTTGCGCCAGGTAGCGGCGGGACGCGACCAGCAGCGGCTACGCGACCAGGTGCCGGCCATCACCGACCAGGCTGCGGACTAAGCCTGGGATTGACTTGGCAAGCCGGGGGCCCTAAAGAACGGCCCTCGGCTGGCCCTGTTCGGTAGGGTTGGCTGTCGATTGTAGTGTTTGCATGCGGTACTGCGGGCTTTCGCACAGACCGTGTGTTTCGGGGACGAGCGGGTAGCTTTCGGGCTGCCGCGCCTCGTTTTGTTTTGGCGGCGCAGAGTAGGGACAGAGGACGGGCATGCCGACGATCAACCAGCTCATTGCCAACGGGCGTGAACCAGCGGCTAAGCGCAACAAGGTGCCGGCGTTGCAGGCTTGCCCGCAGAAGCGCGGCGTATGCACACGTGTCTACACAACCACGCCAAAGAAACCAAATTCGGCGCTGCGCAAGGTGGCGAAGGTTCGGCTGACAAATGGCTATGAAGTCGTGAGCTATATTCCAGGTGAGGGCCACAATCTCCAGGAGCATAGCGTGGTGTTAATTCGCGGCGGGCGCGTGAAGGACTTGCCGGGGGTGCGGTATCACATCCTACGCGGCGTTCTGGATACGCAAGGCCTGCCAAAGCGTCGCAAGCGTCGTTCGCTGTACGGCGCGAAGCGGCCGAAGTAGGGAGGGCGAACCGTGAGCCGACGCCGCCGCGCCGAGAAGCGCGAAATCCTACCCGATGCCAAGTTCGGCGACACCGTCGTCACGCGTTTTATGAACGCGCTAATGTATGACGGCAAGAAGAGCGCGGCGGAGGGGATCGTCTATAATGCGCTTGAAGTCATGAAGCGCCGCGGCGGCAATCAAGCCGATCCGGTGCGCATGTTCCATGAAGCGCTGGACAACGTGAAGCCTGCGGTCGAGGTGCGGTCGCGCCGGGTTGGCGGGGCGACATATCAGGTTCCTGTCGAGGTGCGGACCGAGCGACGCCAGGCGCTAGCGATACGATGGCTGATCGACGCCGCCCGCAAACGCGGCGAGCACACGATGGAGGAGCGGCTCTCCAACGAGTTGATGGACGCGGTGAACAATCGCGGGTCTGCCGTGAAGAAGCGTGAGGACACCCATCGGATGGCGGAGGCAAATAAGGCCTTCAGTCACTACCGTTGGTAACTTAGTAGAACCGGAGCAAAGACGATGGCGAAGGCCAAGTTCAACCGAAACAAGCCCCACTGCAACATCGGCACGATCGGCCACGTTGATCATGGCAAGACGTCGCTGACGGCAGCTATTACCAAGATCTTGGCCAAGACAGGCGGAGCCACCTACACGGCGTACGACCAGATCGATAAGGCGCCGGAAGAGCGGGCGCGTGGCATAACGATCTCGACCGCGCATGTGGAGTACGAGACGGCCAACCGCCACTATGCGCACGTCGATTGCCCCGGGCACGCGGACTACGTGAAGAATATGATCACGGGCGCCGCACAGATGGATGGCGCAATCCTGGTGGTCTCGGCGGCGGATGGACCCATGCCGCAGACGCGGGAGCACATCCTGCTGGCTCGGCAGGTAGGCGTGCCGGCACTGGTCGTGTTCCTGAACAAAGTCGACATGGTGGACGACCCTGAGCTGCTCGAGCTGGTGGAAATGGAAGTACGCGAGCTGCTGAGCTCGTATCAATTCCCGGGCGATGACATTCCCATCGTCAAGGGCTCTGCGCTTATGGCGCTCGAAGACAAGAACCCGGAACTTGGCGAGCAGGCTGTGCTGGCACTCATGGCCGAGGTCGACAAGTACATCCCGCAGCCCGAGCGTGCGATGGACCGGCCGTTCCTCATGCCGATCGAGGATGTGTTCTCGATTTCAGGCCGCGGCACCGTCGTGACCGGCCGGGTTGAGCGCGGCGTGGTGAATGTCGGCGATGAAGTTGAGATCGTGGGGATCAAGGACACGGTCAAGACCATCGTCACTGGCGTCGAGATGTTCCGCAAGCTGCTCGACCGCGGCCAAGCGGGGGACAACATCGGCGCGCTGCTGCGCGGCACAAAGCGTGAGGATGTGGAGCGTGGACAGGTGCTGGCGAAGCCCGGCTCGATTACGCCACATACCAAGTTCAAGGCTGAGGCGTACATTCTCACGAAGGAAGAGGGCGGGCGCCACACGCCGTTCTTCACCAACTACCGGCCTCAGTTCTATTTCCGGACGACGGATGTGACCGGGGTGGTTCAGCTGCCGGAAGGCACCGAGATGGTGATGCCCGGCGACAACGTGAGCATGGACGTCGAGCTGATTGCGCCAATTGCGATGGACGATGGGTTGCGCTTCGCCATTCGCGAGGGCGGTCGGACAGTTGGTGCAGGCGTCGTTGCCAGCATCCAAAAGTAAGCCGGCGCATAGGCCTGGATAGAGACTATGGACAATCAAAATATCCGCATTCGCCTCAAGGCGTACGATCACCGCGTGCTGGACAACAGCACGCGGGAAATCGTGAATACAGCGAAGCGGACGGGCGCGCGCGTGCGGGGTCCTATCCCTTTGCCGACGCACATCGAGCGGTTCACGGTCAACAGGTCGCCGCACGTTGACAAGAAAAGCCGTGAGCAGTTCGAGATCAGGACGCACCAGCGCCTTCTCGATATTGTGGAGCCTACGCCACAGACTGTGGACGCGCTCATGAAGCTAGACCTCGCCTCGGGCGTGGATGTCGAGATTAAGCTGTAAGGGCCGGTTATGCGCACGGGACTGATTGCGAAGAAATTGGGTATGACCAGGCTGTTTCGAGACGACGGGTCGGCGGTGCCGGTAACTGTGTTGCATCTCGATGAGGTCCAGGTCGTTGCGGCGCGCACCGAGGAGCGGGACGGCTATACTGCCGTGCAGCTCGGCTGGGGCCGGCAGAAGCCGCACCGCGTGACGCAGCCCAACCGTGGGCATTTCGCGAATGCACGCGTGGAACCGAAGCAGAAATTGGCCGAGTTTCGTGTCGCTGCGGATGCGTTGCTGGAACCCGGGTTTGCGCTAACGGCAGCGCACTTCCTGCCGGGTCAGATGGTGGACGTCTGCGGGACCTCGAAGGGCAAGAGCTTCGCCGGCGGCATGAAACGCTGGAACTTCCGCGGGCTTGAGGCAAGTCATGGCGTGTCGGTCAGCCACCGTAGCCACGGGTCCACGGGCAACCGTCAGGATCCGGGTAAGACTTTCAAGAACAAGAAGATGGCCGGCCACATGGGCGACGAGCGCGTCACCACGCTCAACCTTCGCGTGGCGCATGTAGACGCCGAGAAAGGCTTGCTGATGGTGCGTGGCGCCGTACCGGGCGCGATTGGCGGGTTCGTGCTCGTTCGGGACGCGGTCAAACGGCCACGGCCAGCGGACGCGCCGTACCCGGCAGTGATGACCGCTGCCGCGGCGGCTGAAGCTTAGGACGAGACTGATGCAGATCGATATCAAAACGCTCGAGAATGGGTCCGCTGGGACCGTAGAGCTTCCCGAGGCATTGTTTGGTGCATCGCCGCGGCTCGACATTATGGCCCGCGTCGTACATTGGCAGCTCGCAAAGCGACGCGCCGGTACGCACCGGACAAAAGGCATGGGCGAAGTTTCGGGGACGACCAAGAAGCCATACAAGCAGAAAGGCACGGGTAACGCCCGTCAAGGCAGCTTGCGTGCGCCCCAGTTCCGGACCGGTGGTATTGTGCATGGTCCTGTAGTCCGCGACCATGGCTACTCGTTGCCGAAGAAGGTTCGCCGCCTCGGCCTAATCAGCGCCCTTTCGCAGAAACAGGCCGAGGGCAAGCTCGTCGTGCTCGATGCGGCTACGAGCGCGTCCGGCCGGACCGCTGATCTGCGCGGCAAGCTGAACGTGTTCGGCACCGGCTCCGTGCTCGTCATGGATAGAGCGGTCGACGCGATGTTCGAGCGAGCCGCACGGAACATGCATGGCATCGATGTTCTGCCGACGGTGGGGGCGAATGTCTACGACATCGTTCGTCACGACTTGCTTGTCATTACCATGGCGGCCATTGAGGGGTTAGTGCAACGTCTTTCGCCGGCGGAAGTGGAGCAGCCGGCATGAGCGTGAAGCAGGTCTTGGCGGCGCGCCGCCGTGCGGCCAATATGTCGCGGGAATCGATGTACGAGCTGATCCGTCGCCCTATCATTACCGAAAAGGCGACGATGATGAGCGAGCGCAATCAGGTCGCGTTTCAAGTTGCGATCACCGCCACGAAACCCGAGATCAAAGCGGCGGTCGAAGGCTTGTTCGGCGTCAAGGTCGAAGGCGTGAACACGCTTGTGCAGAAGGGAAAGGCCAAGCGATTCCGCGGCCGGCCGGGCGTTCGCTCGGATATGAAGAAGGCATACGTCACATTGGCTGAGGGGCAGACCATCGACCTCTCTGCCGGTCTGCGTTGAGGGCGGCGCGATGGCACTGAAGCATTACAACCCAGTCACGGCGAGCTTGCGGGGCACGGTGCTAATCGACCGTAGCGAGCTATGGAAAGGCCGTCCCATTAAGGCGTTGACCGAGGGCAAGACCGGCACCGGGGGACGCAACAACCTTGGCCGGATTACGTCGCGGTTTCGTGGGGGCGGGCACAAGCAGCTTTATCGCTTCGTCGATTTCAAGCGGCGCAAATTCGATGTACCAGGAACCGTAGAACGACTCGAGTATGACCCCAACCGGTCGGCCTTTATTGCGCTAGTCAAGTACTCGGACGGCGAGCTTGCCTACATCTTGGCCCCGCAGCGCTTGAAGGCCGGCGACCAGGTCGTCGCGGGTACTCGCGTCGACGTTAAGCCCGGCAACGCCATGCCGATGGCGGCGATCCCGGTCGGTACGATCATCCATAACATCGAACTGAAGCAGGGTGCCGGCGGTAAGCTTGCGCGCTCGGCCGGGACCTTCGCTCAACTAGTGGGCAAGGACAGCGGTTACGCTCAGGTCAAGCTTACGAGCGGCGAGTTACGGGTTATTCGTTCAGAATGCATGGCGACCGTGGGCGCCGTGAGCAATCCGGACAATCAAAACCAAAGCGTGGGCAAAGCCGGGCGTAGTCGCTGGCTCGGCTGGCGTCCACATAACCGTGGCGTTGTGATGAACCCAGTCGACCATCCGCATGGCGGCGGCGAAGGCCGCACGTCCGGTGGTCGCCATCCCGTCACACCGTGGGGCAAGCCCACAAAGGGCTATAAGACACGCGTCAACAAGCGCACGGATAGTCTAATCATCCGTCGCCGCGATAAGGGCAAATAAGCCATGGCTCGTTCCATTTGGAAGGGCCCGTTCGTCGACGGGTATCTCTTCAACAAAGCTGAGGTCTCTCGTGCATCTGGGCGAAACGAAATCATCCGTATTTGGTCTCGTCGCTCCACTATATTGCCGCAATTTGTCGGTCTGACCTTCGGAGTCTACAATGGGCACAAGTTTCTGCCCGTGCAGGTGAACGAGAACATGGTCGGGCATAAGTTTGGCGAGTTCTCGCCGACGCGGACGTTCACCGGGCATAGCTCGGATAAGAAGGCGAGGCGCGGCTGATGAGCAAGCCAAAACATGAGCGTTCGCTCGCCGACACGGAAGCTGAAGCGGTCTTGCGGAATGTCCGTGTCAGCCCGCGGAAGCTCAATCTGGTTGCCGCGATGATCCGGAACCAGCCAGCCGGCGCGGCTGTCGCCCAGCTAACGTTCAGCAAGCGCCGCATTGCTCACCAGGTGCGCAAAACCCTGGAGAGCGCCATTGCGAACGCGGAGAACAATCATCAGCTCGACGTGGACCGTCTGGTGGTGACGCGGGCCGAGGTGGGCCGGGCTATCGTGATGAAGCGCTTCCATGCGCGCGGGCGTGGCCGCTCGAGCCAGATCGAGAAATGGTTCAGCCACTTGCGGATCGTTGTTCAGGAGCGGGCTGAAGAGCCGGCGCGTGAGGGAAGGGCAGCCTGATGGGTCACAAGGTAAACCCGATCGGGCTTCGGCTCGGCATCAATCGCACCTGGGATAGCCGTTGGTACGCCGGAGCGGACTATAGCGCGCTGCTGCTCGACGATCTCAAGCTGCGGGAGCACCTACGAGCCAAGCTCAGCAATGCCGGTGTGTCACGGGTCGTCATCGAGCGGCCGGCAAAGAAGCCGCGCGTCACCATCTACGCAGCCCGGCCCGGCGTCGTCATCGGCAAGAAGGGGACCGACATCGAGAACCTTCGTCGCGAGCTTGCGAAGATGGCGAAGGGCGAGGTCTCGCTCAACATCGTCGAGATTCGGAAGCCGGAGATCGATGCGGTGCTGGTCGCCGAGAACATCGCCCAGCAGCTGGAGCGCCGGGTGGCGTTCCGCCGGGCGATGAAGCGGGCGGTGCAGTCCGCCATGCGCCTCGGCGCCGGCGGCATTCGTATCACCTGTAGTGGGCGGCTCGGTGGCGCGGAGATTGCGCGGGTCGAGTGGTACCGTGAGGGCCGGGTGCCACTGCACACGCTGCGGGCGGACATCGATTACGGCACGGCAACCGCGAAAACGACGTATGGGACATGCGGCGTGAAGGTTTGGGTATTCAAGGGCGAAATCCTGCAGCATGACCCGATGGCGCAAGACCGCCGGGCTGCCGAGCAGGCGCCGCAGCGCTAAAGGGCAACGATCATGCTTTCCCCTAAGCGGACCAAGTTCCGCAAGGCCCATAAGGGCCGCATCCATGGCCTATCAAAGGCCGGTACGCAGCTGAACTATGGCGCGTTCGGCTTGAAAGCGCTCGAGCCGGAGCGGATAACCGCGCGACAGATTGAGTCAGCCAGACGGGCGATAACGCGGTCTATGAAGCGTGCCGGGCGAGTCTGGATCAGGATTTTCCCGGACGTGCCGGTGTCGCAGAAGCCGGCCGAGGTGCGCATGGGCTCCGGAAAGGGGAGCCCAGAGTTCTGGGTGTGTCGGGTCAAGCCGGGACGGATTATGTTCGAGATCGATGGCGTGCCACCTGAGTTGGCGCGCGAGTCGCTGACGCTCGGCGCAGCGAAACTGCCGATCCGGACCAAGTTCGTGCAGCGCGTGGGGGAGGGCTAAGCTGTGACCAAAGCCTCCGAAATCCGCACCAGGACTGTGGATGAGCTCGAGACGATGCTGCTCGATTTGCGGCGGGAGCAGTTCAACCTTCGCTTCCAGCGCGCGACGGGTCAGACCGAAGGGGTCGCGCGCGTGCGCCCGCTGCGGCGCGACATCGCGCGTATCAAAACCATCACCAGCGAGCGCCAGCGTGGCGCTGCCAAGCAAGGAGGGTAGGGCGATGCCAAGGCGCGTCCTCGCCGGGCGAGTGACCAGCGACAAGATGGACAAGACTGTGACGGTGCTTGTCGAGCGTCGCGTGATGCACCCGCTCTATAAGAAGTTCATTCGACGTTCAAAGAAGTATGCGGCGCACGACGAGATCAACCAGTGCCGCGAAGGCGACATGGTCAGCATCGAGGAATGCCGTCCGATCAGCAAGCGTAAGTCTTGGATGGTGGTGGAGCGCAACGGCGCCTCGGTCCGTGACGTGGACCCGGTGTCCCCACCCATGGCTGAGCCGGCTATGGCCGAAGGAAGCCCGGCATGATCCAGGTCGAATCCAACCTCGACGTTGCCGACAACTCCGGTGCGCGCCGGGTTCAGTGCATCAAGGTGCTGGGAGGCAGCAAGCGCCGGACAGCCTCCGTCGGCGACGTAATCGTCGTTTCCATCAAGGAGGCCATACCCCGCGGCAAGGTGAAGAAGGGCGACGTGCACCAGGCCGTAATCGTGCGCACCGCTTACCCGGTGCGCCGCCCCGATGGCAGCGCCATCCGCTTCGATCGGAATGCTGCGGTGTTGATAAACAAGCAGCAGGAGCCGATCGGCACCCGCATCTTTGGTCCTGTCGTGCGTGAGCTCCGCGGCCGCAAGTTCATGAAGATCATCCAACTCGCTCCCGAGGTGCTGTGATGGCAGCGCGGATCAAAAAGGGCGACCGCGTGCTGGTGATAACCGGGGCTGATCGCGGCAAGCGGGGCGAGGTGTTGCGGGTGATGCCGAAAGAGCAGCGCGCCGTCGTGCAAGGCGTGAAGCTCGCGAAGCGTCACCTCAAGCCGAGTGGGATTGGTCAGCCCGGCGGAATCGTGGAGCGGGAAGCGGCCATTCACCTCAGCAATCTCGCGCTTGTCGATCCCAAGACGGACCAGCCGACGAAAGTAGGGTTTCGCGTTCTCGACGATGGCCGGAAGGTGCGTGTTGCGCGCAAAACCGGCCAAGTTATCGAAGGTTAGCAGTATGAGTGACGTACAACAGGCGCCTTCGGTGCCGCGCTTCCTGGAGCGCTACCGGTCTGAGATTCGGGCCAAATTGCAGGCGGAGTTCGGCTACACGAACGTCATGCAGGTTCCCAAGCTCGAGAAGATCGTCATCAACATGGGCGTCGGCGAGGCAGCGGCAGACCAGAAAAAGCTGGATGCTGCTCTGGCCGAGCTGACGCTGATCGCCGGGCAGAAGCCAGTCAAGACGCTGGCGAAGAAAGCGATTGCTGGCTTCAAAATCCGCGAAGGCTTGCCGATTGGCTGCAAGGTGACTTTGCGGCGATCTCGCATGTACGAGTTCTTCGATCGATTGGTGACGATCGCCATGCCGCGTGTGCGCGACTTCCGCGGCTTGGCCGCGAACAAGGGTTTCGACGGGCGCGGCAATTTCGCGATGGGCCTACGTGAGCAGATCATCTTCCCCGAGATCACTTACGACAAGGTGGAAGACGTGCGCGGCATGGACATCGTGTTTGTGACGACCGCCAAAACCGACGCCGAGGCGAAAGCGCTGTTGCGCGCGTTCGACCTACCCTTTGCTGCCTAATCCCACCCTGGAAGACCGCGGGCCCATGGCTCGTGCGTTCCCTGGAGCGTAAAGCATGGCCAAGACATCCCAAGTGAACCGGAACCTGAAGCGCGAGCGGATGAGCAAGCGCGACAAAAGCAAACGCGCGGTGCTGAAGGAAAGGGTGATGGACCGCACCGCCCCCGTGGAGGAGCGGTTTGAAGCGACGCTCAAGCTGGCTCAACTTCCTCGAAACGGAGCCGCCGTTCGGGTGCGGCTCCGCTGCGCGCTCACCGGGCGGTCGCGCGGGAATTACCGTAAATTCAAGCTGTCTCGCAACATGTTGCGCCAATTGGCCAATTCGGGGCAACTTCCCGGCGTGGTCAAGGCGAGCTGGTAGGAGAGCGCCCATGTCCATGAGCGATCCCCTGGGTGACATGATCACTCGCATCCGCAACGCGCAACGCAGCCGCCATTCCAACTGCGTCGCCCCCGCGTCGAAACTGCGTGCCAACGTGCTTGAGGCGTTGAAGCGCGAAGGCTTCATTCGCGGCTACGCTGCCGAGGAACTCCGGCCCGGCGTTGCCCAGCTCCGCATCGAGCTGAAGTACAGCGAAGGGCAGCCGGTGATCAAAGAGATCACCCGAGTGAGCAAGCCCGGACGCCGCGTCTACTCCGGCATCAAGGAGCTGCCTCGCGTTTACGCCGGGCTGGGCGTGTCGATCCTGTCGACGCCGCGTGGTGTCCTGAGCGACGCCGAAGCGCGTGCGGCCAATGTGGGCGGCGAAGTGCTGTTCCGCGTGTTCTAAGGGGGAGATGGAAGCATGTCCCGAGTAGGGAAATACCCAGTCGCGATCCCGGCAGGCGTGCAGGTAGCACTTGCCGGGCGCCGGCTGGTGGCACGAGGGAAACTTGGCGAGCTTGGGCTTGACCTCACCGACAATGTTGATGCCGAGGTGGCCGACGGCCACGTTCGTGTTGTCCCACGCGGCAATACGGCACCGGCACGCATGATGTGGGGTACCACGCGAGCGTTGGTTGCCAGCATGGTCCAAGGCGTGTCGGCCGGATACACGAAGGCCATGGAAATCCAAGGCACCGGCTTCCGCGCCGCCGTTGCGGGCTCCACGCTGACTATCAATCTTGGCTTCTCGCATGACGTGGTCTATTCCGTGCCAGCCGGCATCACGATTACGACGCCGCGGCCGACTGCTATCGTCGTACAAGGCATGGATAAGCGCCAGGTCGGTCAAGTCGCCGCCGAAATCCGGGCGTTCAGGCCGCCTGAGCCGTATAAGGGCAAAGGTGTCCGCTATGAGGCCGAGACCATCCGGCGCAAGGAAGGCAAGAAGAAGTAATGTCCGCTCCTCTCACACTTCAGGAACGCCGGCGCGCTCGCCTGCGGTATCAGTTGCGCCAGAAATCCGGCGGGCGAGTACGCCTGTCCGTATTTCGGTCCGGCAAGCACATCTATGCGCAAGTCATCGACGACGCGGCCGGACGGACGCTTGCTGCCGCCAGCAGCCTTGATAAGGGTCTGCGGGGGGAGCGCAAGAACGGCGCCGACAAAACGGCGGCGGCGGCGGTAGGCAAGCTGGTGGCTGAGCGTGCGCAGGCGGCCGGGGTCACTGCCGTGGTGTTCGACCGCGGATCGTATCTGTATCACGGTCGCGTCAAGGCGCTGGCCGACGCCGCTCGCGAAGGCGGGCTGGCGTTCTAGGAGGTAAATTATGGCACGGGAGTCGAGAGACGGCCGCGGCCGGGATCGTGAACGCGATCGCGACGGCGATGAATTGGTTGATAAGCTCGTCACGATCAACCGGGTCGCGAAGGTGGTCAAGGGCGGCCGGCGTTTCGCCTTCGCCGCGCTCGTCGTCGTGGGTGATCAGAAGGGCCGCGTCGGTTACGGCGCTGGCAAGGCGCGCGAGGTTCCAGAGGCAATCCGCAAGGCAACCGAACGGGCCAAGAAGTCCATGATCCGGGTGCCGATGAAGGAGGGGCGCACGCTACACCACGATGTACACGGCGAGTACGGCGCCGGGCACGTGGTCCTACGCTCCGCGACGGCCGGCACGGGCATCATTGCCGGCGGCCCCATGCGTGCCGTGTTCAGCACCCTGGGCATCGCCGACGTGGTGGCAAAGTCGATCGGCTCCCGCAACCCGCACAACATGGTCAAAGCTACGTTCGCTGCGCTGTCTCGCTGCGCCAGTCCACGCAGCGTCGCAACCCGGCGCGGTAAAAAGGTGAGCGACATTCTGGGCAAGCGCGAAGGCCCGGCGGAGGCAGCCGATGTCAGCGTCTGAGGGCCGCAAGATCGTCCGCGTCACGCAAGTCCGGAGTGGGCTTGGGCGGCATAAGAATCAGATAGCGACGCTCACCGGGCTCGGCCTTGGTAAGCTGCGTCAAACGCGTGAGCTCGTAGACACTGTGGAAGTCCGCGGCATGATCCGTACCGTCGCGCATCTGGTACGGGTGGAGGATGGGGCATGAAGCTCAATGAGCTACGGGACAACCCAGGGGCGCGGCTGAAAAGTAAGCGGCTTGGACGCGGGATC
>JAABUX010005728.1_pt1 | contig 15149 bp, 6 predicted proteins | sample 5561851 | NCBI WGS metagenome assembly JAABUX01 (sample SAMN10711883, study PRJNA513361) | rock metagenome | isolation source: Antarctica rocks | place: Antarctica: Victoria Land, Richard Nunatak red sandstone | collected 2016-01-03 | reverse complement strand
GGGCAGCGGAGAGCTCAAGGGGCAACAGGTATGGATGAGGAGGAGGAGGACGGTGTGCCACATGGCGCAGAGAGAATGCAGTGCGCATCCCAGTAAAAGAAGCACTACTCATGAGACATGAATGGATGCGGAAACTCAACGCTCGGAGGAAGACGTTCACGAAAACCTTGGTCAGCCAGCCGTTTCACACATCCACCACACCACCCCGTATGGTTCCCGCGATGCATAGCCAGCCCGGAGTCAAGGAGCAAGCTGTTGTCTTTTTTGTACGCGCAATCGGGACGACTGGGCGGACCTTGATGGATATAATTCGTGGGCGTGCGTTTCCATATTAAAAACCGTCCTGCCCATAAAGATTCTCTTCAGCGTGTCATGTTTTCGCTTTGCATTGGAAGAATCCGTCGCCTGTGCTACACATAGCGGTTTTGCGACTATAGAGACATTATATGATAGAAGATTCTTCACAGCCGATTCATATACGTTAGCTATAGAAAACTTACGGTCACTGAAGGCTAGTAAAATGTACAGTGACGAGGAAGAGTTTTCCTATATTATGGCCTAGTACTATATCCATTAGTATTACACCCTCTAACCTGTACTTATATAATGACTCCGGATGATCTCTTCTATACTCGTTTGATCTTCTTCGACGATCTACTCACTGTCACTGCAGTCAGTGCTTCCCACCAAAGATCTGATCGTGGCGCAAACCAATGAACCAAGCCCATTCACACCTCCACTCGTTCATCTCAAGGTAACACCACCTCCTCGACCTAGACACGCCTTGTAACCCCCTGAGCTCCACAGACAACCTCGTCGCTCCCATCTTCCCATCTGCTCTCGCCATCCTCTCTCAGTCTACGCGTTTGCCACGATATTTTATATCTGCGCCCGGGATGGCATTTGCCACCTCGTTCTTCATTTCCAGATTCGATACCACCCCCATAATTCAACACTACCATAGTGCATACCTAGGGACGTGCACACCTGAGTAGCCCCAGGCTACAGGCTACCCGCCCCAATTCAGGGGGTTTGGCTCCGCGCTCTCAACAGGAAGTAACTTCCATATATATCCCCAGGGCTGACGGAGGAGCGCTGAGCTCCCCAGGTACTGGGGATAGGTCCCCTAGGGAGTTATATTCTATCACTACGAACATCGTTGTTCATGGTTCATGGCGACGTTGAAGAGGTCCACAAGCCTCGGAAGGGTTCACCCCCGTATGGTCCACATCTAGGGTACTTTAGGGCCTAAGTATTATGCTCTTCGTCGGCAACTTCTGAAAACCCGCGGGGGACCCGGGGCCGGCCCTGGGGCCCCAGGGCACTGGGCCGAGAGCGCTTGGCGGTAGGGGCATACCCGCGTACGCCCGGGGCCGCCCCTAACTCAGGCTTTCGGGCACTAAGGATACCCTTGTAAGGTGGCTTACAATAGCGTCAGGGGGACCCCGCATGTCGTGTCGCATGCCCTATCGTATGCTGTCGCCATGCTCTGTCGCCTTGCTGTCGCAATGCTGGTGCCATATTATCGCCAGACCCTGAGCGCATCAAGTCCCGCGTAGGATTCGCCTAAATCGATCGAATCCGGGGTTACTTTTAGGGAGGCGTTGGGGGTGGCTCCGGGGTACACTACCCGAGTCGCCCGTCGATTGTTGAACATCAAGATTTTTGACGTTCGCTTCGTGAGCAGTCACGTGATCCAGCCCCGGGCGGCTCGGGGCTAACAGGGCCCCCTAAGCACGCTGTAGTACGCCCGGGGCTAGCCCTAGGGCTCCGGGGTAAGGCCTTACCTAAGTATTTGCCTAGGGCTAAGGGGGCTACTCAAGATTCCGACGTTATAACTCGGCATCCTGGCCTTTCCTAGGAAAGAATTTAGGACAAAAACTAATCATTCTTAAGGGGGGCTTCGATTTAGGGAAATACTACGATTGACAGCCCCTTTGCCTACAGATACATCCCTCCCACCGTGAGAAAAAGACACAATCTCCATCATTAAACCAGCGCCAATAGAATAGGAATCGAACCTAAATAGAAGTAGATTGATTCGCGAACACCCTGTTGCCTTCCGTGTGAGCAAGTCCGGGCGTAACATACGACTAAATCAACAACCACACCTTAGGTATCTCAGGGAGTCGAGGAATCATGTAAGATCCTTTAAAATAGGCTTATTTGCGTAATAGGAACCATTGACTCTGTACGTTAAGTTACTAGATTACCTAGATTACGCCCGGACTTGCGCACAGGGAGGGCTACAGGGCGTAGGGGCGATGTATCTATTAGTAAAGAGGCTGTAGTACTTCCCTTAATCTATGAGCGAATGTAGATTCTTTGCGTCTTTATGCGGGGGCTTACGTGTCGGGGACGGATGCTACTTACTACGTACCCCGGTGTAGTAATTCTAGACATTGGAAGCGGTAATCTGCCGTGCCATATATCACCGCTATGACGTATTGAAATTTGGCATTCAATTTCATTTTTGAGTAGTTCGCTTATTCTACATATCATACGCTTCTACTGGCGAGCTCAGGTTGCAGGGTCGAGAACTCTTGCAAGCTGCCTAGAATATGTAACCTACTATAGAACTACTACGTGTCATTATTTCCCTATCTGTCTTGGTGATGGCAGATTTTTGGTTCGTGTGGTATTGAAGTCCTCGTCGAATCTCGATAGGGTCTATGAATATGTCATGGTTGCACTTGGGGGAGGGGAGGGGGGATTCGAGCGTAAGGATACCACCACATAGACACAATTGAAATAGCTATACGTACTCGTCGAGATCACACTTCCGCGTACCGTACCTCCTCCCCGTCGTCTTTTGCCTTTCGTGATATGGTGCTGGCCTTCTCTCTCACGCTTATCCACATCACCCATGCAATACGGGGTTTCATGCGCACAGCTTTCGTAACACTTAGAAGGGCAAGGGGCGGGATATGGCTATCTCTTTGGGCATGTTGCTCGTTGCTGTATTATGCTCTGAACTATGTGGGGTCCGTTTTGCCAGAGGCTTTGGGGTACTCGACAAAGGGGGTTCGAGGCCAAATTCCTTGGGGAAAGCCGACATAGAAGTATCGAGAGCGCGGCATAGGTGAGACAAGTGGTTGTGAAATGAGAAGTCGACATGAGTTTACTGGAGATAAAGGATCCGACGGCATGTGTGTAGATTGCTCCTCGTTGACCGTCATATATCAGGTTTTGAAAGGGTCTGAGACAGACTTTTATGATGACCTCTCTTCGATGATTCGACCCCAACGAACATACATAGATAATTCAAGTAAGTGGCTCCTTGAAAACGGAGGTAGAGTGCAAATGCTATAAACCCCACTCTTCTCACTGCTTCTGAAGACCACGCAAAAGCGAGAGCTTAGACTACAGAGTGTCCATCTACTCACAAAGATATGGGTCTGAAAGGGTTTTGCGGTGTATACTCACATTGCTGTCCATTTCGTAGGTGTGGAAGTAACTTTGAAGGCTGCAGACGTTACAGAGCAAAAGTTCGACGGAAACCTGCATTACCTGTTTTCCTTACAGCCTCTTCCAACAGACTCACAAGGTTCGATTCGCCAAGTGCTCGAGCCCGATCCAAAGGCGTCAGGCCCTCGTCGTCCTTTACAAGAGGAATTATTTCATCTGCAGCCAGAAGCAATCGTACGCCCACTTCGTTACAATTGCTGACGGCCCATAGTAGCGCCGTCCGTCCGTTGCAATCTCTATGGTTCACATTGACTTCCGGTGTTTTAAGCAAGATTTCGATCGTGCTGTTCTGTCCGGCTTTGACTGCCCAAAATAGTGGAGTCCATTGCTCAATTGCGTCTTTTTCGTCAACACCGGGGACCTTACATTTGAGTAGAAAATCGATGATTTCGTCATGTCCACCTTCAGCAGCCAGGGAAATGGCAGTGCGCCCATCATTATCATTGTGCGGATGAGTATTGTTCAGCTTCTGTAAAAAGCATTAGGCCTCAGCATCCCTGATAAAATCGATATTGGGGAGTGCTGAGATATGAAATGGGTCTGACGCCTGGACGTCATCCGTGTCTGGCGACCCAGGACACATCGCCCACACACTGAGTATGAGATGAGGTGGTACTGACCGTAGCACGGTATATTTGCAGAATCCTGGCAACATCTCCCTTCATTGCGGCATCTGCAAGGGGTGTCCGGCCGTATATACACGGAAGATCTGCGTCAAATCGTGAATGTTGGAGTAAATGCGCTATCACTGTCTCGTTCTTATCCGATATGGCCAGCGACATTGGTGTGTGCATGTGCATGTCGAATTGATTGAGATCAGCACGATCATCAGCTAAAAGGATCTCAGCTACTTCGGTCTGATTGTCGTGCATCGCCCATAATAGTGGTGTGTCCCCAAATTTGTCTTTCACATCAGCGTTGATGTCTTTCCGGCTCAAAAGAAATCTCACAATTGCCCCGTGACCGCTACCAGCTGCGAACGACAGTGGAGTCCCACCGAATTTACCTCTAAAATTGATATCGACTCGACCGTCTGTGACCAACGCTTTCACTATGTAATCATGTCCAATGTCTGCCGCACTGCAGAGAGCACTTTGAAAAGCGATTACGCAGGAGTCAGGATCCACGCTAGTTTGCAACAAGCTGACAACGCATTCGACATGTCCATTTCGAGATGCCCAATATAATGCAGTCGCTAGGCTATCCGTCTTGATGAGAAGTGCATCGTCGAGTAGAATCCTTAACAAAATATGATGACCGAAAAGCGCAGCAATTCCTAATTGATCAAAATCAGCAATAGGTACCGGCCAATACCACGTTGTATTCCAAAAGAAGCGAAACCAATTCGAGTGGGAATACTGAGAATGCTTGTCTGAAAGACGTAGAGCTAGATTTTGAAGACCTTTGCCTGCCAGCTCCTGACCTTGGGCAAAATGTTTTGCCCAAGAGGTAGCAGCATATTCAAATAACTTATATCTTTGCACTACTCCTGCACGTGTTTCAGCATCGACCAATGTCATCGTCTGTTGCGTCAAACTATAACTGTAGCCATCCGCTGACTCTTCGCTTACTTGCAGGCGTTTTCGAAAGTTTTCTTCAAATGCGAGCTGATACTCATCTTGCGAAAAGGCGAGGGTCAAGCGCTCATTGCACAAACTTTCTGCGGAGTATATATCTCTCGTGAAACATCCAAGTGATAAATATGCCATACATGTGGAAGCTAGAAAGAGGTTCGCGCGATGTAGTTCAAGCTCGTTCTGCTTTGGATAATGCACGTTTGGATTTTTGGGGATTGACGGGGAAAGGAGATCTTCGACGAGAAACTTCTTGAGAGTAATGTGGACTAGATAAACTTTTGAGTCAGAGATCCGGACTAGTGATCCTAAGACTTTGGCGATATCCATCTTGAAGTTTGTGTGGAGTGGTTGCTCTTCAATGTGTGCCAATGCTTGACGGGCCTCCGCGGTCATCTCGTGCGTTGTGATGAGAATGTTAATCTCCTCCAGACTTAAGGGCCTGAAACTGGCGATGATTATCTGGAGTAAATTGTAGGCGAAGCCTCTCCACTTAGGCTGAATCTTTCCCGCGAGCCGCCTGTATGTTTCGGTCATAGTCCGCGGTACTTCGGCGAGGATGGTTCGAAAGTCTCGGGCTGCTGTCGATAGCTCGTCGTTCAGGATTTCTAAATTCAATTTCGCCCACAGAAACGACTGGTCTGCGTTCTTATTCAAGAACTCTTCTAAATCATCAATTTCACTTTGCTTTGCTTGAGTATTCTTAGCAATCGACCTTATGCCTTTGTGGATGACCCTGCGTAAGTCTCCAGCGATTTGATCTTGTGCATCGTCAAGTGCTAAACACAGCGGCTCGTATGAATCATCGCCGTCGAAATACTTGCTGATCATGAATTCGGGCCGAGAGGTGATGAAAAATCTTAGGAATCGAGATGTTGAAGACCTTAGACGATCTAGCAGCTTTGCAATGGCCTTCGTCAGATGTTTCCTGCTTGTTGTATTACACTCATCCAACGCGTCGATAATTATACTCACACGGCCAAGCTGCTCGTCACTGACGATGGCTGCAAAGAGTGCCCAGAGGCTGTCAAACGACTGGAATAAGTTGACTCCATCGCTATCATCCTTGACAGCACACTCGACATGTTTGACTAGATATCCACGCTTCACCAAGATCTGGAAGATGATACAGCTCAGAATTTCTTTTGCGTCGTCCCTTTGTTGCTCGATGCAAGAGAAAAAACAGGTAATAGAGTCTGCTCCAGTCGACACTCGTTCAGCCTCGAGGGAATCGGATACGTATGACGAAAGTATGGTTTTCCCAGATGCCTGGTGCCCACTGACCCAGAGGAGGTTCGATTGATTTTCTTGAACCCACCTCTGATACTGTGGGTTTTCCAGTACCCATTCACAAGTACCGTCGACACGCTCTGATGATAAAATCAATTCGTATTTTTTTAGATCAAAACGTCGGAACATGTCAATGTAAGCTTTATCGGACGGCTTCAAAGCTGTAGAGAAGAGTCTCAGCGTTGCTTACGATTCTCGGTCAACCTTGCTACATACATGGAGTGCGAAGGCTTTGTTCACACAGTATTAATATCTCCCTGGAGACTATATGGTAATCGGGATCTGATGGATCCGCAAAACGACACAGCTCAGTGTGACTCGTATCTCGCGAAAATGAACTCTCCTCGGATAGGCCCATTATGGCGGAACTAGGTTGAACGACCTAAAGCGAACATCAGTAGCTGGTCGGTGTTTCTCATTCTCATTGTTAACACGGGCGTAATTTTATGTTACTCACCAAACGGCCAAAGGGCGGCTGTTCTTTGGTCTCGAATATCGAGATTATCCGAATTTTCCGTTTCCGCAAGAGGAGGCCGAAACGCTTTGTGGTATGGCGAAGGTCTGAAGAATCCGTTTTCAAGCCGGCAAGAAGGTCTTTCCTAATTTTGCCGCGTAACCAACGAGGGCCAGAGATTCTGGATAATGTATCTATAATCGATCCAACCATCATGACAATATCTGGTGTCCCTGCCACCCCTGAATGCGGTGTGCCGAAGAACAGGATGCCAACGGTACTTTCTAGAAGCGCAGTGTAGTCGGAGTCCTCACTCGCCAAAACCAAGGCCTTTTTGCAGACGATTCCTCCGAGACTATGGGCGATGAAAATGATAGGCCGCCGTTCCTGACCAACTCTGTGACTTCTCAAGCCCAAAAGCAGCTTTTCGGCGTAGTCATCTGTCGTCCCCTTCGATTTACTGAAGAATAAATGGGATGGATATTTATAAGTGAAAACCCGTGCTCCAGGGAAGTCCTTGTAAAGGAAGTCCTTAAGCCATAAGCGTTTCGTGGCCCGGTGCGACTGCTGCTCGACTTTCGCACCAGTCCATGTTCCCATCGCTGTCCCATTGAGACCGTGGACTGCGACAATATCCACCTCATAGGTGCGCGTGCCGACTTCGTTTCCTGTGATTATATCATTTTGGAGGAGATAGACGCCTGTCTGCTCGGGTTCGCTCGGTATTTTGGTCTCGCTGCCTGTGATTTCCGTGACTTTCCCTGAACCACTCCTTCGACGTATAATTGACTGGAGGCCTTGTAACATGCTTAAGAAACGCACCGTTGTGGGCGGCCTCACATTACACAGACCGCGGACAGATTCTGGGTCCACTCGTCCAGCTTAAGTGTCACACGAATCATAGAATATATGTAGCAAAATAAGAGCCTAATTTGTAAATTGCCAAATCTTCCATACTCTTAGTCCTTGAAGTGAGAATATTGCTTTTTTGCCTTCGCCAGCGGCTTCCTTTAAATGCTGGGCGATGCAGAATTGGCCCCCAGACTTTCCACCAGTGGTGTACTCGTTGAGCCATAGCAGGAACAAGTTGCATGCAGTGTGCATGTAAGTGAGGCATCTTATTCAAATCCCTCCGCCTCCATTGGTAACAATTGAGTCAGAGATCTCCGTGCCTGCAAGGATTATTAACAGCCCAGGCTGGATTGGAGATAGTCTTTGTGGTCGATTGGTGCCGGAGTGGACGTGGCGGACGGCTGAAGACGGCGCTTATGTACGCCCAGAACCTGGATTTTGGCCATCTCGTGCTCCTACAAATGTAGGCATCCTTAATAGTACAATTCCTCCAGGTGCCTAGAATAGATGGAAAGGGCGTTCGACGTACATTAGCCGTTTTCGTCGAGTCTTCGAGAGGACATCATAGGATGTTAGAGGAAGCCGCACCCCGAACAGCCTCAGCCACGTTTTTTCGCGCCCGGCCGTGGACGCTAGCGGGGGGATATCTTTAGGTGCAAACTCAACCACCTAGCCGGCTGTCAAAATCGTGTAGAGCCATGGTACCACACGGGTACTACACGAGTACTCCCGGCGCGTAAAAGGGACGAAGTGGTCGTCGGAGATTAAATTTGGGCTGAACCACATCCCTTAAGGAGTACTCAGCTCCTGAGGGACGGCCAGTCATCCCCTGCACGCGATCACTCGACCCGTTTCACAATGAACACTGACTGAATGTACGAGAGCGAAAATGAGCGTGTCGATTATACATGTCGTAGTCTCCTCATACGCGGTAACAGATGTTGTGCGCAGGAGTTATATAGGAATACAGGCACTGTCCCATACAAATTCCTGTCAAGCTATTGGGCGTGTGGTCTTAGATTGTCCGAATTCAAATCTTTTGTAACTTGCGTGAGCTGTGCTAGACACGGAAGCTTGACTATTGTCGACAATTATATAGTAATGCCACCGACTCAGCTACAGTTCCAACAATAGTTGAGGCTGTCCTGGAGTGATCTGTGAGGCGGAAGGTGATACTAATATATAGCAGTTCGTCAACTTTGCACATATCTCCGTGGATCTGTCGAATATTCTCATTCCGATCCCTTGGCTGATTACAAAGTTGTGAGATTACGAACTTACTATGGACGAGTAAAGATGTGAGAATCAACAAAAAAGCTCGTACGCGGGACAGTCACCCTTAAAGCCAAACACGAGGACCATCCACACTTCTTCCAAGAGGATGTCTTTCTCTTCGAAGTCTTGATGTACGCAGTTCAACGCAAACGTTGGTCGTTGGTCAGTTCCGAAGTGGACAATTTAAGTTTGTCTCGTTGACCATAGGACAATCTTAGGCGTTGTTGGTGGTAGCTTTTCAAGCTGAAAAGTGACCATCCAAGCTTTTGCCAACGGCAAAAACAAAATTGTTGTGGGCTTTGGGCAGGACGAATTTGGTCAAAGGATTTTCTCGTAGTCGTTCAATTGACCCGTTTCTTTCTCACGTTGCCTCACCATCGACACCATGTTTTTCCATCATATAAGCGAAATACTCAAATGCCCCTCCCGTACCTTTTTCAGGCAGTCTCTGAACATCAAGACCTCAGATCTACTCACGTGCGAGTAAAGGCCGGATAAAGTGCGGTTGCTGATAATTTATATATAGAAAGGTTCCCACAGGTACAAAGATACCGGCTACATCGCCCAGGTATCTCTGGATGTTGTCTCTTACGTAGTCTGGCGGGTCCCACATCGAGCCATGGAACATCGAGTCGATTGTATCTTTGTCGATAGCAATATCGAACGCTTGGTTCGGACAGCTCATTTCTCGCGCGTCCATTACCTACCACTGTGCATCAAGACGCTTGTATTTGGACTCCATGCCTCTTGTCACAATCTTCGAGATGTCTATGTTGGTCTGATCTGTGGATCCATGATCGTGTAGGTCTTTTGTCAACATCTAGTGATATATCAGTAGGCGTCGGTCCAACGTTAGGTTCTACATGCACGAGACAGTCCCCGCGACGGTATCCAGTGGCCGACACAAGCTTCAACGGGTGCAATATTTGCACAATATTTCCTGAGACAAACAGGATCGGCTATCTCTGTGTGGATGTGGAAATAACGGGAAGTATTCTCCAGCCGATTGCAGTCAAATGAGTTTTATCATTCTCCTTCCCGCTCAACCCTTCGCTAGTGTACATGTTGTCATCGACTTTCGTACCCGAATGAAGTTGAGTTTGCTACTTAGTGGGTGTGTGGGTACATGCATTTAGCCGACTTATGCAAGACCCTCACGCTCCTTGGCACCTACCAAGTAACATCCCCGTCACTCATAGCATCGGAAGACTGCTGCGCAGATTTCAACACAGGATTGGCGTTTTCGGGTGCCAAGCTTTTGCAAGGGTCTCGCATATGCTAAATCGATCAGCTTGTCTGAGCTTCCGCAACTTTATTGCCTTAGTCCCTCAGACGTATTCTAAGCCGGGCGCCAAGCCCCTTCGGGTTAGCGATACTAACTACGTAGCCGGGCGGTAATATATCTAAGCGTAAACTTTTTTTTTTTTAGTATTCTAGAGCTTACGGCTAATGTTAATTAGTAATTTATAAGCGACCTTACCCTTTATAAATTAAATACTACTACCTTCCTTTATTTAGTATTTTAATACTAAGTTTATAAAATATTAATAACTTAGTCTAATACTAGATATAATAGCCCGCCTCCCTATCTTTAAGTATTATACCTTTTACTACCTACTACCCTAAGAGGCTTTTAGACTTTAATAGCTAGTTATAAATAGTAATTCCGCGTAGCGCGTATTTACTACTATTAATATTAGTTATACAGTTAGAGAAGAGGAGTATTATCTTAATTAATTTATTATCTATCTATCTATTTTATTATACCCTTATATTACTACTTACCTCCCCTACTAGTATAATACTAGGTTTAGGCCGTTATATTTATCTTTATTACCTAGTAAGTACTAGATAATAGCCTTTTAATAGAACTTAAATCCTATCTTATATTTTATCTTAAATATAAAGTAGATCTTATAGATCTTTATCTTTAATCCCTTATCATTATATAATAAGTAAATACTATAATACTATATATAATACTAGCTATCTTTAAGTACCTTATTACTATTACTATCTAGATCGCCCGTATTAGCCTATACCTTTATAGTAAGTCCTAGTAGTATACGCTAGGCGCGTACTATCCTAGCCTTATTAAACTCTAATAGCTAGTTATCTAATTATTCTTTTATACTAGTTTCCTATTTAACCTTATATATAGCTAAATTATCTAAGTAAATAGTATAATTATAAGGAATATTTAATACATATTTAAGATTAAGATCTAAAATAGCTCTAGTCTATTATTATCTAACTACTTTTCTTAAGTAGGATTATAAATAAATTTCTAGGGCTTATAAGTAAAGTTATAATAGTAGTATAAGTACTAAGAATTATAGTTAATAATATTTAACTTAGTAGTAGATCTAAGATGCTTACTTTTCCTCTTTTCCCTATTATATATTTAATAGTAGCTAAGGTTAATAAACTAATATCTTAAAAGTAGTAAGGGTAAATTACCTCTAGAATTCTATTACTAGAAAGCGCCTCCTTTATCTCTATATTACTCTATCTATTCCTATTTAGTACCTTTATATTATCTATCTTATTACTATCTTATATTTATAATTAGCTTATCCCGTAAAGATAATAGGATTATAGATTCTAAGCCCTACCTCTAATACTATCTTATTTAGGAGGTCTATTATATTATCCCTTAAAGGAATAGGATATACTATTTATAGGTAGGATAAGAGGAATTATTAAAGGTTAATAATATTATAGGGGCTAAAGATAGGGAAAAAGGGAGGGACTACGTCCTTAATAGTAGGTTATAAAGGTTAAAAGGTTTTAGGGGGTTAAACTTACTTAAGTATACCCTAGGTTAAGATAGTAATATTATCTTATATCTAGAGATAAAGTAAGTAGCTATTTATACTCTATATTTCCCGCTATCTAGCGAGCCTTAATAGCGATTAAAATATAAGATTTATATTACTAGCTACGCTAGTCCTTATCTACCCCTAGTATCCCTTATTATTAGGTAGATTACTTAAGGATCTTATTAGTAAATAGTGTCTAACTATTAATTTAACCCTAGTAATTAGGCGTATAAGAAGATACCTTAGAGTTATCCCTAGCTAGCCTACTACTAGATAACGGCCTTATAAGACTTCTTCTAGATAAAGATATTAGTATAAGGCGTTTTATAGCTTAAATAGATTATAAATATATTTATATTAAGACCTTCCTTATTATAAAGTAGATAAAGGCCTTAGTACTAAAGATAGTAGTAGCCTTATTCTCTATCTTTAAGTATATATCCCTTATAATTAATAGCGCTAATATCCTTCTAGACCTTTATAGTAAAGCTAAGTAGTATCTTTAACGCGTAAGTTATACTAGCTTTATTAAATTCTACTATCTAATATTTATTATAGTACTTTACGCTAAACGCTTCTATTACTATCTTATATATAAGGTTATTTAAGTGGACTATCCTACTTATAAGGAGTTTATTAATATCCTTAAGGCTAGTATTTAAGTAAAGCGGAAGATAGTTATAGTATAAAGACTAGTTAGGAATACGGTACTACTATTAACGTGGCGTCTATAGTACGTAGTAGTACTACGCTACCCCTTTATCTATAGTATATAGAGGAGGGAATTCCCCTTAAAAGGAAGGGTAGCGATTAGTCTTACTATTAATAAGAATAGAGAGTTCTATATATATATATATACGCACCGTTTATAATACTTAATAGTTATATTATTACGTAGTACCCTTATATTTTAATTACTCTACCCTATTTAAGGGTAGTAGCCTGACTATTAATAAGATAAGTAGAGAAGGGTTATTATAAGTATAAGGTAAAAAGGTTAATTAACTAGCGTAGATAACCCGCCTAAATATAAGGGACTAAGCTTATAAAGAAAGCGAGTCTTAAGAATTAGTTAATAAATTAATAATAGATATATCGCGATTATAACTAACTATTTAGAGGCGGCTACTAGGCGTATAAACCTAGTCCCCGCTACTTAAAACCTAAGAAGTACTATTATAAAGGATATAAGAACTTAAAGAAGAAGTCTCTAAGAGGTAATAGATATAAGATCTATAATAATATTTATAAGAGTTAGAGTAGGAAATATATACTAATAATACTACTTAAGTAGGTTATAACTATTATCTATTATTAATAGAAGAATTAAAATTAAAGCGTCCTTAATATAAAACCTATATTCTTAGGCCGTAGGACCTACGTATATATAATAGGAAGTTAGTATAAGAATATTAAGAATAGTTTAATAATATAGTTAATATAATTAAAATAAATATAGCCTACTTTCTTAATAACTTTATAAAAATCTAATATATATTATAATATATAGCCCTAGACTCTAAGGCTATATAGCGTAAGTATATAAAGGATATATTAAAGGATAAATAGTCCTAGGAATACTTTAATAGTTTCCTAATAGATTAAATAGAAGATCCTTAAAATTAATATCTAATAACTAGTAAGCGCTACTTAGAAGCTAAGTAAAAGGAATATTAAAAGATTATAAACTTTATAAATTACCTTACTAGATTAGAAAGATAACTTAAGCTATTAATAAAGTATATACTTTATAATAACCTTTTAAATAAGTTATATAAAGATCTTTATAATTAACTTATAATATAACCTAATATCTTAGAGATAAGGGATACTCTTATTATATTAGTAACTTAATTAAAGCCTTATATAATACTACTTATATATAAAGATTAAAGGGATAATACTCCTACTAGGGGTTAATATCCTTAAAGAGGAAGAGGAAATTTCTAAGGGTAAAGAGATAATAGCTTATATATAAAGTAAAAAGGGCGGGGCGCTATTAGGGTATTATTATACCTTCCTTAAAGGCCTAAGCCTAACCTTTCTACTATTAAGTATTATAATTATTAAAAGAAGGGATATATAGCTAAGGATTACTAGAGCGCGAAATTAATAATTATAAGTATTATAATTAATAGGCCTATAGCTAATAAGATATCTAGTAATAAGCTAGCTAAGAAAGACTTATATTTAAAAAAAACCCTAAGTACTATAATTACGTCCGCTATTATAGTATAAGGGAAGAAGTAGATATGGCGACTTATTATTATAGTATAAATAGAGCTTAAGAGCTTATAAAGAGAATTTATTATATTAATTAACTCTAGAGTAGATATTAATTATATTAATATACGCTTAATAAAGGAGTAGGATTAAGAAATAGACTCTAGCTCTAGTAATATCTTATATAATAGAGTTAGAAACCTAATATTATTACTAAGTTCTTATATAAGAAAAATTAAACTTATTAATTCTAATAGTATTATATAATATTATAAGGGCGCCTTTTATATAATAGTAAACCTTAACTATAACTTCTACCTTAGATATTTATAATTAAAGGAATAAAATCCCTAAGTAGATTAGCCTATATAAAACTAGTAATTCCCCGTTAAAGAAAGTAATATTAAGGAGTACTTTAGTACTACTAAAGCCCTAGATAAGTAGCTTAATAGCGTTATATTTATTACGGCGTGCTTAGGAGTAGATAATAAAAGCCTACTACTTAAAGTTAAGCTTCTTTTAGAATTTTAGGAATTCTAAGATATCTTTTTAATTAAGAATACTAGGGCGCTACTAGCTTATATATATTATAATTACGCGATTAATATAAAGGAGAATAAAGAACCCCCCTTTAACCTACTTTATAACCTATTAGAGAAAGAGTTACGCGTATTAAGGGAGTACCTTAAGTAGGCTTTAGAAAAGGGGTAGATTTATTATTTTATAAGTTTAGTAGGTATATTAATTCTTTTTATACTAAAAAAGGATAAAATATTATACTTATATATTAATTATAAGGCGCTTAATAAGATTATAATTAAGAATTACTACCTACTTTTATTAATTAATAAAATATTAATAAGATTAATTAATATTGAGTACTTAACTAAGTTAGATCTTAAGGATATATATTATTACCTATAAATAAGAAAGGGTAATAAATAGAACATTATATTTTATATAAGGTACGGCTATTTTAAATATATAGTTATACCTTTTAGACTTATTAATATACCTACCTTATTCTAAGTATATATTAATAAGGTCTTAGCGGGACTACTTAATATTATTTATATTATTTATCTAGATAATATTCTTATCTACTCCTAGGATAAAAAGTCTTATATTAGAGCTATAAAGGTAGTATTATAATATCTTTATAAATTTAAACTTTATATTAGCTTAAAGAAA
>JAABUX010005727.1_pt1 | contig 15151 bp, 4 predicted proteins | sample 5561851 | NCBI WGS metagenome assembly JAABUX01 (sample SAMN10711883, study PRJNA513361) | rock metagenome | isolation source: Antarctica rocks | place: Antarctica: Victoria Land, Richard Nunatak red sandstone | collected 2016-01-03 | reverse complement strand
CGAGGCCCTGGAGAAACTCCGCCCTCGCATCCTTAAAGTCGGAGAAAAGGTCAAGATCCTTTATGAAAAGAGGGATGGTGTACCGGTTGCGGTGACACGGTTGTATTTTGCGGATGGGGAGGGGGGTGTTGAATATTGTTATGGGAAGGGTGAGGGGTCGGGATATTCGGTGAGGGATTTCGTGGGGGGGGTTTGGGGGGAGAGGGAGAGGGGGAGGGGGAGGGGGAGGGGGTATGAGGAGGATACATGGGAGGTATGAGGGGTGTTTTGGGTTGGAGAGCTCGTGGTAAGGGGTTGAGCCAGTGGTAGCGATGGAGGATTGAGTTGAAATGGCTTTTCTGGCGTGGCGAAACGTGGGAACCTAGGCAGTCTGCACTTGGGAATGATTTTGGCGTGCGATTTGTTTCTGAAATGGTGATCGAGCAGTGGGTCGTGAATGACCTCAGGAGTGCTGGTGGCAGCGGTCCTTCTTTTCAGCAGGGTCGAATGCTGCAATACCAAGTTAGCAAGCACATCGATAAGTAGGGCATCATTATCTACGCACGCTTCCTCCAGAGGGCGAGTCAAACTCAGAAGAAAACGCTGTATTGCGATTCCTAGTAGAGGTGGGCGGTAAATGCATCACGCATACAGGGCGCTACCAGGTATCAGCACAGAGCGATGTCGGCTTTCCAACAACTCACGTCCACCAAGCCTCCTCTGAAAATCTCGAAATGCGGTGAATCTAGGTACCTCCCTCCGTCCTCTTTGCTTCTGCATCAATTTTCTCCAGTGTAGATTGCAGGAGAGCCGTCATCCTATCGCAGTAATCCTTCTTATCAAGCGGCAAAGCAGAGATAGCTCTCTCAATCAATGGTCTCTTGAAGCGTTTCCAGTCCGACTCGAGCAATCTGCGTAGTATGTCTTCATGCTGGGGATAATCCTTTTCATGTTTGACCGGCGCAATGGAATGCACAAAATGAGGAAGACATTCACCTTTGTCTAGCAATGCGAGTACTACGCTATCGTAACCTCTTCGCGCGGCGAGTACAATCGCGCTCTCATCATACGTAACTCTCGCTATCCTAACATTCTTTATCGGCGAAATCGCTGCGTAAGTGTCGGCGCCGTATTCAAGAAGCATTTCTACAACGCCTAAAGAACCATGGGCTACGGCTTTCTGTAGGGCATTCATCCCGTAAACTTCAGCTGCGTTGATGGATATTGAAGCTACGAGCTTATCCTCGTGTCTTAAATTCTCCAATAGAACCCGGACGACTGATACATGCCCATGTTCTGCAGCATAGTGAAGAGCCGTTGCACCCGAGTTTATATGATCCAGTCGGACCCACCGAACCCCTCTATTAAGAAGGGTATCAACGACCAGCTCATGTCCGTTAGTTGCAGCTGAAAGGAGGGCAGTGTGGCCTGCAGCCTTACTTATGCACCCTTCAGCAAGATTGGAGCCTTTATCAATATGCTCTCCTGTTAGAAGTCTCACTACTTCATCATGTCCATTAGATGCGGCCAAGCCCAGGGCCTTCTCTAATAAGGGTGAATTATAAGTGCTGGGTTTGTATTCTGAAAACTTCAGCAGATGCTCAAGGACCTTGGCATGCCCCGAAGCAGCAGCTACGTTCACGGCCCTGGTGCTGGTTCTGTCGAACTTGTAGACTTCTAGAAGCTGCCCAACTATAGAATCCTGACCGTAGCGGCACGCGAGTAATAGGGTTACGTCGGTTTTCCTTTCATGAGCACAGTACTCTCGGACATATGGCTCCATAAGGGACCAGTGGCCAATTTCTGCGGCGTAGTGGAATAGTGACATAAATGAAAAGCTCGAGTTATTTGATCCAGGCGTTTTAGGGCAGGACACACAACCGTAGGGACCGAAATGCCGGTTCCGACCCCAAGGTCGAAATTCAAATGCTAGAAGTTTGTCGTATACCAACTTCCGAAGACTATAGCAAAGGTCAGAATCTGAATCAAAGTACTTGGTATGGTATGCCCAGAACTCGATGATATACTGTAGTAGTGCGAACTGGTTTACGTATTCGACTGGAAGTTCTTCTTTTACCATTGCTCTGGGCTTCAGCTGTTTTGTCCAATCGACTACCGGAGCTGGAGTTGATGGATTTACACCGAAGAACCTGTATGCTAACTCATAGACGGATTTCCCTACTCCGAGAATGCTAGGAATCCATACTGGGCCGCCCGATCGCAATATGCCAGGCACCTCGAGTGAGCCGGGAGGCTTTCGGAGAGTGATTTGCGATTCGAAATCGGAAAAATTGAGATATGTGACACAGAAATGTCCTAGGTATTGCGGCGCGCTCTCGATAATCAAATTGTGGGGGTCATCCCCTCGATCGGTACTCGCTTTAGTGAGCAGGTACTGCTGGACCGTATAATGTGCAAAGCGGACTGTACTGTCTGCCTCATCTCGCACAATCAAACTTCGGCATGACTCCATCATGAGATCCTCGTGGGGAATTTTGGCATCATCCCAACCTTTGTCGTCAATATCAAATCCCACAGCTTCCTGAAGCTCCGCAACCTTTAGTGGCCTCTGGGCATAGATTATCCACGTCAGTATCTTGCTTACAAGGTATCTCATCTTCCGTTTCGTAATCTTTGATAGGATACGTTCGTAGGTTTCGAAAATACCATCCGGCAGATCGCTCAAAGTCTCGCGAATCTTTGCATCCGACGGCGCCTCGCAGAGCTCATCAAGCTGGAAAAAGACCCACAGAAACCTATGAAATTAGCAGCGGAAGCGGCAGCAAACTGCTTCGGCTACTTACATGCCGTTAGCCTTGTCCACCAATTCCGACACGATCACCTGCTCCAGCTTCGGATCACGTAGCCTCAGCTGTCCACCTTTAATCCGTGATCGTACTGAGCCAGAGATGAAAAACTTGATGTCATTTCCCAAAGCAGTCGGAGTCACATGGACGCGAGCGAACTTTGCAAGTGATCTCAAGATGTTGTCTTCTTCGCGGCAAGAGACAAACAGCTTGATTACAGTCGACCCCAGAAAGGTTAAACGTTCAAGGAACGCAATCATTTGCTCTTTGGCTTCTTGCTCGCACTCATCAAGACCATCAAGAATGATGGTCACAGCAGTATTCAGACTGATTGCCGAGCATAGCATACTCACTATTTCATTGCAAGTCAGTGATATTGAATCGTCCTCCAAGGCTTCTTTCACCTGCACGGTGACCTCGCGTGGAATCGGACCAGCAGTGAAGAGTTGTTTCAAGAGAGTTCCAAGAATCCGGTTCATCTGGAGTGTTCGTTGGTCTGTATAGTCGCAGTAGTAGTATAGCACCTTTGCTTTCTCGGAAGTTGGATTTGCGTCAACAACCATAGATGCTAACACAATTTTTCCACAACCAGGGATACCATGGCAGCAGAGATACGACGACGTGACTGCTCGTTGCCAGTTGAGATACTCGTGGTCCAGAAACAACCACTCGCCTGTTCCATGATATCGAAGACTCTGCAGCTTCAAGTGCTTGGCCTTGGTATCGACAGATGGTATTGCTGCAAGGATTCTTCGACGTATGTCTTCGTCCTTCTGCCGCTCAAGCTGCCGCTGATTCGCAATGGTCAATGCCCTGGAATCAGCGGCTTCGACCATGTGCGATAAACCCGCTTCTTTTTCAAAATTTTTCCGATGTTGGCGAAAGCGCTCAATGTACTCACCACATTGCCGTTCGAAGGGTTTCCAGATCAGCTTGAAGGCAACCTTAAAGCTAGTCATTGCAAATCGCTGTCCATGGCGGAATACAGCCTTACATTCCGAGCAGAATTCAATGATATCGACATATGCCATTGAAAGGGACTGTACGAGGCGTTCGTGATTGGGAAAAAGACTTTCGTAGACTCGGAAACGTGGCAGCACGTCGCCAATCCTTACGAACATCTCCACAAGCTTATCGAAGTACTTGCCAAATGCACCAGCGATCTAGATGGGCTTTGAATCAATATATGGCTAGGGGTTCATAGAACGATGTGATCAAAGACTCACGTGCAGCACAACCCGGATGCTGCCCCAGAGTGGGCTCAGCACCAGAGGATACGCATTGGAATAGACGTCAAGCGCTTGGCCATATTGTTCGATGGCCTCCCTTAGCGGCTGAAGCTTGTTAACGATCGCGAACGATTTACTTCCAGCAGTGTACTTTTTCTGGGCAGCACTAGCGTCATAAAATAAAGTCTCCGGAGTGGCCTGGTAGTAGAGTTGCTTCTCTTCGACCGTCAGGTCTTCGAGGTAGCGGTCCTTTGCCCGTGTCCAGGCATCTTGCGATGGGAAGTTGGCTTCCATCTCCCAATCTGATACGGAACAGTATCAGAAGTCTCCAGTGGGATGTTGTCATGGGCTTGGTTTTATCACCGATTCTGCAAGCAAGGCGCACTCCAAACTCCCCTCTAGATTGAGAGTGAGTGGCTGTGATTAGAAGCGACCTTTCATCCAACTCGCACAGCCTGATCAAAAAGGACTCATAAAAGCAGATGGAGGATGATTTCCGGTCCTCGGTAGAGCAACCTCTTGTGCTTGCTGCGATTCCTGAGATTTGCAGAACGACAAGCGAGCGTCATGCGGAGTCAATCTCGACTCGCAAATGCAGTTGTAGGAGGGGTCTAAAACATACAATGGTAGCAGATGCTCATGGAGAAAGTGGGCAGAGGACGATGAGGTTGACTAGCGCCTTGGCGCCTCAGCCGCATAGGGCTGGATATGAGCCCCATACCTAGGTGGTGCTCAGCCACGTTCTATAACAATGAAGCTACGGTAAATTGTAAATATACCACGTTTTCTTAGATAATTTATAAAACTACTACATCTATATTATAAAACTACTATACCTCCTTATTAAGGTATTCTAGGTCTAATATATATAGAACTACGTAGTACCTACTAATACTATTATTATTATAGTTACTATACCTACTATTACTATTCCTAGAGTTATAAGTCTAATTAATATTAATAGGATTAATTATAAGATAAGTACTAGAATAGGTTATATATTAATATTAAAGATAGCTGTAACCTAGTTAGCTAATTCCTCCTAACTATATTTTAATAGTAAGTTTAACTCCTACTCTTTCCTTCTAATATTATAATATTACTATAATAAAAATAAATAGTACTATAACTTATAGTAGTAACAATTTTAGGGCTACTACTTAAGAGGAAAATATAGTAGTAGTAAAATTTAAGTATAATTAATATTCTATTTAGAATAATATAATATAATATACGCCTTAGAAATACCTCTATTAACTAGTAATAATATTTAGGGCTAAAGAATTATTTTTTTACTATCTTATTTCTTATAATATATAAGAAAACTTATAGATAAGCTAAGGGTATAACTACTTATAACTTAGGAAGGTAGTATAAGTTATAATATATATTAGACTATTAGTAGAATATTATAAAAGCTCTAATAGAAACCTTTAAGGTATATAAGAAAGTAGAGCTTAATAGTAGTATACTATAATAATAAGGGTATATTAATTAAGCTAATAAGGACGCTTATTCCTTCTAAATATATATATTATCTACTTTATAAGAGATTAGAGTAGTATATATAACTATTTATAAGTATAAATATTATTTCTTAAGATAATTTCTTACTAGAGTTTATTATTTTAGCTATAAATAAGATTTAGCTAGCCTCTAATAAAGAATAAAGCCCTTCTCTATTCTATTTATTCTTAACTATAATTAATATCGATATTATTAGGGATTATTAGTACCTTATATTCCTTAAAAGTAGTCTTAATATTATAGATAAACGGCTTATACTTTACTTATTAATAAGTTATTAACCTTACTATTAGTATAGATATCTAGTTACTATCTATCCCTAGATTATAAAATTAATTTAAAATTAAAAAGAAAGAAGAAGAAGATATCTATTATAATAATACTAAATAAGCTTATATAATATTTAATTAGTTATAATACTTATTAATTAGCTTACTACTACTATACCTTACTACCCTACTTCTTATCTTTCCTTCCTACTTCTTAATATCTATCTTCTCTTCTACTTCTCTAATTATCTACCTTATAAAGCCTCTACTTAATAGAATTCTTTTTAAAGAATAATAGTTAAAAGCTTAATAGCTAGCGCTAATAGAGGCGCTTAATAAACTATATAAAGAGCTAATATCTATATAAGGACGACTTAGGAAAGTATTAAGATAGTAAAGTAGGAAATTATTAAATAGATAATTATTAATAGCTAATCCTTTAAAGTAAAATATTCTAATAAGATAAGATAGATTATTATATATAGGAATAATACTATTTATAACTTTTATATATATATTATCCTAGTTACTCCTATTAGAAAAGGTAGTTATATAGATAAAAGATCTATATATTATTTAAAGCTTATTAATTATAAGCTATACTATTAGTCTATCTATTAAGGTTAAAAAAGGAAGTATATACTATTAATCCTAGCTAATAATCTAATAAGTAGATTATAGTATACTTTTAAGCCTAGGACGAAGTTAGAGTAGATATAGTTCTTTAAGTAGCTAGTAGGAAATCGTATTAGTTATAATACTAGCTAGTATACTAGTTAGAAGATTATTAATAAGCTATTTAGTAATAGTACTAAGTTATTTAAGAAAATACCTAGTCTTCTAATAGATATTAATATAAAGACTAATTAATTTATCTAGTATTAGGTAATTCTAAAGGCGACTTAAGAGGCTTTTAAAGAATATAGGAACTTTATTATAATTAATACCTATTATACTTATATTAAGTATTCTATAATATTACTAGGTATTACTACTCTTAATAGTAATAACTAGATACTTCCTCTTACCTAGGCTCTTATTCTAAAAGAAAATTAAGAGTATTAGGCGTACTTCTTGAAAGGAGTACGGCGTTTCTATCCTTTACTAGATAAGGCGAATACGGTTATTATTAGTAATAAATATAAAGGTATTAAACCTATATTATTTTCTAGGAGTAGCCTACTTATATTACTATAAGTATATCTATAATAATATCTAGAAGTAATAGCCTAGTATTAAGGGTCTTTTCTAGTAAGTTATAAGAGCTAGAACTAAGTAAGCTTTTAGGGTAGTTATAGTAATAATATAAAAATAAAATAAATCTAAAATAGCTAGCTACCTAGAAGTAATTTAATATAATTAATAGATAAGATATACCTACGGGCCGGAAAGATATAGGATTTCAGTATAGGATCGAGGCGATTTTCGGACTGAGATAGGATATCCTACAGGATATCCTAATAGCAAATCGCGAACTAGGCCTAATCAGGTAATATTTTTTATAGGCTAAAAATATAGCCTAAACCCTATTTAATACCTAAAAAGTTTATAAAAAACTCTAAAACTCGCTAAGATATAAAGCTCTAAATTTAATATAATTAATGCGTTAGCTTGTATAGTAATTAAATCCTATATCTTTCCGGCGAGTAGATATACCTTTCTATAGCCTTAATTTAGATATAATACCTTAAATATCTAGGAGTTAGTTAATTCTTAATAGAGGTAACCTTAAGACTTACCTATTACTATTATATTAACCTACCTCTAGGTCTCTCTAATAATAAAGATATATAAGCGGAGTACCTTATATTATAAGATAGTTACCTTTATAAATAAAAGTATTACATATATAATAGATATAATAGATAGAGCGGACTATATAATAACCTAAATATCTAGCCTTATAATTATCCTTATAAAGACTAAAAATAGTAGTATATATATTATAAATATTAATAAGTAATTATATATATATATAGACTTTTAGGATTAGAAAAGACCTTATATTTATATATATACTATATATTAGAAGTAAATTATTAATCTTAAAGAGCTTATTAATAGAATATATTCTATAGAAATATATTAGAAGATATACTAATATTCCTTACTACCTATTATACTTAATAAAGTAGAGCCCTTAGATAATTATTATACGCCTCTCCTTACCTAATATATAAGATAACCTTAAAAGAAGAGACTTTATTCTAGGGCTAATAATAAGTAGCTCTATTACTACTCTAAGTATAGAAGTATAGAATATAATAAGTAAATATATAATAAAGATTAGCTACTTATATTTCTACTTAATAAAAATCTTAATAACCTAGCTAATAAGACCCCTAGTAAGTAATAGAATATATACCTAAGTAATAATAAAGGTAAGGAAGGTAGTAAAAGTAATAGTTTAAGTAATAATAGGAGGGAAAGATCTATATAAGGTATTTAGCTTAGAGAAGGTAAATATTTATCTTTTTATATATTAAGAAGAATTTTACTGAAAAATATAATAATCTACTATTAATTTTAGTATAATACCCTTTAATATAATAGTATTTCTTTTTAATTACTAAGTCTATACTATAGAATATCTATACTAGACTAGCCCTACTTATAATTTTCTCTTTATTAATTAATATTCTATTCTTCTTATATTCTAAATAAAAGAAATATCTATTAATAAGATTCTAGGTTAAAGAAATAAATAACTTACTAATAGTAGTAATAATAGTAATACTATAAGTAATTAGTTATCTAATATCCCTAATATTCTAGTTATATTAAAACTAGCTTAGGCTAAGTAGAGGCTAACTACTAGTATAGCTAGTAAGGGAAAGGAATAAAAGACTAGCTTAAATCTAGGTATAATATTAGACTAAGATTATCCTTTAACTACTATTATAAATAAGGAAGACTTTATAAATAAAGAAGATTTAAATACTAGAATATCTAGCTCTCTATATAATTAGGGCTCTAACTCTTCTAAAATACGTCGCTTTAGTAGTTATAATAACTCTAGCTTTTATAATAAGGGGACTAATAAAGAGGAGATTACTACTTAGAAAGCCTAGCTCTAGAGTAGTAATACTAAGGAAGTAGACTTATACTAGAGGCTAGTTAATATAAGTAACTTTAATAAGATAATTAAGAAATAGCTAGAGGACTACCTTAACTTTAAGGTATATTACCTTAAGGTAGCCGTTATAAAGGCTAAGAAGAGTTATCTATTATTAATAAATTACCTTATTAGAAATAAATATCTATTAGTTAGAAAAGTTTAGTAAAATTACTAGCTAACCTAATTTAATTCTAGTACCTCCTACTATTAAACCTAACCTAATATTTAAAGGAAAGAAACTTATAAAGATAATATTAAAAGCTAAGCTCCTTTAAAGATAGGCTTTTTATAATTTAGAGTATAAAGATCCTAATAATCTACTTAATTATTTACTAGCTAGAGTAGTAGGTTATTAGTAAATATATAATCTAGACTATTAGTAAAAGGTAAATTTAAAGTATTAGTTATATATATTAACCCGCTATTTATAATAGCTACTAAGTAGCCTACTTTCTATTTATACCTTATTAGTAATTCGGGAACCTAGCCCTAGAAGCTCTAGTAGCTTAACTAGCCCGTATAGGAGGACTTATACTTAGGAGTTATCATGCTAGCCCGAATAGGAAATATTATAAGTATTACGTTACATATTACTAATTAAATAGTAAACTAGGCTAACTTCAAAGTTTAAGCTAAAACGGACTAGTACTTACTAAGATACTAGCTCCTAAAGTTAGAAGTTTTTAAAATAAAGAAAGAAAAACTTCTAACTTTAAGAGCTAGTATCTTAGCGAGTACTAGTCCGTTTTAGCTTAAACTCTAAAATTAGCCTAGTTTACTATTTTATTAGTAATATATAATGTAACACTTATAATATTTCCTATTTAGGCTAGTATAATAACTCCTAAGTATAAGTCCTCCCGTACGGGCTAGTTAAGCTGCTAGAGCTTCTAGGGCTAGGTTCCCGAATTACTAATACTATTATAAGGCTAACTAATAGCTTTAGCTAGAAGCTACAGTTATAATAAGTAGTAAGCTAGATATCTCCTATCCTAGTAGACTTAATTAGACTATTAAACCGTCTATAAAGCTTATTAAGATAGAGTAGATTAAGGTAGAGTTAGAAGATAATCCTAACCTTACTCTACTAAGAGTATAAGAGATAGTAAGGAAAGGAGTTTACTTAAGAGGTTAGTTAATATTAGAAGGAATTAGATTACCTATTAAGAAGAAGTAAAGGTAAATTAAACTAAATTATATATATAATTAGTTTAGTCTTTATCTTAATAACTATAAATAGGAGATAAAGGCTAGGTAAATAGCTCCTAGGGTAAAGGTAATAGTAATAGTAACGGTAACGGTAATAATATTAGTATTAGTAATATAGTTATAGGTATTATAGCCTTAATAAGGAGGTGTAGTAGTTTTATAAGATAGGTGTAGTAGTTTTATAAATTATCTAAGAAAACGTAGTATATTTACAATTTGCCGATGAAGCTATACATACCCAGAGGATATACAAATTAAATCCCAAGAATGCTAGTATCTAAGGGTATTATTTAGCACCGACTTATACTTACATACTTTCGCCCTCCTTGAAAACTACTAATTCGTAGATAGCTTCACCTATCTCTATCCCTTCTCCCCTTTCCAGCTTTGAATGTCGTATACATTCTACACTCAGAGACGTAAGAACCCGGATGCTAAAGTTTCTATCGAGGGCAGATAGCCTTGTATCCCTGACTCCAGATAAAAGCTATACAATTCAGGTTGTAGAGTCGAAATATTATTTCTTTTCGCTCTACCTTGAGATTCTCACGAACTGGATACCTCGTCTACTATGTGCCAAAGCCGTAATGCTGGTCTTTCAGAGTTAAGTATGCGTTATGGAGGATGGCTCGGTTTTGGAGGTCGTGAGTGTGTACGAGCATCTGTAAGCTTCATGAAGTGACCATCGTGGAGATATAGCAGGCGGATACACGGCTGCAGAGTCACATCATTGGACAACAGCTTATCACAAAAGTGATGGCATTCTTTTGTCAATTTGCTCTAACAAGAAATCCTTGGTATTACAAGGTTACTGCATTCGCAATTACACCACTCCATAATCTGGCCTGGAACAAGTAATGAAAGCATGCATGATCTATCTCAATCTCCCCCTTCAAACATCATCGTCAAATCAGAGTACCACCATCGAGCCCAATCTCAGTCCCAATCGAATCGCCCGACGCTTACTGCATAGCGCTACCGCCCGTAAGGAGTGCCTGGAGGGCATTTCCCACGTGCTCTTGTCGCTCATCTCTGTAAGTCTGAGGACGCCATTGCATGCCCATCACCCAGAACAAATGACAGTAAGCATCCAATTCGAGGCCTTTTAATAATTGTGGTTTCATCGACCTGTGTACACGCAATTAGCGATCATGTCTGACGGGAAGATGGTGGTAGGCACACCTCCACTCGCCCAGGTCCTCAGGATACAGGGTCGTATACAGCCCACGGTCCGGATCGGGGTTAATGTTGAGTTCGTTGAGTTCATCACGTAGGAATGCCCTATAGGATTCCGTACCCTTCGGCATAGGCTCAAGGGCGTAGCCGTTTTGCGGTAGACGTTGAGGCTTTGTTGTATAGCTTATGCCTTGGAGTAAGAACGTCAGCCCGTGGTCTGAAAGGAACCGTATGAGAGTGGTGTACTCACCTTTCCTTGCGACGCTTAAGTTGATGTCAATGACCTTGAGGTACACGTCAAACGTCCTGACATTCTTTTCGCCAGCTGGATGGAAATCATAATATGCGCCAATCAAATTTTGACGTTGCCAGTCAGTCATCGTTACTATCATGTTCTGGAGTGTGGTAAATTTCAATTCGCGTAGAACCCCCGTCGATTCGGCTGTTGACACAAGGATTAGTGGCTCATTCAAGACTGTCTACTATCAATGACACCCACATGAAACCGACGAGTATATGGACGAATGTTCAGCGTCCTGGGCCGAAGGACTAGACTCCTGGTGCGAATGACTAGGCTCCTGGTGCGAAGGACTAGGCTCCTGGTGCGAAGAAGTAGATTTCTGGTGCGAAGAACCAGAATCCTCGTACGAAGAGTGGAGCGAGTCGGACGCCCCCAAGCGGCGGATTGGGCGAACGGCTTGGGACACCACGGTCATTAGTCCGTGAAAGTCAAGAATCTCAGAGACACTGACTTGATGCGTTCGAGGTACTGGTAGAAGACATTCAGTCGAAGATATTTCAGTCTACCTACAGTCAAAAACTCTTCGTTCATATCAGTGTTGTAGAACAGGGTACATGACTTACAGCTACTCCAAGCTGTGGAATTCTTTCTAATTCGAACCGACTCGGCGAGTGTACCACTTGAATGAAGTCGGCTTTCAGTATTGATATTTCCAAAGTCTTCCGAGAATATACTAGGTAGATTATCGCAAGCGGTTCGAAATGTTTAACAGAACCAGGAAGTAGAAGGGTCGACATCCCAATATGTACCACGGGTGAAGTCGCACAACATCCCCACAACGCGGTTCGGAAGACGAGAATTAATTGTTTCAGCACACTAGAAATCCCCATGCATGACAAGAAAACCTATCGATAAAGCGCAGACCCAATGCGTACATTAAAAGTCGTACAAGATGTACTCGGTATCAACTGGCAACCATTCGTTACTCGGGTGGTGCGTCAGAAGATGGACGAGCCACGACTTCACAGGATCAAGAGCCTTCGCCAATACGTGCGAAACTAATCAGCAGCTGACAATAGTCAGAATCGTCATCAATAGGATAATCGAGCAATGATAGATTTGTACGGCGAAGCCCACACGGATGAAGAATCTCGATTAGTACAGACAGGTGTAGCAAGGCATCAACCACAGCTACGAACCACGCGCTCTGGGGATTATGAGCCTTCGCAACTACGTCCAACTGCTAACAGTAGCTGGAAATAGCAAGAGCATCTCTAAACAGGACCGCCAACCAGTCACGCCTTTGTACAACCTCGGCATACGTACGTAGATTTCCACATACCGTAGACCATTAAAGCAAGTGTGCCAACAATAGACATTCGACGACGTACAATTGCCCGGCCCGACGGACGCGCAATATCAATCGCCACAGATAAGTGTAGAAATCACCGAATCCGTTCATTGACAACAGGATAAAGCATAACACAGTCAGCCAGATATTGGAGGGTTATTGAACCCTAAGAGCCACAAAAAAATATGGGAGATCCACATAATTTCTAGCTCTAGAGATTGATAGCAGGGCTATGGGTTTTTTGTAGCGATGTCATGTTATTGTACCTTGTGGTAGTACATTTTTTGTCAGAAGCGCAAACCACACAGGAGAATGGACGCTGAATTCGTCTCCTAGGCGTGGGCAAGGATTTGTTGAACGCTAACAATCGAGGTGTTACGTATGTACGTGTATCAGGACAACGGTGCTGTAGATCACATGTAAGGGTGCTGAAATTCATTATATCCGTGGTAGAGTGCCTGCGGCGGGTGTGGGTGAGTCAGGATATTGCATGCGAGGATCTGTAAGGCCATGGGCGGAGCCATATAGAACTGATCTATGGAGGACCAAGACGTGACCAAAGCTTGGATCTTGGAGAATGCCTCATATACTTAGGATGTCGTTCAAGCAGATCGGAAGAGGAGATTAATTTTGAAGGCTAGGGATTATGGCGCGGTGCGGTTATAGGATGGGACAACAGTTCGTAATTCACATCTTGTCCCGTGAGTACTGGGTAACGCATGTGCAAGGTAAACCGCTGCTACTCGAACGGTTCTTTAATTGCCCTCCTTCGCTTCGATATCCTGTGATAGGAAGGGGAACCCTCATATCTGCCAATGAGGTATAGTGCCAATTGTCGAGCCACCAGCGACCACATCCACGACACCTGTGATGGACCTGATGTTGACGATCCAGCCCCGTATGATGCCCCCACATAGCTCTTACTTGAGTGTCCAGCTTCATGTGTAATTGCATGATGGACCTGATGTTGACGATCCAGCCCCGTATGATGCCCCCACATAGCTCTTACTTGAGTGTCCAGCTTCATGTGTAATTCATGATGGACCTGATGTTGACGATCCAGCCCCGTGTGTCGCTTCCACATAGCTCTTACTTAAGTGTCCAGCTTCCTGCGTATTTGCAAGCTGGGAAGACGCCTTTAGCGTTCACGCGCGCGGTCTGCTCAGAACTATAGTCGTTAATTTCGTAGATTGAAATAGCGTCGCGAAGAGCTATAACCCCACACGCCTCCACTGGCCACCATATCTAATGGATGATATGTTCAGCAACATGTTCTTCAGGGTTGTGGAGAGGAGCCTCCGGATCCCGGCCTCCCAGATACCAGGACCGATTCGGTCAGAGCTTGGACGGTCTCGCTATTGCTCTCGTCGCATATGAACATTGAGTTCTTGCCGCGGCTTTTCACAATAGCCGCGGGTATAGCTTGATCATCCTCCTCTTCAAGACGCACTCATGGCATGGTTGGTAGGTTGGCAAAGAGGACCAAAGCGCCTTTCATAGTCTGAGCGAGGGCGTTGGCAAGTTCAAAGCTCCACCACACATAGATGGTGGGACAGGATTTGCCCACAAGGGATCTAGAGACATGTGGTAGGGAAGAGAGTGTATGAGCTATGGCGGTTGGAGCACTCATGGTCATTCAAGAAGCTCTTGATTGGCTTGAGAAGGTAAAGAATAGGGTTGTGGTAGGAGTCAGTCTCTGATTTGCTGACTGGCCCTGTAGTCTCGGAACAAGGGATGTACATCGTACTGCGTGAAAGAATGCTTGTAGACGAGGGGGATTACACAATTCTGGAGTCAGGGAACACAGCAGGATTGATTTCGTAGAATAGAACTATTCTATGATTGGTGGGGGATGATTATGTAATCACAGCCTTGGCAATCATCTTCTCTTCTTTCAGGCTGCCTTGTCCACTACGCTCGCCAACAATCGAAAAATGGTCATTTCCAAAGAAATCAAAAATCTTGGACGAGAAAAGCTAGCTATATCCGTCACCACACCAATATTCGGTACACAAATGCAGTATTCATATGTTGTTGTACGCCACATGCACCTCGGCCGATAGATATCGGTGGGTTCTAGTACCAATTTATTGGAGAGAATACAATATATAGGAAGTTTTGCAATTTTCGTCCACTGAAGAGTGTCGTTTGGAAAAAAAACAATTCCTATCCGTTCTCTTTCCCAACTTCATCAGCAGAATACGCAACGCTAACTCCAAACAGCCTTCCCCCCCCCCCCTTTACC
>JAABUX010005726.1_pt1 | contig 15153 bp, 10 predicted proteins | sample 5561851 | NCBI WGS metagenome assembly JAABUX01 (sample SAMN10711883, study PRJNA513361) | rock metagenome | isolation source: Antarctica rocks | place: Antarctica: Victoria Land, Richard Nunatak red sandstone | collected 2016-01-03 | reverse complement strand
CTACGTGCTGCGCTACCACGGGCCCTACGCCGCCGAGGTCGCCGGCATCCACTTCCTCGAGGGCAACTCCAACCTCGGCGACGCCCAGACGCTGAGCCGTTAGCTGTTAGCCATCAGATGGTCGGCGGCGTCGTCGTCCTCAAGGCCGGTTTCAAGCGACAGGATGTCGGACAGGGCATCGTCGGCCGCGCTGTGCAGCGCGCGAGGTTGGGTCGCGGCGTGCTTTCGCCTTCGGTCCTACCAAGACTGCCGAGATGGGTGCGCCTGAACCCATTGGGGTACGTCAAGCCGTAGCCGACGAGGTGGGCGCCAAGGCCAGCACGTCACCCGCGATGGCGGTGTCGCGGTCGTCTGCCCAGCCCGTGCTGGACGCGCCGTTTCGTTAACCGAGGTAGGGCATAAAAGCTTCACGCCCTCTCCACCGATCGCAACCAGTTCCCCAGGCTGGCCACGCTTACGCCGGCTGGGAACGTCCAACCAGGCATAATGCCGGTCGGTGCGGGATCGCCTGCCAGCCCGTCGAGATTGATGTACGGCTCCAGTTCCGGCATTGCCCCGAGCGCGCGCAACACGTCCTCCTGCCGTGCCCCGATCACGGCTGGGAACGGCTGCACGGACATGTTCGTCTTGGGCCGTCGGACGATCTCGTCCGGTAGACGGTCGCGCATGGCCACGCGGAGAAATGCCTTCTTGATGACCCATGGTATGACGGGGAGCGACAGCAGGACATCGACCACGCGCAGGTCCAAATACGGGAACCACACCTCCATCGGTAGGTGGGGAACGCCGGGGTCGTACCATTCGTGGACGGCCATCTCGTAGGGGGACAGGAACCCGTCGTAGATCGCATAGTGTAGGTTATGCGTCGGGGCGGGCAAGGCGCGTCGTTCGCCCTCCCACCGGTCATGCAGATTGAGGCGTCGCGCGAAATCGTCGTTGACCCAGGCTGGAAAACGCGTCGGGGTCGCCTCGTCTCGCCGCGGCGATCGCAGGTTCCGCATGGCGCGCCGCAGGTTCGTGCCCAAGGGCGGAATTTGGTGCGCCGGCCGTACGCTATGCGCGACATCGAGAAGCGCGTCCCCAATAGCTGTCTGCGCGAGCAGGTCGCGCGCACTATAGCCGCGCATGTCCGTATTGAACGCGAGATCGGCCCCATGGCCGAAGAGAACCACGCGCCGGTCATCCGTGACCAGCGGTTGCCGAAGCGTCATCGCCGCGATGGTGATCAGATAGCAGAGGGGCTCGGGACCTTGGAGGTCAAGACGTCCCCAACTCTCGCGCAACGGGGCCGCGTCGGCGACATACTGCCGGTGCGGGATGCCGAGGGCAGCCGCCGCTATCTCGGCGAATCGCCCTTCGCGATCGTCCGCCGTCACCCGTGTGAAAACGCCCGTGAGGGCCTGCAGGTCGAGAGACTGTCCCCTCGCGGCCGCGACGTCGACGGCCGTCGCGGCGAGCGCGGTCGAGTCGAGGCCGCCGCTCATCAAGATCATCATCTTCTTCGTACGCAAGCGGTCGCCCACCGCCAGGTCCATAACCTCACGGAATCGGTCAACATACTCCGATGCCCGCCGATGATGGATTTTCGTGCGCACCGGAAAGGTATGGTAGCGGCACAGGCGCACGAGGAGGTCGCGCGCCTGTAGCGAGTGTGCGGCCGGGACACGCTGGATGTCGGCGAAGGCAGTCGTGTCGGGGTCGTGGTTGGTCCGGAACAGCAAGAAGTCGCCCATTGACCGCTCGTTCAGCCGCGCGGACACCAGGGGATGGTGGCGGATGCAATGCAGCGTATTGCTTACGATGAGGGATGGCCCGACGCGCGCGTAGTAGAGCAATTTCACCCCGAAGGGGTCTCGGGCGCAAAAGACGGTACGCCGTCTGCCGTCCCACACGATGAACGAGAAATCTCCTAGCAGGCGCCGCGGACAATCCTCTCCCCAGGTGAGGTAGGCGCGCAGCAACAGCTCGACATCGCTGGTCGTTGATAGGTCTAACGCGCGGGCCGCGGTATCGGAGGCGCCCAGCGCGGCACGGAGTTCCCGACGCGCGTCGACGCGCGCATCGGCGACAATCCACACGCTCCCATCCAGGCTGAACGGCTGAGGGCCATAGTGATCCTCGTCCGTCGTGGTCAATAGTGTGTGACCCAGGCCAACAGCGCCGTCGATCCGTAGGCTTTGACGATCGGGCCCGCGATAAGCCATGACATCGGTCAGACGTTGTGCAACGTCGCGGTCGACGGGTGCGCCGTCTACATTGAATACGCCGACAATACCGCTCATCGTACACTCCCAGGGGATCCCGCCCTGTAGGGCTGGGGATCTGCTTGCCGATCCGGCTCGGGACCCGGCATACCCCTACCTCCTCGTCCTGGTCAACTGACCGATCCTCCCCACTATAGCGTTTGGCCTCGATGTAGAACAGTTGTCCACATTCCGCTTGACTCTAGAACGCTCGTTCTACTATTATCGTGGTAACGGCTTGAGTGGGAATAGGACAGCCAACCGCGCGGCGTGTGCGCCACGGCGTGTCAGGGGTAACACGGAGGGTTCTCGATGAAAGAATGTCAACGGTGTGACGCGGGCATAGTGAGCGCGCTTGCGCTGAGCCTTGCGGCCATGATCGCGGTCGTGACGCCGGGCCTGGCGGCCACGGCCACAACCACGGCAGCCGCGAGGACGCCGATAGCGATGGGCTCACGTGGGCACGTCGCGTACATGCTCACGCCAGGCGAGCATTTCCGGGTGATCGTGCAGCGATTGCCCCGGCTGCAGGCTCAGCATCGCTATTGCCTCGGTCTGGCCAGCGCGCTCGACCGGGGGAGTCTACCGCTCAACCTGGGGCAGGTCCACCAAACGGCCGATGGCCGCGGTGATGTCCTGGCGATGGTCCCGCCACGCCTGATCCCGGCCGAACCACCAGGCCCCTACCTGCTCTTCGTCGGCGCCTGCACCTCCATCGCGCCTGACCGTCCCTTTGTCGCCCAGACGATAGTGACGATACGATAAGCGACGAGAGGCAGAGCACGCGCCCGGCCTCTCGTGACATGCGAAAGCCGGTGCTCAGGCGAAGATTTCGGTGGTGCAGTCGCCCGTCGGCAGGTGGATCTCGTGGCCGCGCGCGGGGCCGAAGTCGACGTAGAAGTCCTGATCGAGCGTCATGCCGCCCTCGGGGTGGCAGTCGACCTTGAGCATCCACGACTCCAGGCCTGGGTAGAACTGGTTATCCCAGGTGCTGTAGAGCGAGTTGGTGACGTAGAGCCGCCGCCCGTCCATGCTCAACTGCAGCATCTGTGGGCCGCCCGAGAGCTCGCGGCCGGCGCCATTGTGGCCGAATTGGACCGGGCCGAGCAGTCCGCCAGCCCAGACCTGCCCCGCCAGCCGGGGATGGGCGCGGTCGGAGATGTCGTACTGGCGGATGTCGCCGTGCAGCCAGTCGCTGAAATAGAGGAAGCGGTCGTCCATGGAGATGAGCTGGTCAGTGATCAGCCCCGGCAGCGGGAAGGGCCAACCCGCCACCTCGCGGCCCTCGACCTCCACGACCTTATCGGCCGTCCAGCCAGCGCCGTTCTTGTGTACGTGCCAGAGCGTGCTGGAGAGCGCCGCGCCGACGTAGCCCTCCTCGGCCTCGGGGTTGTGCAGCCAGCGGATTTCCAGCGGGATCATGCCCGTGTCGCCCAGGTCGATCGTCTGAGTCTTGGTGCGCTGCTCCAGGTCCCACACATGGACTTTATGACCGTATTTGCCGGCGGCGACATCCTCCAGGTTGAAGCCGGGGCCGAAGGTGTTGGGCGCGGCCCACTCGCTGGAGAGCATGAAGTTCTTGCGCGGCTGGTACCAGAAGTCATAGGCAAACTCCATATCGCCCTTGTCGTGCTCCCAGCGGCCCAGCACCTCGAAGGTCGAGGCGTCGAGCACGGCAAAGCCGCCCGGCGCGTTGCCGTCCTTGTCGCCGAGCATGCTGATAGTGATGATGCCGCCGGGCATGCAGTGGACGGTGTGCGGCGCGGTATAGCCGGTTTTCTTCACCAGTTCGTCGGGCTCGATGATCTTGTGCAGTTGGGGCTTGCGCGGGTCGCTGGCGACATCGACGATGTGGATGCGGCTGGAGCGGAAACCAGGGACGACGAGGTTGGCGCGCTGGAGATTGCTGTGGCAGGCCGAGGAGCAGACCTGCCAGCCGTAGTGGTGCAGCTCGTCGCCCACGTTGGGCATGGGCGTTTTATGCGTGACCTGCCCATAGGCGTCCGAGTCGGGATTGACGTCGACGACGGCAAGGAAGTCCGGCTCCGCGATGCCGGTCCCCTCGTGCAGGCAGGCGACATAGAGAAAGTCTTCGCGCGGCGCCTGCATCGCCTCGGCCGGCGAGGCGTAGCCCACGCGGGCGCCCTCGTGCTCGTGCGCGTCGTGCGCGTCGTGCGCGTCGTGCGCGTCGTGCGCGTCGTGCGCGTCGTGCGCGTCGTGCGCGTCGTGCGCGTTCATCGCATGTTGACTGTCGGTCATGGCTGTTCTCTCCTACTGTAGTTTTAGCGGGGCGTCCGTCTCGCGCCCTTCCCCGCCTTCCCCGAGGCGCATTCACACGATAACATGCAGGCGATCAGGGCGTCCAGGGCTACTCGGCATTGCCCCATGGAGACTCGTCTACGACGACGCGGCTTTCCACAGGCACGCCACGTACCAACGTATCCCGCACCACACAATACTGCTCGGCCTTCTCAATCAGGCGCGCGACCCGCGCCGGGTCCCCATCCGCGCGTACCCGTATCTGGCAGACAATGCGCTGGTAGCCCACGGGTGCTGCGCGCTCGGTCCCCATTGTGCCGCGGAAGTCCATCTCTCCCGTTACCGTTACCCGCAGGTCGTGGAGCACAAGGCCCATGCTGGCCGCGACCATCTTGATCGTGATCTCTTGACAGCCGGCGAGAGCCGCCAGCAACACGTCCCCCGAGCATGCCTCGGCCTCGGGCCCTCCGGCCATCGGGTGCGCGGCAATCTCCCATGTCGTCGCTCCACTGGTCACGCGCGAGCGTAGCGGGTCGTTGATCGGCGACGCGGTGTGCACGCTGTGCGCGAGTTTGGCAGTGTCCGGGTCTTGCCGGTAGCGGTCCTTGAGCGGCCGCTGCCGCTCCCGCAAATCTACGGCCATGGATATATCTCCTTTTTACCCCTCTGCTACTCTCTCGTCTCCCGGTTTGCGCTGGATGGTTGGATAGGCGGGTCCATTGATAACCAGGAGTGCCATCACGCCGACAAAGCCTCGCCCGCCTTCGCCAGCGCCGGCCGCTGACTGGGTAAGTCTCGGACCAGGGGCATGACGCGGCGCCCGAAGGCGGGCAGTTCGTCCGTATAGTGCAGGAAGCCGCACAGCACGAGGTCGACACCGACCGCCTCGTACGCCGCGATGCGCGTGGCAATGTGCTCCGGCGTGCCAATCAGGCGGGTCTTGAAGCCGTCGTTGTACTGCACCAAATCCTCGAAGGTCGACTCCGCCCACATGCCTTGCTTCTCGGCCGTGGCCTGCCCCGCGTGCTTGACCTGCGAGGCGAAGCTCTCAACGGCCTCGTGGTCGGCGTTGGCGATGATCTCGCGCAGGGTAGCGTGCGCTTCCTCCTCCGAGTCGCGGCAGATGACGAAGCCGTTCAGCCCGAAGCGAATCTCGCGCGGGTCGCGGCCATAGGCGGCGGCCAGCGCACGAATCTCCTGGATCTGTTCAGCCGCCTTTTCCACGCTTGTGCCATTCATGAAGTACCAGTCGGACACGCGCGCGGCCATCTGTCGGGCCGCCTTGGAATTGCCGCCCTGGAAAATGGAGGGGTGCGGGCGCCGCACGGGCTTGGGCTTGAGCGGAGCGCCATTGATGCGGTAGAAGTCGCCCTTGAAGGTGAACTCGTCCTCGGTCCACAGGCCTTTGAGCACGCGAATGAACTCTTCGGACCGGCGGTAGCGCTCGTCGTGGTCCAGCCAGGGTTCGCCGTAGCCGATGAACTCTCCTTTGAACCACCCGCTGACCACGTTAATGGCGGCGCGACCCTTGCTGATTTGGTCGATCGTCGCCACCGCTTTAGCGATGACGCCGGGATGCCACAAGCCGGGGTGGATCGCGGAGATAAGGGTAAGCTTGCTCGTCACGCTGGCCAGCGCGCTGGTCAGCGTGAGGGCCTCGAGTTGGTTCTCGGCGCCGTAGCTGGCGAAGAACCGGGCCTGCGAGAGGGCATAGTCGAAGCCCACCTCTTCGGCGGTCCGCGCCAGCCACGCGTTGTAGTCGAAGGACCAGTCGGTCCGCTGTGGAATCTTGGAGACGACGAGGCCACCGCTGATGTTGGGGACCCAGTAGGCAAATTGCGTATCCATCCCGCGCGCTCTCCTTCCGTCTGTGCGTTTATGGTACCGCGCTACGCCAACCCGTCCGTGCGTTTATGGTACCGCGCTACGCCAATCCGTCTGTCCGTCACAGGCCAAGGCGGCCATCGCCCGGCGGTCGTGTTTGCTTTGACCCTGTTCCGCCCTTGCTTTCTACCCATCCGGTCCGCGTCTTACTCGCTTATAGCGTCGTCTCCTGTCGTTCCTCTCGTAGCAAAGGTGTTTAATGAGATGACGTGGTGCGGACGGGGGCGTTCAACGGCGCGCGGAGCTTCCGCCGCGTACCCGATAGGCATAACCGCCCTCAGTCTGAATCCGTCGACCGGGTGATTGAGAAACGTGACGAGCCGGTCCGCGATCAGATCCTCCCAATGCTGGAGCGAGGTCGCCAAACCCTCGGCCACGACGGCGAGCCAAAGGGCTAACTGCACCATGCCCAGCCCCTGGTCCGCGAACGACCGCGTCGTGTCGTCGTCGGTGCTCCAGGCCGTCCGCATGGCGGCCACGCTCTCGCGGTCCTCGTAGATGAGCAGGACGGCGACGCCATCGCGGAAGCCATGCAGGCGCGCGAGGTAGCGATCGAGCCGGTCAGCGTCGAGGCGGTCGCGACACGCCTGGTCGACGAGGTCCCAGAACTCCTCCCGGCGTTCATCGAGCAAGACGATATGCCAGGGCGGGCGATTGTACGCGGCTGGGGTAAGCGTCGCCGCCCGCAGGATGCGATCGCGCATCGGCAGGGGGAAAGGACCTCCTCCCAGGCGACGGATTGAGCGGCGCTGAGCCAGTAGGGCGGCGAGCTCGTCCCCGCCCAGCGCCAGATCGCTCCTGCTATCGCGATGATGGGCCAACGCCGGACTCTGAGCTATCAATCCACCTCTCCTAACTATCACGACGCTGGTCGAAGACAAGACCGCACGAGCACGAATGGGCGCACAAAAACTGCCTTGAGGGTGATGGGGACATTAGGGGCCGTTCGGCTGGGAGCGCCCGGCGCGGCCACAACTTCTCATCGTCGCGCGCTACACCGATGGACGCGGCGCCTACCAGGCAACGGCAGGTGGTTACGACGGTCTCGTTGGGCCAGCCCCCTTGCATAAAGGTAGTGCAATAGTCGCTGCTCGTCGCGCAACGACCCCCCTAAAGTAAATCTATCGGAATTGTAGATTAATTGTCAAGTGCGGACAACGTGTATCGTCACATCCCGACGCATGTGACCGATGTCCGCGATTTTAGATGGGCTGGCGCAGCGAGCGATAATCGATGGAATGTCACGGGTGAACCCACGGTCTATCTGGCATGCGATGTGGGAGTCGCCACTGCGGAATGGGCTCGCCACTTCGAGGTCGATCGTACGTCAGGCTTGGCGACGCAGACGGTGGAGCGTACGGTCTATCGCCTGAGCGTGACTGTCGATCATCTGCTTGACGTGCGTGACGACGGCCTATGTACATCCTTATCGCTGAAAAATGCGCCTTATTGTTTCCTGGATAAAGGCATCGCTCGTGCCGTTGCAGGGTTACTACGACGTACGTTAGACGTGCAAGCGCTCCTGCTCCCATCAGTCGCGATGCTCGACAAACCGGAACGTTGGTGCATGGCGTTGTTCTTAGAAAAGCTGCCGCCTGACCCGACGATTTTCATCCCATCCGCGGACATAGAAGGGCCCTTTAGATGGCAGTAGGACTCTAACACGTCATGTGTCAGGTAGCTTACAGGCCGTAGACGTGGCGCACGCTGGGCCACATGCGCTGGCCCAGCGGCAGCAGGATGACGTGGGCGTGCGGAGACGGGGTCATGGCGAACTCGGCGCCGTCGAAGTATTGCACCATGCGGCCCTGCTCCACGATCTCTTCTGAGACGGGGTCGCCCCAGAAGGCTATGCCGCCGGCGCCACGCCAGTAGTCCAGGAAAGCGCCGTGGACGTTGTGCCCGGTCGTGCGGTCGTAGACGTGGGGCGTGGACGCTGGCAACGGGCGCGCGCGCGGCAGCGGGGCGCCGCCGATGGCCACCAGGCCGATCGGGGCGGTCGTCGGACCGTGCGGCCCGATGCGCAGGGCCACGTCGTCGAAATACTGCGTGACCAGACCGTTGTAGGCGAACGGCTCGGTCATGGGCAACCCAACGCCGTCGGCGCCGCCCAACGCCTGCCAGGGGGCCAGGAACGGCGGCGCCACGTTGTGCCCGCGCGCCACCAGGTACCACCCGGCGCCCGTGTAGGGCGCGGGCAGATCGACCGGCACGGGCGGAGAGACAGCCCCGCCGCCGTAGCGCACGACCGTGGTGACGCCGGGCTGGAGGGTGAGCGTCACGGTCAGGGCGCTCGTCGTTGGAACGGTGGTCGTGGTGGGAATGGTGCTCGTCGTGGGAATGGTGCTCGTCGTGACCGTGGCGGCCGACGGCGTGGTCGTGACCGTCGAGGTCGACGCGGACGTGACCTCGATGGGCACGGCCACGGCGGCAGCGCCGGTCAGTGAGCCCATGGCCAGGGTGATCGAGCCGCCGGTGGTCGAGGACACGCGCAGGGCGCCGGGAGTGCTCCAGTCCAACCAGGTGACACCGGCGATAGACGGCGTGTAGCTGAGGCGGGCATCGCTGTAGGGCAGGCTCCCACCAATGGCCATGCCGTCGCGTGCCACGAAGGTGAAGCCGGCCCCGGTGAGCGGATCGGGCCGCAGGCTCAGACCGCCCGCGTCGCGCGCGCCGGCCCAATAGGCGTCGGCGGCGCTGCTGGCCAGGTAGGTCGGCTTGGGTACGCCGCGCGCGTCGACGGCGCCGAGGTTGTTCTCGTAGGCGTTGTAGCCCACCGCGTCGTCGTCGAACATCCACTTCATGTCGCCGCCGCCGCCGAGCGTGCGCAGGTACAGCGCGGTGGCCATCTCGCGCACGGCGGCGGACTGGGGACCGTTGAGATCGTTGGAGACGCCGTACTCCTCCAACACCAGCGGCGTCGGCGCAAGGTCGTTGAGCGCCTCGAAGCGCAGCAGCGCGGCGTGGAAGCCGTCGAAGTCCCGCGGCGGGTAGATATGGATGGAGCGGAAGTCGAGCGCGCGGTTGGCCGGCAGCGCCGACCAGAAGCGCTAGTTATAGCCGACCGTGACCAGGTGCGCGGGGTCGGCCGCGCGGATCGCCGCCAGTTGCACGGCCAGGTACGTCGCCAGCGTGCCATTGGCCGCGTTGAGGAAACGCGACCAGCCGGGAGCGGGGGGAACGGACGGGTACTCGGGGTTGGCGGCCAGGAACGCGTCGAGCAGGCGTAGGGCCGTCAGGTAGCGGCCAGAGGCGCGAGTGTTTGTGTCGGCAACGAGGACCTGCGCCACAGTCTGGGCATTCTCGCCTGCATAGGTAGGATGGAGATATATCTGGGAGCGCGGGCGTCTCGCCCGTCCCCGCGTTAGCCCTGGGGCGGGCGAGACGCCCGCGCCCTCAGGGAGGCTTCTCCCATCGCCACGGCGACGACTGTTTACAAACATCGAGAGGCCGGGGCGCGGCGTGGCTGCATGGGCCACGCTGGCGGCACGGAACTGCGGGTAGGCCACGTCGAGGCCGGGGGACAGGAGGGGCAGCGTGACGCCAGCGGGGTAGGTCGAGCCGGCAATGTCGGAGAGGTTGGGCTCGTTGCGCAGGTCGTAGCCGAAGATGGCGCTGTTCCCCGCCAGGTGCGCCGCGACCAGACCCTCCACACGGGCGACGCGGCGCAGGTCGCCGTCTCCGTCGTCGTTGAAGGTGACCAGCAGGCGCAGGCCGCGCGCGGCGGCCAGCGAGACCAGCGTGTCCAGGCGCGCGTAGTCGCCGGCCAGAATTTCGCCCGGGAGCGGGCGCTGCACGAAGACGCGCACGGGGTTGTAGCCGGCCGCAGCCATCATGTCGAGGTCGTGCGCGATGAGGGTCGGATCGAACAGGCCATCCTGCCACATGCGCCAGGGCCGGTCGGATGGCCCCTCGTAGTTGATGCCATGCAGGTAGGGCATGGGTTGTCCACCCAGCATAAAGGCGCCGTGCCGCACCCGCACCAGGGGTCCGCCCGCGTCGCCTGATTCAACGAACGGCGCGGCACGGACTGATAACGCGGCGACATGGGGGGAGAGAACGACCGCCACGGCGGCCACGAGGGCGGCGAGGCGGGTCGATAGGGTGCGGCGTTTCGTGGAGTGTGGGCGTAAGCTCATGACGTGGGGTAGGATGCCACGCGGCGCGACTTCGTGTCAATAGCCGCCTCCTATCCCTTGAGCACGACATCCGCTTCGATGACGCGTTTGGCTTGACTGTCCACCGCGATAGCTGCCGGTAGCGCATCCCTGACCGGATGTACCGTGTACAGCATCGCTCCCGTGTCAGCGTTGAGGACGCTTACACCGCCGAAGCGATGCACGTCCGTACTGAGCACCCAAACCCGTTTTGTCCCCGGATCAACGGCTATAGCGGACGGACTTGGCTCAAAGGCTGCCTTACCTGGCGTCACGCTGCGTACAATTGTGCTTGTATGAATGTCCAACGTACTGACAGTACCCGGTTCGTTCGGATCGGAGTCCGCATCGAAATACGCCCCGGTGAGCACATAGACGCGCCCGAGTTCCGTGCTCTCGGCGAGCGACCAGGGATGGATGCTAACCCGGACCGACCGTTCGATCCGCCCCGTGCTCGCGTCGATCATGTCAATGATGTTGCCATCGATCGCGAAAACGTGCTCCGCCCGCGCATCGATCGCGCCCCCATGGGGCATGCGACGGAGATAGCTGCGGTGTAAAACCCCTCCGGTCGCGGCATCGAGCATGGATACGACCAGCGGACGCCCCGTGTTGATGTCTCGTCCAACGACGAGGACATGGCCGGTGCGCTCATGCACCGCGATCGTCAGGGCTCCACCCAGGTTGCTGCTATGTAGGACCACGCCGGTCTCGGCATCAAGAGTGGTGAGGCTGCCATCCCCACAGTCGACGAAGACGCGTCGGAACAGGGGAGCCGCGGCGAGACCTTGCGGGATGCCGTGGCACGCCAGGACGATAGGCGGCAGGAGCGCGCCCGTTTGGGAGTCAAGGAGGCGTATCGTCCGTCCGTCGGCGACAAGAACGCGATTCGTCGTCGTGACGGCCACCACGGCGTTCAATGGCTCCGCGAGCGCGACCGTATGGACCAAAGCGCCGGTACGCGTCGCGATGACCAGGATGTGACGCGGGCCTGTCCCATCTGCTGGGTACATGAGGATGAAAGCGCGCCCCGTCCGCGCGTCGATCGCAACAGCGGATGGGACCTGATCGGTGAGTCGTCTAGTTTGTAACGCTCCCGATGATGACGCCAACACGCGCACCTGTCCACTGAGCATCGGAGCCGTATCTCCCAGCACTGCGTGTCCATGGCCAGGCACGACGAGCAGCGCAACAAGCAGTCCGTATCCGACACGTCTAGTGCGCCGCATTGTGAACCCCTTTCGGCTTCGGCTACTGATGTCCAGTAAACTCCAGAACAGCCGCTACTTGTTGAACTGTCCCCATATATAGGTGAACGGGCGCGGATGAACAGTGCTGTGCCGGCGCCGCAGCCAATCCCGCACCCAGGCTGGCGGCTGGGGCAGGGACGGCGCGCCGTGGGCGGGCAGCCCGTGGATAGAGTACCACTGCAACCGGCGCTGCACCGCCGAGGGGATGCGGTCGAAGCGCGGGCGCGGCCCCAGGACGCGCAGGGCAAATCGCCCGACCGCCGCCCGCGCAGCCAGGGGCAGCAGGGACACAGTGGGCGAGATGGCGGTGTACGGCGTCAGGTCGGGCGTCGCCTGGTTGAACAGCGCGTCCATCGGCGGCGCGGTGGCGTCGAACTCGGTCAGCGGCGGCAGGCCCAGGATCCGCTCGACCGTGCGCAGCATGCCCGCCTGGTCGTAGTGGGTGGTGACGACTCCCGCCCGGACATAGGGGCTGACCACCAGCCCGATGGTGCGATGCTCGTCGATGTGGTCGACGCCGCTCTGGGGATCGTCCTCGGTCAGGAAGACGGCCGTGCTGCCCCAGTATTTGGAGTGCGAGAGCGTCTCGACGATCTGGCCCGTGGCGTAGTCACTGTCGGCCACCTGCCCGACGGCCGTGGTGTCGGGCACGCCGTCGGAGGTGTGGTCCTCGGGCAGGTAGATTACCTCGAGCGCGGGGAAGGTGTTGCTGATGACGTCCTGCTGGAAGCCCCCTTTCCAGTAGGCCACGCGCCGGGTGTCGGGGACGCCGACGTTGAAGCCGAAGCCGGGAAAGTTGTGTACGATGTGGCTGTCCAGCGCGGGCGTCACAGCCGGCCCGTCTTGCGTCTGGTCCTGGCGGTAGAACTCGCCGTAGTCACGGAACCCGACGCCGTGGGCCAGCGCGTCGTCGAACAGATAGTTGGCGGGCGCCCACAGGATGTCGTCGCCGTTGCCCAACTCCGACCCGGGCCGCGGCGCGCCGTCGAGGCCGTAGGCCTGCTGGGCCATGCGCTCGACCCAATCGTTGGCCCTGCCGCCCATCACCACCTGGTGCCCGGTGTCGCTGACCTCCTCGTCGGCGTAGTAGGCCGGCAGTAGCGCGAAGCGGTCGGCCAGGGCGTGCGTGTTGGGCGTCACCGGGCGCCCGTAGAACGGCGCGTCGGGCACGGTCGAGGTGATCTGGCCGCCCGTCTCGTCGCCGAACTCCTCGTCGTAGGTCTTGTTCTCGCGGATGATATAGATAACGTGCGTGATGGCGCCGGGGATACCGGACGTCGCCGCCGGATTGTTCCAGCCGTTGTCGCCCGCGACCTGTGCCGAGTAGGCGTCGAGCGCCGCGCGCGTCGCGGGCAGCGGGACGCTCTCCACCACGCCGCTGACGCCGAGGCCGCTGGGGCCCGTGTTGGGCACGGCCATGGCCGGGACCGGCTGGCCGGGATTGGGCGGCACGCCGACCGGCCCCTCGACGCCCTTGCCGGCGGTGACGTAAAGCGTGCGCCGGTCGGCGTCCAGGGCCAGCGCGGTGGGATAGACGGCGGTGGGGATGCGGCCCAGCAGGCGTAGCGCGGCCGGGCGCTCGGCCGTGCGGCCCACCGGCAGGCGTTGCACCACGGCCACGGCGTTGTCCGCCGAGAGCGCCACGTAGACCGTCCCGCCGTCGCGCGTCACCGCCAGCGCGCTGGGCGCCGCCCCAACGCCGTTCGGCGCGCTGAGCGACAGCCGCGCGTCGACGCGCCACGAGGCGGTCCGCACGTCGACCAGTTCGTCGTCGAGGCTATCGACCACCAGCAGATGTGAGCCGTCGGCGGTGAAGGCCAGGGCGGCGGGCTGGCGGCCGACCGCTACCGTCGCGATGGTGGCCAGCGTAGCCGTATCGAGGACACCGACAGTCCCGTCGTCGCGGTTGGCCACGGCCATGACTTCGCGCTCGCCGCGGCGCAGGACGCCGTCCGCGACGGCCAGAGGATGCTGGCCAACAGTCGCGGTGACGACGACGCCGGTGGCGGTATCGACGCGGGCCAGCAGGCGCCCCTTGTTATAAAGCCTACTGCCGTCGAAGGGCAGGGTGGCGAAGAGGTAGCGGCCGTTGCGGCCCACCGCGACGCCGCCGACATAGGCGTTAGCCACGGTGTAGGTCATGCTTTGCGTGGGCGCGGCGGTGGCGCTAAAGGCCCTGATGACGCCGGTGCGCCCGCCAGCGTCGTAGAGCGTGCGGCCATCGGGCGAGAGCGCCAGGTTGCCCGACTGCGTGTAGGGAGCGGCGTTGGCCGAGGCGGGAGCGGTGGGCAGCGTGAACGTCGCGGCGAGGCTCGGGGTCTGGTAGGCGTCAAGATAGTTCGCCGTCTCGCCGGCGTCGGCCACATAGAGGGTACCGGCGGGCGAGAGCAGCGCGGCGGCGGGGAAGTCGCCGGCCGAGACCATCGTGCCGGCCGGCGTGATCGTTCGCCCACTCGGCGTGGGCAGCCCGCCTGGCGCCGCGCGCCAGACCAGTCCGGTAAGCGCGAGGGTCGCGGCTATCACGGGTAGGAAGGCCAACGCCCCTCGTCGTGGCCAACGGACGGATGGTCCACGCCGCGCGTATGGACTGAGGCCGGGCAGCGAGACGGCGGAGCGGGCCGTCGCTATCGAGCGCACTGTGGAGCAATGTCTTGTATTCACCACCTCACCATACCGCATCCGCAACATAGCCAAGCTATATTTCCAGGACCTGTAGGTTAAATTCTGGTTAAAGATCACGACATCACCGTCACGACAAGAGGGGAGTAAGCCGTTGATGACTTGCTCCCCTCTCGATCATTGACTCTATGGACGGCCACCGTTGGCCGGGTTACTGGCGGCTAGCTGTTCGACTGGCTCCAGATCCCGGAGATGACCTGGCGCGTGCCCTGAAGCGCCGCGGGGTCGTAGGTCAGGCCATCCTGCTTGTACTCTTCGAGCACCAGCTCCGGCATGTATGTGTTGATGTCCATCACGAAGTGCGCGTTGTCGGTCAGGTGCTGCTTGCACAGAGCGGCCGTCTGCTGGTCGTTGAAGGCCAGGGCCGTGGTGTGCAGCATGATATAGGCGATGATGGAGGCGTTGATCGCGGTGTAATCGTCGCGCAGGTCCTTGGATGCCTCTTCGGTACGCACTTTGTCGTACAGGCCGGCGAGAACGCCTGCCGCCGCCGCCACGCCCTCTTTGATCGGGTGCGTGGGGCTGCCGCCCAACTCGTCCAGGCGCGCCTGCAAGGCGTTGACATGCTGGTCGAGCGTGTTGCGGAACGTCTGAATCTTCTCCTTGGCGTTCGGATGGTCGTCGAGCAGCTTGTGCTGCTTGTCGATCGCCTGGAAGATATGCGACTCAAGGGCATGCATA
>JAABUX010005725.1_pt1 | contig 15156 bp, 16 predicted proteins | sample 5561851 | NCBI WGS metagenome assembly JAABUX01 (sample SAMN10711883, study PRJNA513361) | rock metagenome | isolation source: Antarctica rocks | place: Antarctica: Victoria Land, Richard Nunatak red sandstone | collected 2016-01-03 | reverse complement strand
ATGCAACTCCGGATCCCGATAAAAAACCACATATCCCTTCTCCCTCGCAAATATCGTATGGTCGCGTCCCATGGCGCAGTTCTCGCCGGGGAACCAGTGTGTGCCGCGTTGGCGGAATATGATGTTCCCCGGCACGACGAGCTCGGAGGCGCCTTTTTTGGCGCCGAGACGTTTTCCGGGGCCTTGGGCGGCTTTGTTGGCGCGGCCTTGGGAGGCGTGGGAGGCGGGGCGGGTGGTTGTTAGGGGTGTTAGGGAGGGGGTGGGGAGGCGGGAACGGAGGAGGAGGGGGAGAGGGGCGGGGGGGAATCGAGGTGGTGGCATGGTTGCTGGATTATCGTTGGTGGAGGTGGTGGTTTTGGTTCGAGGAATGGAGGTGTCTCGATTTGGATGCATGAGTAAGCGTCGAAGAGGCTGACTAATGTGGTTGGATCTGGAGATCGTCTTGGCGAACTCGGCGCTAGTTCGGCCCTACCTCTTGTCACCTTGTGTACCTGTTGCGACTCTTCAATGACCTGGCCTCATCCTCGCATCCAATACACCACACCTCACAATGCATCTCTCCATCCTCACCCTCACCCTCCTCTCCACCCTCCTAACCCTCGCATCCGCGCAATTTCAATTCTTCGAACAGATGTTCAACGGTGGTCCGCAACAACAGCAACAGCAACAGCACCACCACCACGGCCAAGAACAACAGAACGTCGCCAGCGACTCGGAATGGTATCAGCGCAATTACGAAGCCGGTAATCCCCTTTTCCTCCCAAGTTCCATCCATCCACCCTTCCCACTCTATCCACAGCCCCCCTTCTATCCACAAGCCTTACTAATACGTCTGATATCGTAACAGCACACTGCACAAACTACCTCTGCCCCCACACCCTCGCCTGCGTCCACTTCCCGCACCACTGCCCCTGTCCCTTCCCGGCCGTCGAAGATAAAGTCGAGTTGGGCGACGGCAGCGCGGTGTGTGTTAGTAAAGGCGGGTGGAGGGAGGGGGAGGTGGGGAGGAAGGTTGAGTTGGCGAGGAAGGGGATGTTGTGAGGGTTTTCTTTGGGGATGGGGTAGGTTTTGGGTTTTGGGTTGGGGGTGGAGTGGCCTTTCTCCCCTCATCAGCACCAAAGATGCTAGTTATATTAGAATTCATAGCCATAAGTCTCGGTCAGACCTATTCCAGATCTAACTATCATAAAATCATCATCATCATCATCATCATCCAATCAGCCACTCACACGTCCCGATCACCATCCCTACCTTCAATCACTATCCTCCCTTCCAACTTCGGCGCAATCCCATGAGTCCAATGCGGTAATGCTCCATGCGCATCAACATCCCCAACAACATCCACACCACGCCTCTCAATACCCGCCAGCTCCATCCAAACCCGAGTGAATTTCCTCGCAACATGCATCTGCCTCCGCGCCTCATCCTCGACGCTACCAACGCTTGCCACCGAAGAGGCCAAGCCCTCATGCTCAACCTCTTTCTCATCATCGGTATCCGAGTCGACGAGCTTGCCATCAACATCCGTCTTTGCCTTTTCAGCATGTGCGCGCAGCCTGCCGTTAGCGTTGTTTTTGAGGACGTTCTGAGCTTCGCCCGGCTGACGGACTTTTCCACCGGCATGTAGGCGATCGTTGACACCATCCCAGTGTCTGTGAAGGCTTGGCGACCAACGTGTCCATTTGCCAAGGACCTTCAAGGACATGAAGTACTGGCGCATGACCATGCTGATTAGGATGCCGTTTTCTTCCGAGACGATTTCCTCGCAGTGACCGCCTTCACTTTTTACGAGTAGCGATTCAAAGCCGTCTTTGCCACGGCCCATGTACCCTCTCGTTGCCATGGTGTAGACTTTAGCCAGATCCAATGGCTCGCCGTGAACTTTGACCCATAGCACCCGTGAACCAGAGGTTAAATGTGGATCGTATTTGAACTGAATATTTGAGACCTGAGGATATCGGCCTTCGAGCGCGGGGACGAGACTGACGGAGTTCTCAAGCGCTTCCAGTATAGCTTTCCCCGTGACACGAATGACGATGACGGGATCCTCAAAGGGGAAGCAGTTGAGTATATCCTTCATCAGCAGGACACCAGGCGGATAGATCTGATCCCCACGTATGGTACCAGCAGCCATCAGAGCGCAGTCAGTATCGTGAAAGTGGCGGATGAGGTCGCAGACGAAGTTACCCAGATTGCTCTCTCTGGTCCTTACCGTAGTGAACCGACCATCCAGCGGAACTGCAGTATATCCTATCGGCTTCTCAAGCTTGCTCTTGAGGCTTGACGTCAGCTTATCGACCAACTTCACAGTGGCTTCGTCCTCAGGAATAGCTCTCGTGATGTCGCGGCGGATGATGTCGAAGTCCCAGCCTGGCTGATCCTTCTCCCTTCGCCGAGCTTCGATGTAGCTCAGCTGCTTGAAATCGGTCCCAGATCGTAGGACGTGAGTACCGTTGACGATGTGGTGAGCGTAGAAATGATCGTGACCTCCGAGGATCATGTCGAGGAGACCCTTGGACGTTTTCTCCGCAAGCTTGAAGTCACTTGGCTCTCTCGCATGCGCTAGGGCGATCACTATTTGCGCACCTTGGGCTCGCAAAGCTGGAATTAGCTCGTTGGCCGTTTGCGAAGCGGATTTATAGATCAAATTTGGGGGTAGAGAATTGATAGTATCCAGCCTGTTGCACGATGATGAGCAATGGGCCTAACGCATGACTGTAGAGAGAAGTTGCTCACCATTCCCGTTCGGCCAGTCCTATCAGACCTACCTTGATCCCGTTTGACGACTCAAGAATGGCCGTCTTCGCACAGCCACCCAACGGCACATCGTCTCCCAGCCCAGGATCTAGTACATTTGCAAGAAGCCACGGAAAATGACATTGCTTGCTCAGATGCCTGAATTGAGGAACTCCGAAGTCAAGGTCATGATTCTATGTACAATCAATATCAATAATATGTCAAAGCCACTGAGTAGGTGCTCGAAAGAAAAGGGGTTCATACTCACACCCACACACGCCGCATCTGTTTGCAAGTTGTTCAGAACTGGTACCATGTGCCTGCCTTTAGTCACCGAGCTCTCAAGGCTTGGGTTGTAAGCATCGCCGGAGAACAAAGTAATCAATTTGGATTGCTTGGCGTATTGCGGATCCGAGCGGTAGTGATTTGCCACTGTTTGAAATCGGGAGATACCCCCAATTGGCTCTGCGGAGCCAGCCCTTCATGTTCGTCAGTGACCTGTTTATACAAACTCTGGTCAAAATGAGAAGGGATTAAAAAGGTAATCTACTCAATATGATAGACATCGTTGAAATGCAGTAACCGTAAATCTGGTGGACGTGGATCACTACGCTGACTATACCATGTTACTGATTCAGAGTTCGGGTCGGCCACCGCAGACATCTTTGCAAGTTGTGATTAGCATCGCCGTAGGCAACACCGAACGAGATAGAGATCGGTGTAGCAATGTTTGTTCTTAAGTATTGTTTGCTTTTAGGGGGTATTTTACTTAATCGCCGTTGCCGAGGCAAGCGATCGCTAGCGTCTCTTGGCGTATTCTAATGCCCAATTGAAGTATCTGGGAACTTCCCTCGTTCATCTATTGTAGCTCTTACGTCCATGGTGTGCTCAACTCTCCATGGTTCCTATCAGATGATTCAGCGCTTTGTATCCGAGGTAGTCTCTTCAAGCTTCTACGCTTTCGCCGTATGACTGATGGTATTCGTCAGCAGCGTCCTTATCTCTGCTGGTGGTGTCTGGCCGAGTGAGAGCAGCTTGAGATACTGCGTAACTACTTCGCATCATATTAGATCAGACTGCTTTGGTCCTGCATGACACTCTCGTTTGAAAAGTCCCTATGGTTTTGTTAGAACATCATTCAGGCCTCCCATGTTAGCACACCAGACATCATACGTATTTCGCAATTGTGTATCCATCGATACGCAAGACGATTTCGTACATATTCCTTTTCCGCACGATCCGCTTCATGGGTGTCGCCAATGCGCTTCTCACGCCGTCCTGGATCGCCAGAACGCTACGCGTCTTCTTCCACTGACTTTAGCCGCAACAGCATGACCGTGCAACCGGAAAGTCCACCTCTTCGATGTGCAGTTCAAAGCTCACAATTGAATTCACAAATATCTTTCACTCGTAGTCCATCCCTATCCACCAAGTACGACGATGGGACTGTCCTGCTTTCTTACCATTTGTGTCTTCCTCAATGTCTTCCGAGCCTCCTCAATGCCAGCCCAATCGTTGACTACGCACCCAACAAACGATGTACTCACTTTACAGTCTTTACAAAATAACGCATCAGCGCTCCTAGCTCCCACCAATGTGACGCAGCTCAGAGACCTTCCTAACATTGTCTGTCTAGACCTCTTGGGGAGGGATCTAGTACCAGCGAGCTGCCGGAATGCCTTATCGAAGATCCCGCAGGACTACAATCCTATGACATTTGGTCTGCGAGACAGAGGAAGCTTTGATGTGCCTCTCCCATTTCGTTATCTAAGTGGTTTGTCACCCTTGGATTATCTCCCGGTTACTTTCCCAATTGCATCCCGAAATTAGTTCCCCTTCAATTATCAACATTCACAATTGTCAAGAGACTTTCTTACTCACTGAGTATAGATGATGGCCATTGTGCTATCGATATTCTCCCAGCCGCTCTAGGGGTGGCCGACGCAGCCAATTGGCGCCAGATAGCACTCGCGGCAAGCCTGACCATCGGAAAGTGTGTAGAAAGGCAGAGCCCCCCAACCGGTGGTATTGGATACACAGGTGCGACCAGGGCCCACTCCCCCTTTGCGGAAGTCCTCAAATACGTGCTGACCTCGTGACCCTTCCTTTAACTATTAGGCGCACACAAAGGCCTTTCAGTCCGGGTCAGATCTTCAGACATCATAGTGCATTGCACAGAAGACAGACAACCTCTGACGGACGTACCTCCATATGCATCCTGCCAGAATGTGCTCGCCAAGATGCCCTGGTCCCTGCAGCCCCTAGTATTCGGCCCTCCCAATGAGCCAGATGTACAGGTGGGCTTGCCGGGGAAACTTCCATCAGGTGAATACTGCTCATTTGCGAAGTATCCATCAATGCGCTAGCAAACCTCAAAAGGGCCAAACTGACCAAAATGACCGTACAGATGACCTCAAATGCTGGCTATTCCTCCACTCCCACGACAGCACACAGCCGGGTCGGCGCGATGTGCGCGACGTAGAAAAGTATTCCGAAATATGGGCCGCGGCCGTGGCTGTCAATGAGATGTGCATCAAGCAGGGGAAACTCGGCACGGCACTTGGACTTGGTAAGCTGGAATCACAGTTCCCGCGATGTTTCAGACTCGACGACACGGCACCATCGATGCAGCAGATGGCCAATTCATGTACTAACATCTGTCTCAGGCGCGGAGAAACGCCTTTACGTCACGTTCGTCGAAATAGAATCTCCTCCCATTCGCCCTTCACCGTCCGCGCAGTTGATCCAAGCTACAGCGGCTGCGGATGTCGCCATTGTTTGAATTGCCGAGGGGGCCGATATTTCTACTGCATTTTCCAGGCACGTTCATGGATTGGCATCCCGCCATCTGTTCTAAGGAAGAGTGCTAGATTATCCACTTCATCGATTTTCAACAGTCCATAATGATTCTCTTATGCATAGCCGATTGGTCCTGTTACAAGGAATAACTTCGTATGAATGGAGCGAGCGATAAGGTCCAAGGCAGGATGCGGTCATCGCCATACTCTCAATGCTGCCGCGACCGGTCATGGTAATCAAACACTGCAACGCATTCGATGCTGAAAGACTTACCCAATAGATTGACAGATATGGGTCGAATGGACTCAGTTGAACGGCACCTCAAGCACGTTCCATGCATCTAGCTCTATAGCCGATTTGGTCGGCCTGTATATATATTTAGATACGCTACGAGCGAAGTGAAGATGAGCGGTCCCCATAAGTACGGCAGGATATCAACAAGGAGAGATCTATATTCATTTCAGGTTTCGTGAGTATTAGGACCCATTGCCCAACAGTGGCTGTGACTCTCCATCCTGACCGTCTTTCTCGCTCTTCGGCATACCCCTGAACTCTCCCTTGTTGACTCTGGTGACCAGCCACGTATTGTGCTCTTTCGCATCTTCGAAAAATCGTTGATTCGCTTCGAACGAGCGTCCAGCCGTCTCTGGGGAATAAGCCTGTGAGAAAGGTGTCAGCAACAGGCATTGATGTACCAGGAGATTGACTCACCCAGGTCCACCAGGCAGCAAACCCGTTCGTGGCTGCAAAGACGAGGAAAAGCCAATAACTCAGATTGTTGAAGCCGATCGGAGTTAGGAGCGTAACGGCGAAATTTGCGAGGCCCCATATGACGACAGAGATGGCTGCGCCCTGAGCGCGTGACGAGGATGGGTATATTTCTGTTGGGATAAGCCAGACCTCGCTTAGCCATCCAATACCGAAGGCGCCAGTTGCAATATAGAGTGTAATGCCACCAACGACGGCAAGTGGCAGGTCGGGTATCCCAAGCTGATCAGCGTTTTGTGCCAGGCCTCCAAGCAAGGTCAAGATCAGAAAGCAACCAGAGAGACCGAGCGCTCCAGCGACCATCAGGAGACGTCGTCCCACCACGTCGATGTAAAGCCAGGCGAAAGTCATGAGGAAGAAGTATGAGACGTAGTTGCCCATGGTCAAGAACTCCGACTCTTGCACACCCAGCCCGAGCAGTTCGAAGATCTGCGGGCCGTACACGCTGACCGCGCCATAGCCGGTCAATGCCTGGTTGACTTGACCCATCACTGTCACCATCGTGGGATGGAATTGACTGCCTGAGGGGAATATCATGTCGCTATAGCCGACTGATTGACTTGACTCTTTTTCGTGTGCTTCAACCAGCTCGTCGTATTTCTCTTGCATCTCATCCTCACCGTAAATTTCGGTCAGGGCGCCTTTGGCATCATCCCCACGGTCATTGAAGATGAACCAGCGAGGCGTTTCAGGTAGGCGAGAGATGAAGGAGAGTAAGAGAACGGGGTAAATTTGCATGGCGATGATGGGGATACGCCAGGCTGTACTATGTCAATTAATGACCGCATCGCACGGCAGAGCTCACATACCCCATTGATTATCCTTGCCGAGACCATACGTGACAGCCAGATTGATAGCGAAGGCCATATTGAGGCCGAATATATTGGACTGGAACTCCTTCGCCAGAGCCTCGCCCCGTCCACCTTCTTCATTCAATTCGGACGAGTAGACGGGTATGACGGAATCAATACCACCTACACCCAAACCCATAATGATGCGTCCAAGGAACATCATCGTCATCGCCCCATTCTTGTAGCCCAGGCCCGCGAGGAACATGAGCAGATTTCCCAGCGAAGTAAGGGCAAGACTGGCGAATATCCCCGGTTTCCTCCCTATCTTGTCTGCCATCAGGCTGGCAAGTACCGCTCCGACGGCACATCCAAGATAGTATACAGAAACTATGACGCCGACCAGAGGATTCTCTTCTTTTATGCCCATTGTAGCGAGATAGTCGTAGTTGGTGTTGATGAGGGACATCATTCCTTGGTCGTAGCCATAGAGGGCAATGGCTGTGGCAGAGAAGACGACCACCTCCGTCTTCTTGTCCATGAGTGTTTTTGTGAAGACTGAAGGAATGAGATACATCTTGGCGGTTATTTTGTAGCTTTGGCCTTGGGATGGCTTCAATGTATCAGGCACAAGAGAAATCACTGAGGAAGCGAGGAGGAAGAGGAGGACGAAGGGTCCACTATGGGAAAGGCAACAACAAGGGTCAGCAAGCCATGATCTGAGATTCCCACGGTACTGGCGATATCGGAAGGTGGAAGGGCACGAGTTGTGGGAGATAGCAGATGACCCACTTTTAGGATCCAGTCTAAACTAGCGCCCGAAGCGCCGAGCCGTCTGTCTGAGTACCTAAGTTGGTTAGTGTCTTATCGATCCCGCTGCCTTTTACTATATCCGGGTACGCCCGAGATCTGCTTAGTCACTAGTGGACTCTATCTTTAGGAGAGGGAGCTGTGACTTTTCTGTGAACGACGTCCATGCAAAGGGATACACCGTTGGAGTGTACGGGTTCCTCTACGAGCTTACCCCACAATTGGGCCTGTGTTGCGACTTTCTAAATACGGTATAGATATTGATGGTGCACACGGCTGAGTGATCATCTGACTGACGGCGAAACCCCACGCATCGTTAGCTTCTCATTTGTCAAAGGTCTACCAGAAGGCGGAATAGCAACAAGATGTCACTGCCTGAACTCGCAAGAAGCGAAAGCGGGGAACGTAGCTCGAGTCGCGGTAAAGCTGCAGCCGCCTCACCAGATCGTGGAAAACCAACAGTGGCACGAGTGGACATGCAGGAGGTAGTTCTGTCCGCAACTTCTCGGGACATCTCTTCAACGGCACCACCATTGCCCAAAGTGACTTCTTCTGCACCTCCTCTTCCCACTGAGGATCCACAAGATGATGGGTGGGATCCAGTCTGGGATGACAACGCTCAAGCCTTTTACTTCTACAACCGGTATACACGACAATCGCAATGGACTAACCCTCGCGTACCTGATCCCATACAACCTGCAGCACCAGGTGTGGGCAATTACGACAGAATAGCGCCAGCACCGGGAACCGAAGACACCGCTCAACAACCACAACGACCGCACGGTGGCTACGATCCGGCCGTCCACGGCGACTACGACCCCACAGCCCCCTACGCCCAGGAACTCCAGCCGGGTGAAGAGATCAATAGACAGCCAGCCGATCCTACGGCCGTTTACGCGGCTACGGGTGTGTTCAATCGTTTTACGGGAAAGTGGCAGCCCAATAGCATCAACCCGGAGAACCACAACGATGAGAACAAGAGCAAGAGGCAGATGAGCGCTTTCTTTGATGTTGATGCTGCGGCGAATAGTCATAATGGGAAGAGTTTGAAGGCGGAAAGGAGTGGGAAGAAATTGAGTAAGCAAGAGCTGAAGGCATTCAAGGAGAAGCGAAAAGAGAGGAAGGAGGAGAAGAGGAGGGCATGGTTGAGGGACTGATTTTGAGAAGATGGACACGGACCTTGTATATTGTATATTTGGCATTGGCGTTTGACCAAGGGTTGCTGGCCATATGGAACTCAATATTCGCTATTTAAGCCTGCGTTGTTGGTCTTCCCTACTGTACTTTAAGAGGACAGTATAGGGAAACCTCTCGTCATTATACCGGAGAACCTGTAGAGCTTTTGACCGAATACTCATAGAATTATCACACTCCAATAAAAATGTGATACTGATCGACAATCCGTATCTATCTTTCGCACCTCTCTCGCCCTCCTCTCACAACCCCACAATGCCAACAGCAAACCTTACCACCCTCTCCGAAGACCAAATAGAAGACCTCCTCTACCTCGCCCGCACTGGCGAAACCCCCGACCTCACCACCAGCATCGAATCCATCGCCAAGCGCCTCTCCACCCCTCCATACACAATCCTAAACGCAGCCGCAGACCCAGACAGCGGCAATGGACTCCTCCATATGGCAGCCGCGAATGGCCACCTCGGTACTATTCCACCCAGCCCACCCTCGTCACGGCATTGATCACGAACAGTACAGATACACTCAACACCCTCCTGACCACTTTTTCCTCAGGTATAGATCTCGATCGTAAGAACGCAGCTGGGAATACGGCACTTCATTGGGCGGCGCTGAATGGACATTTGGATGCTGTACAGGCGCTCGTGAGAGCTGGAGCGGATGTTGGGGTTCTTAATGGGGTGGGGCAGGATGCTGTGTTTGCTGCTGAGGCTGGTGGGAAGGAGGAGGTTGCTGGATGGTTGCTGAAAGAGGGGAAGGGGCTGGAGAGTGGTGTTTCTGGGGAAAGAGGGGGTGTGGGTATGGGACCTGAGGGAGAGGGAGGGGGAGGAGGGGAAGAAGAGGTTGGTATGATGGGGGAAGAGGAGGTGGAGGAGGTGTTGGCACCACGATGAAGTATTGGGATATGGGGGATTCGATGTCGATATGGAGATTACGATGCCGCGACATTGGCCTTTATGGATAATGACTGGCTGTGTCGAAGATTCCTGAGGACGACGACGTTTTCCATGGAAGCAAAGGACTGGATTACCTTGAGCTCTTAGCGGCAGGGCTTTCAAACGTGGTCGGGGGCGGAATAACCAAAAACATGCATGTAGAGAGGATGATGACCATAACGGAGTCTACACAACCGAGAGACGAAGGTACGAGATAATCGGATACGATTGGCCGAGCGCTTACAGCACGTATTAGAAGCTATCGAGGCACGGAATCCAAAATGTGTTCTAGGTGATATGGAGAAACCGATGTTGTACGAATCTCTGTCAACTGTCGGGAAAATATCTCTTGAGTGAGGTGAGCCTATTTGATAGCAAACGCTCCTCGTCACTTCTCGTTCTTATTCTACGTCGTTGCAAACGTTCAGCGGTTGTGCTCATGCCATTTCCTCTTTCACATTGAGGCCATCTGGAGAGTGTCTTTGGTAAGACTGCGCTGAATTATTATCTGGATTGGCGTCGCCCTCGGTATTCCTGGCAATTGTTTATCGATCTGGAGATATATGATATATAAAGACTTTACAACCACCGCAAAGACCCTAGGCTGCTGAACAAAGGAGTGAATTGCACATTTCTTTAACATCTCTGTCCCTTCTCATACAGATAACATGCATCAGGTAACCTTATCATATGCCGAATCTAGGCTTGAAGCGATCCAAGGTTTCGAGAATTCGAAGATCCACCCTACCAACCTACCACCCAGTGACTCCCCTCCCAATGTGCGAAAAGTGGAGTGGTGGGTCCATTGGGAAGGATCTAGCATGTGAAAAGTGTTAAGAGGGATTTTGGAGAGGTTCGACGGTAGCGATGTGGACGCTGGATTCTTGGATGGTGCCGATAGTAAGCGGATGTGAGGAGACTGGGTTTCATGGCTTGGGAGAGGTACTGAAGTTAAGATTCATCTGGCACTCGAGCGGATGGAGGAGTTGAAGCTGGGTATAGTAGCTCATCTTCGTTCATCGTTGTTAGGAGATTCTCATCGATGATTATGGCCTGGCCTTCACTTCCGAATTGCTGTTCGGAATAATGGATCTATGCTTCTCGAGCAATTCCCTTTCAGGCCGTCGCAAAGTGGAGACAACAACCCTTGGACCTGAGTCATCAAGACACGTTTTGGGCTGGTAAGAATAATTGTACAATAAACTGTATTTTCAGAAAACTGGGTCTTCCCCACAACTTTAACAATGAATAAATCGGAATATCTTGCCGCCTCCACCATGAGGCATATATAGAACAACTCACCTCCTACTTTCCTTCTTCTCACAAATCTGGAATATAGCACACTGCCTCTCAAGTCGATCACCAACAACGAAAGTAGACGCATACTAGTATAAATATACCAACTACCTACCGTCTGCACCAACCTTCCCTTAACGCAACATCTAAGACATCAACTCACCCACCATGGCATGGAACCAGCACAACGCCTGGACCGCTCCATCCAATTGGAACCAGCACAACATCTGGGCATCCACCTCCGCCTACAATCCCGGCCCCTGGCGTCAAGCCATCTGTTCCAGGTGTCAATCAGAATTCGACACACAGGACGCCACGCATAATTTCTGCTACAGATGCAGACAACATCACACTTTCGGCGCCATCGGAGACCGAAGGCCCCTTTCGTTGTCACATGCAGACAGCTTCTCTTTAGACGGAAGCCCGCCGCCTCCTTCGCTGACTGACGGCTCTTCGCTAGATGACAGCTCGTCCCTTGACGAGAGTCCGTCGCTGCCTTCGCTGACTGACGGCTCTTCGATAGAAGACAGCTCTTTATCAGAGGCAAGCTTTTGGTCCGACGAAGGTTCGCTTTCTGAAGACTCCGAGTCTGAGGAAAGCTCTTCATCGGGGAACAGCGCCTTGTCGACTGAGAGCTCGCCCTTTACTGCTGGGGATGATGCCTCGTCGATCAGAGATTCGTCGTCAAGTAGCAATGGCGAAGACGACGACGTTAGCGAAAGGGTCAGACTTCTTACCGAGATGATGGCCGATATTTTCGGGAATGAGAACGGCAGCCAACGGGGTACCTGAGGTAGCGGCTGGGAGAGTGTTGAGGATCGTAGCTACAAAAGCTGCGAAGGAAGCAGCGATTGTAGCAAATGTTATAGCAATGACGACGATAAAGGTCGCATCACGAACAGCGATAATGGACATGGCTACGAGGCCGACGACAAGCATACTAAGAAGGAAAGCAACGATGATAGCAACGATAGAAGTAATGATGAACACAATAAGAATTTAGCGAGAAATTGAAGCCTTCTTATCTATTTCTTTTCATGACAGAAATTGGTAAATTTCCAAATGCCATCGCTGATGGAAAGACCTGATTGATCAGGAATACTGTCGCTCAGGCAGCTCGTGAAATCCAATAAAAGCCAACTGTACAAACCCTACAGTCTGCACGAAATTTACCCACGCTTCAAGCAACCTCATCAAAATGCACGTACAAATCAAGGATGTATAGATAAACAGATTGATCGATCCCAAGGTCGACACCGGAGCATTGTGCTTTATTCATCAACTTACTTCCTTTCAATGTACTTGAGACAGCAGGAATTGATGCCTACCTATGCCGCTCTACCATCTGAGTAAGATGGAGTTAGGATAGCTTCGAGAGGAACAAGTTGCTACAGAGAAAGCTGATAGCTAGAGCTAGTCCAAAGAAAGTTAGCCATAACTTGGCACGGCTTGGCACATCTCACTGCAGTATTTCATCAAGGCAGAGCATCGCTTACGTACCGCATTGTCATAGTCATAATGACACTTGTAAGGGCAGGTACTTGTTGAAGCAACCGCATGCCGGCTCGATTTTCATCACAACATGCTATGCGTATAGGATCCTCCTACTCTTCCGACTGCTACTCAGTCTCGTAGATAGAATCCGTCAACATGGAGAAGCAAGAAGTAACAGCTGAGGGTCTAATGGACATCCCTGTGCCCCACGACGTCCGCATCTCGCCCGACGGTACCAAGGTCGTCTACTCTGTCCGCACGACCACGCGATCTGGCGAGCACGCCACTTCCTCTCTTTGGCTCGCTGATGTTGGCAAGGAACATTCAGCACGCCAAATTACATCCGGCCTCTTCAATGATCAATTGCCACAATGGTCTCCTAGACCCTCAGATATGGGAGAAGTTGCCTTCATCTCTGATAGAGCCAAACCAGGGGAGAGTTCTGCTATATATATCGTATCGCCTTCGGGCGGCGGTGAGCCGTATTTTGTGACTAAAACGGAGAACAAGAAGCAAATTGCTGGATTCAAGTGGAGTCCAAACCAACAGTTCATCGCCTTTCTCAGCCCTGATGAGAAAGGCAAAGATCAAGAGGCTCGAGAGAAGGCGACCGGCGAGGCGAAAGTGTACGGCGAAGATTGGGAATACAATCGTATAAGGTGTGTGCACCTTGCCACGAGGGAGGTGGTGACTCTGCTAGAGGAGAGCTTCCATGTAACAGATTTCGCTTGGAAGGGTGACTCTTCTGAAATTGCTTGTATCACGCAAGAGACCCCCGAGGTTGACTCAGCAGGATTTCATGGTACTACCTTTCGAAAAGTGAGCGTTGCCCAGGGCAAACATATGCTCCTTAGCAAGGAGAAGTTTCCTGGTCCGGCACGGAATCTGTAAGCCCCTCTATTGAATTATTTGACCCAAACTCAGGAGGTGATTTCGGTGGTAATACCCCTTAATCAGTCTTTCTTCCTGATTTATATCGAATGTCAAGGGGCTTACCGGACTTGTTTATAACTTCACGTTTGCGAGCATTCCCATTCCTCGGGAAAACCTCTTCTTCCATGTGTTATTCTATAGCTTTGTCTAATGTCTTAATTGCATACCACTGAGTCCCCAATTTTCCAGGGTATACCATACCGATGAATACCTCTGGTTTATAGCCGGCTACATGCCAAATAAAAGTTGTACCTCGGGTTGTGTCTACAGAATCTCCACCGAGGACGGCAAATGGTCGAAGTCTGCTTTCGGGAAGAGTGAATGTGCAGTGGAGCTACGCCAGAGCGGGAGCAGACTGACCGGGCGGGTTCAACGTGGTCTCTACGATGAGATATTCGCCCTCGATGCTCTAATGGGCACGCACCCCCGGCTACTTCGATACTTGTTTGAACACTTGGGGGAGATACACACCTGGTAATGCATATCTTCTCCTTTGCCATTCACTCTCGAGGTATCTCTTAGGGATATCCTCTACTTACCTCCAACTATATGTGGACCCATCTTGAGGAAATTGAACCCTTCTATTGAATGGTGGACTCTGCTTTCTCTCCACCAGATTATATGCATGCGTCAATGAACATGTACTAACTCGGAGATTTGGCAGGGACGCAGATGTAGCCCCGGGAAGGGACATCATAATATACGCGAAGAGCGACTCTTCCTCGCCTACTGAGTTGTACTCCCGAGTGGGGAATGAATCGCCATGCCAACTGTCCCAACACGGATCTAACATCGCCAAATGTACGATTGGGAGTGCAAAACCAGTCTCTTGCAAGGCTAGTGATGGTTTGGATTGTGATGGGATCTTCATTCGCCCAATTCGCTCTCTCGAAGATCCAAAACCAATGCCAACATTGGTACTTGTGCACGGAGGACCCTACGCTCGAGTCAGTGTCGCATTCAATATTGAAGGGTAAGTCATTCATCGGATAATACACCCCCGGTTACGAGCCTTGCCGTTCCCCTTCTCAAGCTCACAAGTTCCATCGACCGGCCTAAATTATTGAGCACGCCAGCTTTTCAAGCATATTACTCATTGCCCGTCCTGGTAACTGCACCATTTCTCGAAAGCAGTTCTTCTTGTTGAGCGACCCATTGCTCGTTATTCTTCAAAGGATGCTTTGATTCTCGGGTACAGTTTATCTAGTCCGGCCATGTTCAAACTACATATATAAATTCATTACCTCGTGTCTTTGGGGTGGTTCCTTTCGCTAATCCATTTACCGCTCCGCCGCAACGTTTCTTAGCTTTGACTAGTACTCCGCTGTAATAATGTTGACGTATTTTCCAGGTACTATTGGGTACCGTACCTGATATCCGCTGGTTATGCTATTCTATGCCCC
>JAABUX010005724.1_pt1 | contig 15157 bp, 23 predicted proteins | sample 5561851 | NCBI WGS metagenome assembly JAABUX01 (sample SAMN10711883, study PRJNA513361) | rock metagenome | isolation source: Antarctica rocks | place: Antarctica: Victoria Land, Richard Nunatak red sandstone | collected 2016-01-03 | reverse complement strand
TGCAGCTTCGCGGCGGCAGCTGCACGTCGCATGTGCGCGCCGTGGGCTCCGCTGCTGCGCCCGAGACGGTCACAGGAACGGCGCGCGCTGCGAACCGCACACGAGCCCGCTCCTGACAGCGCGGCGGCGCACCCCACGAGCGCAAGCAGCTCCGCGGCGTAGTATGTGTCCTCAAGCGCGGGCGCGTCGGGCGCCAGCGCCGCCGCGGCCGCCTTGCAGAACGCGCCCGCGTCGACCTCCGCGCCCAGCTGCTTCAGCGCTGCCGCTCCGAGGTACGCGTCCCTGGGCCTGCGCGGCGCTCGCAGAAACGATATTGCGCCGCTGCCTGCCGGGACGCTTGCTTCTGCCTGATCTGGGTGATGAAAGTGAGCGTCTCTGTTGGCAGGTCTGCCACACCCTTCAGGGCGCTCTGGTGCTCACAAGCCATCAGGCCAAGCACTTGCCGCCAAAGTCGCTGCTGCTGCCGGCCAGATCGGTCACATAGCGCTCCGTGGCGCGGATGTCTGTGGAGACCTGCACGGTGGGCGTGATGCCTAAGTGTCACGTCTGATCACAGTGTGGGCACATCGGTAGTGCACAATCTGTGCGGCAGAGGCTGCGATCTGTGAAGGTTGGAAGGTGATTGAGGCACCACTGCCGGAGTCACGCCAGGCGCACCTCTGCACCAGTCAGCACACACACAGCTAACGCGCACAGCGCGCCCGCAGCGGCCCGCCCCGGCCGCATGCTCCTGGCCATCGCGGCTCAGCCTATGCCAGTGTCATCAGGACCCTGCTCCGTGTATCTGGAGTCGCAGCTCAGATCACACGCAGAGGACAAGCCCAGGGATGGAGGATTAGCCGGTACAGGGCCAGTAGTGAATGTCGCAGCATCATCAAGCAGAATGGCTGCTCAGGGAGGTTTGGCCCCACAAATTGGGGCCACACAGGCACATTTTTGTGAGATGCCAATAACCTTCGCAGGGCTCGAGACGTCTTTCGGAAAACCAGGCCAGACTTCACGCACATAACAAGCAAGCACAGTGAGCCTACGCCACCGTCAGCACACCACCGATAAGAAGCCCTGCTCATCCTGCTGCGCCTGTTGGGACGAGGACTGCAGGCAGCACGTTGGCTGCGATCGTCCACCATCCGGGCGGAGAAGCCGGAGGGACGCTGCCACAAGGAGCCTGTGAGGTGCATGCCCACACATCCACGGCCAATTGTCCCCTTGGCGTCCTGAGCCGTTGTGAGATGCCTGCCTGCCCCCTCTCAACACCTGTGCAGCCGTGCCGTTCACATGCCCCAGCCTGTGTGAGCCATTGCGGTCCGCCGGCCGAGTCCCTGCCCCTGTGGCCTGGCCAGGCCTGCCCAGGCATGCCGCGAGTGCCCATCACTTTGGGTCCGGCCCCGGGCATCGTGACTGCATGGGACTCGGCCAACGGGCATGCTCACGGCCCCTTGAGCCCAGCTGCCCTTGATAGGATTGCTGGTGCCGTGGGCTATGTCTGTGTGCGAGGTGAGCTCCTGGGCGCATACGCGTCTGCAAGTGCAGGCAGTTCTGAGGCGCGCCGGGACGCGCAGGTGCCAACCACGCCATGCAGTGCATTGCGACCGCTGCGCATGCCGCTCGCGCCACGGCCGTGGTCGGCACAGGCGGCTGCCTGCTGCTTGCCGCATACAGTGTGGCGGCCGTCCAGGTCGGCGTCGGCCTGGCTCTGCGCAGCGCCGGCGCGGCCCTGCGCAGCGCCGGCGACGCGCTTGACGGCGCCGGCGCAGCGCTGCAGCAGCCCGCGGGCGGCCAGGTGCACCCCTCGTCGCCTTGCACGCCGGCAACAGCGCACATACGCTCACGAGGGGCGCGCGCTCACCCAGCACTGCGCCCCGCAGGAGCTGGACGCGCCGATTGCGTCCGGCGCGCCAGCGCTGCAGGTAGCCTGCTGCCCATGCCGCCAGCTGCGCTCCTGCCGGCGTGCAGGAGCTCGGCATGCATGCCTCGCGCTGACGGCCCCTTGAGAGATGCAGGGCTGCATAGCCCCTAAGCTTGCTGGCTGCCGCGCGGCAGGTGCAGCCGGCGCTGAAGAAGCAGGCGCCCGAGCCCGTCACGCTCCCCGCCGTGCGCCCCGCCGCCTGCTGGCCGCGAGCTCCCCCTGAGCTCAGCGCAAGCAAGTTCGTGTCCCAGCAAGCGCCGCGCCGGCTGAACCGCGCCGTCCCTGTCGAGCGCCTGTGGCCAACACGCTTAGAGCCAGGCCAGTGCGCGCGCTGGTTGCAGCCCTGACCTGGACGCTCCTCCTGCGGCAGGCGCGCGCGGCCTCGGCCGCCTGGCAGATTGCTGCGGCCTACCCCGAGGCCCAGGGCCTCGGCAACCCGGTCTCCATTGCTGACAACAAGGTCATCCCCGCTGCGCGCCCCGCCTCGAACGGCGCTCGCGCCTTCGAGGCGCCCAGCAGGCCGAGCCCGGCCAGGAAGTGGCCGCAGTACCTGACGCCGGGGTGCGCCCGCATCCGTCGCAACGCTGTGCATATTCGCTTCACTTGCGTGCTTGCGCCTGTCCTGCAAATGCAGCTGCCAAACATGCGTACGCAGCAAGTTGTGCTGGGCGGGCAGCCAACCATGGAGCAAAGCAAGAGCTGCTTCAGCGCTGCCCTGCCGGACGCTGCTGGGGTCTGCCGATCAGCCCTGACCAGCCTTTGCGGGGCCGCAGGCAGCGCGAGGCGCTCCAGGCGCTGCGCCTGTTGTGGCTGGGCGCGCCCAGCGGGCCGCGCAGCCTGCGCCTGCTGCCCGCGGGCGAGGTGGCGCCGGACGGCAGCTGCGGCTTTGCCGCATCAACGCAGGCGAGCTGAGCGCGGCCGGGCGCGCGGTGGCGGGCCTGCTGACCGGCGCGGAGACGTTCCATATGTCGTCCAGGTCCATCATGGCCGCGCCGAGGCCGTCCGCGCTGGCGGTGGCGCCCGGTGCCGGGCGGCCGTGCAGGCGTGCGTACGGGTTGTCCACGGCCGGGCGCAGGATCTCGCGCAGCGCGACCGCGGCCGCGAACGCGCCGAGCTCCTGCGCGCGGGCGGCCGGCGCGCTGATCGCTGCGTTCGGCGCGCCTGTGCGCTGGCGCCGTGCGCGGCGGCGCGCGCTGCGGGAGCAGACATCCACAAGCGACCGGGTGAGCTGCATCACGGAGACCCGGCCCTGCTTCTTGTTGTGCACAGCATGCGCTGTGCATCCAGCCCGGAGGTCAGCGGCCCCGAGGCTGCTCTTGCGCAGCTGTCGCACACAGGAGCACATGCTTGACAGCTGGTGGCCGGCGCGCCTGCAGGATGTATGTGACGCTGCCGATGTTGCGCGCCATGGTGCCCGACTCGGTGCAGCGGGTCTCCGGGTCGATCGGGACGCCCATGTCCGCCAGGCCGGCCTTCCTGCGCGCGGGGCGCCCGGCCCCTGGTTTGAAACTAGCGACGTCCATGTCCCAGTCTGGACACAGTTGGAGAGGCTGGACATGCCATGCCAACACAGCAGCAGCGTTTGCAAGTACAGGCATGTCCAATGATGGTTACATACTCTATGATTGGAGAGGGTCGAGTCACCACGTCTGGACGGAGGCAGCTGGGAAGCCACTGTTGACGGGGCGCGCCTGATGGCATTCTGCTGCCACACGCGCGTCGCGTCTGCGGCTGCAAACTGCAGGTCGATACGCGCCTGCGCAGCTCTGTCTGATGAGCAGGAACGCTGTGCAGTGCATGCGACGAGTACGAGGCACCAGGCGAAGCGATGCAAGCAAGCGCAAGCTACACTGTGATGCTGCAGGCTGTTCAATCGGTTGGCGAACGGCGACCAGCAACGACAGGGTCTGGCTTGGCTTATGCGCTGCAACACATGCTGCCATGCGCTCGCATACTTGTGCAGTTGGCGACCGATTGAACAGCCTGCAGGATTAAAGATGCGAGCGCGTGGCAGCATGTGTTGCAGCGCACAAGCCAAAGGAGACCCTGGCATTGCCGTCGCTGGATCTTGGCAGTACCAGGACGGGCCCTCAACACACCTGGTGGCGGCATGCAGCGCCGCAGCGCCCTGTGTCCCGGCGGGCGCGCCTGCTCCAGGTCGCAGATGACCGCGCTGACGCACCCGCTCGGCGGCGCGGGCGGGTACATGATGGTCGCTTCATGCGGCGACGGCGCCACCGCCTCCACCGCGTCGCGGTCCATCACGGTCAGTACCTGGCCTCATCCCGGTCAGGTCCTTTGGAGGGAGCGCGCATTTGCTCTCTGCAGCGCCCTGCTCGGCTGGCGCTGTCGTGGCGGCCATGATGGTGCGCCGCGCTCACAAGCTGCGCATCAGGCACCCTGACAGGGGTAGCTGCGCGCGCTCACAGGTTCAACTTGCGGCTGCGCCCGAGGGCGGCATGGCCCGAGCTCCGGCTCTGCAAGCGGAAAGCCTGCGCCGGAGGCGCGGAGGTGCGCATATGCCCAGGAGCCAGCGCACGCCCGACAATGGCGGCCTCAGATGCCGGCAGGCGGTGCAGAGCGCCCCGCACGCCTCATGGCCTGACCGATGCAGGCCGCAAGGCGCGCGGGGCGCTCTGCGCTGCCCGACTGAGGCAGGCCACAGTATCCTAAAAGCACAGGTAGGGTTACGTTAGGTCGCGCGCCGCACCCGCGCATCCAGGTTGGCCTCCAGCTCGCGGAAGAAGGCGCCCACGCGCTCCGCGGCCTGGCCCAGCTTAGCATCCAGCGGCGACGCGGTCATGCCAAAGACGTGCGGCCGCAGGCCCTGCCGTTGCGGGGCGCCAGATGGTGCCGGCGGCGACAGCGAGAAGCGGCCTATGGCCATTGTCGAACAGGGGACACAGCAGCAGCACAGCACACGCTGCGCAGCAGTTGATTTTGGGCTGAACACTCTGACATTGCCTCACACAGGGAAGCAGGCAGGGTCCACTAGGTGGTCCACAAGCGGAAACCCGTGCGTGCTCGCTACTAACAAGGCACGCAGAAGGAATACTTGGTCCCATCAGCCACATGGCATGCTCACACTACACACGAAAGTTTGCCGCATGTGCTGCGTGACTGAGCTGCTCATGATTAGCTTTCAGCACTAGCGGCCAGACTGTGCTGCACAACAGAGCATAGTCCCGGACAAGCCAGGTGGCCCAGAGCAGCTGGCGCACCAATATTTGCCGGTCAAAGTAAAACTCCTGCACTCACCAGCGGTGCATCAGTGCATGCCTTGCGTTCTAGCAGCTCGACAAAGCACATGTTGCATGTGTATGCGCCGATGCAATGCTCCAAACTCTTTGCAGAGCGGGCAGCACCTTCATGATGCAGTTGTATGGGTGCTTCTTCTTGGCATGGTGCGCCTGGTGCGCAGGGCATCGCATGGTTACACACTGCATGCCCTGGAGCAGTTTGCACTGTAACAGTGCGCTCTGCAAATGCACTGCTATGAACAGCTGCAAGCGCGCGGCATGAGGTACACAGCGTTGTATGTGACTGGTAGCAGTGTGAGGCTGCGGCAAATTGTGATATCCTGTGCATTGGCCAGATTGTGACGCGCGCGTATGCACTGCATCTGCTCCCGATCACTCTGGGCACCAGCACAACTGAAGCGGGGCATGTGCACGACGCATCAGTGCGCATGTGCAGCAGCGGCGGCCGCACCTCATCAAAGATGAGCAGATGCAGCTCCCCAATCTGCCACCCCCATGCACACATGTGTCGACCATAGTGAATGATTGACATTGAGGTTTGAACGAGAGAGACACGCTGCACAGCGCCTCACAGCACTACCTGATGCATGCTCTCCTGCATGAGTGCCTTCGCTGGGCATCACATTCCCTTGCCAAAAGCGCCTACCTGCTACAAGGTATGGTTCCGGGACTTCTGAGCCCTGGGGCGCGCCGTCAGGATGGCGTGGCGCAGCACGTTGAGCAGGATCTGCGCGGTCATGACCAGCACGTCCTGGTCCGCGATGGCGGCGCGCCAGGTGTCGCGGTCCCAGAAGTCCAGGCCCATGCTGCCGACGAAGCCGGCCACGCGCAGCGGCGTGTGCAGGCGCAGCACCTCCGCCTGCTGCAGCACCAGGTCCACCTGCGGCCGCCACGAGCGCAGAGTTTGGAGCAATCCTCTGTGAATATGAAGTCTGACTCGCGTGGCACCTCTGCCCGCTGTAGCTCCAGGTCCTGCTGCAGCCACCCAAGAGGACAGCTGCCGTTAACCTGCCCTAGCAGAGGTGGTGGTGAATGTTCATTGTATGTGAGTGGGACCCCGCGCAGCACCTGCGCCCGCTGCAGTGCCTGGTCCTGCTGCATCCACCATGGGGACTGATCTACATGCCACCTTCCACATGCACTGCACCTGCAACAGCACAAGGCTTGCATGTGCCTGCCCAGAGCAGAGGCTAGGCTTGAGAGGGCTGCCTGGTCTTCTTATGACCCCGGACTAGCAGCAAAGCGGAATGCAGGTGCGCTGCCCAACACTCCTGCCTCACATGCAGCCTGGATACACGAGCGCACGGTGTGCCTCAGTAATGCATAGAGGGTTTAAGTGCCTGAAGCATGCACTCGATGCAGCGTGATTTAATGCTTCTGTCGACAAGGACACGGTGCTGCCGACAGCCCCCCTCACCCTGCCACACTACCTAGTATCTTGGGGGGCTCTGCACGGACTGCGGTCGGCGACGCGCTTTAGAACGGATGCTGAAAGCAGCACGTCGGCTCTGAGCTCAAGCCCCGGGCACAACCCCCCCGGACCTTGGACGCCAGGAACACCGTGAGCCTGCGCGCCTCGCTCGCGCCAATGTCCGCGTGCTTGGCCTTGACCAACAGGACTGATATGAACGTTTTACCAGCTCCTGCGCGCTTGGCCCAGATTGGCGTTGCTTGTCACGGTGGCTTGTCACGGTGACCTGGCCAAAGGCATGGACACGTTTTGCATCAGTGCTGTCATCTTTGTCTTGTTGCAGTGTTCTGCAGTAGTTCCAGCTGCAGGTGAGCGCAATGCCAGCACACCTGTGTCGAGGTAGGCAATCACCTGCGAGCAAAGGTGTATAAGTGAGTGTTTGACGACGCAGTGCTCAGCAATGCTCTCAAAAACTGTTAGAAATATGTCCTACAGCACTCAGCAGTCGCACACACGTTCTGCTGCTTGGCCTGCTCATACAGCTCCAGCTGATAGCACCGCGGCCGCAGGGCATTGTGCGTGGGCTGCTCAACCGCTGGCGCCATGCCTTCGGGCGCCCCGCCAATGACGCTAGTTCCAGTGGAGTATCATGGTGCGGAGACCAAGAGACTGGGTGCGTCTCTAAAAAGGTTCACCGCCTGGCGGTCACCCAATGCTTTACCCACAGCCACCCTTTGAAGGACTGGATGATCTACCACTCCATGGATGATCTGCCAATAATCTGCCACTTGCACTGCATGTCGAACGCATCCGACCCATTGTCGCCACTATCCCAGCAGTCCAGGTGCCTGTGTGACCAAGGCGCTCTTGAAAGCGAGCTCTGGCTTGAAAGAGTGTTTTGAAGTGGCACAGCTGTGCAAACCAGTTTGGTAAAGAGAGGAGGGAATACAGCCAGGTGCCAGGTCAAAGGCATCATTCATTACTGGCGGCATTGGATTCATATGCACACGATACAGCTCCGCAGCACTCGTCCAAACCGGACCAGACAACATGGCGGACCTGGTATGGACTCTTGACCCACGCAGTGATGGCAAACAGCAGTGATCCCTGGGGACAAAACCTATCCTACCCCAGCGCGTGGAAAGCAGCACGCACCACACTAGAACCAGCGACCAGCGAAGCAAGCAAACCACAGCTCCAACGGATGAACATACAGCGCACGCCGCAGCACCGCAGCGCTCCTAGTTGTGCGGCATTCTACAGCGCAGAGCGCGAGGCAGCACCCCTTTGCACACGCTGCCCTCTCCTCCCGCACGCCCCAAATACTTTACGAAGCTCCCCTGCTCATCCCAGTGCAGACACACGCAACACTTACTCCAGGCGCCTCACACATCCTCCCATCTGCTAGCCCCTGACCCCTTCCCTCCTGAAGGCCACGCACATACCACACGTTTCCCCATTAACGCCCGAAAAGAGACGTGTCTTGGGTCGGCAGGCGCACACGCGCAAGCCTGCACTGGCCCAGAAAAAATGGATGGCGAGCGCACGGTGCAGTGGCCGTGCACAGCAGCCCCGCTCCTCGTCATCAATGGTAAGCTGACACGAGGATCGACAAGACAATCATTCACCATTTGGCTACCACTCACAGCTGCTATCCCTCACTGCAGCTGCAACACATCTATTGCAGTGCACCACCAATTATGGGCAAAGCGGCAGCGCTCGCTAAACTTCGTCCAAGCAGTGCGTCCTGCGCACCAAGGGCGCCCTTGCCAAAATCCAAACTCCCGCACACAGACAAACAGCCCCGCACCCATGCCAGCACGAAGGCGCGAGGTGTGGAAACAGAGCGCTCTGCGGTGTCAGCAGTCAGCGTGCCGCACCGCCGGTCCAAGCTTGCATGCAGCCTGGTGCTACCCCGCAAAGACGGGCCACGCCCACGTTCCTACATGCAAAGCCTCACGCTGGCAGATCCGCTCGGGCTTCGCGAGCGCTCGTGCACCGCCACCGAGGCGAGCCGCCGCAACGGCCAGCCACGCGTCACGCCGGTGGCTCAACCGCGAGCGGCCTAGCACTTACGCTGCGCGTTCTGCTGCAGCGCCTGCGCGGCGACCATGCGGTCCAGCTCCTCGCGCGCGCCAACCGCCTCCAGCTCCTGCGGCCCCAGGAACATGCCCCAGGGCACGCCGCCGTACTTCTCGCTATGGTGCAGCTGGTGCGCGACCGCCACGCGCCGCAGGTACGGCACTTGCGCGATTGGGCCCACCTGCGCGCCCCAGGCGGCATCGGTGTGAGGCCACCTCCATAAGAGGCCTGCCATGGCGCATAGCATCGCCCTGACAAGCCCTGACAAGCGGAACTGCAATCATGCAAGCCAATGGCTGCAGGGCGCCGTGCACCAGGGTCAGGGTGCGGCAGCATGGCCAACATGCAGCAGGCACACAGTGCCGCATGGGCACTATCCAGCGGTGTGTGTGTGCAGAAGCAGCAAAAAGGTTTTCTAGCAGCGCGACAGCGTGCGCAATCACATGGTTGGTTAACGCGCAACCTCGCCCAGCAGGCGCACCGGGAAGCGCCGGTGCACCAGGCCGTCGTGGATGAACATGTACATGATGCCAAACAGCGTGATGCCCAGCCCCGCGCCGAACGCCACGCCGCCCAGCAGCGTCGGCGTTACAAAGCCGTACAGGCACAGCGCCATGGCCGGGATGGCGTTCACGACCGCATACACGTCGTTTGCCTCAAACGGGCCCACGCGCGGCACGTGGTGCGACTTGTGCAGCGCCCAGCCGGGCAGGTAGTCGTGCCACAGCACCTTGTGCGCCCAGCGAGCCCACATCTCCATGCCCACCTGCGCGCGCAGTAAGCGCTTGGCGCCAGGCACGCGCGCAGAGCCTACGCACGCGCATGGTGCAGCTTTTTGCAGCACCACACCTTTCCCCGAAAAAATTCCCGTCTAGGAACTCTGTGCTCACTTTCTGCCCATACGGCAGACTGTGCCAGCGACCTAGATCACCCACACACAGAAGCAATCAAAGCAACGTCGTCGGCAGCTGGGGCAGCTCACCACGCCGCCGACTGTGAGCAGCAACGTGGCCACGGCCTCCAGCGTCGGAAAGTCCGCGCCGTCCCGCACGTGCCAGCTGAACCTGTAGTGTACCGCCGCAATCGCCAGCGCTGTCACGCCTATAGACGCGGCGATGGCAGACACTTTGTACGTCATCTGTTCCCTGTTCCCCATGCGCACGTTTCTCAGCGCCACCGCCCAAGCTGCTTCCCATCTGGTTCAGCGCCTGCCGGGACTGCCTGCAACGCCATGCACTGCTTTGGCAGTAGTATGAGCGGGGACGCAGGGAGAGTCGGCGCAGCACGTAGCGCCACACTGCCCTACTTGGTGTCGTGCTGCCTGAAGTATGCGCAAACCACCGGATGCAAAACATCCCTACAGACATTCTGCTGTAGCAGGCCAGCGCAGACGCGCCTAGCACGGCTTTTCTGACGCTCCAGACGCCGAGCAGCGAGCTCGTCCACGACGTCCTTCACGCCAGACACGCCGGGCACGCCAGGCGCCACAGCGTCAAGCGCCTCCAGCGCATCACGCACCGCTGTCTCCGCCGCCACTGGCAGGTGCACATCTGAAACCGCTCGGCACACCTGCACAGCACAGAAGAGGTGGGTGAGCCGAGCGCACGCCCGCAAGTCATATTCACTACTGACGGCTGTCGTTGCCACAAAGCAAACCGCTGCAGTTGCTACAGAAACTGCACCGCGCTACTCACAGTGCAGCACAGGCACGCTGCTAGTCATGCATACTATCACAAGCACTGCGTCGGTGCGCGCGCAAGTGCATTCAAATCTGAACTCACAGCCAATCAAGGCCCAAGAGCGCAAGTATGTCGCAGATACAGACAACCGGCAAAAGCTGTATGTAGCCGTGCAGAGGAGCGCAAAGCAGCAACTGCGCGTGCCACAAACAAAGTACGCGCGTCCTACAAACACACTCCCCACTGCTCAGACACCCCCCAGCAGGCGCACAGCCTCCTCGTTCAACGCGCATGCTCACCAGGGCTGCCAACCGCCTGGTCCCTCGGCCACGGCACCCAGCAGAGCCGTTGCTGAAGGGCCGATGCCGCGAGACCCCGGGCCGCAGCGGACCTCCCGCTGCAGCCTTGCTGGGCAGCGGGCTGTGTGCAGAGTAGCATGCATCAGCCAAGTGGCGTGTGCCTGGCACGCCCATGCTGCCAGAGCCGGCCTGGAGAGCCAGCCAAACCGTGGCGGTGCTCTCGGCCTACGTGGGGGATAGTCGTGGTCTGGATGGACCTTAATGTTTGTTTATACCGGCAAGTCGGAAGTATAGGCCTGTCGTGGCTCCTTATCCGTGGCTGGCTCTGGCACTGGAAGCCATGACCCTAATTATACACGAAACCGTTACCGTAGACCAGCGGGATTTCTAGTGCTACGCGAAATCGGCCAGGGCACTACTTGACGGATGTGTTTGTCTTCGAGTTCCTGCGCGGTTGAGATGCCTGTGCGCCCTTTGCACACTGACTCTCTGTGTGTTGCACCGTGCTTGATTTCAAGAAGCCACCAGAACACTTGAGCGGTGACATACTGCAATCTTGTCTGCATAGCCAAGGTTGACTTGCTATGCGATGAGTAGCATGCCACAGGACGCTGCCCTATGCAGGGCTGCGCCCATAACAGCCCCAGCTGGCTGTTGCACGGATGCAGGCACTCAACTGCACTCAACGTACTGCCAAATAGCCTCCCTCGCAGTCCGGTGGTTTGATCCTCTTGCGATTAGTAAGCACACTCAATAAGCTTTGTACGCCTTTTCTTCCTATACGAGCTATCGCCCTTTGACACCTGGAGAAGGGACGAGGAAGCCTCCAAAGGCTGTGTCGCAGTTGGGGGCAGAGCCGGCCTTCCCTTTGTCACTGTAAGGGACCTCATAACCCTCCCTCGACCCTTGCTAGCTATCGGCCATCAGCTCAGCAACGCAAAAGGAGTGCGCAAGGAACGTAGTGGTAGCTCAGAGCTGAAAGGGAGGGGACCATCAGGCGAGGTGGCGCACCAGACTCACCGATGCTTGGGCCCTCGCTGGCATTTGAAGGGGCCCTCACGCAACGCACGCCGAGCGCGGCACTCCGGGGCCAATGTGCGCCGCTGCGGGTGCGTTGTCTGCCTGCCGGTCTAGCCAGGGCCCCCCGGGCGCCAGCCTGCTTGCTTGAGAGAGGCCTGTGGGCAGCGCGGGGATGCGCCTTGCTGTGACGGGCATGCGAGGCGGCAGGGTGCCCGTGTTGGTCATTGTCTGGCGCCGACCAGCCCCTGTGCACTTCATATAGCCATACAGCAGGGCAGCCTCGCGGCCTGCGCGTTTGCCCAACGTGAGGCGATTTCGGCCAGACCGGGGAAGGCTCAGAGCCGGCGGAAGATCAGTGGCCGACTGCAGGCGCCCAGCCCAGCTGCAGCAGGCTCAAGAAGGCTCTCGCTGCAAAGGTGCAGCGCCTGCGCCGAGCGCAGCCTGTGGAGTTTCCGCTGGCCCGGGTCTTGCGCACGACCGGCAGAGGGCGCCGGGAGAGGATGGGGCGGAGCCTGCTGTGCGCAGGCCAGCGCCGTCCCCCGGCGGCCGCCTGTCTGACGGCGCGGCGCGCGCAGGGCGCTGCGCGGCCCGCGCAGCGGCGCAGCCTGAGCCGGCCGCGGCCGGACTGGGACGTGCCGGCGGCCGCCGCCGCGGCGGCTGAGGCGGCGCTGGTCGCGCGGCGCGCGTCGTCGGCAGAGGCCGCGGCCACCGCGCCGGACCACGCGGTGGACACGCCGCCGACGCCCGGCACGGCCACGACCGCCTACAACATCGTCTTTGTCACGTCCGAGGCGCGCGCCTGCCTGGCACGCGCCTCGCAGGATCCGGCGCGTGGGCCGCGCGGCGGCGTGCGCGCAGCCGGCGCAGACGCTGTGCCTCCAGCTCCCCGCAGGACGAGCGGGAGGCGGGCCGGTGCTTCTGACTCTGTATGTCCGCCGTGGTGCCCAGGTCTGCTGCAGCGGAGCTGGTGCAGTCAGAGTCCACAGGCATACCCAGTTGCAGCTGCCCCTCCCGAGCCGGCACCTGCATGGACACCCAAGTCACCTGGGGCTGACATGAGGGCTCCATAAGCAGATTGGCCTACCACCAGCGATGGCGAGCGTCGATGCGAACAGCATGCACACAGGCCCGCCCCGCAGGTGGCGCCCTGGAGCAAGACGGGCGGCCTGGGCGACGTGTGCGGCTCGCTGCCGCCCGCGCTGGCGTCGCGCGGGCACCGCGTGATGGTCGTCGCGCCACGCTACGCGGCCTACCCGGAGGCCACCGACACGGGGGTGCGCGCGGCCTCGGCGCCGGCTGTCGGGGCTGCAGCTGTGTTGCCGTGCTTGTGCCTCACCCGCCTGGCGGAGCAGACTCCCGGGGCGGGGGTCATGGTCCTTGGGGGTGCCGTGCCTTTGGCTCACAAATGCTCACCGCTGAGGGCGGCGCCCGCAGAAGCGCATAGAGGTGCTGGGCGCGGAGGTGGGCTTCTTCCACGCGCACATCAAGGGCGTCGACTTCGTGCGCCGGCCCGCCCGCGGCCCCGCCGCCGCCCAGTGCATGACTGCGCGGACTGCGCGATCAGCGTTCCTGTCCATGCACTGGCACGGCATCCAGGAGCGGCCGCCGCATTCGGACGTCTTTCGTTCCTCAAAACATCTACTTCTTGAAAGAGCGGCCAAACTAAGCGACACCTCGGCTTGACTGTGTCAGGAGACGGCGTCGTCCTAAAAAAACAAAGGTGTCCCTCGCGCCTGCACTGCCAGAGCACATGGGAGGACGGGGCGCGCCGCGCGCTGCGCAGGTGTTTGTCGACCACGCGTCGTACCAGCGCGTGGGCGGCCTGTACGCGGACGCGTTTGGCGTGTACGGCGACAACCAGTTCCGCTACGCGCTGCTGTGCCTGGCCGGCCTGGAGGCGCCGCTGCACCTGAGCCTGGCCGGGCGGCCATACGGGCAGGACTGCGTGTTCATCGCCAACGACTGGCACGCCTCGCTCGTGCCCGTCTACCTGGTCGCCAAGTACCGCCCGGCCGGCGTGTACGCGGACGCGCGATCAATTCTAGCCATCCACAACCTGCGCCACCAGGGGGTGTTCCCGCCGGGCTCGTACGCGGCGCTGGGCCTGCCGGGCGGCTGGTACGGCGCGCTGGAGTGGCAGTACCCGCCGCACATGCGTCAGGGCAGCTACGAGGAGGAGGGCCGCGCGGTCAACACGCTCAAGGCGCGCGCCGCGCCGCCCCCAGGGCTGCCCCGAGTCGCGCAGCCGGGTGCGCTGTGTGATGCAGGTGTCGCACATCGGTGGCGCTGCGGCGTGCACCCAGTCAGGTGGCCGCTAACTGCGGGCGCCAGCGGGTATTGGAACGCGTGCAGAGCTGCATGCGGCGGTCGCAGCCCTGGCAGGGCGCCCTGCCAGTGCTCGTCAGGGGCCTGGGGATCAGGTGTCATCGAGCCGCGAACACAGGTGAAAGGCAGCAGGGCGGCCCGCACGCGCGCGCGGCGTCCCGCCGCGCAGCGTGCGCCGCGCTTACGCGCGGGCGGCGGGCGCGCAGGCGGGCATCAGCACGGCGGACCGCGTGGTGACGGTCAGCCCGGGGTACGCGTGGGAGATCCAGACGCCTGAGGGCGGCTGGGGCATGGAGGGGTTGCTGGGCGGGCGCGCGTACGCGCTGAATGGCGTGCTGAACGGCATCGACGGCACCGAGTGGAGCCCTGAGAGCGACCCGCACCTGCCGCGCCGCTACGGCCGCAGCAACTTCAGCCGCGGCAAGGCCGAGTGCAAGGCCGCGCTGCAGGCGGAGCTCGGGCTGCCGCTGCGCCCCGAGGCGCGCCGCGCCACGCCCCCCCGGCCTTGCTGCGCGTCGTGTGCGGGCGGCCTGCCGTTGCCCCCGCCAGCTGAGCTGCGACGGCGGCCATGGCCCGGACCCCGTGCCATGGTCTCGTGCGCGGCCGCGCACGCTGAGGATTGAGGATGGGACATGCGCGAGCGGGCAGGGCGGGGACATGGCGGCCGCAGCGAGCGAGCGCCGCGGCGCCTGCAAGGCCGCGCTCCCCGGATGGCCCCCGGGGCGCTGCGCGCGCTCTGGCAGCCTGGTGCTCGCGCGCGCCTGACGGCCCGGCGGCGGCGGCGCAGGCGCCGCTCATCGGCTTCATCGGCCGGCTGGACTTCCAGAAGGGCGCGGACCTGGTGCTGGCGGTCGTGCCCTGGCTCATGCAGCAGGGCGTGCAGCTGGTCTGCCTCGGCACCGGCGACCCGGGCCTGGAGGCGCGCGGCCGCCCGCGGGCCCGCCGCGCTCCTGCCCCCGCGGGGTGCCTGCCTGTCGTGCGCCGGCCGCCGCCTGCAGCGCCGGCAGGCCTGGAGGCACGCTGCGTGCGCGCGCCGCAGGGCCGCCACTGGCCGGCATTGCTGTGAGGGGCTGCGCATGCGCGGGCCGGGCTGCCAGGGGCGCGGCGCCGCGGCGCAGGCGGGCATGCGGTGGATGGAGAGCAGCTACCCGGAGGCCGCGCGGGGGTGGGTC
>JAABUX010005722.1_pt1 | contig 15157 bp, 15 predicted proteins | sample 5561851 | NCBI WGS metagenome assembly JAABUX01 (sample SAMN10711883, study PRJNA513361) | rock metagenome | isolation source: Antarctica rocks | place: Antarctica: Victoria Land, Richard Nunatak red sandstone | collected 2016-01-03 | reverse complement strand
AGCGTCTCCGACCAGGATATGGCCGCACTCAACATCACCCGCGACCCGTTCCATGGCGAGTGGAACTACACCATCCATCCGCATAAACCAGAAAACGATGCAGTTATTTTATAACGGGCCCTAAGCGTCAGGGATGCACTCCAGGCGGCTGCGGCATGATGGCCTACTGCGCCCGTCATGCTCACCCTTTTGCCGACGGGACATTCTGAATGCAGCTTGAACACGCGTTCGACGTGCCGCTTTCAGTGCCGGCCACTTGGGACCTGCTGGGCCGGATCGATGAGATTGCGGGTTGCCTTCCCGGTGCCCGCGCGAGCAAGGCGGAGGACGGTAAGTTCGAGGGCTCGGTTCGGACGCGGCTCGGGCCGCTGGACATGACGTTCAAGGGGGTGGTCGAGATCATCGAACGGGATGTTTCAGCCCGGCGCATGGTGATGCGCTCGAAAGGAAGCGAGGCGAAAGGTCAGGGCTCGGCGTCCGCGACCACGGTGGCGGTGCTGACCGAAAAGGACGGCGGGTCCCATGTCGCGCTTGATACGGACCTGGTCATCTCGGGGCGGGTGGCCCAGATGGGCCGCGGGATGCTCGTGGAGGTCTCCAACGACCTACTGGAGCGGTTCGTCATGAATCTCAAGCGGGATTTCGGCACGGTCGAGCCGGCATCGGCGGGAGCTGCAGACCCTGCTGAGGGCGCGGCGCCACTGATTTCGCCTATGCCTGCCACCGGCCCGACCGTTGCAGGGGGCTCCGGGACAACGGTCGTGTCAGAGGACGCAGTCGACCTCGGCAACCTGTTCTGGAGAGTGCTGTGGCGACGGATTCGGCAGCTTCTTGGTTTCGGTCCCTCGTGATCAGGGGTCGGAGGGGCGGACTCCTGACTCATCCTGGCCGATAGGGCCTTCCACCCCCGAGAAGGATTACTTGCAGTGAAGGAAGCAGATGGGGCCATGCGGATCACGGGCGTCGCGGCGCCGATCCGTCAGCAAGTCGCGGCGTCGTTCCGCAAGGCGATCCTGTCCGGCCGTTTCGGACCCGGAGACCGGCTGTTCGAGAAGGAGTTATGCGACCTGACCGGCGCCAGCCGCACTTCGGTTCGCGAAGCGCTACGCCAACTGGAGACCGAGGGGCTGGTTACCACGATCCGCAACAAGGGACCGGTCGTGACCTCGATCGATCCGAAACAGGCGCGCAGCATCTACCAGGTGAGGGCGGCGCTCGAGGGATTGGCGGCCGGCCTGTTCGCCGAGAATGCCACGGATGACCAGGTCGCGCGGCTCTCGGTTTCGGTCGAGCAAGTCAGAAAGGCTTACAAGTCCGGAGACCTCGACGAAATCCTTGATGCGAAGAACGCCTTCTACGACGTCCTGCTCGAGGGGTCGGACAACGACATCGCGGCCTCCATGCTGCGGATGATGCACGACCGCATCAACCTGCTCCGGCGCGTGTCGCTCGGTCAGTCCTCTCGCCTGGGCAAAAGTGCCGCAGAGATCGGGACGATCCTAAAGGCGATTAAGGCGCGCGATGCGGCGGCGGCCTCGATCGCCAGCATCCGCCATGTCGAGAATGCGGCCGACGCGGCGATCAATCCGAAACCGAAGGTAAGGACGGGTGCCCCCGGGTGAGAGGCAGTTCCGGTTCTGGAATGTGAGAAGAATGCAGCCGAGCGGGAAGAGAATCATCGTGACAGGAGCCGCGAGCGGCATTGGCCGGGCCTGCGCCCGGCGGCTGCTGGAGGATGGCTATCGGGTCGCGGTGCTGGACATCGCGTTGGAGGCGCTTGAGGCCGAGTTCGGCGGCCGGGCGGAGGTGGTGGAGCTAGACGCAGGCTCGCCCGAGAGCTGCCGTACCGCCATCGAGCAGGCAACCGAACTGCTAGGTGGGCTGGACGGGCTGATCCATCTCGCGGCCGTCTGGAGCGGGACGCGGTGGGAGCAGTCGGGGCCGGACGAGTGGGACCGCATCCTGCGGATCAATCTCCGGGGCAGCTTCCTGCTTGCGCAGGCGGCGGCGGAGAAGCTGATCGCCGGAGGGGGCGGCAGTATCGTGCTGACGGCCTCAGACTCGGCCCGAGTGGGCGGGGTGGCCGGCGGTCCGGCCTATGCGTCGTCCAAGGGAGGGGTGATTGCGCTGACCAGGTCCCTGGCTCGGGCGCTCGGGCCGAAAGGGATCCGCGTGAATGCGCTCAATCCAGGCGTAATCGAGAGCGAGATGACGCAGTCCTGGCCGGCGGAGCTAATGCAGCAGACGGTGGCCCGCACGCCGCTTGGACGGCTCGGCCAGCCCGAGGACGTCGGCGACGTTGCTTGTTTCCTAGTATCCGACCGATCCCGGTTCATCTCGGGGGAGGTCGTCGAAATCAATGGGGGCTTCTATTTTGACTGAGCCCAGCTTCGTGAAAGGCGCATGATGACGTCCCAACGTCTTCATCTCACCGAAGAGGGTGTTGGACGGACCGTCGTCCTGCTGCACCCGATCGGACTGGATGCGACATTCTGGAAGCCAGTCAGCGCCGCACTGAAGGACAGGTTCAGGACCGTCGCGATCGACCTGGCGGGACATGGGCGGTCGCCACCCCCGTCACCGGGTCATAGCCTAGCCGACTATGCCGATGACGTGGCCGAGCTTCTGGGGAGGCTCGGACCGCCGGTCACAGTCGTTGGATTGTCGTTCGGCGGCATGATCGCGCAGGTACTGGCGCTCCGCCATCCGGGGCTGGTGGAGCGCCTGGTGCTGTGCGGCTGCCCGTGCACGTTCGACGCCAGCCTGCGCCCGCTCATCGCGGCGCGTGCCACGGCGGCGGAGCAGGGCGGAATGGAGGCGATCGCCGAACCGACGCTGGCTCGATGGTTCACGCCCGCCTACCTAGTCGGCGGCGGGGCGGAGGCGGTCCGGCAGCGTCTGCTCAGCGACGACGTCGCGGGATGGGCGACTGGATGGCGTGCGATCGCCGCACATGAGACGGCAGACGCGCTGGCCGCGATCCGCGTGCCGACGCTGTGCATCGCGGGGGAGCTCGACCAGTCGGTCCCACCCGCAGCAGTCTCGATCCTCTCGGCGAGGGTTCCAGGCTCGCAGTACGAGGTCATCCCCGGCGCCAGCCACATGATGCACATCGAGGACGCGGATCTGTTCGTGCAGGCTCTCCGGCGCTTCATCCCGGGTCCGTTTGGAGGCAGGTGAAAGCCGCGCAGTGGCTACCGCCGCGAGGTAAATCGGTAACTGGGGCAAAACCCCGGGCACGCAGTTGCAGCAGAACAAAGGTCAGAGTGGGTCGGTAACTCTACCACCCTGAATCTATGCGGCTTTCTTCGTTCTTTTAGTGATATAGATTGGAAGGCGGTTCGTCTTTGCCCGGGGATTTGCCCCAGTTACGTAAATCGTTGCAAGGAGGTTGGTATGGCTGACATAATTGAGCAGACCACGATGGGCTCGCTCTTCCAGGATGGGCTGAAGCTGCGCAGAGAGGTTCTCGGCACCGAGTATGTGGACCAGTCGTTGTCGCGGGCGAACGGGTTCACGATGGCATTCCAGCACATCACGACCGAGTGGTGCTGGGGTTACGCCTGGGGCCGTCCTGGCCTGGACCGAAAGACCCGCAGCATGCTGAATCTCGCGATGCTGACGGCGATGCATTGCAGCGCGGAGCTAAAGCTGCACGTTCGTGGCGCGATTCAGAACGGCGTGAGCGTGGAAGAGATCAAGGAGATTCTGCTCCACGCAACCGTCTACAGCGGCATTCCGGCGGGGCTTGAGGCATTCAAGGCGGCCAACGAAGTTCTGGAAGAGATGGGGTTGATCCCGAGTCCGGCGTGACCAGGGTTCCCAAACATCGCCGTCCGGGGCCAGGCGGCGGCGTTCACGACAGGCCGTATCGCCGGAGGTAACATAATGTCTGATCGCACCAAGACTGGCCAGCTCGGGGAAAATCGCCCGACCGGCGTTTTTCGGCGAGCGTTCATGGCGGGGGCGGCCGGGTTGGCGACTGGCGTTGGGGGAGCGCCGGAACTAGCCGCTAACGCAGCGAATGCACAGACGCCGTCGCGACGCAACAGGAGCCCGGTCAGAATCGCAATTCTGGGTGACCTAACTGGAAGTACCTCAGATTGGGCGGGCCAGGGTTCGATCGAGGCTGCCCGGCTTGCCATAGAGGACGTCGGCTCGACGGTGTTGGGAGTACCCATCGAGCTCATCTCAATCGATCATCAGAACAAGCCAGACAACGCTTCAGCTCAAGCGCGCGAGCTGTTCGATGTTCAGAATGTCGGCATGGTCCTGAACCTATCCAACTCTAGTGTCTCATTAGCAGTGATAGAAATCGGTCGCCAAAAAAAGCGGATAACTATTGTGACGGCGGCGGGCGCTGACCAGATCACGAATGCGAACTGTTCGCCGTATGCAATCCATTATGTATTCAACGCAAATGCGCTCGCTAATGCCGTCACCGCCCCGCTTGTAAGGGCAGGGAAAAAGGATTGGTTTCTCCTCGTTGCAGACTTCGCATATGGCACGTCTCTGGAAAAAAAGATCAATGACATCGTGGCGAGCGAGGGTGGGAGAGTAATTGGTGCCGTGAGGCACCCCGCCTACACTATCACAGACTTTTCCTCCTTCGTGCTGCAAGCTCAAGCATCCGGAGCCCAAGTGATCGGACTAGCAAACTCAAGCGCCGATACCGTGAACTCGGTGAAGAGTTTAAACGAATTTGGTATAATGGGCTCACGGCAAGAAGTTGTTGCATACACGATGATCACCAGTGATATATACAGTATAGGGCTCGAAGCCGCTAAGGGTCTGCAGTTTGCCTCAGCATTTTATTGGGACAGGACCGACGCGACCCGGGCTTGGTCGAAGCGCTTCTTCGAGCGTAGGAAGCGTATGCCTAATATGATCAATGCAGGCGACTATTCTGCTACGCTGCATTATCTGAAGTCCGTCAGCGCAGCCGGTACGGACGATGCAGATGCCGTGGTCGCGAAAATGCGTGAACTGCCCGTCGACGATATATTCGCAACCGGAGGGCATATCCGGGCTGACGGCCTGCACGTGCACGATTTCTATTTGATGGAAGTGAAGAGGCAGTCCGAATCAAAGTACCGGTGGGACGACTTTTATATTCGCGAAACCATCCCCGGTGCGAAAGCCTATCCCCCGCTCTCTGCTTCCACCTGCCCGCTTGTGAAGCTATAGCGGGTCTGATTGGTAATATGAATTCAGGGCAAAAACTGCACGCACGCGTTGCTCTCGTAACGGGCGGACAACGGGGCCTCGGGGCCGCTATCGTCCGTGAGTTCGCTGCCGAGGGTGCAACCTGCATCGTGAACTACCCGGCCCTGAGTGAGCGAGCGGAAGCTGAAGCGCTGGTCGGACAGCTGGCGAGCAACGGGGTGCAATCCGTTGCGCTCGAGGCTAATGTTGCGGATAGCGCATCCTCAAACGATCTGATCGACAAGGTGCTGGGCGCGTTTGGCCGCCTTGATATCCTGGTTAACAATGCTGGGGTAAATTCGCTCGGAACCTGGGAAGAGATTTCCCGCGACACTTGGGATAATACACTTTCTGTCAACCTGACGGGCCTGTTCAACTGCTGTAAGTATGCGCTTCCTAAGATGCGGGAGCAGAGCCGTGGTAACATCATTAACATCTCGTCAGTTGCTGCGTTCATAGGACGTGGAAACGCAGATTATATCGCAACAAAAAGCGCCGTGATCGGTCTTACGCGTAGCCTCGCGCGCCAATACGGGAGGAACGGCGTTCGAGCCAACTGCATTTCCCCGGGTTTCCACAACACGCTTATGACCAGCCGCGCTCGACAGAACGCCAGTGAAAATGCGGACGATTTCATCGGCACCGTTCCTCTCGGCTTCCTCGCCGAGCCAGACAGTATCGGAAAGGCTGCCGTGTTTCTTGCTTCCGATGACTCCTACTACGTGACAGGGCACAACCTAGTCGTAGATGGGGGCCTAACCCTGCGATAGCATTGCTGACGGCTCGGTAGAGCCGTGCTGCATGGACCGGGGATGTGAGCGCAGCTACCCCAGCCCCGGCTGTAGTTCATGTGACGCGGACGGAGATCGGGCGTCCGAGCGCCAGCATACGGTTAAGCGCATAGACGGCCACGTCCACATCAGTCGCCCGGCGCCGGTCCGTGCGCGAGCGCAGCCCATCGCCGATCACCTGCTTGAACCGGCCGATGGCCGCCTCGGCCCGAACCCGCTTCGTGTAGCCGGAGGCTTTCTGCCAAGCCGTGCGTCCGTTCTCAGCGCTGCTTTGCACGTGGCGGTCCCGCTGCGTGGGCGCGGTTGCGGCTGTCTCGCTCGGCACGGCTGAGGAACGCGGCGGCACGATGACCGCCGCCGCGGGATGACGCTCGGCGATGGCGGCGGAAACGCCCTCTTGGTCGCATAGGCCGTCGGCGGTGAACGAGGCCACGGGCCCTGGCTGTGGGTCAGTAGCGGGTTTCTGCGCTGATCAGCACCACACTGCATTGAAAAGTGAGAGTTCCTCTGGGTCTCACACATGCGTCGGTTTACACCTGGCGTCGATCAGGCGGGGTCGGGTTGTGTTATTGCGCGCCGGGTAAAACTGTCTTGCGCATGGTAGGCTTGCCGACGCGCACGACTGCTGGATGGTGCTGCACCCGTTTGGGAGGAATGCAGGACCATGACAGACCGAGCATCCAGCAAGAACCCGCTGTTCGGCCCCAACCGCTTCAAGCTCGGGATTTTCAGCGCCAATTGCGATGGCGGCCTGACGATGAGCTTGGCGCCGGAACGCTGGCGCGCGGAGTGGGACGACATCGCAGCGATGAGTCGTATTGCCGACGACGCCGGGCTGGAGTTCATCTTGCCGGTGGCGAAGTGGCGGGGCTACCAGGGAAAGGCCAACATCTACGGCCGCTCTTTCGAGACCTTGACCCATGGAGCGGCGCTGGCCGCCCTCACCCGTCGAATCGCCATCTTCTCGACCGTGCACGTTCCGCTCGTCACCCCGGCATTCGGCGCGAAGGCAATCGCCACCATCGACCATGTGAGCCACGGGCGCGCCGGGCTGAACATCGTCTGCGGATGGAACCAGGAGGAGTTCGACCTGCACGGCGTGACGCTCGACCAGGAGCGGCGCTACGACCATGGCCTCGAGTGGTTCAAGGTCTGGTCCCGCCTGCTGCAGGGAGGGCCGGAGTTCGACTGGGATGGCGAGTTCTTCAAGCTGCGCCGCTTGCAGACCGATCCGGTCTCGCTGCAGCGCCCCTGGCCGCCCGTCATGTCGGCCGGGTTTTCACCGAAGGGCCGCGATTTCGCGGCCCAGGCAGCCGACGTGCTGTTCACCAACATGACGGAGATCGAGCAGGCAGCCCCGATGCTGGCCAATATCCGCGACTTCATGGCGGCGCGCGGCCGGAGCATCTCCGTGTTCACCATGGCGCACGTCGTGTGCCGCCCGACACGGCGTGAGGCGGAAGAGTTCTACCACTACTTCGCGGAGGAGATGGCGGACGAGGAAGGGCAGGACTTCTACCGCAACACCCGGGGGCGGACCGTCGGAAGCGGCGACGCGCAACTGAGCCGGCCGTTCGACACTCGCTTTAGCAAGACAAGCGGGAAGAACTTCGCCGGCGCCTATCCTGGCGCGTATCCGCTAGTGGGGACGCCGGACGAGATCGCCGCAGAGATGCAGCAGATGAGCGACGCCGGGCTGGCCGGCACCTCCGTCGCCTTCCTCGACTACCTCAAGGAAATCCCGTTCTTCGTGCAGGAGGTGTTGCCGCGGCTGGAGCGGCAAGGCTTGCGCGGGCCGATCTGACGCCATGTCAAGATGCCTCGCCGAACTGGCGCTGGATGAAGTCGAGGAACACGCGGAGCTTGGCGGGCACCGGCTTGCGGCTCGGGAAAACGGCGTAGAGGTCCGGGTCGATGCTTTGAGCGTCCGGCAGCAGGGGGGTCAGCCGCCCGGACCGGAGGTCCTCCTCGACGATGAAGCGTGGGCTGCGGACGATGCCGAGACTCCCAAGCGCGGCGTCGCGAAGCGTCAGCGCATCCGTCGACCGAAGATTGCCGCTCGGGAAGACCGTCACCTCCTCGCCACCCTGTAGGAATCGCCACTCAACGCTTTCGGCTGACTGCGCGTAAAGCAGGCAGTTGTGCCCCGACAGGGCTGCGAGGGTCGTTGGCGTGCCAGTGAGCGCGAGGTAGTCTGGCGACGCGCAGACGACGCGATGCAGGGTGCGGATCCTGCGTACGATCATCGTCTGCCCGGGCGGGGTCAAGAACTGTAGCGAGAGGTCGTAATCCTCCGCCAGCAGGTCGGGCTGCCGCTCCGTCAGGTTCACGTGCAAGGTGATTCCGGGATAGCGGCGCAGGAAGTCGGGCAGTTGCGGCGAGATCTCCCGCATCCAATACAGCGAGGACGCAACCACCCGCAGCGTTCCGCGCGGTTCGGTCGTCGTCTCTCGCACGGCGTGCTCGGCTCCCGCGACTTCGTGCAAGGCCCGGCGGCAATGATCGAGGCAAACCTGCCCGGCCTGCGTCAACCTCAGCCTGCGCGTGGTGCGGTCGAACAGGCGGCCGCCGAAAACGCCTTCCAGGTAAGCGACATGACGTGTCGCAGCGGCGTTCGACATTACCAGCCGTTCCGCCGCTCGGGAGAAGCTGCCGAGCTCGGCCACCCTGACGAACACCTCGATGCTTCGGATCAGATCCACGATCGCCCCATGATTATGTCGCTTACCGGAATAGTCTTTTGCGTGCTCGCGCCCTGTGGTTCGCAATCGCGCAAAGCTACCGTTGCTTTGGTGCTGGAAGCGAGTGGATTGTTGCGCGCCGCGACGGGTAAGCGTCCGGGGCAAAGACCGCGGCGCGGAAGGGGGGAACGATGTCGAACTCAGCATTGCCGTCAACGGCCGGCCTCAACGATTCCACGATCGTGGAGAGGGCATCGTGGCGTGCATTCCTTGGCGCCTACCTGGGCTGGGTGTTCGACTACTTCGAGGTGTATTTCCTTTCCTTGATCATCGTGCCGATGGCCAGGGCCTTCGGCTGGTCGCCGGTGCAGGTCTCGACGATCCTCTCGGCGCAGCTCGCGTCCATCGCGCTTGGAGGTGTGCTCTGGGGATACCTATGCGATCGGTTCGGGCGGAAATGGGCATTGCAGCTGTGCATCCTGCAATACTGCATTGGGACGCTGGCTCGGGCCTTCACGCCAGACTTCACCTATATGCTGGTTTTCACCGTGTTCGCCGGGATCGGCATCGGTGGCGAGTATGGCGTCGGGCAGACGCTGGTGACCGAGACGGTCAGCCCGGCGCACCGCGGCGCGTGGAGTTCGATGCTCTACAGCGGCATCTTTGTCGGCATCATGCTTGCCGCGGCCGCGGGTGGACTAATTCTGCCGGCTCTCGGCTGGTCACTCTCCTTTGCGGTGGCGACATTGCCGGTGCTGCTGGTGGTGTTCATCCGCAAGGGGACGCCTGAGTCGAAGCTTTGGGAGGCGCGTCGCGATGCCGGACAGCACGTCGTGCCGTGGAGCGCCTATGCCACGGGCGCGTTCTTGCGCCCAGTCCTGCTCTGCTTCGTCACGGGCCTCTTGCAGCTCTTCGCCTACTACGGCGTGACCACGCTCATGCCGACGTATCTTGTGACCGTTGCCGGTTTCTCCTTGAGCAAGGCGTCTTGGTGGGTGTTCTTCACCGGGCTTGCCGGGCTTGCTGGCGCCGTTGCAGCAGCATTGTGCATCGACCGCATCGGGCGCCGCGCGACCCTGTCGAGCGGCGCACTGGTCGGCGCTGCGGGGGGAGCGCTGGTGTTCCTGTTCTGGGCACATCTCGACTCGCTGGTCGAGATCCTGGTCCCGTTTTTCTTGCTCTACGCGGGGTTCGGTGCGACGGCCTCGGTGTTCGGATCGCTCTTCTCTGAGGTCTTCCCGGTCGCCTTGCGCGCGACGGGAATGTCGACCGCCATACAATGTGCCCGGGGCGCATCGTTCGCTGCGCCGCTCCTGGCCAGCGCGCTCTATCCGACGATCGGCTATTCGCCGCTGATCATGGGGGCGGTGGGACTGCTGCTGATCCTCGCGCTGATTGCCTGGGCGTTCCCGGACACGACCGGCATCGCAATCGACTATTGACGGAGACATACGATGATCCTGTACATGGGGCTGGGTCGGATGGGCCTGCCGATGGCCAACCACGCCTGGCGCGCGGGACAAGAGGTGGTGGGCTTCGACCCGTCAGACGAGCGACGTGCGATGCTGGCGGCCCTCGGCGGAACAGCCGTTTCGGACGCGTCGGAAGCTCTGCCGCAGGCCGCGGCCGTCGTGATCATGGTCGGCAGCCAGGCCCAGGTCGAGGCGATCGTTGCGGGCGAGGGGGGCGTCATGCAGCGTTGTGCGCCCGGCACGCTGGTCCTGGTGGTCAGCACGGTTTCACCGCAATTCATCGCAGCACTCGGGCAACGTGCAGCGGAAAACGGCATCCGGGTCGTCGATGCCCCTGTGTGCCGTGCGGAGATGGGTGCCGTCCAAGGAACGCTGCTCACCTTCCTTTCGGGCAGCGAAGCCGATTGCCGGGAAGCGGCGCAGTTGATGCGGCCCTACAGCGCCGACATCGAGTTCGTCGGCAGCCGTCTTGGAGCGGCACAAGTTGCGAAAACGGTGAACAATATGATCCTGTGGGCCTGCGCCATTGCCAACGATGAAGGACTGAAGCTTGCGGAAAGCTGGCAGCTGGACGTCGCCGCGCTCCGCCGGGCGCTTGTGACGAGCAGCGGCGATAACTGGTGCCTGCGCAACTGGGACCGGATCGGCGAGATGCCATGGTCGATCAAGGACATGGACATCGCACTCGAAACGGCACGCGAGACCGAGGTTGCCATTCCGCTCGGAGAGGCTGTCAGCCGACTCGTACGGACGTCCTCAGTCCTTTCACATGCGAGCTGAATGGCATCCTGTAGGGGAACTCCGATCTTGTCTGTTTCGAGAGACCCATCGATCGCTCGGGCAGATCGGCATGAGGAGGTCGACGGGTCGCAGATCAACCGCCTACCAGTCTGGCGGCCATCTCCGGCGCCTCAGCCGCCGAGCAGACGTAGCGGAGGACTTCGAACCCGTGGTTTGACTGCCATGCCTGGGGTGCCTGCGAGTCGTCCGACACCAAGCCCTTTCGAGCCGCGTTGCCCCCGTGGAGCCCATCCGTCGACGCTCAAGGCTTCAGGCTATTGGCCTCGCGGCTGGGTCGCGACGCGCGATGTCCACGGATAGAACGCCCCTCTTTCGAAGAGGGCGCCTTGCGGACGTTAGTGCCGGTCTTGGCCGGTCCGGTGGTCGCCTGCGCAGCCGGTGGCTTTGCGGGCTGCACCGGAACTCCGGGCAGGGACGCGATGCAGTCACGCAGCCAGCGCTGCGCCGGGTGGCCGTCGTTGCGCTTGTGCCAGGAAAGGACGAACGCCACTGGGTCCAGTTCGAGCGGCGGGTCAAGGATGCAAACCTCGTTGGCGTGGCCGGACGCCGAGACCATGCCTCCCATCAGGGTCGCGATCATGTCCGATCGCGCGACCAGGGTCGGCGCCGCGTACATCTGGGGAAGGGTGAGCGCGAGCCGCCGTCTTAGGCCCAGCTTGGCCAGCGCCGCATCGACGTGGCCGAACCTCTCGTTCTCGGGGGACACCAGCAAGTGGGACAGGCCGAGGAAGGTCTCCAGGTCCAGCGCTGCGCCCGCGGCCACGTGGCCCTTTCTCACGATGCACACGAAGCGTTCCTCGAAGAGGGCGCGCGTGAGGATGCGGCCCGCCGCGATCGTCGGCGGAACACCGATGGCCAGGTCGATCTCGCCCCCGTCCAGCATGGTGACGGCATCGTCGCGTGCGGTAAAACTGCGCACCCGCAATGTGATCGCCGGCGCCAATTCCCTCAGGCGTTCGACCAGGCGCGGCAGGAAGACGAAGGTCGGATGCTCGGACAGACCGAGATTGAACGACACATTGGAGGATTGAGGATCGAACACCTGCGTGAATTCCAAGGTGCGCTGGATGTCCGCGAGCGCGCGGCCGAGGGGCTCTGCAAGCTCCATGGCCCGTAACGTCGGTTGCAGCCCGGATGCCCCCCTGACGAACAGGTCGTCCCGCAGCAACGACCTGAGGCGCGACAGGGCCGCGCTCATGGCCGGCTGGGTGCGTCCGATGCGTGCGCCCGCCCTGGTCACGCTCCGCTCGGCCATGAGCGCATCGAAGGCGACGAGCAGGTTCAGGTCGATGCCGTGCAAATCCATGCCGTGGATGCTCCCACATATCAGCAATCAATTTCAATCTTGGGCGCCGCACATCTAGGCTCCTCTGCGAAGGGGCGGGGCCTGGTGTCACGAAGCCGAACTGCGGCGATCCCAGGGTTGACGCGCTGCCCTTCCAGCCGGCCTCCTCTAAAACCCGGGCGCGGGGGAGGGCGCCGCGCGTGGATCGGCAAATCGGGAGGTTGCTATGAGCGAGAAGAGCCACGGGCCAAGCCGGCGAGGTCTGTTCAGCGGTGCGGTGGGATTGGCGGCCATCCCTGTCGCCGTGCGGGCGGCGCCAGCGCCGGTTCCGGCTGCGATCCCCACCATGCCGTCCGAGGTCGCCCTCAACGTGAACGGCCGCGACCATCGCCTGACGATGGACACCCGGACGACCCTGCTCGATGCGCTGCGCGAGCACATGGACCTCACCGGATCCAAGAAGGGCTGCGACCACGGCCAGTGCGGTACCTGCACCGTCCATGTCGACGGCGAGCGGGTGCTGTCATGCCTCACCTTGGCGGTCGCGGTGCAGGGTAGGCAGATCAGGACCGTCGAGGGCCTCGCAGCGGCCGACGGCGCCCTGCATCCGATGCAGCAGGCCTTCATCGACCATGACGGCTTCCAGTGCGGCTTCTGCACGCCGGGCCAGATCATGTCCGCCGTCGCGTGCGTGAACGAGGGCAACGCAGCCACCGACGAGGACATCCGCGAGTACATGAGCGGCAACCTGTGTCGGTGCGCCGCCTATCCCAATATCGTCGCCGCGATCAAGCAGGCGCGCGGGCAGATGGAGCGTGCCTGATGCGCCCGTTCACCTATGACCGTGCCGCTGACCCGGCGCAGGCTGCCCGGCTCGGCCAGCAGACCGGCCAGGGCCAGACGGACGCGCCGGTGCAGTTCCTTGCCGGCGGCACGTCGCTGGTCGACCTCATGAAGCTTGACGTCCTCACCCCGGGGCGGCTGGTGTACATCACGCCGCTCCGCACGGCCCATTCCGCCATCGAGGTGCGGCCCGACGGCCTGCGTATGGGCGCGTTCGCCAAGATGTCCGCGGTGGCGGCGCACCCGGCCGTGCTGGCCGGCTATCCCGCGGTCGCGCAGAGCCTGCAGCTGGCCGCCAGCGCGCAGTTGCGCAACATGGCCACACTGGGCGGCAACGTGCTGCAGCGGACCCGGTGCACCTACTTCCGCGACACGAGCTGGGCCGCCTGCAACAAGCGCAACCCGGGGTCCGGCTGCGCGGCGATGGCCGGGGTCAACCGCAACCACGCCGTGCTGGGCGTTGATGGAAGCTGCATCGCCCAATATCCGGGGGACTGGGCCGTGGCGTTGGTCGCGCTCGGCGCCCAGCTCGATCTGACCGGCCCGCAGGGCGCGCGCCGCATGGCCTTCGCGGACCTGCACCGGTCGGTAGCTGGCCAGCCGCACATCGAGACCACCCTGCGGCCCGGCGAAGTCATCACCGCCTTCACCGTCCCGTCCGGCGCATGGACCCGGCGCTCGGTCTACGTGAAGGTGCGCGACAGGGCGTCCTACGAGTTCGCGATTGCCTCCGCCGTGGTCGCGCTCGACATGGACGGCGGCACGGTGCGCCAGGCGCGGGTCGGCCTGGGGGGCATGGCTTACCGCCCCTGGCGCGCGCACGCGGCCGAGGCGGCCCTGGCCGGCAAGCCGCTGACGGAGGCCAACGCCGAAGCCGCCGCCAAGGCCGCGCTCGACGGCGCGGTGACGCATGGCCAGAACGACTACAAGCCGGAGCTGGGGCGCCAGACCGTCGTGCGCGCCCTGATGCAGGCCGGTGCGATGCCGCTCACAAGCAGGAAGGCCTGACATGGCGATCGATCCCAGCAGCCTGTTCGGCCGGCCGACGCCCCGCATCGACGGCGTCGCCAAGGTGACAGGCGCCGCGCGCTTCGCGTCCGACGAACCGGCGGCGAACCCGGCCTATGCCTACCTCGTCACCAGCAGCATCGCCCGGGGCCGGATCACCGCGCTCAAGCTCGACCGCGCGATGGCCGTGCCCGGCGTGCTCGACATCCTCACCCACGAGAACGTCGGCAACGCCGCCAAGTCCCCAGCCGGACCGGATGGCGGGCCGACGACCACAACGCTGGAGAGCAACCGCATCTGGCACGATGGCCAGATCGTCGCAGTCGTCGTGGCCGACAGCTTCGAAGCGGCGCGGGAGGCCGCGAACAAGGTGGATGTCAGCACCGTGGCGGAGCCGCCCAGCGCGACGTTCGGCTCCGCTGGCGTCGAGGTCCAGCCACATAAGATGCGGGAGGGACCCGACCCCAAGAAGGGCGACGCCGACGCCGCTTTCGCCGACGCGCCCGTGACGGTCGATGCCCGCTACGCCACGCCGGCGCAGCACCATAATCCGCTTGAGCTGTTCACCACCACCTGCGTCTGGGACGGGTCCCGGCTCACCATCTACGAGCCGTCGCAGTTCATGTGGGGGCTGAAGATGGCGGTCGCCAAGCAGCTCGGTCTCGACCCGGCCAACGTGCGGACGGTGTCGCGCTACGTCGGCGGCGGATTTGGCTCGAAGGGGGAGCCGGGTGCGCGCACGGCCTGGATCGCGGTGGCGGCAAAACGTCTCGGCCGGCCGGTGAAGCTCGTGCCGACCCGCGACCAAGGATTCACGATCGTGAGCTACCGGGCGGAGACGCAGCAGCACGTCAAGCTCGGCGCGACCCCGGACGGACGGCTCACCGCGTTCTTCCATGAAGGCTGGGAGGTCACGTCCCGCCCGTCCGGCTACAACGTCGCCGGCGTCGATGTGACGGCGCGGATGTATGCCTGCCCGAACATCGCCACGGCGGTGAACGTGGTGCATGCCGACCGCAACACGCCGGGCTTCATGCGCGCGCCGGCCGAGGCGCCGTACATGTTCGGCCT
>JAABUX010005720.1_pt1 | contig 15161 bp, 9 predicted proteins | sample 5561851 | NCBI WGS metagenome assembly JAABUX01 (sample SAMN10711883, study PRJNA513361) | rock metagenome | isolation source: Antarctica rocks | place: Antarctica: Victoria Land, Richard Nunatak red sandstone | collected 2016-01-03 | reverse complement strand
CGAACGGACGGATCGTATATGATTGCGCCGGTCATAAAACTACAACGTTAGGATCAGCCTGCGACTGAAGTCGCATGGCAAAGAACGACGACTAAAGTCGTGGGACGGCACGTCTTGAGACACTTTAGTGTCCGTCGTTTGCCATGCGACTTCAGTCGCAGGTTAATGTCACATTGTAGTAATAAACTCATCGATCTCATCCAGTAGTCCGTCAACCTCCTTTATCGTGACTCATCGCAATGGCTCGGCGTATGACAGGGATACGTCCCGTGGAGCGGGTGCGGCCGGGGCGCAGCGCCGTGATCTCGCCTCGATAGGACGCTACAAATGCGCGAGGCGTGGTTGTTCAGGATTATATACGATTGAAAGAGGTCGCGCCATAGCGCGGCTCCGTTCCGCGCGCTTTCCGTACAACGGCATGGGTATGGGAGCCGCACACCTGTACACTATGTCTGGACGCGTGGTCGACGCGCGCCGCGAGGATGTCGAGAAGCGGATGCACTGATGACGATAACCAATAGCGCGAGCAAACAAGAATACGCCTACGCGGCGATTCGCCGCCGCATCCTCGACGGCGCCTACCCGCCCGGACACCGGCTGGTCATCGGGACGCTGGCCGACGAACTCGGGGTCAGTTCCGTGCCGGTGCGCGAGGCGATCCGGCGGCTCGAAGCCGAAGGCCGCGTGGTGCATCGACACAACGCCGGATCGCGCGTGGCCCCGGTCGACGGACGCCGCGACCTGCGCGTCGGGATCGACGTGGGACGCAGCAGCGTCGACGCCGTGCTGATGGATGGCGGCGACGTCGCCGTCGCGGTCAAGGTCCCCGCGACGAACGACGTCACGGAGGGCATCATCGCCGCACTCGAGGGGGTGATGCGCGACGGCCATGTTGCCGCGGCGGCCATCGCGGCGGTCGTGGTCGGCACGGGCCATGTCGCCGACGCGTTTGTCGAGCGGCGTGTGGCGCCCGTGGCCTGCATCCGGCTGGGGCTCCCGGCGACCAGCGCGCTGCCGCCAATGGTGGATTGGCCCGACGACACGCGCGCGGCCATCGGGGTCCGCTGCTACCTGGCGCACGGCGGGCACGAGGTCGATGGACGGGCGCTCTCGCGGATCGACGAGGCCGAACTGCGGCTGATCGCGACCGAGCTAGGCGCGCACGGCGTGCGGGCCATCGCGATCTCGGCGGTCTTCTCGCCGCTCGTCTCGCAAGCCGAAGAACGCGCCGCCGCGATCCTGCGCGCCGAGTTGCCGGGAGTGGACATCACGCTCTCGCACCGGGTCGGCGGTCTCGGGTTGCTCGAGCGCGAAAACGCCGCGATCATCAACGCCTGCGTGCAAGCGTACGCGCGGGCGACGGTGGCCGGGCTGCGCGGGGCGCTGACGAGCCGGGGACTGATTGCGCCGCTCTATCTCACGCAAAACGACGGCGCCCTGATGACCTCCGAGGCCGCCGAACAGTATCCCGTTCTCACCTTTGGGGCGGGGAAGGCAAACAGCATGCGCGGCGCCGCCGCCCTCACGGGTCTCCAGGATGGCGTCGTGATCGACGTCGGAGGGACGACAACGGAGGTCGGAGTGCTCGCGCACGGATTTCCGCGCGAGACGGAAGAGCCGACCCTCGTGGGCGGCGTGCGGACGAACATCCGCGTCCCGGACGTGCGCTCACTGGCCATCGGTGGCGGAAGCATCGTCACACCCGACCCATGGCGGGTGGGTCCAGCCTCCGTGGGCCACGCGCTGCTTACCACCGCGCTCGTCTTTGGAGGACGAACCGTCACGCTCACCGACATCGCCGTGGCGGGGGGGGTGGCGGACATCGGGGATGCGCGCCACGCCGCGCGCCTGGCGCGCGACGCGTCCACGGTGCTCGATCTCGCGGGAGAGTTGGTGCGGCGCGCGGTGGACCGCGCGCGCGGGGGGGACGAGCACACGCCCGTCATCATGGTTGGCGGCGGCGCGCCGCTGCTGCGGACGCTCCTGCCGCGCTATCACGCCATCATACCGGAGCGCCACGCGGTCGCCAACGCCGTTGGGGCGGCGACCGCGCCGGTGTCGGGCCGCGTCGACCGCGTGGTGTCTCTGGACGGCGTCTCACGCCGGGATATGATGGCCAGCGCCGTGTCCGACGCCGTCGCGCGGGCCATCATGGCCGGCGCGGACGCGACGACCGTGCGCATTGTCTCGACCGAGGACGCGCCGCTGGCCTACCTTCCCGGCAACCTCACCCGTGTGCGCGTCAAGGCGATCGGCGCGCTGCTGGCGGAGGACGCCCGTGCGCGATGACCGCGATGACGTGGCATCCGAGGCCGGCCGTCCCGTCTGGCGCGTGACGGCCGACGATGTCCAGCTGATCGCGCGGGGCGCGGGCGTCCTTGGCTCGGGCGGCGGCGGAGATCCCTACCTCGGCCAGTTGCTCACCGTGACCGCGGCGCGCGACGGACGACACGGCGCCATTGTCCCTCTCGACAGCCTCGACGACGAGAGTGTGGTCATGGCGGTCGGGCAGATAGGGACAGCGACCGTCTTCGCGGAGAGGTTGGCGCGGGGCCAGGAGGCTGTCCTGGCGATCGCGGCGGTCGAGCGGCATATGGGGACGCGAGCGTCGGCGCTGGTGTGCTACGAAATCGGCGGCATCAACAGCGTCCTGACGCTGGCCGCCGCCGCCGCATGCGGTCTGCCCGTCGTCGACGCCGACCTCATGGGCAGGGCCTTTCCCGAACTCCAGATGACGACGCTCGACATTGGTGGGGCGCCGTCCGCGCCGGTCGCGGTGTGCGACGACCGGGGGAACGTGACCATCATCGCCGCGAGCGAGGACATGGCGTGGACGGAGCGCCTCGCGCGCGCCCTCCTCTCGGCGATGGGCGGGCTCGCGTACGTCGCCAGGCCGGTGATGCGCGCCGCGGACCTCAAGCGTCTCGCCATCGGCGGCAGCTACTCGCGCGCCCGCGCGATCGGCGACGCGCTGCGTCGGGCCCGCGCGGACGGGACTCCGGTGGAGTTGGCGCTCGCTCCAGAGGGCGCGCGATTGGCGCTGCGCGGCACGATCTCGGCGGTGGAACGCCGGGCGATGGGGCGGGCCATGCGGGGGTCGGTCGTGGTCCAGACGCACGGTCGCGCCGGCGCCGTGTCCCGGATCGACTTTCAGAATGAGTACCTCATCGTCCGGCAAGGCTCTGAGGCGCTGGTCACGGTCCCGGACATCATCTGCGTCATCGACGAGGAGACGGGAACGGTCGTCGACACGGGCGCCGTGCAGGCCGGGCTGCGCGTCATCGTGCTGGTCTTGCCCGCCGACCGCAAGCTGACCACGCTCGCCGCGCTGCGCCTCGTTGGCCCCGGCGCTTTCGGGTACGATACGTCCTATCGAGAGTGGAGCGGGACAGAACGGTCACAATAACGGACAGCAGAGGCAGCATTCAGGGCCATGTAGTTCTCGCGATCAGGACGTTTGCCTACATTTCTCCTACATGTCACCCACATTTTGTCTCCCTTGACGTCTTCCAGAGGGGAGGACAAGTGGACAGACCTTCAGATCGCTCGCGTGAGGTGGAGGACGGTGGCGCAGTGCCAGCTCGCCTGGTACGTCACGCCCGTTACCTCGTGGGAGCCGGACCCGGAATTGCTGGCCGGGTAGAGACGACTGGCATGCCGGCTGACGATGGTCCCGTCGCGTTCCCCGTTCTGTAGGTGCGCCGTATTGTCCAGGCCCAGGCCATAGACCCGTCCGTTGATGGCAAAGGCGAGTGAAACGACGTTCGGATCGCCTGCGACATAAGCGGCGGCGTTCGGACGGTAGTTCCTGATGGTGAGGTAGATCTCCTGCGTGACGGACGGCTTGTCGCCCACGACCAGCAGGTTGAGACCGCCCATGTAGTTCATATGGATCTCATAGCTAGAGGCGCCATCAGACGTGTGCTTGATGATGGCGCAACCGTTGAAGTCGGGGCCTACGCCGGCCATCGTTGGCACGGCGCCGATGGGGGCGGTGATGACGCCGCCGTCGCGGGCCGCGCCGGCCACCGTCACGTGGAAGGTCAGCGCGCCGGCGCTCTGCGCGCCCAACGTGGTCGCGGGACACAGGGTGACCAGGCTAAGGGTGGCGGCAAGGGCGGCGGACGCCAGGATGCCAGAATGGGTCATGGTGGTCTCTCCTTACTAACTACTTCACTACGTCCAACGACTCCCACGCACGCATACGGTGCGCCTGTCTCCCGTTTCGCGTCGTCATGTCCATGTCCATGTCCATGTCTTTTCCGTCCATGTCCTTTCCTGTTCCTATCCACTGTCGGTCTTGCGGCGCGTCCGCGGATATCTGCCGTGGGTCCGCGTCCCGAACCTGTTTCCCAGTATAGGGCCGGCCGTGCCCCCTGAACAGGACGTTCGCCCACATTTCTCCCACATTTTGTCCTCCTTACGCGCTTGGAAGAAGCCAGGCCAAAAGGCGCTGACAGCCGCGTTTATTGAGTAGGGGACAGGAACGAGCTGCCCTCCCTCATCGTGGCGCGGGCGCGCGCTGTGCTACCATAGGGCTGGTCATTGTCGCGGAGACACCGGGCGGAGGATACGGGCATGGACATAGGCAGGGACAGGGGCGAGGGAGTGGGGGTTGAGGGCGCGTCCTTCGGCGCGTTGGTGCGCCACCATCGCCTGCGCGCCGGCCTGACCCAGGAGCGCCTGGCCGAGCGCGCGCGATTGAGCGCCCGCGCCGTGGCCGACCTCGAGCGCCTGCCCGCGCGCCGCCCCCGCCTGGACACCGCCGCCCTGTTGGCCGACGCGCTGGGGCTGCGGGACTCCGAGCGCGCCGCTTTCCTCGCCGTCGCCCGCGGTGAGTCTCCGACCCCGCCCACTCCAACCAGCCTGCCCAGCGCCGCGACGACCGTCCTGGTCTCCCCCGGCCCGTCGGATCGCGCTGGCGCGGCGCCCAGCGCGCCCCGTCCTTCCCCGCTGCTCCCTCCTCCTGCCCTGCTCTTTGCCCCGCTGACCCCGCTGGTGGGACGCGAGCGCGAGGAGGCGGCCGTCGCCCACCTGCTGGGTCGCCCCGACGCCCGCCTGCTGACCCTGACCGGTCCCGGCGGCGTGGGCAAGACCCGCCTGGCCCTGCGCGTCGTGGACACCCTGCGCGACGGCTTCCCCGACGGCGCCGTGGTCGTGCCGCTGGCGGCGCTACGTGATCCCGCCCTGGTGCTCCCGGCCGTCGCCCGCGCCCTGGATGTCGCGGAGACCGCCGGCGAAACACCCCTAACGGCCCTGACCACGGCCCTACAGGACCGCCGCCTGCTGCTGGCGCTGGACAACATGGAGCAGGTGGCCACCGCGGCGACCGACCTGATAGCCCTGCTGGCTGCCTGCCCGGGAGTGCAGGCGCTGGTGACGAGCCGGGCGGCGCTGCGGGTGCAGGGGGAGCAGGAGTTCGCCGTGCCGCCGCTGGCCGTGCCCGATCCGACGCTCCCGCTGGAGGAACTGCTGCAGTCCGCGGCGGTGCGGCTCTTCGCGCAACGGGCGGGGGCGGTGACGCCGGACTTCGCGCTGAGCGCGACGACCGGACCCGTCGTGGCGGAGATCTGCCGGCGGCTGGACGGGCTGCCGCTGGCCATCGAGCTGGCGGCGGCGCGGGTCAAGCTGCTGCCGCCCGCGGCGCTGCTGGAGCGATTGGAGCGCGGGCGGGGCCTGGGCATGGTCGGGGGCGGAGGGCCAGACCGACCGGAGCGGCAGCGCACGCTGTGGGCCACCATCGCCTGGAGCCATGACCTGCTTGGAGAGGCAGAGCGGCGGCTGTTCCGACGGCTGGCGGTGTGCGCGGGCGCCTTCACGCTCGAAGCGGCGGCAGCGGTAGGCGCCGAGAGCGTCGCGGACGAGGACGTCACGCTGGAGGGCCTGGCGGCGCTGGTGGATCAGAGCCTGGTGCGGATCAAGCCGGCCGAGCCGGCCGAGGCGGCCGAGGGGACGAGCGGGGAGGTGCGCTATCGCATGCTGGAGACGATCCGGGCGTACGCGGCGGCGCAACTGGACGCCAGCGGGGAACGGGACGAGATCGAGCGCCAGCACACGGCGTACTATCTGGCGTTGGCCGAGCGCGCAGAGCCCGAGTTGGCCGGGGTTGCGCAGGGGTGGTGGATGGATCAGTTGGAGGCCGAACACGACAACGTGCGCGCGGCGCTCGACCGTCTGTACGAGAGCGGGGAGGTCGCGACGGCGCTGCGGATGGCGGCGGCCATCGCTCGCTTCTGGTACGCGCGCGGCCATCTGGCCGAGGGGCGGATGTGGCTGGACAGGCTGTGCGCCGCGACGTCCGCCACCGTGGGCGACGACGCGATGGGTCTGCTTCGCGCCAAGGCCCTGCACGCCACCTCCGCGCTGGCTCAGGACATGGGCGACCACGCGAGGGCCGCAGCCGCGGCCGAGGAAAGCGTGGCCCTCTACCGGTGTGCGCAAGATACGGTAGGTATCGCGCGCGCCCTCAACACGCTGGCCAACGTTGCGCTGTGGCGTGGGGACTACGCACGGAGCATTGCGCTGTACGAAGAGAGCCTCGCGCTACGGCGCACCCTTGGCGACACCATGGGCGTGGCGCGCTCGTTGGGGAACCTGGGCCTCGTGGCGCGCGAACACGGGGATGCTGCTCGTGCAACCGCACTGCAGGAGGAGAGCCTGGCGCTGCGGCGTACATTGGGCGACAAGGATGGCGTCGCGCTGGCGCTCCACGGTCTGGGCGTCCTGGCCTGCGATCGCGGCGACGTGGCGGGGGCGGTGGCCTACTACAAGGAATCGCTGGCCGTGTATCGCGCCTTGAACCACCGGGCCGCGATGGCCGCCGTGCTCGCCAGCCTGGCCGATGCGCGTCGTCGCCAGGGCGACGCTGCGCGGGCGGTCCAGTTGTGCCGCGAGGCGCTGGAGATCGTGCCTGCCGGGAGCAATGTGACGGTCGTCGAGCTTCTGGAAGTCTTTATCGGTGTGTGCCACGACAGCGGGTGGCTGGAGCACGCCGCTCGACTGGGTGGCGCGGCGGCGGCCCTGCGCGCGGTAAGCGGCGCGCCTCTGCGACCCGCCGATCAGGCCGGCTACGACGGCGCGCTGGCATCCCTGCGCGCTCAACTGGGCGATGGCGCCTTTGCCGCGATGTGGGCCGCGGGTCAGGCACTGTCACTGAGGCAGGCAATCACGATGGCCCTCGGGGCCATCACATCCACCACGTCCGTAACGTAACGTGGCCCCCGCCTCCCCGTCAGCACAGCGTATGGGCGCTGTGTTGCCGCTGAGACAGCAGCGCTGGGCGCCGGAGGGTTTCAGGCCGCCTGGGCGCGCGGACTGACCTTGCCCCTCGATGAGGCGATCGCGCTGACGCTTGGCGGGGCAGCGCCCTAACGTCCGCGGCGAGGGCCGTGTGCACCGGCGCCGCTGCCGCGGTATCCGTGCTCCCGGTAGGGGTCGATAGCCACTGTACCCGTCGGAGTAACCCTGCCTACTTGCCTCATCGGCGCAGGTTACGGGGGGCGAGGACGAGGGCGGGGGCGCACTGTCAGGCAATCGAGGGGAGGTCGCCAGGGTGGAAGGGCAGGCGTTCAGCGCGCTGCTGAGCGTCTATCGGATGGAGGTCGAGATACAAACGACAATACAGGTGACACACAAACGAAGTAACCGGCGCGGGGGTGCTATACTATCGCTTGCAGTCATGCCCACGGCGCGGCTAGTCTGGATGATTCATGACGGGTGCGTGGGCGACGATCGTCGGTCCTGGGAGCGCCGTCTCGTGACTAATGCCGGCTAGTCGCCCGGTCGTCACGTGGGTCGTCGTCGCGGATAAGCGGACGAGGGCGGTCATCATGCAACCGGCCATGGGTGGCGCGGCGTGCCATGCAGCCGCGGTCGCGGACTCTCTCGTCGGCTCTTTCATAATGGAGGTATGATGGGTACTGGCGGTGGCGGTGAGACGGTCCGCGTGGTGGTGACCGGCATGGGCGTGGTCAGCGCGCTGGGCGTGGGCCTTGAGACAAACTGGCGCCGTCTGGCGGAGGGCGAGGGCGGCATCGACCGCCTGACCCGCTTCGACCCGTCGGAGTTCGTGAGCCAGGTGGCCGGCGAGGTCCCCGGCTTCGACCCGCTGCAAGCGATGGACCGCAAGGAGGCGCGGCGCATGGATCGCTTCGCCCAGTTCGCCGTGGCCACCGCGCGCGAGGCGCTGGCCCAGGCCCGCTTCACCATCAGCGCCGAGAACGCCGAGCGCGTGGGCGTGATCGTCGGCTCGGCCATGGGCGGCATGGCGGCCCTGGACGACGCCTACCATGCCCTCTACACCCGTGGACCGAGCCGCGTCAGCCCCTTTTTCGTGCCCATGATGCTGGCCGACCTCGCCGCGGGCCAGGTCTCGATCCTGCTCGGGGCCAGGGGACCCAACTGGGCGCCGGTCTCGGCCTGCGCCACCGGCGCTCATGCCATCGGTGAAGCGGCCGCCATCATCCGGCGCGGCGAGGCCGACGCGGTGCTGGCTGGCGGCAGCGAGGCGCCGCTCAGCCGCGGCGCGCTGGCCGGCTACGGGAGCATGGGCGCGCTCTCCACCCACAACGACGATCCGCGGCGCGCCAGCCGGCCGTTCGACCGTACGCGCAACGGCTTCGTGCTGGCCGAGGGCGCCGCCATCCTGCTGCTGGAGCGGGCGGACCATGCCGCCGCGCGTGGGGCGACGGCGCTGGCCGAGGTGACCGGGTACGGAGCCACGGCCGACGCCCACCACATCGTCGAGCCCGCCCCCGGCGGTGAGGGCGCGGCGCGGGCCATGAGGCTGGCCCTGCGCTCGGCCGACCTCGCGCCGGACGCCGTCGGCTACCTCAACGCGCATGGCACCTCCACGCCAATGAACGACCGCCTGGAGACCGAGGCGGTCAAGGCTGTCTTCGGCGAGGCGGCGCGGCGCTTGCCGATCAGTTCGACCAAGGGCGCCACGGGGCATACGCTGGGCGCGGGAGGCGCCATTGAGGCGGCCTACTGCGTCATGGCGCTGCACACGGGCGTGGTCCCGCCGACGATCAACCTGCGTGAGCCCGACCCGGACTGCGATCTGGACTATACCCCCAACGCGGCGCGGCGGGTGGAGGGGCTCGCCGTCGCCATGACCAACTCCCTGGGCTTTGGCGGCCACAACGCCAGTCTGGTCCTGCGCCGTCCGCGGGAGGCGCGCTGATGGCGCGCGTGGGGGCGGGCAGGGACAGTGGGGACGGTAAGGAGGTTGACCGGCAGCGTCCGCGGCAGCGACCGGAGGCCGACAGCGGTGCGCGGCGGCAGACGCGGCGTCCCGAGGTGGAACGTGAGCAGGATTACGCGGCGCTCGTCGGCGGCCTGCTCGACGAGCTTGCCGGCAGCGCCATCACAAGGCTAGAGCTGCGCCAGGGTGACCTGCGCGTTGTGTTGCGCCGCGTGCCCGGCGCCGCGGCCGTCACACTTCCCTCGGCCGCGGCCGCGCTGTCAACCGCACAGGCTCCCGGTCGGCCGGACCACTGGCACGCCGTGGAGGCGCCGCTGACGGGCATTTTCTACGCCAGGCCGTCTCCCGATGAGGCGCTATTCGTGACCGTGGGCGGACACGTCGACGCGGATCAGGTGGTGGGCTTGATCGAGAGCATGAAGATGTACAACGATGTCACAGCCGACGTGGCGGGGATCGTGCGCGAGGCGGTGGCCCAGAACGGCGAGTTGATCGAGGTCGGCCAGCCGATCGTCTACATCGAGCGCGGCGAGGGACCGCAAGGGCCACCGGACGCAGGGTAGACAGGACCCACGACTACGGGTGCACGACGGCGAACGGACGCCGCGACGTCAGGACGAGGGGAGAGATGTCTTGCCCACGCCTGGTTACCAGCGCTCTCGCGCGCGCCGACGATGGCTCCGGCGGACGACACCCAGCCATGGCCGGTCCACCGTTTGCCCGGCGGCCGCGGTTACAGGCTTTTGAGAGTAGAAGAAATGAGGGATGGCGGAGAGGGTGGGATTCGAACCCACGAGAGCCAAACGGCCCTACCGGTTTAGCAAACCAGCGCACTCGGCCTCTATGCGACCTCTCCCCGCACGGAGTGTATTTTAGCAGGTACGCCGCCGAAAGACCAGTCCTTTCTACACGGTCTGTGAATTCTACACCTGCGACTGCGGTCGCATGGCAGCACACGGACACTGCGGTGTCAGACCGGCGGCGCGGCTAGCGCCATTCCGTCTCCCACCCGACCGCAGTCGTCGTCCGCTGCCATGCGACCGCAGTCGCAGGCCCCCTGCACGTAGAATTCACAGACCGTGGTCCTTTCTAGCCACTAGCCACCGACCACTCGCCAAAGGCGCGGAACAGGTCGGGCGGGATACGGCCCTGGATGCGCGTACCGGCGGGGGTATAGTCTTCCGCGTCGATGGCGCCGCGCAGGTGGAACAGGTCGATCAACTCCCGCGCGTCGTGCGGCAGCACAACCTCAATAGGTCGGAAGTCCGATGCCAGCACGCCGGCGATGCGCTGTAGCAGTTCGTCGATGTTGGCGCCGGTCGCGGCCGAGATGACGACCGGGTTGGGGTAGTCATCAATGTTGTCCAGGGCGAAACTGTCGGGCGCGAGGTCGGCCTTGTTGAGCGCCGTGACCATACGCTTGTCGCCCGCCCCGATCTCGTCCAGCACGTTGTAAACGGTGATGGCCTGCGCCAGGACGTGCGGGTTGGAGACGTCCACCACGTGCAGCAGCACATCGGCCTCGGCCACCTCTTCGAGCGTGGCCTTGAAGGCCGCCACGAGGTCCGTGGGCAGTTTCTGGATAAAGCCGACGGTGTCGGTGACCAGCGCCTGCTGGCGGTGCGGCAGCAGCAGGGTACGCGTGGTGGGATCGAGGGTGGCGAAGAGCTGGTTTTCGGCGGGCACGTCGGCGTCGGTCAGTCGGTTGAGCAGGGTCGACTTGCCGGCGTTGGTGTAGCCGACGATGGCCACCACCGGCACGCCCTGGCGGCGCCTCCAGCGCCGTTGCACCTGCCGCCCGCGTCGCACCGTGGCCAACGCCTGCCGCAGTTCGGAAATGCGCCCGCGCAGGCGTCGCCGGTCGCTCTCCAGCTTGGTCTCGCCGGGTCCGCGCGTGCCGATGCCGCCGCCCAGGCGGGACAAACCCTGGCCACGGCCGCTGAGGCGGGGCAGGCGATACTCCAGCTGGGCCAGCTCGACCTGCAACGCGCCCTCGCGCGTGCGCGCGTGCTGGGCGAAGATGTCGAGGATGACGGCGGTACGGTCCAGCACCGGGACGTTCAGCGCCTCCTCGACGTGGCGCTGCTGCGCCGGGGTCAGCTCGTCGTCGGCGATGACCAGATTGGCGTCCAGCGCGGCAACCTGCTCACGCACCTCGGCCAGCTTACCCTTGCCGAGGTAGCTGGCCGAGACGGGCTCGCGCAGGCGCTGCCAGGTGTTGCCGACGACGGCGGCGCCGGCCGTGGTGGCCAGTTGCGCCAACTCGGACAGGGAATCTTCGATCGTCCAGGTGGCCCGTGGCGACGCCGATGCGATGCCGATCAAAACGGCGCGCTCGGCCTCGGGGGTCGTGGGGTAGGGGCCGTGACGGCCCGGGGCGCCAGACATCATTCGAGACAGGGGGTATGCTCCTTTTGTGGTTGCCGTTCGTTCTCTACTAGTACAACGTTAGGGCCAGCCTGCGACGGACGTCGCATGGCGCACAACGGACACTACAGTGCCTCACCACGCGTTGCCGTCACGACTTTAGTCGTCGTTCTTGCTATGCGACGTCCGTCGCGGGCTCCGTCAGCCCGCGGGATGGGCGACCGATAGGATGGTGACGCCGCCCGCGCTATAGCGGACACCGTAGCCCAGTTGCTTGAACCGTGCCAGGGCGGACCGCTCCGCCTCCGCACTGCCGTTGTAGTAGGCGTATAGTTCGGCGCCGCCCAGATAGATGTAGTCTACTCCGTAGTGGCGCAACAGGCCGCCGACCACGGCCGAGTCGCCGCTCGTGTACATCGTATGCACGTCATTGAAGCGCGTACCCACATCATAATACTTATCCGTCACGGCCTGGCCGCCGTGCCACAATCCTTCGTGTGAATATCCTGAGCCGAGCACGTCGGCCAGGCCGGTGAACGTGGAGACGCGATACATCAGCAGCTCCCGTCCGGCGTCGCCAGGGTAGGGCCAGTAGTCTTCGGGACCGTTCTGGATCACCAAAGGGTCGCCGTTCGGGACGCCGATAGCCACGTCCGCCTCCAGCAGCGTGGGGTGGCCCTGCACGTTGTGGCTGATCCAGTCGATCGCTGCGGCATCAGCGGGGATGGCGTTCGCCACACGATTGGCCATCGCAATCTCGGCGGCGGAGGCCAGCGAGGCGTCTGCCGCGGTGAGAGGCTGATGGACGTAATGCCGCAGGTAGGAGGCGCCGTCGAGCGTGGCGGCGGCGGTGGGATCAGTAAAGGCGGCTGGATTGGTGTAGGCGTTGGTCGTCGGCGTGAACAGGCCCAGGACCGTGTAGACGCCGCCGGTCGCGATCACAGCCGCCGCGCCACCCGGCGCCAGGAAACGCGCGATGCTGCCCCTTAAGCACGTCCAGAGCATCCAGAGGCCGTACACGGCGCCCAGCGCCAGCAGTGTCCAGGCCTGGTAGTACAGCTTGAAGACCGTGTTCATGCGGTAGTACTGGCTGGTACATGTGCCCGAAGCGTCAGGAGAACAGAAGTTGTCCCGCAGGTAGACCGTATCGCAGGCGATGATCAGCGCGATGCCACCGGCGCAGAGCAGCAGGGCAAAGGCATTGATGGGACGCGCCGCCCGCCCCTCGCGCCAGGCCAGGTAGAGCGCCGCCACCATGAACGGGAGGAGCAGCCCCATGGTACCGAAGGTCCCCGTCACGCTGAGCAAGCCCCACAGCAGCACGGCGGAAACAACGAGCGCGATGGCGCCCCCGTTTGGTCTCAGACGCGGACTTTGGACGCTGCTATCCGTTTGCCCTTGCCGGCCGTCACGCTCGGCGCGCTGGCGCTTGTTCCTGGCCATGAAAGACGGCACGGGCAGCCGTGGTAAAGCGGCATCTTCATTGTCGCCAGCGTCGTCCGCGTCGAAGCCATCGACGTCCTCACGCGCCCGCGCGCCATCGCCATCTCGCCCTTGCACGATGCTAGTGTCCGGTCGCGGGGAGACCGCATCCTCCGCGGATGCCGATGCACGACCGCGCCGCGCCTTTTGAGCTTGACCTTGACCTTTGCCTTTACCGTTACGGCGCTGGCGCGAACGGAACGACGGCGTCGGTAGGCGCGGTAGATCGGGGTCCCAGGGGGCCTCTTCCTCCGGTTGCTCGTCGTCTTCAGCCGCGCTATCCCCGTCTTCGTCGTAGAGGTCGTCGTTCAGGCCCGAGGGCGTGGTAGGCCTGGCTGGCTGACGGTCCAGGACCACTGTCGCGGCGCCTGAGCGCGCCATGCGCCGCGACGGCAGGGCAGTGGACGCGGCCGACCGCGCCATCGCGGCGCCCGCCGGGGCCATGGCTGCATGGGGTTCGGGCGCCCGGTCGTAGGGAGCAAGACCATCCTCGGGCGCGCCTGCCGTGGCCCGCTGCCAGAACATGCCGACGATGAAGACGGCGACCGGCGCCAGGAACAGCCCGAACATGGTCAGCACCTGGTCGGTGGGTGAGCCATGGAAGCGCACCCCGACGGAACTGTACTGCGGCTGGAAGTCGTGCCGGTACTCCAGGTAGAGCAGGTAGCTGAGCGCGACCACGGCCAGACCCAGGCCCAGACCTTCACTCAGGAGGCGGCCGGTCAGGCGGGCCAGCCCCGGCACGAGCAGCGCGGCGACGGTCAGCAAGAGGTAGCTGGGCCAGTCCCACGAGTTGATGAAGTAGAGCGCGCCCACGACGAGTCCCGCCAGCAGCAGGGTAGTGGCGCGCCGCAGGTCGTCGGGCGCCAGGGCGCGCCAGCCCGCCTGCGCGGCCAGCGCCAGGTTGAGCGCCACGCCAATAGCCAGGATAGTGAACGGCAGGCCGATCACGTGCGGGTGCAGGTCGCCCAACAAAAAGCTGAAGGCCGGGAATTCGTCGATGTTGTATCCGGCCGTGATGATGCGCGACGAGTTGAAGAAGTTGAAGCCGGCGAAGTTATTCGCCCGGACGGCGGGATTCAAGAACTGGGATAGCCCGTCGAGGTTGCCGACCAGCAGCACGAAGACGGGGGCCAGCAGCGACCACCGCACGCTCCTGGTCAGGCTGTAGATGACCGCGTAGGCGGAAACGCCCGCCAGGGCGAAGACGAGGGCCACGCCGAGGTTGTAGCCAACGGTCGGGGCCACGCCGGTCAGCGTGACCATGGCGCCGATCGCGAGATAGCCGCCGTAGTAGTAGTTGATCGACGTGCCGGAGAGCCAGGGGTCGTAGGGTGGGAAGGCCGTCGCCTTATGGGTAGCGGTCATCAGCGCCAGGTCCATCGGCTTCTCGGTAGAGAGCACGCCGGGGTGCGCGGCGCGCACCATGGACCAGGCGGCGAAGAGCGTCAGGAAGAGCACTTCCTGCGTCAGGATCACTGTGCGGCGCGCGCGCAGCCAGCGACGCAACTCGGCGCGCTCGTCGCGCTGCGCGACCAGCCCGACGGCGCACAGCAGCAGCATGCAGAGTACCAGCAGCGGCGCGTTGTTGCCGAGCTTGAGGACGCTGCCCAGCAAGTAGTTGCAGAACGTGACTAGCAGCACGCCCAGCACCTTGGCGAGGCCGTAGCCGCGGTCGGCCAGGCGCGGCAGCGCGGCCATGACCAGCGGCAGCGCGGCCAGACCGAGCAACTCGACGGCGACATACCAGAGCACGAACTCTGTCATAACATGGGCTACCGCATGACCCTGGAGATCACAATATCCTCACTCCAATGACGGATTGGTGGATCGACGGCCCCACCGTCCCACTCCGGTTCGAACGAGCCCGCTGGTGGGGGGGCGCGGGCGTTGATGGCCGCGGTTCGCTACGTCTACGCCTGTGATTGTACGACGGGCGGTCACTCCGGGCAAATTGGCGCGGTCACAAGGCGAATGGCTTGACGTTTTTGTGTATAATCAAACCGGAATCGCGTTGGAGACACTGGCCGTGATCGCCGCTAGAGCAGCGAACGTCACCTACGTGGCGCGTTGACCTTAATCGGTAGACAAGGCCCGGGCGGTGTAT
>JAABUX010005719.1_pt1 | contig 15165 bp, 13 predicted proteins | sample 5561851 | NCBI WGS metagenome assembly JAABUX01 (sample SAMN10711883, study PRJNA513361) | rock metagenome | isolation source: Antarctica rocks | place: Antarctica: Victoria Land, Richard Nunatak red sandstone | collected 2016-01-03 | reverse complement strand
TCGAGCCTGGCCAGGCCGGTGCACAACGTCGCGCGTAGCTCGGCGATGAACGCGGTGGGGTCGGTCGGCTGACGCAGCGCGGCGTAGTGCACGTCGCGGTTGTCCTCGAAGTCTGTCGGCAGGTCGGTCTCCGGGTCGCGCCAACGGCCGGCGCCGGCAACCCAGACCTCGCGGCGACGGATCGCCTCCCGCAGCGCGGTGAGCACGCACAGTTCGTAGGGCACCCGCAGCACCCGGCCGCGATCGTCACACACCGCCTCCCGCCACGCGGCGGGCACGACGCCGTCGAGCGGAACCTGTTCGGCGGGGTCGTAGCAGCGGGCCCGGTCCCGGTCGGCGTGGCGGGCGAGCAGGCCCAGGGCGTCCATCACCGGCCGGTAGGCGGTGTTGTTGCATCGAAACACCAGCGCCGCGAGCAGCTTGGGCAGCATCCGCCGGTAGTGGTTGGTGTAGGAGGAGGTGAGCACGGTGCGCACCCGGGACCGGAACGCCTGTTCGTTGGCCTTCGCCTCGCGGACCAGGTCCCGCAGCGTCGCCTCACCGACCACTGGGAACAACGCGACCCGCACGGTGTCGTCGGGATGGGTGACGGCCGCCTCGGCAAGGGCGAACAGCAGGCCCTCCTTGCCGCGGACCCGGCGCAGGTCGTCTAGCAGTTCGCCCTCCAGGCCCGTGGGGAGCAATGGAACGAGATCCATCGCTAGTGGGTGCTGATCGCGCAGGAAGTGCTCGCTTCTACGACTGTTGACTAACGACCGTTTTTCGACACTGCTCGGTCGGCATGGCGTTCCACTGGGTAATCAGCGTCGACAACTCGCGGCGGGAAACAACGTCGATTAACTCTGTACCGGAGTTATTGTCGACAGATGATGGCGGGGTACGCGCGGGTTTCCACCGCCGAGCAGAACCCGGACCACCAAACCGACGCGCTGCTGCGGGCTGGAGTCGCTCGAGACGACATCTATGTCGATCACGCCAGCGGTGCGAAGGCGTCGCGGCCGAAGCTGGACCTGGTCCTACGGGTACTGCGGAGCGGGGACGTGCTGGTGGTGACCCGGTTGGATCGGCTCGGACGCTCCGTGCTGCACCTGGTGACCTTGGGTGCGCAGCTGCGTGACCGTGGGGTCGGACTGAAGGTCGTTGAGCAGGGCATCGACACCGCCACCGCCGAGGGCCGAGCGATGTTCGGGATGCTGTCAGTGCTCGCCGAGCTGCAGCGGGAGTTGATCGTGGCCAACACCCGCGACGGGCTGGCCGCAGCGCGGGCCCGCGGCCGACGCGGGGGACGTCCCGCCAAACTCAGCCCCGACCAGGTCGCCTTGGCCCAACGCCTGTATGACGGCGGGGAGCACACCGTCGCCCAGATCGCCGGCATGTTCACCGTTCCCCGCAGCACTGTCTACGGTCACCTCGACAAGGCCACCGTCGGTGCCCGGCCCCGCGGCCAGAAGATGATGACGACAACGACAACGACACCGACACCGCCCGATCCGCCAACGCCGACGCATACGGCGTCCCGGGTCTGCCCGAGCTGTGGGCATGACCCCACAACGCGGGCCGAAGCCACCGCGCAGCGCGCCGACCTGGCCGTCACTTGGCTGTGCGCCGACCCCAATCGCCCTGGGCAGGTCCTCACCCGCCGGCACTGCCGTCGCTGCCAACCCGACAGTCGGTAGCCGACATCGCCTGCGCGGTGTGCGGAGACGGACCCATCCTCGCCGGCGACCTGGCCACCGCGGCATCCGACGCCGGTACCCCACCAGAACCTGTACAGCGCTGGCTGGGCGCCGACGGCTGGCAGCTCACCCCGCAGCTGCTGTGCCCCGCCCACCGGACGGACCGCGCATCGTGAACCCTCCTGCTTCAACCACGCAGCGGGCTGTTGGTGCCGCGGATCCCGAGCTGAGCCCGGCGGGAAACCCGGCGACTCCGGTGGAGGGTTTGACGCTGGGGCCGGGGTTGATGCTGCCGGTCCAGGCGGTCACCGAGACGTTCGCGATCCTGGCCAAACGCGGCGCCGGCAAGACCTACACCGCCGCGGTGTTGGTGGAGGAGATGATGGCCGCTGGCCTACCGGTAATCATCGTCGACCCGGTCGGGGTGTGGTGGGGGCTGCGCAGCTCCGCCGACGGCCGCGCCGAGGGGTTGCCCGTGGTCATCTTCGGCGGCGACCACGCCGACCTGCCGCTGGCCGAGACCGCCGGCGCGCTGCTCGCCGACCTGGTCGTCGATGACCGGGTCCCGGCGGTGCTGGACCTGTCCGCGCTGTCCAAGTCCGCGGCGCGCCGGTTCATGACGGACTTCGCCGAACGGCTCTACCATCGCAACCGCGACCCGCTGCACCTGGTGCTCGACGAGGCCGACGCGTTCGCCCCGCAACGCACCGACCCAGGCGGGCAACGCCTGCTGGGTGCGATCGAAGACCTGGTCCGCCGCGGCCGGGCCCGCGGGATCGGCGTCACCCTGATCACCCAACGTCCCGCCGTGCTCAACAAGGACGTCCTCACCCAAGCCGAGGTCCTCATCGCGCTGCGGATGACCGGGCCCCGCGACGTCGCCGCCATCGACGAGTGGGTGCGGCTGCACGCCGAAGAAGACCAAGCCACTGAGGTGAAACGGTCGCTGCCGTCCCTGCCGATCGGCACCGCGTGGGTGTGGTCCCCGGGCTGGCTCGGGCTGCTGCAGCGAGTCGCGGTCCGCCACCGGCACACCTTCGACTCCTCTGCCACCCCCAAGGCCGGGCAGCGGCGTTTGACCCCGACCCGGTTGGCGCCGGTTGATTTGGCCGCGCTCGGGCAACGGATCACCGCGATGGCCACCGACGCGGCCGCCACCGACCCCACCGCTCTGCGCGCCCGCGTTGCCCAGCTGGAAGGCGAACTCACCGCCCTGCGCGCCGCCCCAGCCCGACTCGAGCGGGTCGAGGTCCCAGTGCTCGATCCGGCCACTGTGAACCGGCTCGAGGGGTGGGTCGCCGACATCCGGGACCTGTGCAACGCGTTGGGTGCGGCGGCCACCCAGGTCAGCGACCAGCTCGCCGCCGCCCGCACCGACACCACCTCTGCACCGTGGCGGGCCGCACCGCCCCGGACCGCTCCGGCGGCGCCCGCTCCGGCGCGCCAGGCACCCGAGCGGCCCACCTCCACCACCATGTCGGCCCGGGAGCCTGCGGCGCCTAAGACCCACCCGGGCCCGGGCGTGGACCGCTCGTCGGGCGGCGAATCCGATGCGGTTGCCCCGCCGTTGAAGGCCGGCGCACGCCGGATGCTGCACACTCTGGCGCGGCATGACCCGATGCGGGTCACCCGGGCGCAGCTGGCGACGCTGTCCCGGTTCAAGGTCACCGGCGGTACGTTCGGCACCTACTACAGCGCTTTGCGCCGCGCCGGGCTGATCACCGAACACGACGGGTTGATCGAGCTGACCGACGCCGGCCGCGCCGCCGCCGGAGTCAGCGCCGCCGCACCGGCCAGCACCGCCGAACTCCGCCAGCAATGGCGTACCGCACTGAAGGCCGGGGCCCGCACCATGCTCGACCTGCTCATCGACGCCCACCCCGACGCGTTGACCCGCGACGAACTTGCCCAGCGCGCCGGTTACGAGATCAGCGGCGGCACCTTCAACACCTACCTGTCCACGCTGCGCCGCAACGGCCTGGCCGACATCACCGCCGACACCGTCCGCGCCAACGACGTCCTGTTCCTGGCCGCGACCCCACGCTGATCAACCCTCGGAGTCCCCGTCGTCATCGTGGTCGGGGTCGCGCAGCAGGCGTCGAGCGCCGGCGAGGTCGGGCAGCGCAAATGAGTAGTGGCCGTGGACGTTGAGGTGGCGGCGCATGTAGGGCGAGAGCCGCACGATGTCGGCGTCGCGGACGTCGAAGCCCTCGGCGCGCAGCCGGGTCAGGGCGTGATCGAGATAGACCGTGTTCCACAAGGTGATGCAGTTCAGGGCCAGCCCGAGCGCGCCGAGCTGGTCTTCCATGCCCTCGTGGTAGCCGCGGCGCAGGTCGCCGCGGCGGCCGTGAAAGACATGTCGGGCCAGGTCGTGCCTGCCTTCCTGCAGGTTGCGGATGCCTTTGATCTGCGCCCGGTAGGGCGCTTGGTCGAGGTAGGACAGCACGTGCAGAGTCTTGAAGATCCGCCCGTACTGGGCCAGGGCTTCGCCGAGCTGGGTCGGGTTGCCGCCGTGTTGCAGCATCCGCAGGACGTCGTGGGCGCTGACCGCACCGGTGTGGATGGAGGCGACCAGCCGGGTGATGTCAGGCCAGTGGGTGCCGATCCGCTCCAGGTTGATCTTGCCGCGGGTCGCGGTGTTCAGCGAGCCGTAGTTGGCGACCGGGTTGATCCGCCACAGCTTGGCGTCGGGCAGATCGGCCAGCTGCGGGCGGTAGTCAAAGCCCAGCAACCGCAGCAGACCCCACACCATGTCGCTGTAGGAACCGGTATCGGTGACGATCACCTCCGGACGGCGCCCGCCGTCTTGGCGGTAGATCAGGTCGATCACGTGCAGCGAATCCCGCGGCGTGCCCGAGACCACGTGGCCGGCCAACCCGGCGGCCTGGTCGTTGATCAGGTTCAGCCAGGTCGCGCCGCGGCGGCGACCGAAGTATTTCGGGTTGGGGCGAGCGTCGATGCTGCGGACCGGCACGACGAACCGGATACCGTCCACCGCGGCGAGCAGCCCACCACCCCACGCCTGCGCCAGAGCAATGTCGGCCTGCGCCTCGATCAAGACGGCATTCGCGGCGGCGTAGTTCTCCGCCCGCAGGTAGTTCTGATCCACGTGGCTGATCCGAGCCCGGGTCAGCGCCGTCACCCCCGCCGAGATCACCGGGGTGAACCCGACGTTCAGGGCGTGCGCGGTCAACGCGGCCGCGATGGTGACGGGCAGATCACCCAGCCGGCTCGAGGCGCCGGAAGCGGCGGTGAACGCCTCGGTGAACGCGGGCTGCCAAGACATCACCTCCAAGACCAGCTCACCCATGTCGACCCGCGGCAGCATCGCCTCGCAACGCCGGCGCAGGTCGGTCAGGCTCGGCGGGTCCGGGACTGCGTCGATCTTGCTGGCGTGCAGCCGTCCCGCATCGTCGATGTGGACCCCGGTGTTGGCGATCACCCGGCCGGCGACATGGCGCAGGGCGGTGTCCAGGTCCCGGGTGTGCTCGACCAGCAGCGCGTCGGGCGTTTCCGGCAGTTGCAAGGCGTTGAGCACCGGGCCGCGGGCGGCCTCCCACCCCGGTCCGGCCAGCAGCTGCGCGCGGGGGTCGGCCCACCGCGACGAGGCGACCGCGAAGATGTCGCGGCGGCGCAGCCGCTGATGGAACAACTCGAGCACGCAGAACACGTACCCGGCCCGATCGACGGTGCCGGCGGGCCGGTCCGCGGTGAACACGACCCGCGTCCAGGCCGCGGGCACCAGGTCCACCGCGACCCGGCGGGCGTCGAGGTAGCCGGTAGGTACTGCCTTGGTCGGGCGGGCATCCACCAACTCAGCGATCGCCCGCAGCGCGTCCAACGTCGGGGTGGCTTCGGCGGTGGCGCCGAACTCGATTACGGTGCACAGCATCGGCAGGAACGAGCGGACCACGGCGTAGCGCTGAGCCAGCGTCACCCGCCATTCCCCGTCAGGATCCGCGCCCGGCGCCGGAACCACCGCGGTGATGTTGGCGACCGCGGTGCGCAGCTCGGCGCGGGAGACCACGTTGTCGATCGCGTCCCAGATCAACTCCAAGGTCATCTCCGGGCCCCACTCGGTGGCCTCCAGCAACACCCCCACCGCGGCGGCCAACTTTCCGGCGTCCTTGCTCACCCGCGGATAGCGACGCGCCTTCTCCTCATTCGATGCGCGCTGCGCCCGCGCCAACAAGTCGTTGGTCATCAGGACGTCGAACAGCTCCACCGCGTCGTCGGTGGCCTTGGCCTGCAGATACACCGCGGCGGCCAGCAGCGTCGCCAACCGCCGCGCGTACGGGTGCCGACGCAACGCTGGGGCCTTGCCCGTCATCCCATAGCGGGCCAGTTCCACCACCCGACGCTGCGGAACCGCACCCAGGTTTATTCCGCCCACACCGAGTCCAGCGATCTCGCTGACCCGATCCAGCGCGGCCGCCATCGCCTTGCCCGACACCCTGGTCGGTCCGCGGCGCAACCGCTCCAGATCAGAGGTCCGCGCCCCGTCGGGTACCTCCAGCAGCAACTGCAGCGCCCGGGCTTGCCCGGCGGTGAGCAGCCCGACCAGGGTGTCCCACAGCCGCTGCATCGCCTCATCGCGCACCCGGGCCACCAGCCTGGCCAGGGTGCTCACCCCCGGCAGCAGCACCCGGCGCTCCCGCAGCCAGGCCACCGCCCCGTCGAACAACGCCTTCGGCCCGTCCCCGCTCGTCCACGCCCGGTCGCCCACCCACCGAACCAGCTCGCCCTGCATTGCGGCGAACTCGACGAACCCGTAAGCGACGCGGATCTCCCGGGCATGCTCAAGCCGAGTCATCTCCCGCACCCGATACGCCTTCACACACGACGGATCAGCGACGCCCAACTGTTGAGCGAGGTAATGCAAGACCTCCGTCGGCGCGTCCGTCGGATCGGCCAGGAACGTACCCAAGAACAGCAGCGTGCTCAGCTGAACCGCGTAACCAAGCCGCGTATGCGGCAACCGCTTCGACTCGATCAGACCGCGGGCCTGGTCATCAAGCAGAAACCAACGATCCAGCTCCGCCGGTGACGGCCGATGCGTGTAGCAGCCATACGTCGCGGCCTGGGCATCCGTGAGGAACTCGACCGGCACCCAGACCCCCGCTTCGCCGACACACCCCCCGACCGGACGCTACAGCGGCAACCGACACCGACCAGCCGGTGCTACCGATGGATCTCGTTCCATTGCTCCCCACGGGCCGAGCACGAACGCCACGCGCTCGCTGGGGGTCAGCCGGTCCAGCACCGCCTGCAGCGCGATAGCGACCGTGTCGGCCAGGGCCACCTGGTCGGCGGGATCCGGGGCGGCTTCGACAGGGACGACGTCCTCCTCGGGGACGGGCGTCGTCGCCCGCAGCCGGTCCAAGCAGAGGCGGGTCGTGACGGTGGTCAGCCAGCCGGGCAGGTTCTCGATGGTCGTCGTCGTCCCGTGCAGCCGCAGCCAGGTCTGCTGAACGACGTCCTGCGCCTCGAAGGGGTCGCGCAGCACGTGGGTCGCGATGCGCAGCAGCCGCGGCCGCTGCGCCTCGAAGGCATCGATCTGATCCATCCTGGTCACACTCCTTGTCTGGGTCCCGTCATCGGGGTGACGTGCACAGGGCGCGTCGTGTGACGGAAGGTGTGACCCATGCCCGGCTTCTCGACAGTTCTTCTCCCGGCCACGGACATCGCCGCCTCGCGCGAGCTCTACCAGGGGCTGCTCGGCGTGGAGCCGACGGCGGACACCCCCTACTACGTCGGTTTCGACGTCGACGGCCAGCAGATCGGCCTAGTGCTGGGTGCCACCGTCGTCCGCCCCCACCTGCACGTGCCAGACATGGACGCCGCCGTGCAGCGCATCACCACGGCCGGCGGGTCGGTGATCGACGAGCCGCGCGACGTCGGTGGCGGCCGCCTCGTCGCGGCGGTCAGGGACATGGCAGGCGCTGAGATCGGCCTGATCGCCGACCCGGTCCACCGATGAGCAAGGCGACGGAGGCGCCCACCGGACCGGCGGCCGCGAAGAAGATCGACGAACTCGTCGAGGGCCTCGGTGACTGGCGGGCCGACACGCTCGCCGAGGTCCGCCGGCTGATCCACGAGGCGGTCCCCGACGTCGTCGAGACGTGGAAGTGGATGGGCAGCCCGGTCTGGGAGAAGGACGGCATCCTCGTGGTCGGCAACGCCCACAAGCAGAAGGTGAAGCTGACCTTCCCGCAAGGGGTACAGCTGCCCGACCCGGAGCAGGTCTTCAACAACGGGCTCGGCGGCAAGGCCTGGCGCGCGATCGACCTGCGCGAGGGCGATGCGCTCGACGCTGCCGCGTTCCAGGCCCTCGTCAGCGCCGCTGCCTCGCACAACGCGGATCAAACGCGCGGCGACTGGTCACACCCGAAGGGCGCGCACCGTCAGCCAGAAGAAGGTTCCGCGCACCCAGAGCGCCCGACGGGAGTAGGGGCATGAAGACGATGACCTGCCGTCAGCTAGGAGGAGTCTGCGACCTGGAGCACCAAGGCGAGGCGCCTGACGACGTCATCAAAGCTCAGGACCGCCACCTCAAGGAGGCGGAGAAGGCCGGCGACGCCGGCCACCAGCAAGCGCGCGAGGCGATGAAGAGCCGGTGGCGGCATCCGAAGAGGTCGATGGACTGGTACCGCGACATGAAGACGAAGTTCGCGTCCCTCCCTGAGTCCTGATCTCGATGGTCAGCGTCGGTCGCTGACTGCCGGGCGCCGGCGACGACTACATGGACGCAATCACCACCGCACGGCGCTCCGGCGCATCGCCGAGATCACCGCACCCATCACGCAGGAGAACTCGCTTGGGTAGTCGCCGCGCTTCAGGCGGTGCTCCTGCCGGGCCGCAAGTGGCACCCATAGATGTACACGAGGTTGCGCGACGGCTTCTTCTGGCGCAGCGCCTGTCCGAGGTACCGGCCTGGGCCCTACGGCAACGTCGCGTCCTGAACGCTCGTAGCCCCGGCTGCCGGTCGAAGGGCATCGTCTCGCAACCAGAACGGCTGCCGCCGCACCACGCACTTCATGAGCGAGGTGGCCGCGAGCGCAGTCGGCCGTCCCAGTGAACGATCGGCCTGCGGAACGCTCGCACGCAGCGGTCATCGCTCGAGTAGACCGAGGTCGCGCACGCAGAAACCGTGGTGTTCCCACTCCTCGTTCAGCACCACATGCAGACACTGGAGCACTGATTTCCCATGGGCGTACGGCGGCCACCCCGCTTCCGCGGGCACCGGCGCTGCCGCCGACAGTTCGGCACCCGTCACGGTCGCCAACCAATGTTCCAGCTCGACGGCCTGCTCGTTACGCACCGCAAGTACCTCGTCGAGGGCTGGGTCCGCAGCTTGATCGAGGCCCTGCTCCGCCTGGTCAGGCACGAACTGGGACGCCAGCCCGATCGCGGTGAACGGCCGAGCCGATCCCAGGCAGCAGCGACGAAACCACGAGTCGTGCACGAACACCAGGTGCCGCAAGGTCTGCACCGCCGACCACTCACCTCCGATGCGCTGATGCTCGGAACCCTCGGGCATCTCGCCAAGCCGTTGGACCGTCGCCCGCCAGTCGGCCTGCAACCGTTGATGCGCTTGCCGCAGGTCGGTGGGGTCGTCGGAGCGGATCAGCAACCGCACGGGATACCGCCGGTCCAGCTCTGCTTCGACATATGACGCCACCTCGACCCCGTTAACCACCAGATTGCTGATCAGGCCGTCGATCACGGCGTCCTGCATCACCACCCCGATCAGACGCACGCGGGTCAGATCGCACTCGCGGAACTCGGCATCGGTGAAGTCCTGCTCCTCAAATCTCGCCACGCCGGACATCATCTACCGGCGCACCGACACCTGCCCCCATCTAGGTCAAGGTCCGGTCGACCCACTTGGCGATCGGCAAACGGTGGCCGCGCGATCTTGGTCGTCGCAGTGACGGAGGGCCACGGCGGGTGTCGGTAGACGTTCGGCTACCGGGACGGCGTCGCCGCGCTCGCTTCGCAGCAGGAGTGCGACACGAGGCATGAGCGGACGCCCACCCGCGGGAAGATGGCCCCACCATCCAAGCGCACGATCCGAAGACGCTCGTGGACGGAGCCCCATGACGAAGGTCGACCTCAAGAAGGAGCTGGACTCCTACCGTGCACGTCACGGCGAGTTTCGGGTCGTCGACGTCCCACCGGCGCAGTACCTCATGGTCCACGGGCAGGGTGATCCCAACACCGCGCAGGAGTACGCCGACGCACTTGCGGCGCTCTACCCGGTCGCCTACAAGCTGAAGTTCGCGAGCAAGACCGAGCTGGCCCGCGACTACGTCGTGATGCCGCTAGAGGCCCTGTGGTGGGCGTCTGACATGGACGCCTTCACCACCGCGCGCGACAAGTCCGCGTGGCACTGGACCGCGATGATCCTGGTGCCCGACTGGATCACGACGGACATGTACGACGCTGTCGTCGCCGAGGTGGCGCGCAAGGACCCACCGGCCTGCCTCGACAAGGTTCAGCTGGAGACGCTGCGCGAGGGCCGCTGCGTGCAGGCGCTGCACGTCGGCTCGTATGAGGACGAGGCCTCGGTGCTCGCTGAGATGCACCACGAATTCATCCCGCGCGCCGGTCTGAAGATGGCCGGCAGGCACCACGAGATCTACCTCAACGACCCTCGCCGGATGCAGCCGTCGAAGCTGCGCACGATCCCGCGGCAGCCGGCTCCTCCGAGAGCAGCTGCGAAGCCGTCGTCACGCCGACCGCGACCAGCCGGGTCGCCGCCTCGACGACACCTTCGGCTTTGAGCAGCCCGCCGCTCAGCACCTGCCGGTTGCCCAACACTGCAGCCAGTGACTGCGCGTACGCCCCGGCCAGGTGCGACAGGTCATCCAGCCCGCCCGCTCCGACCTGGCGCACCTCCCGCCAGCGACCTACCGCGCCGCGCACCCCCGTCGTCGGCGACGTCCCGTAGGCGCTCCGGATTGAGAGCACCGCGTCCAGCAGCGCCGCCTCGACTTCGTCCGGGTAGCCGCCACGGAACGCCGGCCACGGCGCCCGCAGCTCCCGTCGGACATACTCGGAAAGCGCCGTCCGATCCTCGTCAACGCCAGCCACAGTCGCAGGCTACGGCCGTGGCTCGACCAAGGTGTGCTCGACCAGCGACACATCAGCGACCCTAATCACGTCGTCTCCTTGTCAGGGCGACTGGCGGAATGGTGCTTGGGTGTCTTGTCCTGACGCTCCTCCCAGGAGTCGGCTGGGGGTTGCTGTAGTGGGAGCGGGTCGGGGAGTAGGTGGCGATCGCCGCAGGCGGTGAACGGGCCTCGGTCGGGGTCCCGCAGCCGGTCCATCTGCGGGTCGGCGACGTCGCGTAGCCACCGGGCGATCCCGATGCTGGGGTCGAGTCGAAGGGTTTCCCAGGCCCGCCAGATGGCCCCGAGCCGCACTCTGGCTTCTTCGTGCTTCCACCAGCTGGCGCACCAACCACCGCCGCTGGTTCCGTGCTTGGCGTACAGCGGGGCGATGACCGCTTCGACGAACTCCGGCAGCGACCCGTACAGGAACGCCACCGGCTGATCCTGGGCCGGCCCGGCTGGTGGGTTGCTGGTGGCGCGCAGGTCCGTGACGGTGTGCTCGAGGTCGTCGAGTTGCTGCGCCTGCCGCCTCAGCAGCGCCTGGACCTCGCCGGGTGTCACCGCACCACCCGCAGCGGCCGGGTGGTGCGGGTGGTGATCTGGTGCACGGCTGCGGCGTCGGCCGCGGTGACCTCGGCGGCCCGGGGCCCGTCATACCAGGGCAGCAGGCGCAGCATCGCCGGTTTGGCGCCGGTGGTCAGCAGCAGGGCGGTGCCTTTGGGCAGGGCCCGGATCTGGGCGGCGCTCAGGATCGGTTCCGTGCGGCTGCTGTGGGTGCGGGTGGCCCGGCCCGGGCCGGTGGACCAGGAGTCGGTGGGGACGTCGTGGTCCCCGACCAGGCGGGACACGTCTTGGACGAAGCTGGCTTCGTCCAGGCCGGCGCCGAGCAGCTTGACGGTCGCGGCGGACCACAGCGACCGCATCCCGCTCTTGCCCCAGACGGCTTCGCCTTGGGCGTAGCTCTGCAGGATCGTCAGCGGCACGACGCCGCGGGAACCCAGGTGGCTGTAGAGCTGCGGGAGGTCAGCGATCCGGCAGACGTTCGCGGCCTCGTCCAGCACCGCGAGCAGCGGCGGGTCCAGCCGGCCGCCGCGGTCCTCGGCCGCCTGGACCGCGCAGCGCAGCACCCGGTCGGTGAGGGCGGCGACCAGCGGCGCGGCACTGCCACCGCCGTCCTTGCTCAGCAGGTACAGGCTCTGCCGGGAGGTCACGAACGCCGCCGGGTCGAACACCTCCAGCCAGGCCTGCGGGGTGGTCCAGGCGGTGATCTGCGGGTCCCGCAGGCAGCGGCAGGCGGTGCGGGCGGTGAACAGCACCGACCCGCGGGTCTCGGCGGGTGCTTTCATGCTGGCCCGCAACGACCGGGCCAACGCCCCGTAGCCGCCTTGGTCGAGCAGGGTGACCGCGGTCGGGTCGGTCTCGGCCTGCAGCCAGCTGTAGGCGCCGGCCAGGTCGGTGCCGGCCAGGTGCGCGGCCAGGAACAGCGCGGCGAGCAGTTCGGCGGCGGCCGGCCCCCAGATGTCGCGGGCCTTGTCATCATCGACGGTGAGCACGAAGTGCGAGGCGAGCCGCTCGGCGTCCTCCACCCCGGCCAGCTCGGCGATCGGGTCCCACGCCCACGTCTGTGGCTCCCGGGCGATGTGCTGCGGGTCAAACGTCCACACCTGCTCGCCGGTGTCGGCGCCGCGTAGCCGGGCGGTCGCCGCCCAGGCGTCGGCTTTGTTGCTGGTCAGCACGACCGGACCCGGCGCGTCCAGCGCGGCCGGCACCGCCAAGCTGGTGGTCTTACCCGACCGGGGTGCCATGACGGCCAGGAGCACGTCCTCCCAGGACGCGGTCAGCAGCGGTCCGCGGGGCACGAGCCGACCAAGGCTCACCCCCCGGTCCGGGGCGGCGATGCGGCGGGAGGAGGCCAGCGACGGCCGCAGCGACCGGGCCTTGACCTGCGCCGGCCCGGGCAGCATCGAGCGCACATCGCCCGGTCGGCCCAGGGACCGCACCGCACGCGACGGCCGGCGGCGCCGGACACGCAACGCCAGCAGCCCGGCCGGCAGGAGCAGGGCGAGGGCGGCAGCGGCGGCCAGGACCACGACCAGGGCGAGGTCGACGCCGGGCCACAGCGCCGCGGCTCCGGTCCGGGCCAGGCGGACCACCAGCAGCGGGGACAGGGCAGTGCGGGGCCAGCGGTGGCCGGTCAGCACCGACGCCAGGCCACCGCCGATCCACAGCGCCAGGGAAGCGACCCCGAGCAGGGCTGCTGCGCCGGGGATCACCCACGCCAGGGCGGTGTCACTGCCACCGGACCGGCCGGGCGTGCTCACCGGCCCCCCTGCTCACGGACGGTGCGGATAAGGGCTGCGGTGGCGTACCGGGTCGGCTGGTCGCACCCGCGCAGCCCGGTGAGGTAGCTGGCGACGTTGATGCGTTCGCCGCATGTGGTGAGGACCTCGGTGGGCAGCTCCAAGCCGTCCAACGCCTCGGTCAGCGCCCGGGTGGCCTGGGTGATGCTGTCGCTGGGCGTCATGCGTTCCACCGGCTGTTCGTGTCGTGCACCCCGGAGCTGTGCTCAACCTCGGTCAGCCGGGTCCGGAACGGCACTCCGGGCCGCTGGCCGACTTTGAGCAGGAAACGGCCGCGGCCGGGTGGCTCGGCCAGCGCCGACCAGTTCGGTGGTGTCGACCAGGACGTCAGCAGGTCCGCCTCGGCGGCCGTCAGCGGGACGACGCCCTCCAGCGAGGTCAGTTCCTGGCGGGGGAGGCCGCCGACGATGACGGCGCCGCACCGCTCGAACAGCCCGCGGGCCTTCGCCCGGTCGTCGGAGGTCCGCAGCGCCGACAGGTCCGCCAGGCTGTGGGTGATCAGGCACTGCCCGACGCCCTGTGCCCGGTTCAGCCGGCTGAGCTCGTCGACCCGGTCGACCAGGCCCTCACCGGCCCGGAGCACTTTCCACAGCTCGTCGAGCACGACCAGGAACCGGCGTTGCGGGCCGGCGCCGACGTCGGCCAGGGCGTTCGCTGCCTCGACCGCGCCGAACCCGGCGGACCAGCACGCCAGCAGCGCCGCGGCCTGCAGCTGATGGTCACCGGGGCTGATGCTGGACAGGTCCATGCACACCGCCGGGGCGTCCAGGCGGAGCCGTTCGGTCGTGGGTTGGGCGAACACCGCGCCGAGCGCGCCTTGGGTGAGGCTGCCGAGGGTGACCATGAGCGGGTCGACGACCCGGCGGTAGTTGGCCAGGTCGCCGCGGTCCAGGGTGACGGCCCGGACCTGTTCTGGGGCCTGCTCGAGCAGGCCGATCAGGTCCGGCAGCAGCGGGGCGTCGTGCCCGGCGTACCAGGAGCTCAGCAGAGCCAGGGCGGCGGACAGGATCCTCAGTTCGTGGTCATCGACCGGCGCCCTGCGTACGACGGTCAGTAGCGCGGCGAGCAGGTTCAGCCGGCGGCCGTGCGCCTCTTCCCGTAGCCGCACTGCCTCGTCCCGCAGCCCGGTGATGCGGCTGTCGGCGGCGTCCAGCCAGTCGCGGTACTGCGGGTCGGCGGCCAGCTCGCTGCGTTCGTCCTGGGCGGTCTGGGCCATCGCGTCGATGAGCGCGGCCGCGTCGTGCAGGCCGCCGTCATCCAGGACGTTCAGCGCCCCGAACCCGCGGCCGAGCCGGATGACCTGACCGCCCAGGGCCTGGACGAGGGCGACGTAGTCCGGGCGGGTGTCACCCAGCACCAACGGGACGGCACCGCTGGCCGCGGCGCCGATGCACAACCGGCGCACCAGGGTGCTCTTCCCGAGACCTGGTAGGCCTAGCACCCCCAGGCTGGGGTTGGAGATCAGCCGGGCCCGGGTGAACCAGGAGAACGGGTCGAAACACACCGCCTGCCCGGTGCTCAGGTGCTGACCCAGCTGGGTGCCGATCGGTGGGCTCCCGGAGCCGATCGCGAACGGGTAGAGCCCGCAGGCCTGCACGGTGGTGGCCCGCCACTCCGGTGGCGCCTCCAGATAGCAGGCCCGGCCCAGGTTGCGGCCGGTGTAGCCCTTGCGGGTCAGGATGGTCACGCCACGCCGCCCAGGGTGGTGGTGACGTGCGCAGGTAGGACGATCCCGATGCCGAGGGCGGCGGCGAACGCGGCGGCCTGGGTGCCGTAGCAGCGCCGGAGCCGCAGCCGGGAGGCCCGGCCGAGCTGGTCGACCTGCTGGGTGACGTCGGCCAGGGCGGCCGGGTCGGCGGTGACGGTGACCAGCAACGCGAACCGGGTCAGCCCGGCGCCGCGGGCCTCTTCGGTCGCGGTCTGCCGGGCGGCGGCCAGCGCGGCGGTCTCGGTCGCCCGGGCCTCGCCGGCCCGGGCGCTTTCCCGGCCGACCGCGGTCCGCACATCGCTGTC
>JAABUX010005718.1_pt1 | contig 15167 bp, 12 predicted proteins | sample 5561851 | NCBI WGS metagenome assembly JAABUX01 (sample SAMN10711883, study PRJNA513361) | rock metagenome | isolation source: Antarctica rocks | place: Antarctica: Victoria Land, Richard Nunatak red sandstone | collected 2016-01-03 | reverse complement strand
GAGCTTCGTTGCCACAGCCTTCCGACACGCGGATCGTCACCAGAACGACGCAATCCGCACCGGGGCGCCTTTCAGGCGAACCGCAAGCACCCGGTACCTGCGTAAACGCCTTAACTCACCGGCATTGAGGAAGGAAGGACATCATTTCGGTGCGGGAAGCAGCTGATGAGGAGTCGGGCCAGCGCCGTAGCGGGCCAGCTGACGTGTCGTCGGCTGACGCGCTGTCCGTCCTGATGTCGATGGGAACGCGGGGCAGCAGCGTCCGGGCTGCAGGCAGGAGCTTGCCGGTGAGCGGCGGTGATCTGCCGGGAGGCCCGGGCACTGAGGGCAGGATCGGCCGGGTGCTCGCGCTGCGCGGCTGGCCGCTGCTCGCCGTCCTGGCCGTCCAGGCCGCTCTCTCCCTCCAGCTGATCTGGGCTAACACCGCTTTTCAGGACGAGGGCCTGTACCTGTGGGCCGGGCACCTGGAACTGGCCCACCTGCTGCGGCAGGCACCTGTGCCGGATTTCGCGACCTATTTTTCCGGCTCGCCGCTGATCTACCCGACGGTCGGGGCGGCCGCTGACAGCCTGGGCGGCCTGGCCGCAGCGCGGCTGCTGAGCCTGGCATTCATGCTGACCACGACCGTCGCGCTGCATGGCGTTACTCGCCGGCTGTTCGGCAGCCGGGCATCGGCGTTCTTCGCGGCTGCGCTTTTCGCCGGGCTGGGCCCGGCTCAGTTCATCGGCGCGTTCGCCACTTACGACGCCATGGCGCTCGCCCTGCTCGCTGCGGCGACCTGGCTCGGGGTGCGGGCCGCGTCCGCACGCCCGGCTTCGCGGACGGCGCTGATCGTCGTCAGTGCCCTCGTGCTGGCGCTGGCCAATGCCACCAAGTACGCGTCTGCGCTGTTCGATCCGGTAGTCGTCGCGGTGACGACGCTGACCCTATGGCGGCTGCACGGACGGGCTGCGGCGCTCCGCGCAGGCGCAGGCCTCACCGGGGCGACGATTCTCGTGCTTGCGGCGGCTTACCGGCTCGGGGGCGCCCCCTACGCCCAGGGCATCAGCTACTCGACTCTCGGCCGCGCCGCTGGCACGGACCCGGCGCTGACCGTCCTGTCGGCAAGCGCCCGGTGGACGGGGGCGGCGGCGGTCCTGGGCGTGCTTGGCGCCGCGGCAATCTGGGGCGCTTGGCGGAGCGTGCCCGCCAGGGCCCTGGCGGGCACGCTGGCGGCCGCAGTCTTCCTGGCGCCGTTGCAGCAGGCCAGGATCCACACGGAGGTAAGCCTGTTCAAGCACGTTGGCTACGGTGCCTGGTTCGCGTCAGCAGCCGGCGGCTACCTGCTGGCCGCGCTGCCGCAGGCTGCGGCCGCCCTAAACGGGGCCAGGGTACTGCGGGCTGCCATCGGCGTGGTGGCTGCCGCTGCCGCAGCCGGCTACCTGGTCGCCGCAGGGCAGTTCGGCAGCTGGCCGAACGCCCGCGTGATGACCGCGGCGATCAGCTCACTGAGTCGGCCGGGCGGCCGCTATCTGGCCGAGGACTATGGCGTGCCCGCTTACTACCTGCGTCGGGTGGTTCGATGGCAGCAGTGGTCCAACACCTTCAACTTCGGTTACACCGATCCGGTGACGGGCCGGTACTTGCAAAACGGTCCTGCTTACGCTGATGCGATTCGCGCCCAGTACTTCACCGTGATCGTGCTGGCATTCGGCGATACTGAAGCCACCGACCGCGTCATCACAGCGGACCTGCGCCGCTACGGCGGTTACCGGTTGACCAGCGTCCTCCCCTACCGGACGCGAGTCGGCCGCGGCACGTACAGGATCTGGACGCTTGTTTCGCCGGCCGGGCAGTGACAAGGCGCAGTGACAAGGCGCAGTGACAAGGCGCGCGCAGGGCAAAGGGCACGCTTTCCGCATGCGGCACTGCCCGGCTAACGTCCGCGTAACTGGTCAGGTTCATTTGCCTGTGGTGTGACCGTGCGAGGCTAAGCCGACACGCTGACCCCTGGATCCCTGAGACCAAAAAATCGAGGCTAGCGCAGCAAGAACTGAAGTATCGCTTGCCCGACGACATCGGGGTCTTCGTCGGGCGCGAGGTGATCCAGACCCGCTTCGATACGGACGGTGGCTCCGGGAATTGCTGCACCTAAAGCACCCAGCAGGCCGCTGCTGATAAACGGAGGGCTTTTTTCCGCCTAGCAGCAGTACCCGAGACGAGATGGCTGCATAGCGTTCGGCTGCAGTGCCGATACTGTCGACTTGCTCGTGCTCGGCGAGGTTTTCTGCCAGCAGCGGTTCCATCTTCTTCCACTGCCGCACGCCGATGACAAGCCTGAGGATGGCGCGGACGTACCAGAGCGGCATGACGGTCAGCGGTCGCGGCGCGTAGCCAGCCTTCTTGACCATGCAGGCGAATGCACCCCGGGTGTCGCCGGCATTGAGCAGCTCGCGGTACTGGGCCATCCACCCGACTGGGATGGAGTGGGCAATCGACACCGCCGGCTCGTAAGCCACCACGTCCGTCAGGACGTGCGAACGCCGGGCAGTTTCCAGGCACACCAGCCCCGTAGCTATGACCGAACAAGCGGGTGGCACTAGTCGCCGCCTGGAGGGCCAGAAGATTCTCGCACTCCTTATCAATGCTGTATTTCTCGCCTTTCGGACCACTTGCCCCGCGGCCACGGCGGTCCATGAGGTGCACGATCGCCATGACTTGCTCGAGGTGCCCCTGGGCGAGGCTGTCATCCAGCGCGGCGAGCAACCGCCGGGTGCACTCCGAGTAGTCGTCGTACCGACCGCCGCTCGCCGTCACCAGCTCCGTGAAGCGCTGTTCAAGAAGCTCTGTGCAGCGCCCACTCCCGGCCATCGTTTGCGCGCGACGGCCGCGCCGCCCGGAAATGGTGCAAGCTGGCCTCATGCGATCCTGCACAGTGCCAGGCGGCCCGGCGCAACCCGGCCGGCGCGTTGCGTGCCTGCTGGCCAGCGAAGCCTTGCCAGGGGCGCCGGCGTGACGCTTGGCGTCCAGCCCTGGTCCGTCGTGGACCTGTTCTCTGGCGGCGGCGGGATGAGCTACGGGTTCCATGCGCACCCGTCCTTCGTCGTGGCCGGCGCCGCGGACGCGCAGATCGGCAAGCCCAGCACCGGCCGGGGGCTGCTCGGCTGCAATGCCACCTACGTGGCGAACATCGGGATCCGGCCGGTCGAGGCAGACCTGTCTGCTGCTGATCCCGGCCAGATCTGCGCGGCGATGCAGCTGCCTTCCGGCAGCGTGTCAGTCCTGGCTGCCTGCCCGCCGTGCACGGGGTTCTCCCGCACGCTCGCGCATAATCACCTGCGCGACGACGCTCGCAATACCCTGGTCGGCGTCATCCCCCGGTACGTGGAGTTGCTGCGGCCGCAGATCGTGCTGATGGAAAATGCCCGCGAGCTCGTGACGGGCCGGTTCTCGGGCCATCTGCGCAGCCTGCTCAGTGAGCTCGACGGCCTCAACTATGCCGCCATGGCGGTCACGCACTTCCTCAATGACTTCGGGCTGCCGCAAAAGCGGGAGCGCGCGCTGGTGATCGCGGTGCGCCGACCGCTGCGGCTGCTAGGCCTGGATGACCTGTGGTCGGGCTACCGGGTGAGCCCGAAAGCCACGCATGTGCGCCGCGCTATCGGGGACCTGCCGCCGGCTGAGGCTGGCGTGCAGGACCCGGCCGACCCGATGCACGTTTCCCCGTCGCTCCGCTCGGCGGTCAACCGCAGCCGGCTGGCGGCGATTCCGCCTGACGGCGGCGGCTGGGCGGACCTCGCACGGCACCCGGAGGCCGGCCAGCTGCTGACTGCCGCCATGCGCCGCCGGGTGATGTTGCGGCAGCTCGGCAGTCATCCCGACGTCTACGGGCGGCTGCGGTGGGACCGTCCGGCGGTCACCATCAAACGAGAGTGCGGGCATATCGGCAACGGCCGTTATGCGCATCCCGAGCAAGACCGGCTGTGCACAGTCCGCGAGATGGCGATCCTGCAGGGCTTCCCGCGTTCCTACACGTTCGCCGGCACCCTCGCCAACATGTACCGGCACGTCGGCGACGCCGTCCCGCCCGTGATCAGCTACCAGCTCGCGGGCCTGTGCGCGTGGACGCTCACCGGAATCCGGCCGGGACCAGCGGAACTGATCCTGCCCGGCTGCCACCTGAGCGCCGCCGACATCGACGAAGGCCCCGCCGGCAGCGGCTGAGCCGCGGCCTGAGCGCAGTTCCGGCACTCTGCGCGGGTGCCCGTGGCGGGTATCCTGGCGGGATGCCAGCACCGTCCGTGCGCGGCCGGCTGAGCCGGGTGCAGCGGGGCAGCGGCGATGCCGCCCAGGCGGCCTGACCCGGCCCGACTGCTTGCCGCCCTCAACGAGCAGCGGGCGGCTCTGGGCAGCGCGCCGTGGGCCGGGGGACTGACGCACGAGGCGCTGGGCGCTGCCAGCGCGGCGGCCGTGCTCGCAGCGCTGGATGCCGGCGCGGCACCGCAGCGCGGCGCGCTGCGCGCTGCCGTTATGTACCTGCTGGGCATGCTCGCCGCGCACGTGCCCGGCCGGGCGGTGGAAGTCCGGGTACCGCCGTACGGCGCGGTTCAGTGCGTGCCGGGTCCCCGGCACAGCCGGGGGACGCCGCCCAACGTGACCGAGACTGATGCGGTGACCTGGATCAGGCTGGCCACCGGGCGGCTGGCCTGGGCGGCAGCGGTGACCAGCGGCGCGATAGCGGCCAGCGGGCCGCGGGCCGACCTGTCGGCGTACCTGCCGCTGGCCGGGTACGGCCAGCCGGCCTAGGTCAGGACGCCGCCGCAGGCTGATGGCCCGGCCCGGCGCAGCAGGCTGCCGCGGGGCAGGAGACTACCGGAGGTAACTAGACTGGCGCCGTGACCAAGCCCGATGGCCGCCTGAGTGATGACCTGAACCCAGCCGACCGGCCGCCGCGGGACGCGTGCGGGGTCTTCGGTGTCTGGGAACCGGGCGAGGATGTCGCCAAGCTCGCCTATTTCGGGCTGTACACCCTGCAGCACCGCGGCCAGGAATCGGCCGGGATAGCCGTCAGCGACGGGACGCGCATCGTCGTCTACAAGGACATGGGCCTGGTGGCCCAGGTTTTCAGCGAGTCGGTGCTGACCACGCTGCGCGGGCACATCGCGGTCGGCCACTGCCGGTATTCCACCAGCGGCTCCTCCACCTGGGAGAATGCCCAGCCCACGTTCCGGGCTACGCCCGCCGGCAGCCTGGCGCTCGGTCATAACGGCAACCTGACCAACAGCCTGGAGCTGACGGACCTGGTCGGCGCCGAGCAGGGCGGCGGCGCGGTCCGCGGGACTTCGGACACCGACGTGCTGACTGCGCTGTTCGCCGCGCCGGCGCTGGCCGCAAGGGCGCCGGGCATACCGTCCGGAGATCAGGCCGCTGCGCCGGGCGCCGCCGCGCTGGGCATCGAGGCGGGCGCGCTGGCCGCGCTGCCGCTGGTCCGCGGCGCTTTCTCGCTGGTCTTCATGGACGAGCGGACGCTCTACGCCGCCAGGGACCGGCAGGGCTTCCGGCCGCTGGTCCTCGGCCGCCTGGACCGGGGCTGGGCGGTGGCCAGCGAGACGGCGGCGCTGGACATCATCGGCGCGTCGTTCGTCCGCGAGATCGAGCCCGGTGAGATGATCTCGATCGACGAGCGCGGCGTCCGCTCGCACAAGTTCGCGCAGCCGGAGCCGCACGGCTGCCTGTTCGAGTACGTCTACCTGGCCCGGCCGGACACTTCCATCGCGGGACGCAGCGTGCAGGCGACCAGGGTGGCCGTAGGCCGCAGGCTCGCCGCGGAGCACCCGGCCGACGCGGACCTGGTGATCCCGGTGCCCGAGTCGGGTACCCCGGCGGCGATCGGGTACGCGCAGGCCAGCGGCATCCCCTACGGCCAGGGCCTGGTGAAGAACTCCTACGTCGGCCGGACCTTCATCCAGCCGAGCCAGACGATCCGGCAGCGCGGCATCCGGCTGAAGCTGAACCCGCTGCGGGACGTGATCGCCGGCCAGCGCGTTGTCGTCGTGGACGACTCGATCGTGCGCGGCAGCACCCAGCGGGCCATCGTGGCCATGCTGCGGGAGGCCGGCGCCGCGCAGGTTCACGTCCGGATCTCCAGCCCGCCCGTCGCCTGGCCGTGCTTCTTCGGCATCGACTTCGCCAGCCGGGCCGAGCTGATCGCCAGCGGCGCTTCCGCCGACGAGATCCGCAAGTCCATCGGGGCTGACTCGCTCGGCTTCGTCTCGCTGGAAGGTCTTACCGCAGCCACCACCTTGCCGGCCGGGCGGCTGTGCCGGGCCTGCTTCGACGGCAACTACCCGGTGCCGGTCGACCTGGCCGAGCAGGGCAAGCACGTGCTGGAGGTGGCGGCAGCGGCGGCTCGCGCAGACCGGGCATGACCGGCGGCCAGCCTGCCGCCCCGGCCGGCCCGGGCAACGGCGGGATCGCGGGCGGCCTCAGCTACGCGAGCGCGGGCGTGGATATCGAGGCGGGCGAGCGCGCCGTCGACCTGATGCGCGCCGCGGTCGCCCGGACGAGGCGGCCCGAGGTGCTCGGCGGCCTCGGCGGTTTCGCCGGGCTGTTCGACGCGTCGGCGCTGCGCGGCTACCGGCGCCCGCTGCTGGTCACCGCCACTGACGGGGTCGGCACGAAGGTCGCGATCGCGCGGCGGCTCGGGCGTTACGAGACGATCGGCATCGACCTGGTGGCCATGGTCGTGGACGACCTGGTCGTCTGCGGGGCCGAGCCGCTGTTCATGACCGACTACGTGGCGTGCGGCGAGCTGGTGCCGCACCGGGTAGCGGCGATCGTGGCCGGGGTGGCCGAGGGCTGCGTGCAGGCCGGCTGCGCGCTGATCGGCGGCGAAACGGCCGAGCACCCTGGCCTGCTGGCGCCGGATGCGTTCGACCTCGCGGGCGCGGCCACCGGGGTGGTCGAGGCGGACCGGATGCTCGGGCCGGACCGGATCAGGCCCGGTGACGCGGTAATCGCGCTGGGTTCCTCCGGGCTGCACGCCAACGGCTTCTCCCTTGTCCGCCGCATCCTGGACCGGCCGGGCGCCGGGCTGAGCCTGGAAACCGAGCCGGCCGGGCTCGGCCAGCCGCTGGGCAGCGAGCTGCTCGCGCCGACGCGCATCTATGCCCGGGACTGCCTGGCGCTGGCGGCGGGATGCGACGTGCACGCGTTCGCGCACGTGACCGGCGGCGGGCTGGCCGCTAACCTGGCCCGGGTCCTGCCGCCGGATGCGGATGCGCTGGTCGACCGCAGCAGCTGGCGCCCGCAGCCGGTCTTCGGCCTGCTGGCCGAGCGCGGCGGCGTGGCGGCAGCGGAGATGGAACGGGTATTCAACATGGGCGTCGGCATGGTCGCGATCGTCGCCAGCGCGGAAACGACCGCGGCACTGCGGATGCTTGCCGGGCTTAACGTGCCCGCCTGGCTGGCCGGCGAGATCACCTCAGGCAGCGGCACCGTCCGGCTGTCCGGCGCGCACCCGGGCTGGCCAGGCCCGCGGTAAGCCTGCCGGCGCTGCTCGCCCTTATGCCGCCGACCTGCTGTGCAGCCGACTTGCTGTGCAGGGACCAGCTGACTAGCCGAATGCCCGCTCGCCCGGCTCGTCGTCGGCGAAGTCGTCCTCGTCGTCGTGCTCGTCGGCACCGAAGCGGTCATCCGCGCGGGCCGAGTGCTCATCCGCGAAGGCAGATGAGTCGCCGGCGTCCCGCTGGTCCGTACCGGTACCGATCTCAGCCCGAAGCCGGTCAAGATCCATGCCACCGCCGCTGTACTTGAGCTGACGGGCAACCTTGACCTGCTTGGCCTTGGCTCGGCCGCGCCCCATTGGCTCGACCCCCTCGAACGTACGGAACCCGGCCTGGGCTCCTGGTAAGCGCACTCGTTACGTGCCCACGTGCACGATGGTTACGGAATTCTCGCACAGCTGACTGCCGGCGTCCGTCCCGCACTCGCGAACCGCGCCGCCGCCGTCCTTCCGTACATCCCTAACCGTACCTGTTTTGAGCGAGTGCCGCCTCCGGCCGCCGCCGGCGGCGCAGATCAGCTCCGGAGCCAGATGCCCCGCAGCCGGCCCACTTCGGCCATCCGGCGCTCCGCGAGGCGGTTCGCGGCCACCGCGGGCGGCTCGGACTCCGTCTCGGCGATCGACAGGAGCCGCTGCGTTATGCCGAAAATCTTTTCTGCCCGTGCGTGTGCCCGCTCGAAACTGAAGCCGGCCAGCTCGTCCGCTACCTGGATCACGCCGCCGGCGTTCACCACGAAATCGGGAGCGTAGATGATGCCCCGGTCCGCCAGCAGCTTCTGCACGCCCGGGTGCGCCAGCTGGTTATTGGCACCGCCGCAGATGATCCTGGCCCGCAGCGCCACGGCGGTGTCGTCGTCGATGGCGCCGCCCAGAGCGCACGGCGAGTAGACGTCCAGCTCGCTGCCGATCAGGCTGGCCCGGTCGGCGGTCGCGGTGACTGCCGCGTGCCGGGCGCGTACCTGCCCGGTGGCCGCGGCGCTGACATCGTAAATGGCGACCTGCGCGCCGTCGGTGACCAGCAGGTCGACGAGCCGGCTGCCCACCTTGCCGACGCCCTCGACCCCGACCGCGCGCCCGGCCAGGCTTGGCGTGCCCCAGGCATGCGCGGCGGCGGCGCGCATGCCCTGGAAGACGCCGAAGGCCGTGAGGACCGAGGAGTCTCCGGCGCCCCCGTTTGGCGTGGTACGGCCTGTCACGTAGCTGCACTCGCGGGAAATAATGTCCATATCATCACTGTTAGTGCCGATGTCACAGGCGGTGATGTAACGGCCGTTAAGGGACTGGACGAACCGGCCGTAGGCTCGCAGCAGCGCCTCGGATTTCACGGTGCCGGGATCGCCGATGATGACGGCCTTGCCGCCGCCGTGATCCAGCCCGGCCAGGGCGTTCTTGTAAGCCATGGCGCGGGAGAGATTCAGGACGTCGGTGAGCGCGGCGTCCGCGCTCGGATACGGGTAAAACCGGGTGCCGCCGAGTGCGGGGCCGAGCGCGGTGGAGTAAATGGCGATGATGGCCCGCAGGCCGGTCGGCGGATCCTGGCAGAACACGACCTGCTCATGGCTGCTGCCGCCGGCTGCGGCCGCCAGCACCTGCCCGTCACCCGGTTCGGCGGCAGCCGCTGCCGCCGCGTGCGTACTTCCGAACACGTTTGTCACTGCGGCGGCTCCCCCGTCGTGCCCGGGTGTCAAAGTTGACGCCCGGGTCAGGACCAGGGTATGCCGGCGGCGTCCGGCGCAAAGCTGGCTGCTGAGATCTCTTGCGTCCCGGTCTGGTGCTGAGCGGGATAGTATGTGACGATTGGTGGTGCTCTCCGATTCGGTCACGGTTGGCCCGTTGGCGAGATGCGCGGGACCGGCTGGCGCACGAACGGCCGCCGGGGCGCCCAGGCCGGTACTCGGGTTCGCCGTGCCAGGAGGCTGGTCCCCGGCCCGTGGGGTGCGCCGGGAAACCTGCGGCCTGAGGTGACCGGGCAGGGAGACGGGGGGAACTTTTTACGGAGTAATAAATCGGGTTGAGGAATGACATGGTGAATACGCTCCGCACACGCGGTGAAGTGGCTAAGTTACCCGCTTGGATGCCGCGCCCGGTTAGCGGCCAGTTGACCTGGCCGTGGCCGTCTACCAGCTGTTATGGGCCTGATAGCGGGACATGCAGGCCCGGTTTTCCGCCTTCGCAGGGGTGGCGGAGATGACTTTTCCGAATCTGCCCGTTGCGACGATCCGTGTCGCTAGAATCACGCAGCGTGACAAAGACTCCAGGCAGCTGAGGGGCTCACGGGGAAAGTTTTGCTCCTGGTGGTCGACTTGTCACCGCTCGTGATGGCAATATGGTCTCAGCAGACCATATGGGACATCCACGGCAGGCTCCCCGATGGAGCCACAAAGAGAGAGAACGCAGGATCGCAGTCCCGGTCCAGGAGGAGAGGCCGTACACATGTCTGCACGCACACCTGAGGCAGAGCCGCTGCTGACGCCAGCAGAGGTAGCAACGATGTTCCGGGTTGACCCGAAGACGGTTACGAGGTGGGCGAAGGCCGGGAAGCTGACGTCGATTCGTACCCTCGGCGGGCATCGCCGGTATCGCGAGACGGAGGTTCGCGCTCTGCTGGCGGGCATTCCGCAGCAGCGCTCAGAGTGAGACCTGGCTGCTGCCTGACGCGACCAGCGTCAGGGTTACCGGCGTGCGCTCCTGCGCGCCAGCAGCGGCCAGTTGCATTTCAGGAAAATGGGGGGGTCGGCCCCGGCGGCCAGTGCCGCGTCTAGGGGGGCGTTTTCCGCACAGGACGCGCTGACAGCGTCATTGCAGAAATAGAGCCGGGGTCGATCCGGCCTCCTGAGTTCGAGCAGTCCGGACGACTTCGCCTTCGGCGCCGATCCGGCGCGGGCAGCCTGCGGGCTGCCGCCGTCCCGGCTGGCCGGTGGCAGGCAGTCGCCGATGGCAAGCAGCACGGCGATTCCCTCGCAGGGCAGTCGGTTCGGACAAACCGGTCGGCAGTCACCGGGACAGTCTTCGCGAATACTCCGTCAGCCGAGCCTGACGAGGGTCCGGCCGGCAAAATCTGGTCACTCTCAGTAATCTTGTCGAAACTTTAAGTAATGAACGTTGTTGGCGCGAAGCCTCCGACATACTTATCGCCATGCTGCCACCGGCCGGTTAGCGGTGTCAGAAAGGCGTTCGTGCACCACTTTGCTGCACCTGCGAGCACATGCCGCCCCGTATGCGGTCGCGCAGTCGTGAGCCGTACGCCGTGCCCCGGGGGATCCGCCAGCCGGCGGATGTGGGCAGTCGCGTTGAGGGGAGGAGCGTACTATGCGTGATCCGGATCTGGTCGATCGTGCCCAGCGAGCAGCCACGGGGCTTGAGCTGGCCTGGCACCGCTGGCGCAGCATGCACGGGCTGGCAGCGGACCCGCTGCCGCCGGTATCCAGTTACGTCGGCTATTCGCTAGAGGAGCCATGGGGCCAGCCGCGGGTAGTTTTCGGTGTAGACGCCGAGGAAGCCGAGCAGCTGGCGGCAGTACTCGACGGTCACGACTGCATTGGCCCGGCAGCCGGGAGGTCCGCCGGGAGGGCCGGTGTCATGCGGGACGCGGCACCGGACCGGCCTGCCGCCCCGGCCGACTGGCCGGCGCCGGAGCGGGCTGCCGACGCCGGGCTGGTCCGCATTCCCGCTCAGGCGGCGGCGAGCGAGCAGGCTGATCTGGCCGAGCTCGGGGTGGCGGACCGCGCGCTGGCTGGTCACGGAATGGAGAGCAGCCGCGGCTCCGCGCTAGGGACGGGGCCGGGAAATGCGGCAGCGGCCGTGTCGCCCGATGCCGGGCGCCCCGATAATGCCGGACGCCCTGACACCGGAGGCCCCGATACCGGACGGCCGCTGGCGCCGGAGCTGGCTGCCGGGCCCGAAGCCGGGCCGCGCCCGGAGATGACAGCAGGCGCGCAGCACGACGGTGAGCACGACCATGCTGAACGTGGCGGCGCTATGACGGTAGTTACGCAGACCGCGGACCGGGCCACCGCGAGCACGGACGCCGCGAGCGCGGACACCGTAAGTGCGGACACCGTAAGTGCGGAGACTTCAATCACGGTGACGGCCGCCAGCGCGGAGACCGCCGACGGGCAGGTCGCCGGCACGCAGGCCGCCGAGACGGAGGCCGGGCACGACGAGACGGCGGTCCCGGAGCACGTCGATACTGTGCGCGGCGACGGCGACGGCGGCCGCAGCGGCGGCAGCGGCCCTGCGGTCGTGGTCTTCCGGCAGCGGTCCGAGCTGGCGACCTACCTGAATTCCCGGCCGATGCCGGGGCCGGTACCCGATGTGCCGGCGGCGGGGGAGCTGGGACCTGACGAGCAATCGCGGCATTGGCGGCTGGGCCGCGGTCGGCTGTCACGGGGCAGGCGCTCGGGCGGCCAGGAGGACCGCGGTGCCATCAGGGTGGCCGGCCAGCCAGCAGTTCCGGGCAGCAGCGCGCATGATCATGCGAACGGAGAGTCCTCGATGTCGGTCGACGTCGCCGGCTGGACCGCCGGTGAACTGCCCGGCCAGGTGGCCGACCATGACGGCGCGGTCTGACTGGTCAGCCCGGCGGGCGGCCGGCGCCGGGCGCGCTGACCGGACTGGCTGACGAGGCTGGCTGACCGCACTGGCTCGACGAGCTGGCCGGCGGTCGGCTCGACGAGCTGGCTGGCGGCTGACAGCGCTGGCCGGCGTCTGCTGTCAGCGGCGTGCAGCACAATGGCAACCGTGCGGATTGCGGTGGCGCCAGGGCCCGGGCAGTCCGGGCTGCTGTGCGAACTAGGTGCGGACGGGAGCCGGCGGGGCGACCCCGTTCAGACTGAAGATCTTTGCGCTGCCGTACGCCGGCATGAGGCTTCCGGCGACGTCCGGTGGATCTGGGCCGCCACCGCGGAGCTGTACCCGCGGCTGCTGGCGGCCGGCGTCCGGGTCGCGCGCTGCCACGACCTGGCTCTTGCCGAGAGGTTGCTGCTCGGCCGGGAGGGCAGGCCCGACGACCCGGTATCGCTTGCGGCCGCATGGGCCAGGCTGGCGGGCAGGCCGGTCCCGCCGGACGCCGCGGCAGACGGCCAGCTTCGCTCACCGCAGCCGCGGTCTCCCCAGCAGTCACTGTTCGAGCCCGCGCACGTCGGCGCAGATGCCCGCGCCACGCTGGACGAGCTGATCGGGGTCCACGCCGGCCAGCTCGCCCGCGCTGCCGCGGACGAGCACCCGGCCCGGTTCGGCACGCTGATCGCAGCGGAATCAGCGGGCGGCCTCGCTGCCGCCGAGATGAGGGCAGCGGGAATTCCCTGGCGCGCAGACGTGCACGATGAGCTGCTGACCGGCTTGCTCGGCCCGCGGCCGGCCCCGGCGCCGGGCCTGGGACAGCGGTGGCCGGGCGGCCCGGCGCCGCAGCCCGCCAGGCTGGCGGAGCTGTCCGGGCAGATCGCGTCAGCGCTCGGCAACGGCCGGCCGGTGAACCCCGACTCGCCGGCGCAGCTAATGCGAGCACTGGCCGCCGACGGAATCATGGTCACGTCAACCAGGCTCGCGGCGCTGCGCGGAGTGAGCCATCCGGCAATTCCGCCGCTGCTTGAATACAAGGAGCTCTCCCGGCTGCATGCGGCATTCGGCTGGGCCTGGCTGGACACCTGGGTGGCCGGCGGCAGATTCCGGCCCGAGTACATGGTCGGCGGAGTCGTCTCAGGCCGGTGGGCCTCGCGTGGCGGGGGCGCGCTCCAGATTCCCCGGCTGCTGCGGCGGGCCGTGGTCGCAGATCCGGGCTGGGCGCTGGTGGTCGCTGACGCCGCGCAGCTGGAGCCGCGGGTCCTCGCGGCACTCGCCGGGGACCGCGCGTTCGCCGATCTGGCCGCCGCCGGCGATCTGTACAGTGCACTGGCCGGTGCTTTCGGCGGGGACCGGGCCAAAGCCAAGGTGGCGCTGCTGTCGGCAATGTACGGGGGCGCCGGCGGGACAGCGGGGCAGCTGCTCGCCGTCCTGCGGCAGCGCTTCCCGGCCGCCGCCGGCTACGTCGAGGCAGCCGCGCGGACCGGCGAGGAAGGCGGCGTCGTGCGCTCGGTCCTCGGCCGGACGTGCCCGCCGCCGTCAGCGGACTGGCGGGCGCGTACCGCCGTCTCCGGTGCGGAGCACGAGCAGAGCGATCCCGCCGCGCAGCGCGCGTCGCGGGCCCGCGGCCGGTTCACTCGCAATTTTGTCGTCCAGGCCAGCGCAGCGGACTGGGCACTGGCACTGCTGGCCGGGCTGCGGGCCCGGCTGGCGGCCATCCCGGCTGGCGGCGGCCAGCTGCCGCAGCTGGTCTTCTTCCAGCACGACGAGGTGATCGTGCACTGCCCGCGGGAGCTGGCAGAGCCGGTGGCGGCGGCCGCGGCGCAGGCGGCGGAGGCGGCAGGGCGGCTCGTTTTCGGGGCGACTCCGGTGCGGTTTCCGCTGACGACGGCGGTCGTCAGCTGCTACGCGGACGCGAAGTGACGCCGCATTGCCACCGCGAGACCGTTGCGATGACGGTAACTGCCCGGCGTTTCCTGGCGGTCTGGTCGCTCCGGGCTCCCGGCGTGACCCCGCCCGCGTCGTCGTGACCATGCCGCGTTATCCAGTTGCCGGGCAGCGGCATACCTGATGAGCTGCGCGCCATGAACCGCGCGGTGGTATTCGATGCGTTTAACCGGCAGGTCCGGCAGAGTACCCGTCCGGACGGGACCGGCGCGCTCACCGAGGCTGACGGCCCGGTTGTGCGCCGGGTGCCGCCATCCGGCGCGTACGGCGCCGGTGTCGTCTGGTCAGAACTGACCGCCGGCGACGCGGATCAGGTCATCTCGTCGCAGCTGCGGTTCTTCGCCGGACGCGGCCAGAAGTTCGAGTGGAAGCTGTACAGCTACGACGAGCCGGCTGACCTCGCTGACCGGCTGGCCGCCGCCGGCCTCATTCCGGCGGCGGCGGAGGCGCTGATGGTGGCCGAGGTCGCCGCGCTTGGCAGCGCGACGCGCGACGTGGTGCTACCGGACGGGGTCCGGCTGGAGGAGGTGACGGACGAGGCAGGCCTCGACCGGGCGATGGCGGTAAGCGCGGGCGCATTCGGGCACCGTGATCCCGGCCTGCACGCCGAGCTGCGGGAGCTGCTGGAAAGCTCGCCCGGCCTTGTGACGGTCATCGTGGCGATGGCTGGCCACCTTCCCGTGTGCGCGGGCCGGATTGAGTTCACCCCCGGCGCGCCGTTCGCTGGCCTGTGGGGCGGCGGGACGCTGCCGCACTGGCGACGGCGGGGCCTTTACCGTGCGCTCGTTGCGCACCGCGCCAGGCTCGCCGCCGCCCGCGGGTATCAATACCTGCAGGTCGACGCATCACCGCAGAGCGAGCCCATCCTGGAACGGCTCGGCTTCACGAAACTTGCGCAGACGACGCCGTACACCTGGTCACCCGTTACCGCGAGGAATAAATGACCGATGCAGCTGAACTCGCCAATGTCGTAGCCGCGCACGCATGATCGTAAGCATTCAGGTCCCTGTAAATGGCCTGGCTGGGTTTCGGTGACTTGGCGTGACTACCCGGGCTCGTGGTGATCTTTGCAGGGCGGCCCGGCGTGTCGCCTTGATTACTTCCGGCGGGCGATGAT
>JAABUX010005716.1_pt1 | contig 15169 bp, 18 predicted proteins | sample 5561851 | NCBI WGS metagenome assembly JAABUX01 (sample SAMN10711883, study PRJNA513361) | rock metagenome | isolation source: Antarctica rocks | place: Antarctica: Victoria Land, Richard Nunatak red sandstone | collected 2016-01-03 | reverse complement strand
CGCAGATCGAGCATTCGCGCCATCGCAGTCCCGCCAATTTTGTCGTTCATTTGATTGCTGGGCTCATTGCCTACAGCCATCAAGACAAAAAACCGGGCCTACATCTCGATCAACACGCGCTCCTGGCCGCTTGATCGGCTTGACTTAAACAGAACTCACGTTACTTACGAAACAACCGTCTCAGGGTCTTTTTCACCTCGTAGAACTGCTGGCCTTCTGGCAGGACAAAACGGTCGAGAATTGCCTGCGCCTGTGCTCGCGTCCCAAGTTGAAGCTTTTGAATCAGCAATCGAATATCGTTCTGATCTTTGGGGCGGTTCGCCATCACCTTGGTTGCAAAGACATACTCAGGCAGAGGAAGATAGACAAAGAGCCTTCCCCCAAAGGAGCGCCAGAACTGGACATCCACATGTGGTGCATCATCGTAGTAGTACCCTGCGGCATCGTCATTCATCCAATCGGGCGGCAAGGTGTACGCGACCGCTACATTGGTCACGGCCTGACGAAACTCCGCCGCGTAGGGAACAGTGCTCTGTAAGCTCCCTACACTCACTTGCTCAACTGTCGTTTGGAGCACCTGCCCAGGTGTCGGGTGTCTCATTCCGACAATCAAGGCAAAATCAATATCTTCGGTAAAGTTTCGTTCCTGCTGAAGAATGAGGTAGGCTCCGCCAGTAATCACGAAATGATACTGTGCTGCAACGCCCAGTATCCCTAACTCATGGGCCAAAGACTCTAGGTACTGCTCAATTTGCTGTGAGTTGTCCATCTTTTTTCGGTTTCTCCCATCTTGGCTCTGGCACGACGCGGTTCGTAGGCCGAGAACTCTCCCTATCTATTCTCTCGCAGGGGCAGCAAAAACGGAATGTCTCCACATCCACGTCCCAGATCAGAACTCGCTTGATATGGGTGATGCGACTGCTCACTCATTCTGCGCTCTCGATGTCGCAAGCACCCGTTGGACACCGCACGGCGCGTTCAATGGTAACGCTTTCCACAGGAGACCAGCGTCCCCAGCCGCGAAGCAACGCTTGCAAGTGTCCCTTCTTGCTATATCGTACCGCCGTCACTTGTGCCACTCCACAGCGTACCCGTGTACATTGATGGTACGCTTGCTCCCACAGTGCTGCCTTGATCTCGTCAAGATTCGTTGACTGCATGGCTCCCTCCTTCTGAGTGGTGAGTGGGTGCTGATACGGTGAGGGTAAACAGACGAGTATAGGGAGCTGGTGGACTGAAGAAGGTGTAGAGATCGACCAGGAGGTCCGTGGCCAGTTCGAGCGCGCAGGAGACATGGTAGACGGTCTGAGTAGAATCGTCGCTCATGATGAGCGGGTAGAAAGCAAAAGCTGAACCGCAATAGGGACACAATTCGTCCAGACTGCATACGCCTGCCCGTAGGCGGTGGTCATCATTGACGATGAGCATGATTTTTCTCCTCCACCAATTCTTGTGAAATGACGCGGTCCTCGCTGGGTCGCGTGCTTGTTAAGAACGAGTGTAGGAAATGGTCTGGCGGTTGACAAGCCCCTGTGCCAGTTTGAAAGCTCCATTGGCGTAAAGCATGTTACAGTCTAGGCTCTCTCTATTATGCTTAAAGAGTCTTAGAGCTTAGTATAAGGAGCGACTCTTGGGCTACAATGAAGACCACACAAACGACCTCGAAGTCGAAATCACCGACCTTGACCTTGCATACGAAGGCGGCAAGTTCGTCAATGCATGGTTGCAAGCCCAACGTCACTTACCGAAAATACAGCGGAAACCAACACGTTCCACATCGCTAAGACTTCTATTGCTCATACTGGTATTCTTCGTGCCGCTTTTTATCAGCACCTCCTATGGACCCGAAAGAGCTACAACAGTACAATACAGCAGCAAGCCGCGCTGCATCACACGTCTAAACAAGATAATTATAAACGATGGAACCGTCACCACTCGTACACCTACATACGTTACGATAGTTGTCATTACGCAGACAGCACAGTCATCTAGCAACTCGTCATCGAGTACATGGAGAAATGCTCAAGGCGACTCTATACCATTACAAGCGCATACAGGCGTTTTGAACTCTTGCAAGTAAAAACACCATCGCGCTATATGTAGCTAGATGCTATAATATTGTAGGGGCTATTATTCATAACGCCCTCGTACTCGTACCAATACACATTGATGGCAAAGATTGAGAGCTGTACCCAATGGTTGGAAACGTGGTCAATGTTGATGAGGGCGTTATGAATAATAGCCTCTACAATTGCTTGCCCATAAGTAGCACTTTATAGAACTTCCAAAAACGCATATGTTATAATGCGCTCACGTTGGCGTTCTAGTTGCTACATTATCCACTGAGAACGTTTTTGTAATAACTACTTTACACCCTTACTAGATTGTTGAGTTTTTCTTTTTTGATGATTTTCGCTACAATTTTTTCTATTCGGATGGCTGCTGTTATGACTATAGCACTGAATATTGTACTTACTATACTTACGCTCGGCGTCGCGCTTGGTATTGGCCTGCTTCTAAGGCGTCTATTGGTTCGTCGCCTCAAAAAAACGGTTTTGGACAACTGGCTCATTCAAACGCTAGGCGTCATTGTTACACTGATGCCACTTATCATTGCAGGTTTTGGCATCCCTCTCATATGGAACCCATTGCTCATAGTTTTTTATTGGTTGCTCCTCAAGCAAGATTTCGGTATCGCCAATGTTCCCGTTGGAGAGATAGGTACACATATAGGTGGCAAGCTCATCGGAACTGCCTTGCTTATCTCACTAGGTATAGGTGTCGCACGAACTATACAGAAGCTTACTGTTCGTAACCTCGGCGAAAATCGCATAGATGTCAATATTCGTACCCTTATCGGGCGCATTTTTTACTTCATTGTACTCATCTTTGTCTTCTTCTGGATACTCACAATCTGGAATGTCTCGCTCACATTTCCCGTCGCGGCGGTTGGCGTGATCACAGTCGCGATTGGTGTGTCGCTACAAGATATTTTGAAAGATTTGGTTGCTGGCGTCTACATTCTGGCTGAGCGACCTTTCCATATCGGTGATCAGATAAGCACATTCAATACAATTAACTATGTTGGTAACGTGCAGGATATTCAACTGCGTGCAACCAAGTTGCGCCTTGTGAGCGGCGAAGAGGTGACTATTCCCAATAGCCTCGTCTTTGGTAACATCGTCGTCAACAATACTTACTATGGCGAGAGACGTGCAACGCTCACTGCGACGCTCCCTGCAGAAGAGTATGTACAGGGCGAAACATCCGAAAAAATAGTAAGTGCTATCAAAGAACTCAAGAACGTCACGGAAAAACCAGAACCATCGCTCTTCCTCAGCAACTACAAGGCAACGACCGTCACCCTGACCATTCGCTTTTGGATTAACCTGGGCGAGCTTTCAACCGTATCAGATGTAATGTATACTTTGCACAAGCTACTGCCGAATGCAGAATTAGTTGTAAAAGAGTCTGCTGGTGACGTATAGTACAAGATACAAAGGTATGTTACCTTCTTAGTTCATCATAAAAAGCTTCGGGGGAAAAGTACGCCCATTGGATACACGATACAGCGATCAACAACCAATCGTTCCTCAACGTGTAGGAGTGATGGGTGGCACATTTGACCCTATTCATTACGGGCACCTTGTCATTGCGGAAGAGGTTCTTGCAACACTCGATCTTTCGGAAGTGGTTTTTATTCCTGCTGGACAACCACCTCATAAGTTGGGGCATTCTGTTACAGAGGTACACCATAGGCTGGCGATGCTTGAGCTAGCTCTTGCGACTAATCCGCATTTTCGCATCTCGCTTATTGAGATAGAGCGTAACGGACCATCGTACACGGTTGATACACTACAAACGCTTCATGACCAGTGGAGTCCAAACACAGCCCTCTACTTCATTATTGGTTGGGATAGCCTGGAAGACCTGCACACATGGTATAGGGCTACTGATCTACTGACTCTCGTAACGCATCTTGTTGCGGTCAGGCGACCTGGCTATGAGGAAGATGCCGAATATAACAAGGTCCTGGAGCAACGATTGCCGGGGATATGGCAACGCCTACTTGTCATTCCAGCCCCACAACTAGAAATTTCCGCGACAGACCTGCGTCGGAGAGTCGCGGAAGGAAGACCCGTCAAATATCAGACCCCAGAGGCAGTTGAAACGTATATCAGTGAGAACGGTTTATATCAAAGTAATGTGGAGAGGAAAGAGGAGCAGCAATAGCTTTCTTAGAAAGAGAGAGAGTGCATGGAGCAGATGCAGTTTCAATTAGGGGATCGTTTACGTCTACGCAAACAACATCCCTGCGGCAACTTCGATTGGGAGGTGGTACGTCTCGGTGCCGACATCGGTTTGCGTTGTGAACGCTGCGGACGACGCGTTTTGTTGCCACGTTCGGAGGTTGCTCGTCGTACCAAGCAGGTATTACCACGCGTGGAAAAACCAGTTGATGATTTCTTCGATGAAGCATAACGATAAGGAGATGACATATGGCTGCGGCCGCTCAAAATAGTGGGTTTCTTACACTGCTCAAAAAGAAAGACTTCTTGCGGCTCTGGCTAGCCCAGCTCATTTCTATGACCATTCTTAATGCATCCAACTATGCGCTACTTGTGCTGATTGAAGAAGTTACAGGCTCCACAACGCTTGTTGGCCTCGCCATCCTCTGCTTTAGCCTACCAGCGTTTTTGTTCAGTGCGCCCGCCGGAGTCTTCGTAGACCGCATGGACAAAAGGCGTGTCTTATGGGGCAGCAATTGTTTACGTGCAATCGCTACGTTTATCTTTGTTATTTCGCTTTTATTCAACCAACATCAACTAGTTCCGGTCTATCTTCTGACCTTTCTCATCTCTGTGATAGGACAGTTCTTTTCACCAGCCGAGGGGTCGTCTATTCCGCTCCTGGTAAAAGAAGACGAACTCATGCCTGCACTATCGCTCTTCAACATCACATTTATGCTCTCACAAGCACTGGGATTTATTCTGCTAGCCCCTATTGCACTGAGTGTATTGCCGACGTTGACTATTGTACACGTCCCCGTGACTCCCGTGGAGCAACTCTACACGATAATCGGCGTCCTGTATCTAGTATGCGCCGTACTCGTTGGCTCCATTCCAACAAAGAGTTTTCTACAAAAGTCTGGCATTCCGGTGCGAGCAACCAAGAAAGAGGATATGCCTGTCGCAGCCGAGACGCTCAGTATCCTGGGCAATGTATGGAGTGAGATGATGCAAGGGTGGAGCTTTATTCGTCGCAACAAACGTCTATTTCTTTCCGTTGTGCAACTCTCGTTCGCAGGTGTTCTCATTCTGGTTATTGGCGAACTTGCCACACCAATTGTGACCAAACTCTTACATTTACCACCAAGGGCAATGGCCTTCGTCTTCGCACCTGCTGGTATCGGGCTTGTGATAGGCTCAATCTTTATGCCGCGTATCACTGTCCGCATTGGCCGTTCGCGTGCAATTTTTACGGGTACGGTCGTTCTTGCGGTTGCAATGCTGCTTTTACCTGTTACTACACTCGTTGCTAAAGCACTACAACCCAATGGTTGGAACGCCAATCCATTATTGCTAATCGTCATTGCGTTTTTCATGTTCACGGCTGGCATTGGTCTCGATTTCGTCAATCTTCCCGCTCAGACCGCTATGCAAGAGCAGTCGCCCGATTGGATTAAAGGGCGCGTGCTTGCCCTACAACTCATGTTATATAATGCATTTGCGATACCAATTATTCTCTTCATTGGTGCCTTCGCGGACCTAGCAGGCATTGATAAAGTGTTGTATCTGATGTGTGTTAGTTCACTTGTTTTCGGGATATGGGGAGTATACTATCAACGTAAGCATCCGCGCGAAATGACCGCGAACGAGGAACAAGTAAGTGTCTGAATATAACTTTCTAAGTGAGCATGACAAGAGTATAGTGGGCATGATAGGGGTAGGCAGCATGATAGGGGCGAGCCCTGTCACTACTATACTGTGCGCCACTACGTGGCTTGCCACGCGAATTCGTTGTATAGTAGTGACAGGGCTTGTCCCTGTCATGTTTCTCATTGTTATACCCGATGTAATAGGAACAGCACACTCATGAACGATACAGCCGCACTTATGGCACAATTGGCCCTGTACCAGCCGTGGCTCATTATTGGCGGTGTTGTTGCGCTCTTCCTGCTCCTGCGCCTGACACGTAAAGAGTTGCGTAAGCGTGTCGATGAGATTGGTTATCGGCTCATCGGCGAAAAGGGCCTACTCGTCTGGTTCTGGCTCAACGCACCTGGAGTTGTGCTACACGAATTGAGCCATGCATTCGTGGTACTGCTTTTTCGGCCCTTTGATTTTCGCATTACGAGCATCGCACTTTTCCGTATCAAACCGATGGCACAGCGTACACCCAATGGACGCATCATGCGAAGTGGAGGGCGGCAATCGCTGCAACTAGGCGAGGTGCAGTATGTTCGTCCGCAGGGTCGCCTTATGAGTTACATAGGTGATGGCTTTAGCGGTACCGCTCCACTCTTCGGCGGTATTGCAGTGTTCACCCTGCTCTATTGGGTTGCGACAGGATACAGTCTGTGGGAATTCCCATTATATGTGCATCAACACCTGCAAATCCTCAAACCCGGCTGGCCGTGGTGGACGCTCATCTTCGCACCCTACCTCATTCTCACCGTCACCTCTGAACTCTGGCCTAGCCGTCAAGACTGGCGCGGCGCACGCTGGTTTGTCGGTGGCTTGACCATCATCGTTCTCATTATTGCCTTCATGATATGGTATCTCAAGCGCATGGACGCGACCCTAAATGTCCTCACCTTCATCTCTTCGCGTGTCGATTTTGCACTCGCTATCCTGGTTGCACTCGACCTCGCGTTTCTCATCATTGCGGAACTAGTGGTGCAAGCGATACGAAGATAGTTTGGTGCTACCTTTCTTTATGGCTATAAGAATTCCCAATGGTAAGGAGCTGCTAACAATGAAGCAGGACATAATATACGATGAGTCCATTAACGAAATTCAACGTCTGCAATTCGAGTTGTTTCGTCACGCACGTTTCAACCTGCTCGTTGGCGAGGCCGTTGTTCGTGACCTCTTTTCGCATCATTGATGGCAATTTTCGTGTCGTTCACCGTCTGATGATGCAGATTAACGACCTGCAAACGGTGACGAAGGAAGTCGTCGGAGCAGCGCGGGAGAACCTAGTGATTGGACGAGCATGAAAACGTGTAAAGAGAGGCGTCTCAAAACCGTTCGTTTGGTGAGAATCCTTATGGTGAGAATCCTTAAAAGCAGACGTGGAACGGCATCCTGATGTCCAGTACCTGATAAGATAGCTCTCCCTTCTCGGCGGTTATGCGTGTGCTGGCGTTGGACCTGGCCTTGCTCACTACGTCGGCCAAAGGCGACCTAGAGATCGGCCTGCTGGTGTATAACACGGCTCCCACGAAGATTGGTCCCTACTTTGAGACCAACACTAGCCTCACAGGTTTTTCTATTGCCGTGGTAATAGTTTACCGTCATACCGTCATGCTTCTATAGTATGACGGTAAACTCCTAAACCATTCAGCCAACGAAAAACTCTGCCAGCACGGGGGCAAGCACCTCGGGATCGACATTGTGGGTCTGCTCTGGCAGGCGGCGATGCCGGGCGTTGGGGAGGCAACCTGTGGTCGCTTGGGCGGCGTTATGCATGAAAGTGGGACTTGCTCCACCGTCCATGACCAGGGTTGGTGTCGTAACCGACGCGAGCAATTCAGCAGGGACAGAGCAATCTCCCATGATGGCGTTGTCGTAGGCGAGGGTAGGTGCGACAGACTCGAAGAGGGGCCATATGGGCATCTGGCGCATTCCAGCAACCATCTCCGCAGGCGTACCGAAGTACTGCATGGCGAAAGCCGCCGCGTCGCCTCGACGACCCTCCGCAAGCAGATCGGTCAATTACAAGGTGTAGTTTGCGGACATTTGATGGGCCTCGTTGCTAGAGGTGAATGGGGCCTCGTACAGTGCCAGTTTCTTGATCGCAAGGCCATGAGCAGCGGCACGCAGGGCCAGAACCGCGCCGGAAGACATGCCGAAGACATAGGCCGAATCCCCCCACTTCTTGCAGAAGAGCGTCAATGTCTTCGATCTCACGCTCAATGGCATAGGGCAGCGTGTCCTCGCTATCGCCTCGTCCGCGACGGTCGTAGTGCAGCACTGTAAAGTGTGGTGCCAGCAGAGCAGCCAGTTTGGCCGTCCCGGAGTCAATCGCGCGGTGTTGAAACGCCCCACCGACCAAGATAATCGCTGGTCCTGTCCCGAATTGGTCGAACGCGAGAGAAGTGCCATCTTTTGAGAGTATTTTCTTCATGTAACGTTCCCTTTCTTCTGTACCTCATCATATGTTATATTCCTCATATTACCACTGATCCTCAGCAAAAACTTCTTCCATCGTGCGCTTACGATTCGCAAAGGAGAGACTTCCCAGGCTTCTGCTGTTTTGTCAATCTCTGGGAGCACAGGACTCTTTAATTTTCACCAGGTATAGAAACACTTTCCAGATCGAGCTTCTAGTGTTGAATAGGTTGGTAGGTGAGGATCAGAACCCCAGTTCTGGTTGGTTTTGAACTGACGAGTTTCAATCTCTTGAGGCTATTCCCTTCATTGAGGAGACGCCTTCCACCCCCCATCAAGACGGGAGAAACTATAAGCACGAGTTCATCCAGAAGCTCCTGTTCGAGCAAGGAGCGAACGAGTGTGATACTTCCATGTGCGCCAATGTTCTTCCCAGGTTGCTGCTTCAACTGAGCGATCTCCTGGGAGACATCCTCCTTGATCAGTATTGCAGGCTGCCATTCATCGACACTGCTCAAGGTGGTTGAGACGACGTACTTGGGTACATTGTTAATGAAGTCGGCAAATAATGGTTCGTTAGTAGCAGTGGGCCAATAGGTGGCCCATTCCTGATACATCACGCGCCCCAGCAGTACGGCATCCTGCGCGTGTATCACTTCCACCATGTTCTCCCTCATATCTTCATCAAAGTGCTCTAGCCATTCTCCCGGCTCTTCGACGACACCATCAAGTGTCATTAATAAATATCCGACAACTTTTCTCATCTTTTTCCGACCTCTCTATACTGTTGATGCTTGCAGTTTACAAGCATCAACAGTATAGAACGAAGCTGCCAAAAAAACTTCTCCGATCTTGTTCTCTTGCTACATAGGGCTTTCGCAGCGCATTGCCAAACACATTCTTCAACGCAATTTACAACTTCCAGAGGAAGTAAGAACACTACTTTGCGCCTGTACCTGATCGACGAACAACTACGAATCGTAGAAAGACAAGCAGTATCAGCAGAAAGCTCACACCTTCGATTGGCAAACCTACGGCATCTGGCACATTGTTATTCAAGAGGCTATTTATTAATAGTACAAGATACATAATAGAAACGAAAAGTAACATCAATCCTATTAGTATGTGCTGATGTCTGTGCCAGGGTATATGCAATTGTGGCGTTTCATTACTATTGTTAGTAAAGCTCAGTAAACTTGCAATCAAACCGCAAGGAAAAGGAATCGCATATATGATACTTCCTACTATGTCACCGTGTTTACTGCTATAAGTGTATTCCAAGAAAAAAACGAGCGCGAATAATACGAAACCGAGAAGAACGATACCGTTTCTTTTCGGTGTACTGAGGCGTTTGACCTGATCAAACAAAGAGTTGTTCATCATATGCCTCCTCTATAAAGTTATTCTCATGTATATAATTAGCACGCAACCGCGCTCGTAAACGACTCATTAGCAATGATCATTGCTACCAATCGAACTTGTCAATCAAGAACGTTCGGCTGTAGTGCAACAGGATAGGGCTACCATGTGGGCAAACAGCAGGAGCCGATACACTCGCTAGAGCTTTGAGCAGTGCCTGTTGTTCGCCGCTACCGAGTTCGCGTCCGCGACGCATGGCGGAGCGACAGGAAAGGCCGATCAGGAGGTGATCTTCCCAGTCGCTGCTATCTTCGGCTGCGGTTTCCGCGAGTTCTTGCATGTGCGCGACGAGTTGCTCTTGCCCTGCACCATCCTCACCTCCTGGCACTGAGCGTATCAAGAAGCTACGCCCACCGAAGCGTTCGCATTCAATGCCTAGCCCTCGTAGCATTGGCAGACGTTGCTCTAATAGGTCGGCTTGATAGCGCTTCATCTCCACAATCACGGGTTCGAGTAGCAAATGTCCTTCTACAATTTCGTCTTGTTGCCGACCACCGGCATACAGACGTCGTAGATGCTCGTATATCACGCGTTCATGCGCCCTGTGCTGGTCCACAAGATACAAGCTGCCATCGGGTGCTTCAGCGAGTATCACGGCTTGCTGCAACTGTGCCAATGGACGCAAACTGCCAATTACCTCGGTAGTTCCGGGGGGAGCATTCTCTGCTTTATACCCTTCGGCAGATTCGGAGACACGTAGCCCTCTACGGCGCGGACCTGGTAGGCGTCGTTGATTCGCCAGCACTGGCCCAGGAAATTGTATCGAATCTGGCAAGGCTGGACTCTGCTCTAAGACTGAGCGCACGGCTCGCGTCAATGCGTCGGCGATCTCGCCCTCGTATTCTAAACGCACCTCTATTTTTGCAGGGTGAACATTCGCGTCTAGCTGCTCCGCAGGAACTTCGAGAAACAACACCAGTAGTGGATGCTTTCCCTTTGGTAACAAACTACGATAACCCTCCTCAAGGGCATCCTGTAGTGGTCGCGACTGCACCCAACGTCCGTTTACGAACAGCATTACGTACTGACGATTGCTCTGTGCTAAAACACGGTTGCCGATATAACCGTGAATGGTGTAATGCGCCCCATCGCTCATATGTACGGGATGAAGCATTTCACTGAGTGGGAGATGATATAACTCGGCAAGCGCAACTGCCAAGTCACCTGAGCCACTTGTTTGCAGCGCGATATGCTCATCTACTACGAGGTTGAAGCGTATAGCAGGGTAGCCAAGGGCATAGCGTTGTAAAAGTTGTAGCATATGTGCATTCTCGGTACGCGCTCCACGCATAAACTTGAGACGTGCCGGAACATTATAGAACAGGTCACGCACCGTTACCGTCGTACCATGTAGCCGCGCTCGTCGTCCGCGCTGTGTAATCTCACCACCACGAATAGTTACAGATAGTGCGGCGTGATTCTCCCCCAACCCATCAGTCTCAATGGCGCGACTGAGCAGCGTTGCCTCAGAGACGGCAGCGATACTCGCAAGGGCTTCACCACGAAAGCCCAGTGTGTGCAGATGGCTCAGGTCCTCGACACTTCGTATTTTGCTGGTGGTGTGACGCAGGCTCACATGCTCCAATTCGTCTTCGGGGATACCATAACCATCGTCGGTGACACGCATTAGACGCAAACCACCACCACGTACCTCGACACGTATCTCTTTGGCACCTGCATCGAGCGCGTTCTCTAGCAACTCCTTAATCACCGATACGGGACGCTCAATCACCTCACCGGCCGCGATACGTTCCGCCACGTCCGGTGACAGCATCAACAATGGGCTACGCGGTATCTGTAAGAGTGGAGATGCATTGTGTATCTGGCTCATTTTAGCGACACACTTCTCTTTCTCTGGAGTAAAAACAAGAGATTCAAGGCATCGAGCGGCGTAATGGCATAAGCATTGATGGAGTCAAGGTTTATGCCATCGCCGTTAGCCTCCTCTATAGCTGCAGCAACTGAACGCGCCTCCTCGCTCTGCCACTCGTACTGTCCCTGTCTTTCAGCAACGAGCTTTTCATTATCTTCTTGGCTATAAGAAGTATCGGAATGTGTTCCGTTAAATATGGGTATGAGAGCATGAGTATTATCGCGCATTCTCTCTAACTGCTGCAAAACGTTTTCCGCTCGCTGTACCACGCTCGGCGGCATACCTGCTAGTTTCGCCACATGCACACCGTAACTACGCCCGATACTACCAGCGATCACACGATGCAAGAACACAATGCCGTCTTGCTCATTGTCGCTAATCGCCATTGTATAGACACACAAATGCGCCAACTCATTGGCGATAGCAGCCAGTTCATGATAGTGCGTTGCAAAAAGAGTTCGTGCCATTATCTCGTTGTGTAGATGCTCCACCACGGCGCGTGCTATTGCCAGACCATCATAGGTGCTAGTGCCTCGACCAATTTCATCGAGGATAATCAGGCTATGGTGTGTGGCGTGGTGCAGAATAGTTGCAGTCTCTTCCATCTCGACCATAAACGTACTTTTGCCCGACGCGATATCGTCTTCAGCTCCAACGCGTGTAAAGATGCGATCAACAAGGCCAATACGCGCCTTACGTGCTGGCACGAAGCTACCAATCTGAGCAAGCAACGTAATCAATGCTACCTGACGTAAGTACGTTGACTTGCCCGCCATATTTGGTCCGGTAAGCAACACCACACGCGCTTCGTTTTCGGCTTCTAAGTGTGTGTCGTTTGGAATGAACACATCGCCATCTAATGTGAACTCAACGACTGGATGACGGCCACCGACAATCTCTAGGCCATAGCCATGCTCTAATATGGGTCGTGTATACCCTTGATGTGCTGCAACTTCAGCAAGACTCAACAATACGTCAACCTGTGCTACCGCCGTTGCCGTTGTCATCAACTGCTCATAGAACACGCCCAGTTGTCGCAGCAGGTCGGTATAGATACTGCGCTCCATCTCTTCGATACGCTCTTCCGCGCTGAGAATGCGTGCCTCGTGTTCTTTCAGGTCGGGTGTTAAGAAGCGTTCGGCGTTGACCAGTGTTTGTTTGCGGATATAGTCAGGTGGCACCAGCTTTACATTTGCGTGACTAACTTCAATATAATAGCCAAAGACCTTGTTGAAGCCAACTTTGAGCGACTTGATGCCAGTACGTTCACGTTCGCGTGCCTCTAGTGACACCATCCAACGCCGTGAGTCACGAATAGAGGCAAAAAGTTCGTCCAGTTCAGCATGGAAACCTGTGCGTATCAGTCGCTTCTCATCATCGTCCTCGTCGCCATCGCCTGGATTGACCAGCGCACGCAGAATAAGGTCCGTTATTTCGGGGCAAGCGTCTAACTCATTGGCAAGCGTGCGTAAAAGAGGTGCATCACAGCCTAATAACAGGTCCCTAAGTTGCGGCACAACGCCCAGATAGTTTCGCAAATTCAATATCTCGTTGCGTACCGCCGTTCCCTGACGCACACGGCCAGAGATGCGCTCTAAGTCACCTAGCCCCTGTAAACACATGGTAAAGCGGCTTCGCATTGCTGGACTCTCATACAACTCTTCAAGGGCGGTCAACCGTGCCTCTAAGATATTCAAGTCGAGCAGTGGTTGCGTAATTGTGCGCCGCAATTGTCGCGCCCCCATTGGCGTCACGGTACGGTCTAGCACATGCAGCAAACTTCCATGTACGGAGCCACTGCGTGAACCCTGTAGCAGGTCGAGATTGCGCTGCGTATGAGCGTCGAGGACCATATAACTTGTCGTGCGATATGAACGCAGACCAGTAAGCAGCGTGAGTAATGCCCCATTCATCTTTTCCAAATATGCGACAATAGCACCTGCCGCCGAAATCGCTTGCGGAACCGAGGCGCAACCGTAGGCATCCAGTGATTGCACGCCAAATTGCCGATAGAGACGCGTCTGTGCCGCCTCGTGCTGAAAGAAATACGGAGGGCAATGCGTAATTGTCACGGTCTTCGATGGAAATTGATAGGTGTCTTTACCACCCTCGGCAAAGAGACATTCAACAGGGGCTAGACGTTGTAGCTCTGCCTCTAACGCAACGGGAAGTTCGTCAGGGGTAAACCACGTCACAATAAACTCGCCCGTGCTGACATCAACTGCAGCCAGACCCGTTTGCAAACGCCCAGGAGCGATGGCAACCAGATAATTGTTTTGTTTTGTAGGCAACAGGTTCGGCTCGGAGAGTGTACCAGCCGTCAAGATGCGCGTCACCGCCCGCTCGACAACACCTCTAGTCGGGACCTCGCCTATTTGTTCACAGATGGCAACTTTATAGCCACCCTGCACCAATTTCCCTACATAGTTGTCCAGAGCGTGGAGCGGAATACCTGCCAGTGGTACACGCTCACTATCGCGCCCACCGCCACGATGCGTCAACACAATTTGTAGTTCGCGCGACGTGATACGTGCGTCCTCATCGAACGTTTCGTAGAAATCGCCCATCTGATATAAGAGAATAGCGTCTTGATACTGGCTTTTAATGTTAAGATATTGGAGACGTGCAGGAGTCGTCATAAGTACTAACTCGCTTCCACTTAAACACGTAATGCAGAATAAATATTGAACATGTGTACTTTACAGTATTCTTGCGCTCTTGTCAAAAAACGGTACTGAAAGGAAAAAACTATAGTGAAAATACACATTCTCGATGGGCCTGGAAGCGGGAAAACGACCTTGGCACAAGAACTATCCGAGAAATTTCACATCCCTCACTTTGATCTTGAACAGATCGGCTGGAGGCGCGGCGACCAGTCCGTAGCCTATATCGAAGAGGCAACTACTATTGCCGAACAGCCCGACTGGATAACAGAGGGCATTTTCCTTATGTGGACGGACCCATTGTTGTATCATGCTGATTACATCATCTTGCTTGATGTGTCCTGGCCTGTTGCAGCGTGGCGTATTATAGTTCGTCATATCGTGAAGAGTCTACGCGGCACCAACCACTATCCAGGGATAAAATTGCTCTTCAATTTCTTGAAGAGTACGCGTCGCTATTATAAAGACAAAGTGAGTGCTGATACACCTGAAGCAAAGCTTATGCGCCTTTATTTTGAAGAGCATGACGAGACTGTCGCACTTCCCGATGCCGAAGCCTTGCTCATGTGCCTTGAGAAATACAAAGCTGCGTTTCCCTTCGGCGCAGAGTTTACACGTCTTTATCTTGCAAAGTATAAAGAGAAGGTGTTTGTTGTAAAGAACAATGATGAGCGCAAGCGTCTGCTTAAATACCTGACTTCTCGCGCGTGAACAGAATGATACGGTTCTACTCACAACGGAAGCCCACAAGGGGCTTCCCCATAGGCGTTAACTTAAAGGCGGAATGGGGACCAGGGCGCCCGCAAGGGGACGCCCCTCCCATACCACGAGACATGGTGAGGAGACGCTTCGTGTCTGGGAGGGGCGTCCCCTTGCGG
>JAABUX010005715.1_pt1 | contig 15173 bp, 13 predicted proteins | sample 5561851 | NCBI WGS metagenome assembly JAABUX01 (sample SAMN10711883, study PRJNA513361) | rock metagenome | isolation source: Antarctica rocks | place: Antarctica: Victoria Land, Richard Nunatak red sandstone | collected 2016-01-03 | reverse complement strand
ACTTTACCAGAGGGAAGACGAAAGCGCAAACTTATGAACCGAATTTCTGAGTCAGGACACTAGTGGTCCGCCAAGCTAAATCTGCACTCGAAACCTTGTGGTTTTGGCGAGAAAACCGAACACTTTTTCCGCAAATTTAGCTTGGTGGACCACTAAACCCTGATCCATTCGAGACCGGGAGTTCGCTCCTGGGTGGTGTGGCTGGCGGTTGCGGTACTCCGCAACCCCGGCCGACGAGCCAGGCCGCACGGACTGCCGGGGTTGCGGAGTACCGTAACCACCAGCCACACTGGAAAACTCCTGGTCTCAGACGGATCAGGGTTTAGATACCCTTGTCGTGACAATCTAGCCGCGCCGGACGTGCCGTACAAGCCTTGCCCGACCGCCGCCGATCCTCCGGGCGGGCGGACCCGAGAACGACGATCAACGCCCAAAGCTGGGCGAGGGGTGGGCGTTGATCCAGAACCGATCCCCTCGGCGGTGGATCGCCCCGAGGCTCCCGCATTCGGTTCGAGTCCGGGGCGGCTTGCGGGCGACACCGGCTCGGTCCCAGAGGACCACGCGGGCGAGCGGGCCGGTCGGGTCGCCATATCGCTCGGTCAACGCCTCGGCGATCCCGCACGCGACCCGGTTCTGGGGATAAACCGGGACACCCCGCTCGGCGCGGCTCCAGCCGGTCAGGTCGAGCCGACTCAGCCCTTCCTCGTCGGGCGGGCCGAGCCAGCGGCGGACCGACGCGGGCACGGCGTTGGCCTCGGACTCGGGCCAGCCGATCGCCGCCCGCTCGGCGTGGCTGGCGTACAAGGCGTGGCTCGGCCAGGTGTCGACCCACCCCCACCGCTCCAGCCCGACCAGAGCGACGACCAGCAACCCCGCCGCCAGCCCCGCCCGGGGTTGCGCTGGTGGAAAGTCCCGGCGCGGTCCGAACAGAATGCAGTTCTCCAGGAGGATCGCGGCGTTCCAGACTAGGACGATTGTGCTGTGGTTCAAAGCCCACGGGCCGAGGATCGCGATCGTCGCGAGGTGCTGCACCACCGACCCCACCAGACCCCACGTCCGCATCATGGGGATCGCCAGGGCGACGGCAATCGCCAGCTCCCCCACCGGCATCGCCAGCGTCGCCGCCGTTCGCGATCCGAAGGTCCACCCCTCGGGCGACGCCCCGACCAGGTGGCCGATCGTGGCGAGGAAGGTTCCCCCCAACTCATCCACGAACGCCGCGTCGAGCTTCGACAACCCCGACGCCGCGTACAGGACGACCAAATACCACCGGGCCACGTCGATGGCTCGGCTCCGAGGGAGGCAAACCACCGCCATACCAAGCGCGAGATACTGCTGGACCCAGGGTTGCAGCCGGTTCTGGTCGCCGAGAATCAACCCAGCGAAGATGCCGACACTGACCCCCCAAGCCCAACGCCCCCCCCGCCCGACCGCGACCGCCAGCAGCGAACCAAGCAAGGCCGCGAACAATCCCCAACTCAGCGGCCGATCCGGCTCGGGCCAACTTTGGACAAACGGCACCCGCGGGAACTGGCCGCCATCGACCCAGAGCGGCCACGACAGCCCGACCATGAGCAAGGTCGCCCCGGCAATCAGGGCTTGAAAGCGGGCGTAACGGTCGAGCGGTCCCTGCGACTCGTTCAAGGCTGGGCGATCACCGAGTAGGTGCCGCTCCCCTCGCGGCGGAGCTTGCCGGCGATGACGAGTTCTTCCCAGATCCCCGGCGGGTGGCCGGTTGGCGGAGTGATCCCCTGGATCGCCGACCGCTTGCTCCCCGGGCTTAAACCCGACTCGTCATCGAGCCGGGTGAGCTTGATCCGCTTTTTGAACGCCTTGAAAGCCCGCTTGAGTTCTTCGTCCGTGGCCATCGTCGCGCCCTTTCATGACCGACCATACGTTCCGATCTAAGCGTATGTCAGCCAACCGAGCGGTGCAAGCCTTTCGAGCTGAGCCGCCTCAACCGACGGCGCTGTAGAATCCGGTAATCGCCTCGCGGAACCGGACGCCGTCCTCGATGTGCGGCAGGTGGCCGACTTCGGGCAGGACGACCAGGCGGGCGTCGGGGATGCGCTCGGCCAGTTCGCGGGCGACCCCGGGCGGGTTAACGATATCGAGCGCCCCCACCAGGACGAGGCACGGGACGGAGATGCTTGCCAGGCGGTTCCGCGCGTCGTGCTCGATGGCGACCCGGGCGAGTCGCGCGAAGGCCGCGGGGCTTTGCGGCCACTCGTTCCGCTCGGCGAACCGAGCCAACCCTTCAACCTGGGCGATGGAGTTGAAAAACGGCGGGGCGGCCAGCCAGGGCAAGGTGGCGATCGAGAACTCGGCAGGCGTCATCACCCGCCGCATCGCGACCCACGACTCGATCACCGCCTTGCGCCAGACCGAGGCCCCAGCGTGGGTTGAGGCGAGGACGAGGCTCCGGACCCGGCGGGGGTGGCGGATCGCCAGTTCTTGCGCGACTAGGCCGCCCAGCGAGTGCCCGACCACTCGCGCGGGCGTCGTCAGACCGACGGCGTCCATCCAGCCGGCGACGTCATCGGCGAGGTCGGCCGAGGTGTACGGGGCATCGACCCGGTCGGACCGACCCGAGTCGCGCGAGTCGAGGGCAAAGGCATGATACCGGGCGGCGAAGTGGCGGGTCGATACCCCGAACGCCCGGTGGTCCCCCCCGAGACCGCTGAGGAAGACGATCGGCTCGGCGTTGCCAGCCCCCTGCTCGTCGTAAAAGATCCGCCGCCCCGCGACCAACACTTCCGGCATCGATCCACTCTCCCTCAACCTCGGTCAGCACGGGTGGAGCTGTCGAATCTGGAGATCCGCTGGAATCAAGAACGGCAAATCGCAGGATCGCAAATCGCAAAGACTGAGAGAATCTTGGTTTCTGATTTTTTGCGATTTGCGATCGTACGATTTGCAATCCGAACCTCCAGATTTGAAAGCTACACCTGCTCAGCGCACGTCTAGGGGACATTTTACCATGGCGGGTTGACTTTGCCTTGGGCGACGGCCATGATGACTCTCGTCCCCAAGGCCCCCATCGTCTAGTGGCCCAGGATACCAGGTTCTCAGCCTGGGGACCGGGGTTCGAGTCCCCGTGGGGGTATGGATCAGATCGCCGGCAACGACTCGCGTCTCTGAACGTGGGTCGTTTTTTTATTGCCGGATCGGAGTGTGGTAGTGGCGGATCGACCGGGCCGGATCATCTTGACCAACGACGACGGGATCGACGCCCCCGGCCTCGGGGCGCTCCGAGCGGCGTCGGAGCACCTGCCCGACCGCCACGTTTACGCTCCGCTCGATCCGCAGTCCGGCTGTGGGCACCGTGTCACGACGCACGCCACGATCCGGGAAGTTGAGCGTCCCGGCGGGCAGGTCGCCGTCGACGGCACCCCCGCAGACTGCGTCCGGGTGGCCATCCACCGCTTCGGGGCCGAGGAGATTGGCTGGGTCCTGTCGGGCGTGAATGCGGGGGGGAACCTCGGGACCGACGTCTACCACTCGGGCACGGTGGCCGCCGTCCGCGAAGCCGCGATGCGCGGGATTCCGGGGATTGCGGTGTCGCACTACATCGCCCGGGGACGAACGCTCGACTGGGACCAGGCCACCCGCTGGACGACCCGAGTCCTGCAAATCTTGATGGCCCGGCCGCATCGCCCGGGGACCTTCTGGGCCGTCAACCTCCCGCACCCGGCCCCCGACGCGCCCGAGCCTGACCTCGTGTTCTGCCCCCTCGACCCCAACCCGTTGCCCCTCGGCTTCCGCGCCGACGAGGGGGGCCTCCGCTACTTCGCCGAATATCAAAGTCGGCTCCGCGACCCGGGCGCCGACGTCGCCGTCTGCTTCGGCGGCCAGATCGCCGTCTGCCTCGTCCCGGTCATGGCGTCGGTCTGGCCGATCGACGCAAATTCTTAGCCACGGATGAACACGGATGGAACACGGATCAGATTTTTCTTGTCTTATCTGTGTTTCATCCGTGGCCAGTAATCTTACTGCGGGGCCTTGAGGGTCCGGAGGAAGGCGATCAGGGCGCGGCGGTCGGGTTCGGCGAGACCCTTGTAAGCCTGATAGACCGGCTCGGCGTCGCCTCGGTGACGGATGATCGCCCCTTCGAGGGTCTTGGCCGACCCGTTGTGGAGGTAGGGACTGGAGTCGGCGACGCCCCAGAGCGGCGGGGTCTTCCACTCCTCGGGGAGCGGGAACGCTTCGGGGAGCGGGACTTCGATTGACTCGATGGTTTTGTACTCGGACCCGCCGTTGGTCCGGTCGTCGAGGCGGTGCAGGAGGAAGTCGCTGTAGACGCCGGCTAGGCCACCGATCTCGGGGGTGTGGCAACTGGCGCAGCCGACCTTGTTGAACAGGGCCTCGCCGTGCTCGGCAATGTCGGCGGCGTCGAGGGATTCGGGTCTGACCGCCTGGGGTCGGGGCAAGGTGTCGACGTAGGCGACCAGGTTCCGAAACTGCTTGGGGTCGAGGTCGGGCGCGACGTCGGGGTAGTCGTGGCCGATCGGTTTGGCCTGATCGAGGACCGGGTTGCCGAGTCCCATCTCGTTGGCGCAGGCGGCGGCGACGAAGTCTTCCAAGGTCGCGAACTGAGCCTTCCAGCCAAACTTGCCGATCCGGCCATCCGCCAGGACCCGCGGGCGACCGGGCATGATCCCGCCGAACTCGCCGGTAAGCTCCTTGCCGAGCTTGGCGATCGACTTCCGCATCCCGAGCTGGTGAATCGTCTTGCCGGCCAACCGGTCGATCCAGCCGACCCCGAAGAGCGGCGGCGAGTTGACCGACTCGGTCCGGAGCGGGTCGAAGTCGTGGTAGAAGACCTGCTTGCACTGCCCCTCAACCCGGATCGCCCCTTCGACCACCGGGAACATCTCGCGGAGCGTCCCGAGCTGTTCGGTGTACTTGTTCTCGATTGCGAAGGCGTGGACCAGGCCCCCCTTGAGGACGGGCCGCTCGATGGTCGGCAGCAACTCGAAGCTGACGACATTGTGCTGGTTCGCCCCGCCACCGCCGACCCCACCCTGGAAGTGGCAGGCGACGCACGACCGCCCGTTGAAGACCGGCCCCAGCCCATCCCCTTGAGCCATCGGGTCGTGCGCGGTCCACTCGTGCTCGAACAGTTCCCGCCCCGCCGCCTTGACCTCCGCCGACGCCCGGGGCGCCCACAAGACCGGCAGCCCCGGACTCGCCGCCCAGACGAACCCCCCCATCACCGAGGCCATCAAGCCCCAGCCGACCCGCCGCCTCGACCGACTGAGCGAATTGCCGTCCATCGCGAGCCTCCCTTGACCAGATTCGTTGCCGAAACCCAACCACCACATCCTCGATTGACAACTGTAATGAGGTCGCCCCGGGTTCGCAAGGGGCTTCTAGACAATTGTCGGAACGACGCGGAAGAGCTAGGCCCGGCGGCGCGACGATAAGGGTCGATCCAGGAGAAACTCCGCCCCGAACTCCTCCTCTTCAAACCGATCGACATGGGATCGATCGACCAGATGTGCCTGGCGGCGCTGGCTGGCTGATGCCGACTCAGGCTCACGAATCGGCCGCGGCGCCACCAACCGCTTTACGGGGACAAAAGTCGGAGGTATAACCAGGGCGGCGGCGATTGGTTCGCGGCACCTTTTGAGGAACAACATCATGAACTCCGCTTGCGCCCGACGGTGGCTTGTGCTCGCTTTGGTCCCGATCGTAATGGGGGTTGCCGGCACATCCTCCCTCGCCTGGGAAGACTCGCCCGCCGAGTTACCGCGCTACCGGCTGCGGGTTGGTCAAGAGTTAACCTATCGCGGTTCGAACGACTTCGCCTACGAGCGTGGCTCGCTCGCTTACACCTTCCTCGACCGAGCCTGGGTGACGCGCCAGAACCCCGACGGGAGCTGGCGTGTCGTGCTCTGCTACCAAAACCAGATGACTCAGCAGAGCAAGCCGAAGCTGAACAGCCTCAAGTCGATCGTTGGCTGGGTGGCGACCAAGGCTCAAGAAGCCGCCAAGGCCGCCCCAGCGGACGAAGAGCCGGGCGACCCGCGCCTCGCCTACGTTGACCTGCACCCGGACGGACGGGTCGTCCTCAACGAGTCGATCACCGCGTCGTTCAACCCGGTCGCCCCAGAGGCGATCTTCCCTCCCCTGCCCGCCAGCGCCGAGCAGGCCCGGCAGGGCTGGCACGACGACAACCCCGGGACGATGGAGGCCCGGAACGACTACCAACTCGCCCCCGAGGAAGCCGGTAACGTGGTGATCCTGGCGACCCACCGCAACATGTTCGACAAGATCTATCTCTCGTCGGCCAAGTCCCAGTTCACCTTCGACCCCAAACGGGGGATCGTCACCGGCGTCGCCAACGAGAATAACCAGGGTTATGGCTTCGTCGGCAAAGGGACCGGCGGTCTGAGCCTGACCGGGACGGTCGACCACGACGCCGCCTGGGTGGCGACAATGGCCCGCGAGTCCGAGGTCTTCTTCACGGCCAGTTTGGCGTATCAGGACGCTCTCAAGCAGGCCAACCGAGCCACCGCCGACGTCGCGTCGGTCCTGGCCGCCGCCGAAACGGGGTTGAAGGAGGCCCAAGCCCGGCTCACCCTGCCGATGTTCGCCGGCGCGCTCGACGCCCAAATCAAGCAGCACGCCGCCAGCGCCTCGTACTACGCCGAGGAGGCGAAGACTCGGGGCGAGGCCGTCGGCCAGCCAGCCGCCGAGTGGGAGTTGAAGGACCTGGCGGGTCAGACCCACACCCTGGCTGGCTACCGTGGTCAAGTGGTCGTCCTCGACTTCTGGTATCGCGGCTGCGGCTGGTGCATCCGGGCCATGCCGCAGATGAAGCAACTGGCCGACGACTTCCACGGCCAGCCCGTCGCTATCCTCGGGATGAACAAGGACGCCAACCTCAAGGACGCTCAGTTCGTGGCCGACGCGATGGGGCTGAACTATCCCACCCTTGTTCAGGCGGAGAGCGTCCCCGAGAAGTACAAGGTCCGAGGGTTCCCGACCCTCGTCATCGTCGACCCGCGCGGCAAGATCGCCGAGGTCCACGTCGGCTACTCGCCAACGCTCCGCGAGGAGGTTGGCGGGACGATCCGGCGTCTCCTCCGTGAGCAACCGGGGATCGCGTCGTCCCCCAAGGCGAACTGAACCGACGGCGAATCAGACGACTCGCGGCGGGACGGGGTCGAGCCGAGCGACCCCGTTGCTTGCCACCGGCTGGTCATGCCGTCCCTGGCGGACTTCGCCAAGCAAATAGGTCGTCTTGTGCTGCGACTCGTAGTAGGTCCGCATGACCATCTCGGCCAGGACGCCCATCAGGATGCTTTGCACCCCGGCGAGGAAGAACATCACGGTCAGGAGCGGGAGCGGGGTCTCGACGAAGGACTTGTCGTGCCAGCCGGTGATGAGGTGATGGAGGTATTTAAAGTAGAGCATCAGGGCGAATCCGCCCAGGCTCAGCGTGAGCGAGATCAGGCCGATCCGGCCGAACAGGTGGATCGGGCGCTGGGCGTATTTTTGGAAGAAGCGGATCAGGATCAAGTCGAGGACGACGTTGAAGGTCCGGCCGAGACCGTACTTGGTTTTGCCGGCGGTCCGGGGGCGGTGGTTGACGGCGAGTTCGGTGACCCGGGCGCCTTGCCAGGTGGCGAAGATCGGGATGAACCGGTGCATCTCGCCGTAGAGGCGGACCCCTTCGAGGACTTGTCGGCGGTACGCTTTCATCGTGCAGCCGAAGTCGTGGAGCGCGACCCCCGAGATCCGGGCCACCAGGCGGTTGGCGATTCTTGACGGGATTTTGCGGGTGATCAAGGTGTCTTGCCGGTCTTTCCGCCAGCCGGACACGACGTCGTACCCGTCGTCGAGCTTGGCGAGCAAGCGCGGGACGTCGGCGGGATCGTTTTGGCGGTCGCCGTCCATCGGGATCAGGATGGTCCCCCTCGACAAGTCGAGCGCCGCCGAGAGGGCGGCGGTCTGCCCGCAGTTCCGCCGCAAGAAGGCGACGCGGACATGCTCGGGGTCGCGGTCCTGAATCTGAGCGAGCTGCGCGGCGGTTCCGTCGGTCGAGCCATCGTCGACGAAGATCAACTCGTAAGCCAGACCGAGGGGCCGCAGGACGGCGTCGAGTTCGCCATGAAGTTTGGCGACGTTGCCGACCTCGTTGTAGACCGGCACCAGGATCGACAGGGCGACTGGGGGCGGTTCATAGGCGGAACCGGCGTTGAGATCAGGAGTCGCCACGCTGGGTTCTCGCGGAAGGTCGATCCTCAACGAACCGCTCCCTAAAACCGGAGGAGACCAAACACCAGGCCCGCCAGGAGGCCGACGCCGTGGGCCATGTTGGCCATGTTGAACGGGAACCCCTGCCCGTCGGGGAACAAGACCGGCCCGAAGATCCCGAGCAGGAACCAGGCGAACATGAGCTGGGCGTTCTGGCGGTCGAGCCCAAGCCCTTCGTCGGGGGCGACCTGCCCCTTGATCCAGAGGTAAGCCGCCAGGGCGAACACCACGCCCGACATCCCGCCGAACCCGCCCCCGGAAACGAGGAACTGGCCCGTGTTGCTCGCCACCGCCGTCACCAAGACCAGGATGAGGAACCGGGTCCGCCCCTTGACCATCTCGATCCGCTGGCCGAACGCCGCGAGCGCCAGCATGTTGAAGAAGATGTGGTAGACGCTCAGGTGAATGAAGATCGGCGTGATCAGCCGCCAGACTTCCCCCCGAGCGATGTTGGCGAAGCCGCGGTCGATGACGAACCCGTCGTCGGTCACGAACCGGAGCGAGAACATCAACCGCGAAAAGAGCGTGGGGTCGAACTTCTCGCCGACGAACGCCGCGATGCTGGCGACGATCAAGGCGACGGTCAGCGGAGCCCGGCGGTACAGCGGCCCTTCCCAGCGGTCGCGGAGGTTGTGGCTCCGCCGCCGGTGCTCGGCCTCGACCTCCTCGGCGCGCTTGCGGATCTCGCGGGCGGAGCGGGTCGCCGCCTGGAACCGGACATCGTCGGGGTCCCGGACGAACTCGCCATAAGCCTGCCGCGCCTCGTCGAGCCGGTCCTCGTTCTGGACCCAGACCGCAAACCGGCCATCGCGGTTGGCGACGACCTTGGTCACGATGTTCTGAGTCAGGAGGTAGTCGGCCAAGGCCCGGGCATTCGGCTCCTCGGGGATGATGCCAAGCTCTCGCAACGCGGCGGACTCCCGGCGGGTCGGTCGGGGCGGATTCGGTTCCCATCGCGGCCGTGGCCGGGCGTGAAGGTCCCTACTCCATTCAAGCTACCAGAACGCTGTCGCCAGGCCAAGGTTTAGCCTCCCGCCGCGGCTCAAGGGCGGAAGTGTTTCAGGTCGACCCGCTCCGGGTGGAGGGCTTCGTTGATATTCGCCCTCAACCCCACGCCGTCGAAGTAGCCGGCTATCTGATGAATCCGCTCATCGCTGACCACGCCTCCCAGCGGAATCCCCATGCTCGCCAGCGACCAGGCGTCGGGGTCGACCGTAATATTCAGCTCGGCTTTCTCGGAGCGGATCGTGTGCGAACCGATTTGCCTCCCATCCCGGTCGAATGTCAGGGCGTGGACTAGCGTCGGCAGCGGCTTCTCGGCCACGGGGGAGGCGTACTCGCACGTGACGGTAGTTTTCTGGTAGGGGGAGTTCTCCTCGGTCTTCCAAACCGGGAACCCGGGCACGTCTTCGATCCAGAGGTGAAACTCACTTGAATAGTCGGCGTATTGGTCGACCATGCGGACATGCCAGGTCGGGTGCCCGGCGACGTCTTCGCGCCCGACAAGTGCGAGGGTCCGGTTCGCGCGGTCGTCGAGGGAACGGGCCACGTTGGTCACCATTCCGTGGTACGAGTTGATCCCGAGCGTCCTGATGTCGAAGATGTAATAGCCGGACCCCTTCTTCTCGTCGCGAATGCAGGCACCGCCCCCATTGGAATACTGGACCAGCCACTCGCCGTCCCAGGACGACCGGATGTGCTCGTCGCGGAACGTGCCCAAGTCGGCGCGGGCGAACGCTTCGCGGTCGTAGTCCATCGCTTTCAGCTTCTCGTCGGCGTTCTCCAGCCCGTATTTGAACGTCATCTCGCGGGTGAACTGGTCGAACCGGCAGTTCGCGCCGTCGAACGCCACCAGCAGGCGGGTCGGCCGCGGGTTCCGCTTGTCGGACCACTGACTGAGCGAGTCGACGACCAACTCGACCCGCCCAGATTTGATCCCGTTCCGGGCGGCCTCGACCCCTCGGAGCAAGGCCCGGGGGTCCGGGTCGGCTCCCGGCGCGCTGCTCGCGCTCGCCAACATCCCTGAGTAGGCGGCGATGATCGTCAGCCACCCCGGAGCCGTCCTCAACCATCGACAAGGGCGGACCGGACGTGATCCCGCCCGACCGCGCGGAGAGTTCATCAGCTTCATCGGCTTGATCCTCGACCGGTGCCCACCCGCGCGAACGACTTGATCCCGGAAGACCGCGACATGCGACATCGAGTGTCGCACGCGGGCAACGAATTGGTCAAAAAGAAACTCATTGATCCGTGGGTGGGAACGAGGTGGGAGAACACCGATCGCCCCGGCTGGCCGAACCGGCTCCCGATCCGGGTTCGGGACGTTCTCAAGCGGAAGTGCCCGCCGCGGAGTCGCGGCCTCGGCGCGCCAGGAGATAGGAAAGGCTGAAGGTGATAGCCAGAAAGCAAGCCACCTGGGTCCATGTGAAAGGGCCATCGAGGAACGACGTCCCCCGGCCCCCTCGGACGAGTTCCGCCATCGCGCGCCAGACCCCGAAGACCAGCCCCAGGATGATCACAAGCCGCCCCCGGCAAAATCCCCGAGCATAGAGCCAGCCCAAACCCAGCGCCGTTAGCAGGTGCAGCGTCATCTCGTAGAGCGGCAGCGGGTGGACCCGGGTCGGGTCGCCGTACGCGAGATGGAGCGCAACGCCCAGTGGCGAGGTCGTCGCCTGCCCAAAGCAGCACCCCGCCGCGAGGCAAGCCGCCTTCTCGAAGACATGCGCCACCGAGAAGGCAACCGCCCAGGCGTCGAGGAGCGGATACGCCCGGATCTGCCGGATGACGACGTAAGCCCCCGTGAACAAGGCGGCCAGCAGCGGTGCCGCGAAGTAGCCGTTCGAATGCCCGCCGTTGACCCACCGGAACGCCACCCGGGCGCCGACCGTGTCGCACATTGCCCACCCGATAACTAGCCAGACCCAATGGCGTCGTAGGTCCGGCTGCGACCGGGTCAGGGTCGTTCCGGCGTAGTAGAATGCGAACCAGGCGACCACATGGAGCACGTGATACGACGAGATCGTCAAGTCGACCAAGGGCAAATAGAGACCTGGCCACATGATTCAACTAGCTCCTTCGCGAAAAAAGTTGCGCCGCCGAGCGATCACGGCACCGATGGTCGCCAATGCGATCAGGCCAACCAATGCGGAGATCCAGAGGAATGGCCTTCGCTGCGAGTCTCGCCCTTTCTGCACGGCATCGGAAAAATTTTCGGACAAATTCTTGCCATCGAAGTGGCCGACGACTGAGTGGAGCCGATCGTCGATCACCATCTCCCCTAATGGCATGCCCAGTCCCGCCAAGCTGAACAATCGGGAATCAACGGCGACATTGTACTCGGTCTTGGTGGCCGTGATTTCGATCACCTGACTGACCTGGCCCGAGGCGTCAAACTTTCGATTGACGACCTTGCGGGGTAACGCCCATTGCGAGACTTGCGAATCGTAGTCCGAGACCGTCTCTAACTTCTGAGGTCCGACGGCGAAGCTGCACTTGAGGACCCGGAACGAATCGTTGTCTTCGATCCAGAATCGACGATCTTGGTCATATGAATCGATCACCTTCACCTGCCAGCAAGGCAAGCCATCGATGACCTCTTTGCCGAGGTTCTCAATCGACTTGGCCCCTTCGTAAGCCAAGCAAGTGTGGGTCTGATAATTTATGTCGAAATAGACGGACAAACCCAACACGCGAGGGTCGAAAACGAAGCTAGGTGATCCCTTGGTCAAATCCTTGATGACGGCCCCCTTCTCCTCGGAATACTCGAGGAATTGCGTCCCGTCATACGCAGACCTCCTGTGCTCCTCCTTGAATTCGCCGTGTCCGGCGCGTACGTAAGCCTCCAAATTGCCGCCCATGCTCTTGAGCAGGCGATCCTGTTCGAGGGCGGCTGCCGTCGAGGAACTCCTCTCGATGACTACTCTTTGATAGGCGTCGAATCGGCGGCTAGTTCCATCGAACGACGCCAGAAGGCGGATCTTTCTGGGCGTCCGGGTCGGCTTTAGTGGATACGTGGTCTTCACCTGGAACTCAAAGCGTCCAGACTTGCAAGTCTGCCGCGCATCTTCAACTCCTCTAAGCAAGGCAAGCGGGTCGGGAATCGAGTCCGTGGCCATCGACGGTTTGCCGAAAGAGGCCACCACGAGCAACCCTCCCAGGAGGCGGACGCCGGCAGTGAGACGTGTAGATAAGTGACTTCGGGCGGCGAACGCTTCGCTCATCGCAAATCTCCATAAAGAGTGACGGAAATGGATGTCGCCATGGCGGACCAGCATCGCATCTGACCGCCCGGCGACATCCAAGCGACGATGATCAGCAGTCACCTGGAACGATCTTGGTCACCGAGTGGTAGAGCTCATCTGGCGTGTCATCCACGCACTTGCCGCCCTCGAACTTGCACGAGGTGGCGGCCCAGCAGGGAGAGAGCGGCTGATTGCACACCGATTTGTCCTTGGGGGCTGTGCACGCCCCGTCCGGGAAATTGGCCACGGTGATGAAAATGTTCCTACCATTTCCCATGCACGCGTTGGCATTCATAGCATCTCCACAAACGTTCTGATTGGCGGCTGGCGTGTAGCAAGCCTTGACCGAGCAGCTAGCCAGCGTCATGTTGGGGCAGGGTGGATTCCCTCCGCAACAACAGCAGCCGTCGGCGAACGCGGTGTCCACCGCTACCGAGAGCCCCATGATGGTTGTCAGGACGCCGAAGCCCATGAGCAGTGTTCGTTTCATGTTCTTTCACCTCAAAATTTGGAAGCGAGGCGGTGAATGGGGATTGTCACGGTGCGCGCCCCTGTCGCATCCGTCCCCTTGCTCGGTTCCAGGTCGATCGAGACCTTGGAGTTTATGGGATGATACGGGTTACTACCATCGATGCTCGCCTGCACCTGCAAGGCTTTGCCCTCCAAAGGCCCAACCGTCGCGAGTCGAATCGCGGGATCATCGGACTTGAGCGCCTTGATCCGTATCGGCTGGATTGAGTCGAACTTGATCTCGCGGACGACGGTGCCGACCTCTTGTGAGCCAACGATGACGGACATGGGTTCAACTTGGACCGGGGCGATGAAATGGACCCTTGCCAGGATTTGGGTGGACTTGTTCCCAAGGCTGGTCGTGTCGATCGTGATGGCCGCCTCGAGCGCCTCGCTTCTCCAGAGGTGGTAGCCGCTGAAAACGACCTCGACATAGAGATCCTGCTCCCCGACCGGCGTAGCAACTTGTCGAGTCGAGAATGCTTTCTTGGATGAAGATAGCTTCACAACTGAAACGTCGGCCATCCGTTCGGGTCGGATTCTAACAATGCGCGACACAGGCTCAAAGCTGGCGACCGTGCCGAAGTCGAGCAAGGTCGGCCTAATGCGATAATCGGGATCGACATCGGTGACGACGCTCGCCACGGCGAAGTAGGTTTTGGGATCGGCTTGTGCGAGCGAGTTATAGTAGAGGGTGATACGTCCTGATTCATGACCATCGCCCGGCCCCGTCTGGATCGAAACCGGCAAATCGACCGTTTGATTGGGCTGGATGACGCGATCGGCAATGTCGTTCGTCGTCGTGCAGCTACAACTCGACTCGACCTTGACGATCTTAATCGGTTTTTTGCCCCCATTAGTCATCCGAAAAGCATGAACGAGCGTTTGACCTTGCCGGGACTTGCCGAAGTCGTGATACGACTTATCGAGCGTCAGTCTGGTTATCTCCTGAGATGGGCGGAGATAGCGAGATGACAGCAATCCTCCCGTCAGTATGGAAAGACCTATGACGAGCGCGCAAATTTCCTTCGAGGGGGGACGAATCATGGTATGTGTTTCCTTAAGCCGGACGAACAACCAAGCTGAAAACCCCGACTTTACCAAGAGTCGGAACTAATGACCTCGCTGCCATTGCGCGATCCCAACGCTTGCCAGACGCCGGGTTTGGGGGCGTGGACCCACCACCCGCCCGGGTCGCGTCCGATCCCGGCCGGCTCGCCGTTGGTCGCGTCGAGCGACCATGAATCGATCGTCTCCTTGATGAACCTGACCGAACCGTCTCCCATCAACGCATTCAATCCACCCGGATGGTAGCTCGAAGCATCTTTGAGTTGGTGATCGGGATGCGAGCTGCGCAGCTTTTTGTACAAGTTGGGCGGGTAGAACGTGGTGAACAGCGTGTCGCCCCATGACCCCGTGACGTACCAACCGTTGCGGATGGCGTAGATGACCGTCGGGGTGTCGAGGGCGCGGTACGAGGTGGTCGCTTTCTCGGCCACGAGGATCGTGTGTGACAACCCGTCGCGGAACGAGGCCAAGGTGATCGGCGCACGGTCGTTGAAGGGGCCGTTGTTCTGGGCGATCCGGGCCGGCGCCACGACGCAACTCGATTGCGGATCAGGGTAGGCATCCGTGGCGAACGACCCGAAACAGCCCGAATAGCTGGTGAACGCCATCCGGTACCGTCCGCCCGGCGGGTTCGACAACCCCCGGTCGTTGAAGGCGTTGCGGTCCATGTCGCGGACCGAGGCGTCAGGATCGCTCGGGCAAGAAAACGTGGCCACCGCGACGCCAAAGGTTGTCGAGTTCTCGGCTCCCGTGCAAAGCCGGCCATGATTCATGGCGTTGTAAAGCGGGGCTTGCTCAAGGAACGGCAAGCCGGCGATCAGGAAACTCCGGTCGAAGAACTGCGAGGTACACGGCGGGTTGATGCCGGCGTAGCGGGGGTCGCGGGTCCGTGCTCGCCCCGGGGGTAGGCATCTGTGGACATCGGCGTAACTGATCAGGGCGAGCCCGATCTGTTTCAGGTTGTTGCCGCAAGAAGCCCGTCGGGCCGACTCGCGGGCCGCCTGGACCGCCGGGAGCAGCAAAGCCACCAGCAAGCCAATCACCGCAACGACGACCAGGCATTCCACCAGGGTGAACGCCCGGTTGGAA
>JAABUX010005713.1_pt1 | contig 15177 bp, 19 predicted proteins | sample 5561851 | NCBI WGS metagenome assembly JAABUX01 (sample SAMN10711883, study PRJNA513361) | rock metagenome | isolation source: Antarctica rocks | place: Antarctica: Victoria Land, Richard Nunatak red sandstone | collected 2016-01-03 | reverse complement strand
TGGCGACAACGTGACGATCAGCGGTGAGTTGATCGCTCCGATTGCGATGGAGGAGGGTCTGCGGTTTGCGATCCGGGAGGGCGGTCACACCGTCGGCGCCGGCGTCGTTACCAAAATTATCGCCTAAGACTTCAGCTTGCCGGGGTGAACAGCGTTCGCCCCGGCACGACCTACTAGGAAAAAGACATGGCTAATGAAGCACGGGTCATCATCACCCTCGCTTGCAGCGAATGCAAGGAGCGGACATATGCGACCACCAAAAACAAGCGTCAGCACCCGGAGCGGCTGGAATTGAACAAGTTCTGCCCCCGCTGCCGCGCCCATAAGCTGCACCGCGAAGCGAAATAGTCGGTAGGGCGGGTCGTGTGACCCGCCCCCGGCCCGAAAAGTAAACCATGGGAGTTTAGCACAGTTGGTAGTGCGTCCGCCTCCAAAGTGGAAGGTCGCGAGTTCGAGTCTTGCAACTCCCGTCAGAAAAAGCCGCTGCTCTTAAACAAGAGCAGCGGCTTTTTCTGACGGGAGGAACACGTCAGGCGGAAGGTGAAAAAGCTATCATGAAGAAACCCCTCATTTCATGGCTTTGGCTGGCGATTTGCGCCCTTGTTATGACGCCTGCCTCTGCGGCCCCGACACTTCCCCTGAAACCACGTCCCGCTCCTTTTCTTGAAACTTGGGCTTTGCTCGGCACTTTTGCTGTCAACGACCGGGACACAGAGGATGCCTCCCTTGCCATCGCGAAGACGGCCCCCGCCATCGGCACGAGGACAGGCGGCAAGATGTGGGAATACTTCGACGACCGCCTGTTCATCCGAAACCGCGACGACTATCAAGACTTGTTCAGCTATTACTCCGTCAAGAAATCGGAGGCAACGGATGACAAGACCGCGTTCGTACATACCTACGTCTTCAGCCCAAGCGCGCGGGCGGCCGTGCTTTACGTCGGCTCACACGGCGGCTTTCGGGCCTGGGTCAACGGCGTTCCTGTGGGTTCTTTTGCGGGGAAACGTCTCGCCCTGCGCGACGAGAGCGCCTGCTCGCTGGCGCTGCGGGCGGGGTGGAATCGCGTGCTGCTCCAACTCACCAGCAGCCTGGGGGCCTGGGGCTTCTACGCGCGCCTCGGCGACAGGGCGAAAAACGCGCTGCCCGGAGTGATCCCGTCCGTCGGCGGCGGTGCGGGGCCGCTTCTGGTCGCCACGGCCGGTTTGCCGGGCGGCTACCAGGGACAGTCCTATGTGGCCGTAGACGTGGCGGAAGCGGACAACGTCAACAACGCCCATGCCTCGCCCTTCCGTCTCCAGGCGCAGGGGGGAACGCCGCCCTACACTTGGACGGTCGGCGCAGGGCCGTTGCCTACAGGCTTGACGCTCCGACCCGACGGCGTACTCGAAGGCGACCTGGAACGGACGGGACAAACGACGTTGGTCGTGCGTGTCACCGACCGCGCGCATCGGAGCGCAATGCGTACCTTGACGCTGACCGTCACCGAAGTGCCCGCAGACGCCTTTGCGCTCTCGCGCCTTGTCGCCGACGTCAACCCGGACCGGGGTGAGCTGAAGGCTGAGGCGGTTCTGCCCGTCCTGAAGAGTGCTGGGTTCCGCTGCTGCTACGTTTCCGCCGTGCATGACGCCGCCCCCGACTGGCCTGCCCCTGGCTTCCCCCGACTGCCGGACTACATCACGCCCTTTTCCCAAGCGGCCCGTAAGAGCGGCCTGCGCTTTGGGGTCTACGTCTCGCTCTACAACACGGACCTCACGCGCCCCGCAGGATACGGGGCCAATGAGTGGCGCATGGCGCTCATCCGGGACATCGTCCGCCGCTGGAACCCCGACCTGTACTGGTTCGACGAGATACGCCGCGCCTCCAAGAACGATTGGCGGACGGGGCTGACCGCCAACCGGGAGTGGGACGCCCTGCACAGCTACATCCGTGCGTGCAACCCCAACGCGGTCATCCTGATGAACGACGGCACGCAGGCGCGGGACGGGCGCGGCGACATTGACCTTTTGGAGATGGAGGGCACACGGGGCGGCTATTGGGGGCACTGGCCCGTCCTGTTCCCCGCCGCGCCGCGACTGCCCGTGGAGAGCTGGCGCTACGTCGGCGAGGGCGGGGCGGTGGATTGGGCGGAGTGGATGAAGGTCTGCCTGTCGCTGATCGGCGAGGGCCGCATCGCCGACCTGCCCTGGGAGCCGGAAGGCCGCGTCGTGGGGAGCGCCGCTCTGTTCGGGAAGGCGGCGGCCTGGATGAGTCCGCCCGGCCTGCCCAGCAAGGCTCCCGCGCTCGTGGATACGGTTCCCGTTCCGACGCCGGCCGGACCGTGGGGCTATGCCGTCCGAAGCCGCGCCGATGGCTCCCTCTACCTATACCTGCTCTCCAACCCGCGCGGGAAGACGGGGTTGCCCGCCGCCAAGACGCTCATAGTGAACATCCCCAAAACTGATGTCGCCTCGGCGCGGGTTCTGAACGATGGCCGTTCCGTCCCGTTCACTCAGACAGGCGATACTGTGCGGCTGGACCTGCGCGGCGTCCCGGCTGATCCGGTGGCGACGATCATTCAGCTTCGACTTTCCTCGCGTCCAGGTTCCGCATCGCACCCGTCAAAGCAGCCGTGAGGAGGAAAACCGCAGGCGGAAGGCGAAACAGACGGTTCTATGATCGTCAGAAAACCGTTCGGCCTATCCGTCCTGCTGTTCGTCGGCGCATTGAGCGCCCTGTTCGTCTCCGGCTGCCGCCTCAACCCGCGCAGCGAAGGGGGAGAAGCGCGCGTGCGCCTTATTAACGCCGTGCCGGATGCGGGCGGGCTGAACGTCTCAGTGGACGGGCAGCGCGTGTGGAAGCGGGCTGAGTTTCGGAGCAACACCGGCTATCAGGGAATCGCGTCCGGCTCGTACCCTATTCGCATGGACTCGGCCTCCTTCGGCGCGACGCTGCTGGCCCGGTCCCTCTCGTTCGAGAAGGGATACGACTACACGGTGCTGGCATTGGGGCAGATGCGGGGGGGACGTTCCGCCGACATGGAGGTGTGGGAGGATGATCCGCCGGGACGGGGCGAGCCGGGCAAAACGACGGTGCGGCTGGTCAACGCCGCCCCAGGGCTGGAGCCGGTGGACCTGGTCGTCAACAACATCGTCGGGCTGAAGGCCGTCGCCTATGGCAAGCGCAGTCCCGGCCTGACGCTGGACGGTGGCAGCTATGACTTGAAAATCGTCCCCGCCGACACGCCGGATGCTCTGATCGGTCCCGTCACCCTCCGGCTTCAGGCCGGCCGCACCTACACCCTGGTCGCGATGGGCCGGGCTTCTGACCAAACATTGACCCTGGAAGCCTATCCCGATGCCCGTTAACTCGTCTGCGGCTTAACTGTTCCACCGAACGATTACACGAGCCGCTTCGGCGATGATTTCATTCCGCGCTTTTGCCTTTTTTCCCGGCTGGGTCGTATAGACCGCGACGATGATTGGTGCATGATGCGGCGGCCAAAGCACAGCAAGGTCGTTCGCGGTGCCATAATCGCCGGTTCCCGTCTTGTCGCCGACTTGCCAGTCCGCCGGAACACCAGCGCGAATGCGCGTTCCGCCGGTCGTGCTGCCTCGCAGCCACTCCTGCATCTGCCCGCGCTGATGGGGACCGAGGGCTTCTCCGATAGCCAGTCGCTCCAAGCTTCGCCCCATTGCTTCGGGTGTCGAAGTGTCGTGGAAATCGCCGGGAATACAGGTGTTGAGGTCGGTCTCCCAGCGATCAAGACGAAAATAGTGATCACCGATGGAGCGCGCAAAGGCCGTCACGGAGGCAGGGCCTCCGAGCAGCTTCATCAGCAAATTGGCGGCAGTATTGTCGCTGTATTGGATGGCGGCGGCACAAAGATCGGCGACCGTCATCCCTTCCCCGACGTGCTTTTCGGAGATCGGGGAATAGGATACAAGATCATGTGGAGTGTAATGGATGCGCCGCTGCATTAACCCGGCAGTCCGTGTGCTTCGCTCTAAGATGCCGGCAGCCAGGAGCACCTTAAACGTGCTGCAAACAGGAAAACGTTCGTCCGCGCGGTAGCGCAACTGGGAATGATCGGCGGTGTTGAAGGTAAACACGCCGATTCTCCCGCCCAGCGCCCGTTCGAGCTGTGCAAATTGCCTTGTCGCCGAGGCGGTCTCATGCTCGTGCGCGCCCTGAGCGGCGTGTGCCAGGGCCACAGGAACGGCGGCAGCCGCCAGCAGAAAAGAGCGTCTGTCGATAGATCTGCTCATCCAGTTTATCGGCCTCGTTCGATGTAATCGCAGGCGCGGCGGTAGGCCGTGGTCAGGTAGTCCGAGATCAGCAGCTCGCGGCTGCCTTCGTAGTACCACTTGATTCGTTCGCCCAGGTTCTCGTCGGGGTCCGCAATCTGATAGGTCGCGATCTCGCGCGGCAGGGCGTAAGCGCGGCCTGTGGCCTTGTCTACGGCCTGGAACGTGGTCTTGAAGATGTGGTCTTTGTCCTTGAAATTCTCGTCCCAGGCCATCGCGATCTCGTAACTGCGGCCGTCCACGCAGTGATACTGGCTTTTCTTTTCCATAACCCTCTCTTGTCCTTAGAAGTCAAGCGCCGCTTCCGCCGGAGCCTCACGGCTTCTGATAAGGCGCCGTCCGCAGCAGCGCCATGATGCAGGGGCCGCCGGCGACCACCGCGATGCCGTTCTTGTGACAGGCGGCAAGCGCCGCTGCCGACTCGGCGCCCGGCTGCATCCAGACCTGCCGGATGCCGAGCCGCGTACACTCCGCCACGGCGGCCTCGGCCACGACGGGCGGGAGCACCATGACGGCGACTTCGGGCGTCTGCGGCAGGTCCGACAGGCTGGGGGAGCAGCGGTCTCCGTCCACGGCGTCGGCCTTCGGGTTGACGGGAAACGCCGTCTTGCCCGCCGATTTGAGCGCGCGGTAGACAAGGAAACCGTACTTGTCCGGGTCGCGCGACGCGCCCACCACGGCGAACGTGTCTGCGGCCAGTATGGCCTGCATTTCAAGTGTCATGTCTGCGAGTGCCTCCCGGCGGAACTGAAAGCGCCGCCGTGATGGTATCCTGTTTGGGGGTACGTTGTCAACCCCTTTGTTCTGGAGGACCCTCATGCACCCGATCCGCCTCGCTGTTTCCCTGGTCGCCCTGGCCCTGGCCCCGTCCTTGCCTGCCGCCGCGCAAGAGCTGATGGCCGCGCCCCCACCGCCGCTGCCCGCCGGGACGCGCGCTCCGGCGTTTTCCACCCGGACGCTGGCGGGCAAGCCGTTTTCCCTCGCCGCGATGCGGGGGAAGGTTGTCCTGCTGGACTACTGGGCGACCTGGTGCGGCCCCTGCCGCATGGCGACGCCGACCTTGCGCGCCCTGCACCGGAAGTTCCACGCGCGCGGCTTCAGCGTGGTCGGCATGAGCATGGATCAGGCCGACACGATAGCCCAGGTCAAGCCGTTCGTCGCCGCCATGCACGTCACTTATCCCGTCACCGTGGGACTCGCCGCCAACGCCCGCGCTCAGGCGGCTTATCATGCGGACGTTCTGCCGTCTCAGTATCTGATTGACAAAAAAGGCATCGTGCGCTGGAGCCAGGTGGGCTACTCTCTGAACGAAGGCCGAGAATTGACCGCGCTCATCTCTAGGCTGCTGGCGGAACGCTAAAGCAGGGCAATCGCCTATAAAGGGCAACCACGGGGAGGGAGGAGGGCAACCACGGGGGGTTGCCCCTACGCGCCTCGTGATCCGTTGTCACCCGTAGGGGCAGGCCCCCGTGCCTGCCCTCTGTCCCCCGTGCCTGCCCTCTCCCCGTGCCTGCCCTCTGTCCCCCGTGCCTGCCTTGACGGCTATATGCAATTGCCCTGAACGCTAAAGGGCCGGCGTTGACAACCGGACGGCGATACGGTATCATAGACGGGCAATCTTTCCCTTGTCACCACTCGCTTTTAAGGACCCACGATGGCAACTCCACGTCAAATCCGCGGCCGCATCCGTGTCGCCAAGAACATCCAGCAGATCACCAAGGCGATGAAGATGGTCGCCGCCGCCCGCCTGCGCCGGGCGCAGGAAGCCGTCGGCGCGGCCCGACCCTACGCCGAGAAGATGCGCGACGTCATGCAGAGCCTGAGCGCCGGCGGGGGGGCCAGCGTCCGGCACCCGCTGCTGCGGCGGGCCGAGGGCGAACCCCAGAACATCGGTGTGATCCTGGTGACGGGCGACCGGGGCCTGTGCGGGGCCTACAACTCCAGCGTGATCCGCCGCGCGAATGACCTCGTCCGCCCGTTCGGTCCGTCGCGCGCTAAGATCGTCTGCGTGGGCAAAAAAGGCGCGACGTTCTTCCGGCGGCGCGGCTACGACGTGGTCGCCGAGAACCCTGTGCCCGCCACGGGGATCAGCTTCGGCGAGGCGCAGGCGATCTCGCGGGCGGGACGCGAGCTGTTCGCCGACGGGCAGGTGGACGCGCTTTACCTGATCTACACCCAGTTCATTTCGGCCATGACTCAGCGGCCCCAGACCGTGACCATCCTGCCGATCCAGCCCCCGGAGGCCGAAGAGGGGACAACGCCGGGCGCGGCCGTGGACTACATCTTCGAGCCGGAGCCGGAACAGCTTCTCGGCAGCCTGCTCCCCCGCTATGTGGACACGCAGGTCTATCAGGCCGTCGTGGACAGCATTGCGTCGGAGCACGGCGCGCGCATGACCTCTATGTCCAGCGCCACCGACAACGCCGGCAAGATGATTTCCAACCTGACGCTGTCGCTCAACCGCGCCCGTCAGGCCAGTATCACCCGAGAAATCGCCGAGATCGTCGGCGGCGCCGAGGCGCTCAAGTAAAGCCGCTTGCCTACGGGCCGACCGCCGGAGGTGCATTGCGCGCCTTCGCGGACAAGATGGGAGCGCAAACGCTGACGGATTTGAGCAAGCCTGCCGCGATGAGCTGGGATGAGTTCACCCTCGTGACCCTGGATGTGGCCCCGATCTCACGCAGGTCCATCTTGTTTGACAGGTCCATCTTGTTTGATATGACGCATGTGCTGGGTTTGAGCGATCTTCTTCAGAGCATCGGTCGCTATGCCCACACCATCACGGCCGTCGAGTTGCGCCATATTCATCAAAACTGAGCCGCTTTTGAGCCGATAGTCCAGTTCTACGAGGATGGAACAGAACGGCAGTGTACCATGGGTAATACCATGATGTTGCGGGGCGATGGCGCTGACTTGGAAGTAGAGGCTGCTGTCAACGACCTCGGCTGGACGCGCTGTTATTTGGTCTGCGACAAACGCACTTTTTTGGGTGCTGATACTCTGCCGTATGTCGTCAAGGGGTTGTTGCGGGCGCTTCAGGAAAATGATGACAATTCGGAGCAGTCTGTGGGCGAAATCAACGGGGTGAGTGTGAGATACGCCCTCCATCTTGAGGAGTCCCACCACTCGCTCTACTACGGTGAAGAGGGTAATGATCGTCTGCTCTTTTGGCAGGCTGACAACTTCCATCCAATAACCCCTGTAGGCGTCATTCGGCTGTCGCCTTTGCAGCGCAGGCAGTGGACACAGGCACTGGCCGGAGTCTTGGAAGCGGAAAAAGGGCCTCTGCTTGTGGGCCGATAAGGAATTGTGCGGCAACAGGGCATGGCAATGATCTCCAACCTCACCCTCTCGCTCAACCGCGCCCGCCAGGCCACTATCACCCGCGAGATCGCCGAGATCGTCGGCGGGCCGAGGCGCTCAAGTAGCCTGAGAGGACGCGGCCATGACTGATGCACCCTCGGGCCTGCGCCCCATGCGGCCTATCCACCGGCACCCGTTCGTGGAAGACATCCTGCCCATCGGCGGGCCGCCTGCCGCTCCCGCGCCGCCGAAAAAAGCGACCCCCAAGCCCGTAACCTGGTCTCATGCCCAGCTCATGCAGGATTTAAAGTGCGACGGTGGGACAGGCATCTATGCCAAAGCCAAGGCGGCCAACGGGGGCAAAGACCCGATTATTCAAGCCGGACATTCGGTGATCGGGACCGGCGGGAGCACGAACGAAGAAACAGGCGTCATCACGCTGGAGCCAAGTCTGGACCGCGCAACTGCCGCGCAGATTGCCATTTTTGAGCTGACCAATCTTTCCAATAAAGCTCACTTCATCCAGGTGAATACCGATGCCGCCGCGGGCAAGCTCGGCCGTGAGCAATATACGCGGGCCAACGAAGCCATTGAGTACCAGGGCATCGCCAATGTAAATAAAGCGTTTCATTCTTGCGGAGGCCGCTGGGGCGCTCCCAAAGGGACGAAAAGCTTATATGATGTCTTCGCCAAAGCCAAGAACTTTGATGATTACTACAAGAATTATTTGGCCGCCATGCACAAGAATTACTATCGAACTTTTTGGGATAAAAATTTCAAGGCCATTTACGATGCTGCGCACCCTCCGCACAAACATTGATGACAAACATTGATGACAAACATTGATAAAACGCTTATTCAGCCCCCGCCCCGGTGGGCCGCTTGGATAGGGGCTGTCTGGATCTGGTCTTTGCTGTCGCCGCTGATTGGTTTCGCCGGCGCTTTGCCGCTGTCCGCCTCGTCGCTGTCGGCATATAGCAAGCCCCACAAACGGCCGCAGGGACACAAGAACTCGATCCACCCTGGAGGAACCCTGATGGACGCAAGGCAAGCGGTCGCCGCCTATAAAGCGCATGTGGATTTTCACGTCGGGGAGGCCCATTTCGAGATCGTCCGCATTCCTGCCGGTCATTTTGAGATGGGGTCGCCCCAGCGCGAGCAGGGCCACGATCCCAGCGAAAGCCCGGTCCGCCGCATCCACATCTCCCAGGCTTTCTACCTGGGCAAGTACGAGGTCACGCAGGCGCAGTACCGCGCCGTGATGGGAATGCTGGAAATGAGTGACTATCACGGCGACAGCTATCCCATGGACTCGGTCCCCAATGCCCATGCCGTGACGTTCTGCCAAAAATTGTCGCACCTGACGGGCCTGCATGTCGTCCTGCCGACGGAAGCGCAGTGGGAATACGCCTGCCGCGCGGGCGCCGAGACGCGCTTTTACCTGGGCGACAGCGAGGCAGCCCTGGCGCGGGCGGGATGGTATCGGGGCAACTCAGGGGAGCATCTGCATGAAGTCGGCCAAAAAGAGCCGAACGCCTTCGGCTTGTACGATATGCTGGGCAACGTCGGCGAAATGTGCGAGGATGAGATCGGCGATCATGAAACGATGGCGGCCACGGACCCGAAGGGCAGCGTTACGAGCTACCGAACGTCCCTGCGGGGCGGGGCCTGGATGTTTCCCGCCGAAGACTGCCGCTGCGCCGCCCAAACCGTTGCCAACGGCATGATGCCATCCCCAGGACAGGGCTTTCGTATCGCCGTTATCCCCTGATGCTATCCGCCCTCTTTCCTTGACACGCTTCCACGTTTTCGGCTATACTCAGCATAACTTAGCGCACTTTTTCACAGATTAGCAGAAGATTAAAAGCTTCTCAAAGGAGAATGGATACAAACTATGGCTGTCGGTAAAATCGTACAGGTGCAAGGGCCGGTTGTAGACGCAGAGTTCGCGGCGGGCGAGCTGCCGAACATTCTGAACGCGCTGACCATCGCGGACACGGGCCGGGACATCAGCCTCACCGTCGAAGTGGCCCAGCACCTCGGCAACGACGTCGTTCGGTGCATCGCCATGTCGTCCACGGACGGCCTGACGCGCGGCATGGACGTCAACGACACCGGCTCCCCGATTACCGTCCCGGTCGGCCCCCAGACGCTGGGCCGCGTCTTCAACCTGCTCGGCAGGACCATTGACGAGGGCGCGGAACTCGCCGCCGGCGGCCAGCGCTACCCCATCCACCGCCCCGCCCCGTCCCTGGAAGACCAGGCGGCCACCATCGAAATTCTCGAAACCGGCATCAAGGTCATTGATCTGCTCTGTCCCTACCCGAAAGGCGGCAAGATCGGCCTCTTCGGCGGCGCGGGCGTCGGCAAGACCGTCACCATTCAGGAACTGATCCGCAACATCGCCGTCGAGTTCGGCGGCGTGTCCGTGTTCGCGGGCGTCGGCGAGCGCACCCGCGAGGGCAACGACCTGTGGCTGGAAATGTCCGAAACCGAGTTCAAGGACGCCGAAGGCCAGACCGCCCACGTCATTGACAAGACGGCCATGGTGTTCGGCCAGATGAACGAGCCGCCCGGCGCGCGCCTCCGCGTCGCCCTGTCCGGCCTGACGATGGCCGAATACTTCCGCGACGAGCAGGGGCAGGACGTCCTGCTGTTCATTGACAACATTTTCCGGTTCGTCCAGGCCGGTTCGGAAGTGTCCGCGCTCCTCGGACGGATGCCCAGCGCGGTCGGCTACCAGCCCACGCTGGCTTCGGAGATGGGCGCCTTGCAGGAGCGCATCACCAGCACCAAAAAAGGCTCGGTCACGTCGGTCCAGGCCGTCTACGTCCCCGCCGACGACCCGACCGACCCGGCTCCCGCCACGACCTTCGCCTTCCTGGATGCTACGACCTATCTGGAGCGCAGCCTGGCCGCCATCGGCATCTTCCCCGCCGTTGACCCGCTCGTCTCGACCTCGCGCATCCTGGACCCCAACATCGTCGGCCAGGAGCACTACGATGTCGCGCGCGGCGTCCAGCAGATCCTCCAGCGCTACAAAGAATTGCAGGACATCATCGCGATCCTGGGCATTGACGAGCTTTCCGACGAGGACAAGCTGACGGTTGCCCGCGCCCGCAAGATCCGCAACTTCCTGGGCCAGCCGTTCTCCGTCGCCGAGCAGTTCACCGGCCTGCCGGGCCAGTACGTGCGGCGCGAAGACACGGTCCGCTCGTTCAAGTCCATCCTGAACGGCGAGCATGACGATCTGCCGGAGCAGTCCTTCCTGAACTGCGGTCCGATTGAGCAGGCCGTCGAAAAAGCGAAGGCCATGGGGGCGTAAAAAGCGACCCCCAGCCCCCAATGCTGGGGGAATAGGAGATGCCCGTCGCCTCCTTTCCGACTCCCCCAACATTGGGGGGTTTTTGAGACAAAACATTATGGCAGCAACGTATACTCTTGATGTCGTGACGCCGGAGCGAGTCATGCTCAGTGAGCCGGTAACGCAGACCATCGCGCCCGGCTCCGAAGGGCAGCTCGGCATCCTCGCCAACCACGCGCCCCTGATGACGGAGCTCGCGCCCGGCGAAGTCCTCGCGACGCTGGCCGACGGCCGGACCACAGCCCACATCGTCATCTCCGGCGGCTTCATGGAAGTCGCGCCGGGGGGCGGGCGGACGACGATCCTGGCGGACTACGCCGAGCGCGCCGACGAGATTGATCGGACGCGCGCGGAATCAGACCTTGCCGCCGCCCGGCAGATGCTGGCCGAGGCGGAGGCCGGCTCGGACCGGCAGACGGAAGCGCTCCGCTCCGTCGCCCACGCCGAGACCCGCATCCGGGTCTCGCGTGGCGGCCAGGGGTGAGACGATTACCAAGCGCAGCCTCGAAGAATGCGAAAACGAACCACTTGATGATTCGCGCCGCCGATGACCTCTGCTGGGAGAGGGAGACACACGCTTGTGGCACCTGAAAATAACGGCGGGCTGAAAGTCTGGCGCCTCCTTTTTGTTTCCGCCCTGCTGATTTTTGGGGCCATCCTCGGCTACCAGGCCGGCCTGCTGATCGTCGCCTCGGTCAACAGCCCGAGCAGCACCAACAGCTTTGCCAGCGCCTCCCGCGACATCCTCAGCAACAGCAGCCAGCGCGCGACCGCCTTTTGTGCGTTCACCCTGCTGGGCATCCTGGTCGCGCGCCTGCTGTCCACGCCCGCCTTCGCCAAGCTGGTTCAGGCCGGCGACCGGCTCAAGGAGATGAGGCCCAACGAGAAAGTCGCCGCCTTTGCGGGCGTCCTCGTCGGCCTGCTGCTGACCCTGATGTTGAGCTACTGCTTCCCGATTCGGGGCATTTGGGGCATTTGGCTGACCATCGTGATCGGCATCGTTCTGGTCTACCTCGGCGTCGTTTCGACCTGGAGCATGAAGGACGACATGCGCTTCTTCCTGCCCGGCGCTTCCCCCATGCCCTCCGACGCCCAGGAAACGCCGCCCGATCAGTGCAAAATACTGGACACCAACGTCATCATCGACGGGCGCGTCGCCGACATCTGCCGCACCGGCTTCATCGAAGGCCCGATCTACGTCCCCGGCTTCGTGCTCGACGAGTTGCAGCACATCGCCGACTCGGCGGACAGCCTCAAGCGCGCGCGGGGCCGGCGCGGGCTGGACATCCTGAACGCCATGCGGACCGAGCAGAAGATGATGATCCGCACCTACGACAGCACCGACCCGAACGACCGCGACGAGGTGGACGCCAAGCTGGTCAAGCTGGCGAAGAAGCTGGGCGGCAAGATCGTCACCAACGATTACAATCTCAACAAAGTCGCCGAGCTTCAGGGCGTGCCCGTCTTGAACATCAACGAGCTGGCGAACGCCGTCAAGCCCGTCGTGCTCCCCGGCGAGGAGATGCAGGTCACCATCATCAAGGACGGCAAGGAGCCGGACCAGGGCGTTGCCTACCTCGATGACGGCACCATGATCGTCGTGGAGGGCGGACGCCGCCGCATCGGCGAGACCCTAACCGTCATCACCAGCAGCGTCCTCCAGACCGTGGCCGGCAAGATGATCTTCGCCCGGATACGCGACGAGGACGAGGAAGAAGAGGGATTTGACCGCAACCTACGCGCTTATCCCCGCAGCGGGCCGCGCCGCAAGATTCAACACTGAGGCCGGGCCAGGCGGCAATAAGACAGGGGGCAACAAAGTCTTCGCGCCCCTCGCGGGACGCCCGCTGCTGCGCTGGACGGCCGAAGCCTTCGCCGCACATGCCGCGGTTGACGGCATCCTCGTGGTCGCCGGGGCAGGCGAAGTCGCCCGCTGTCGCGAGGCGCTCGGCGGCCTGGACAAGCTGCTTTCGATCATCCCCGGCGGCGAGACCCGCCAGGCGTCGGTCTCTTTCGGCCTGTTCACCCTGGGCGGCGCCCCCGACGACCTCGTGCTCGTCCATGACGGCGCGCGCCCGCTGGTCACGCCGGACATCATCACGCGCTGTTTGGACGGCGCGCGTGAGTTCGGGAACGCCGTCGCCGCCCTGCCGGTCGCCGACACGCTGAAAGCCGTGGATGAGCGGCAGACGGTCCAGCGTACCGTAGACCGTGAAGGGCTGTGGGCGGTCCAGACGCCGCAGGCGTTCCGCCTGGCGACTCTGTTCGAAGCCCATATCGCCGCCCGCGACGCGGGCTGGACGGGCACCGACGAGGCCTCGCTGGTGGAGAAGTTCGGCGACGAGCCGGTCCATCTGGCCGTTGGCGCTCCCGACAACTTCAAAGTGACCCGCCCCGACGACCTGCGGCTGGCCGAGGCGATCCTGCGCTCCCGCCAGAAGGAACCTATGGGCCAAACGCGCATCGGCTTCGGCTACGACATCCATCCCCTCGTCGTTGGCCGCCGCCTCGTGCTCGGCGGGGTCGAAATCCCCAGCCCGCGCGGCCTGGACGGCCACTCCGACGCCGACGTTCTCCTCCACGCGCTTTGCGACGCCCTGCTCGGCGCGGCGGGCCTGCCGGACATCGGGAACCTCTTCCCGAACACCGATCCGGCCTACAAGGACATTTCCAGCCTCCACCTTCTGCGCCGCGTTTGGGAGCGCCTCCGGGCCGCCGGTTATGCTGTCGGCAACGTGGACCTCACCCTGATCGCCGAGGCTCCGAAGATCGCTCCCCACGTCCCGCAGATGCGCGCGCTCATCGCCGAAGCCCTGCATATCCAACCCGCGCGTGTGGGTATAAAAGCGACTACGAACGAGGGGCTTGGATCGCTGGGGCGCGGCGAGGGCATCGCCGCCCACGCCGTCGCCGCCATCATCGGTCCCTAGACGATTCACCGAGGAAAGGGGAAAAGGCTATGGCCATCGCCGTCACCGTCAAAGGCAAGCATCTTCAGGTCACGGAGGGCCTGCGCGAACACGCGCAGCAGCGCCTCCAGAAGCTGGAAACCTACTTCCAAAACATCCGCGAAGTCATCGTGGTCGAGAGCGTCGAGGGCGCGCAGCACCGGGTCGAGGTCACCCTCCAGGGCGACGGCCTGATGCTGCGCGGCGAAGAGCGCACGAATGACATGTACGCCTCGCTCGACCGCGTCGTGGACAAGCTGGAAGCGCGGCTGAGGAAGTTCAAGGCCAAGCACACCCACCTGCGTAACCACCAGCAGAGCCTGCGCACCAACGTCGCCGTCACCAACGGCTCTGGTATGGACGGCATCCTGCCCGCCGAGTCTGAGGACGACGTGGACGACAGCCCGCGCATCGTCCGCACCAAGGCCGTCACCATGAAGCCGATGGGTATTGACGACGCCGTGCAGATGCTGGAACTGACCGACCACGACTGGTACGTCTACCTAGACATGGACACCCAGATGACCCAGGTGGTCTACCGCCGCCGCGACGGCAACTACGGCCTGGTCGTGCCGAAGATCTAGCCTAGAGGGAACAAATGCAGGGAAGCGATGCAGAGGCGCAGGTACACGCCGAACTCGAACAGATCATGCCGCTCATCAGCACGCTCACGGGCCTCCCGACGCGCTGGAGCGGCATGGTCGAAATCGTCGAGACGTTGGAATTCAAAGGCAAAAAGCGTTTCTCCTGTGACATCCAGATACAGGCGTCGCTCGTCCGTCAGAATGTCCGCTGGTCAACGCTGATCCACGAGAGCCTTCACGCTCATTCTGCCGGGTATAATGGGTCCGACTATCGCCTCTATCGTGGATGGGAAGAAGGTGTTGTCGAACAGTTGCAACGCCTGTTACGCCCGGAGATCCTTTCCCGCCTCCTCGTCGTCGTCGCTGAAGCTGATCTCCTGGAGGCTGACCGCCAGCATCCATTCAATGACCGCGTTCAAGCATTAGAAGCGATCCACCGGTGCCTTGCCGTCCCCCAGACGGCGTTTTACAAACAATTGTTGGCGACGCCGATCGCCCAACGTCCGGTGGAAACCCTGCGGCAAATCCAGCAGTTGCCAGTGCTAGAGCAGCGGAGCGCTTTCTATGTTTATCTCCGAGAGCCGTAAGACCCCTGGCTTTAGCCATGTGGGATATAAGGCTCCGTGCCTTTCTGAAGTGAAGAATGAATGAAGGCACGATATTCATGCCTTGCGTTTTTGTGCGGGTTACGGTAT